>Ga0179592_10000976_pt1 | contig 11595 bp, 8 predicted proteins | sample CZODoug2_1_08_16_FD_148623 | JGI IMG/M metagenome (GOLD analysis project Ga0179592, IMG submission 148623) | Vadose zone soil fungal communities from Angelo Coast Range Reserve, California, USA - CZODoug2_1_08_16fungal (Illumina Assembly) | ecosystem: Environmental > Terrestrial > Soil > Vadose...
CTTGGTGCCGTCCTGCCCGGCGGCGCATCCGACCAACATATTCGTGCCGGGGCCTTGCATGAGACCGGTGGGCTGACAGCCGGGGATGTTGATGAGCCGCAGCATCTTCATGGTCTTCGGATCGAAGACCGCGACGCCGCCCTGCTTGTTGTCTTCCTTCCATTCGGGAACCGAGGAATAGAACAAGCCGGTTTTCTCCACGTATGCAGACTGCTCCACGCCGTCAGTCGCCTCCGGGACCTCGACCTTGCCGAGAATCTTGTGATCAGGCTTGGTCGAGATGAAGACCCCGAAGGTCGGCTTGTCGGCATTGTTGAAGGCGAGCACGATCCCGTCCTTGCTGTCGATCGCCAGCTCGTCGGAACGCTTTGTTCCGCCGGTCTTGATGGTATCGACGATCTTCGGCGGATTGGATCTGACGTCGATGACCTTGATCGTGCTGTCGCCGTCGGTCGCCCAGAGCGTCTTGGTCTTCGGATCCAGCGCGACGCCATTCGGTCCCGAGGCGCTGCCGACCGGCTTGCCGTCCTTCATGACGACGCCCACGAAGCCATCGACCCGCGCGACGAATTTGTTGGTCTTGGTGTCGAATATGTCGACCCCCTTGTTCGAGCGGTCAGCAAGGTAATACCGGCCGGCGGCGGTATCGACGACGCCGATATCGAACAGCTTGAGTTCCTCGCCCGGGATGTCGATCGTGGTCAACAATTTCACCCCGGCCGCGAATGCATTGCCGCCAAAGATGACGGTGGCAAGTGCCGCCGCCGTCGTCGCTCCGTACATGCGCTTTGTCATGATAACTCTCCCAGCGTGGCCCGGCATTGCGCCTGAGACCGGTTATCGATTGCTTGCACATAGTCCAGATCCAATAATTTGGCTGAAGTGACGCGAATCCGTCACTCGATCCAGTTCGTTGGACCTGTTGCTCGACGGTCGCGCGCCACGAGACGGCCGGCACGAAACCCGCTATGATGATGACGTCGCCCCATTCAGCTACCACTTCAGCACCAATCCATCCAATCCATGAATTGATGCGATCGAAACGGCACCTTCCAGCCACGACAGAATGCCGGCTCGAGATACTAAAAGCAAGCTCCTGCCGGGCCGTAGGTCGGGCTCGGCGGCGTGCCCAAGGCGGGCAGATCATAGGGTTATGCGGTTGAACATCAGGTCGAGGCGGCCGGCCAGGAAGCTTTGCAGGTTCGGCTTGATGATCGACATGATGCTCTCTTCATATCGATCGCTGCGGCCTCCGATGAACGGGGTGATGAAGACGTTGTCCATGTCCCAAAGCGGATGCGATGGCGGCAGCGGAGCCTCTTCGAACACATCGAGCCCGGCGCCGGCGATCTTGCGGTCCTTGAGCGCCCGCACCAGGGCTGCCTCATCCACCACGCCGCCGCGCGCGATGTTGATGAGATAGGCGGTCGGCTTCATGGCGTCGAACACTGCCGCATTGATGATCTTGTCATTGTCCTTCGTATAGGGAACCAGCGCGAGCAGGAAATCCGCCTCAGCGACGGCCTCGAGTAGCTTCTCGCGCGAGTAGATCGCATCGAAGCCGTCGAGCTTGCGCGGCGTTCGCGAAATGCCGATCGTCCTCATGCCGAAGGCTTGGCAGATTTTTGCGATGTGCTCCGCGATGGCGCCGACGCCCAGAATGGCGATGGTGCGGCGATCGAGCACGCGCGGCAGGATGCGGTCCCAGACATGAGCGGCCTGGTTATGCACCAGCCGCGGCACCTGGCGGGACAGCGCCATCATGTGCAGGATCGCCATCTCGGCCATCTGGGGACCGTGGATTCCGCGTGCATTGGTGAGAATGATGCTGCTGCCGGCCAGTACGGGGGCCAGATGATCGGTGCCGGTGATCAGACACTGGAACCATTTGAGCCTCTTCGATCGGGCGAGGCACTCCGCGTCGAAGGCTCGGCCATAAGCCAATATGGCGTCCGCCTCGCCCAGGCGGTCCATCGCCTTCGTGCATTCGAGCGCTGCGACGCAGGAGAACCTCACCTGCGGGAATGCGCCTGCGAGCCGCGACGTATAGGCCTCCGGCTCGGGGCAGATGATCAGGACATTGACCAGGGACCGGGTCGACATTCTTGCACCTTTATGCGGCGGCGCCACGTTGCGGCGCGCTCTGTCGGGCGATATGAAGGAAAATTCGAGTGGTCGGCAATCCCCCACCGAATTGAGGTCGAGCCCAAGGAATCGAACCCAACGAATCGAACCCAACGAATCGAACCAAGAATGAATCGAACCAAAAATCCAGCCAGGAATCGAGCCATGCCTGAATTGAGCGAACGGTTGAACACGCCCATCTCAACCGCCGAGCTGGAACGCCGATGGAAGGCGGTCAGAGCCGCCATGGAGCGGGAGCGGATCGAGGTCCTGGTGATGCAGAACAACAACGATCATATGGGCGGCTATGTCAAGTATTTCACGGATATTCCCGCCGGCAACGGCTATCCGGTGACGGTAGTGTTTCCGCGCGATGACCTGATGACCGTCGTGATGCAGGGCCCCTTCGGGGGTGCCGAGGAGCTGAGCGCTGCGGGCGACGGCGTGCGCCGCGGCGTCAAGCGCGTGTTGACCACGCCGAGCTACGCGGCGGCCTACTATACCAACGACTACGATCCGGATCTGGCGGCGAGCGCGCTGACGCCGTTCGCGAAAGGCACGATTGGGCTCGTATGCACCTATCAGATGTCGTTCGCCATGGGCGATTTCCTCAAGCAGCGCTTTTCCGGGGCGCGCTTCGTGGATGCCTCCGACGTGGTGGACCGGATCAAGGCGATCAAGAGCGAGGAGGAGATGGAGCTCGTCATGCGCACCGCGCGCATGCAGGACGGCGCCATGCAGGCGGCGTTCGACGCCATCAGGCCGGGAATGCGGGACCGCGACGTCGTGGCGGCCGCGCAATTCTACAGCCAGACCCATGGCAGCGAGCAGGGGCTCTATCTGTGCGCCTCGGCGCCGCTGGGCACGCCGATGAAATTCGCCCCCAAGCACATGCAGAACCGGGTCATCAAGGCGGGGGACTATGTGGCCTTGCTGGTCGAGGACAGCGGTCCGGGCGGCCTCTACACCGAGCTCGGCCGCAACTGCGTGGTCGGCAAGGCGCCCCAGCAGATGAAGGACGAGCTCGCCTTCACGCTCGAATCCCGCCGCGTCACCCTCGATCTGCTCAAGCCCGGAACGCCCGCCAAGGAGATCTGGGAGGGATTCAACGAATTCATGCGCCGCAACGCCCGGCCGGAAGAGACCCGCCTCTATTGCCATGGGCAAGGCTACGACCTGGTCGAGCGTCCGCTCATCCGGCACGACGAGCCCATGGTGATCGAGAGGGACATGAACATCGTGGTCCATCCCACCTATATTCATAAGGGGATGCTGTCCTGGGTCTGCGACAACTACCTCATTGGCAGCAATGGTCCGGGCGAGCGCCTGCACCGGTTCCCGGAGGCCATCATCGAGGTGGGCTGAGGCCAGCGGGATGGCGCGGGGGAGGGAAAGAAAGGGGAGGGGAAAAAAGACCTAGCGGGGATTTTGAACCTCATATCTGCTGTGATACCGAGGGCACAAGCCCCGACCCTAGGCAAGGGAGGGAAGGTGGCGGCGATCGGCTTGCCGGGACATCGAAATACGGGACTGAAAAAACACAGATGAGCACGCTCGCCATTGCCTCGCCGCCAAGCTCCCAATCCTCGTGGCGCGAGGTCTGGCTGGTCACCATCGGCCATTCGCTGACCCACTGGTACCCGGCCACGTTTTATCTGCTGTTGCCCCTGATCGGGCATGAGCTGGGGCTGAACTATGTGCAGATCGGCTCGATCCTGACCTGTCAGGCGGCCGCGGGGGCGCTCTCCAACGTGCCGGGCGGCATGCTGGTCGATTCGGTCGACCGCAAGGGGCTGCTCATGGCGGTCTCGCTGTTCTGGGTCGGTGCCCCCTACCTGCTGATGGGCTTCAGCCACCAATATTGGATGTTGCTCGGTTGCGCTGCCCTGGTCGGCATGGGCAACAACCTTTGGCACCCGACCGCCATCCCGCTGCTGGCGCGGCGATTTCCGGAGCGGCGGGGGCTGGTCGTGTCGATTCACGGGATGGGGGGCAATGTCGGGGATGCGCTGGCGCCGCTGGTCGTGGGCGCCATGCTTGCCGTTCTCAGCTGGCGCAACGTCATGGTGCTCAACGTCATCCCGGGTGTGATGATGTCGTGCGTCATCCTGCTGAGCCTCGGCCGGATGCAGTTTCACAGCCGGCCGTCCGGGTCAGACCAACCAGCGAGGGCCGGGCAGCGGCTGCGCGATTTTCGGCAATTGCTCGCCAATCGCACCCTGGTGATGCTGTCGGCAGGCGGCGGCTTCCGGGCGATGACCCAGAGCACGCTGCTCACCTTTCTACCGGTCTTCCTGGCGCGCGAGATGGGCCTTTCGGCGTTTCTGATCGGCAGTTGCATGTTCGGCATGCAGGTCGCTGGATTTGCGGCCGCTCCGATTGCTGGGCATCTGTCCGACAAGATGGGGCGTCGGCGCATCATCATGAGCAGCATGGCGACGTCCGGCGTGATCCTCTTGTTCATGGCGGTAGCGGGCCGCTCGCCCGCTTTCGTGTTCCTGGTCGCATTCCTGGGTTTCTTCCTGTTCGCGATCCGCTCGGTCATGCAGGCTTGGCTGCTCGACGCAACGCCGCCCAGCATGGGCGGCACCAGCATCGGCATCATGTTCGGCACGCAGGCGGTCGGCGCCGCCATCGGGCCGATCACCGGCGGCATTCTGGCTGACCAATTTGGATTGATTGCCACCTTCTATTTTCTGGCCCTCACCATCGTGGCCGCCAATATGTTCATCTTCTTCACGCCGGCTCCCAGCGAGCCGCAGCGGTGGGCACCTTCTGGGGCGGAATGAGCCGCCCACCCGCAGATCGAGTCCCGTGCGCGCCAAATTGAGCTGCGGCCGAGCCGGCGTGCACTCCCTCTTCCGCAAGGGGCAGGGGAGAAATTCGCGGCACTGTTGCGCCTTAACTTCGCACCGATGGAATCAAGTCCGTGCGCAAGCCTTGGACGGAAGATTCTCCTAACGAAATCGCATCAGGCTCATGCCGGCGCCCGTTTACCGGGCGCGCACCTGCCGATAAGCTTTGCAAAAAAGCAGTTTCGGTGGGGAGGATGCGATGATGAGCGTCGATGTCACCGACATCATGGACGGCCAGAAGACCGGTCTGTTCCATGTCCGGATCGTGGTGCTTTGCGCCCTCATGCTCTTTCTCGACGGCATCGACAATCAGGGCATCTCCTATGTGGCGCCGGCCCTTTCCAAGGCGTGGAATCTCAGCCGCGGCGCGCTCGCGCCCGTGTTCACGGCCGGGATCATCGGGGTGGCGCTGGGTGCGCTGGTGACCGGCCCGCTGACGGATCGATTTGGTCGCCGACCGATGATGCTCGGCACCGTGATCTGGTTCTCGCTCCTCACGCTGGCGGTCGCGCAGGCGAGCGATCTCGATGAGCTCTTGGTCCTGCGTTTTCTTGCCGGCCTCGGCCTCGGCAGCCTGGTGCCCATGGCGGTGGTGGTGAGCAGCGAGAACGCGCCGCTGCGCGCGCGCGCCACCATGGTGACGCTGGCGACCTGCGGTTATTCGATCGGCGCCGCTAGCGGCGGCCTGCTCGCCGCCCAGCTCATACCGCTTTACGGCTGGCCCTCGATCTTCTGGGTCGGCGGCATCGCGCCGCTGTTCCTGGTCGTCGCCATGTGGTTCTGGCTGCCTGAATCGGTCCGCTTGTTGGCGCTGCGACCCGGCACCGGTCCGCGCATCGCCGGCATCCTGCGCACCGTCAATCCGGCGCTCGAATTTCCCGCCGACACGCAATTCGTCAATATGAGGGAGCTGCCCAAGCGCGAATTCCGTCCCCTTCAGCTCTTCACCGAGGGTCGCGCGCCGACCACGCTGATCCTGTGGGTCATCTTCTTCCTCAACCTGACGGTGCTCAACCTGCTCAACAGCTGGCTGCCGACGTTGGTCGACACGACGGGCCTGCCCCACGATCAGGCGTTGCGCGTTGCCTCAGGCTTCCAGTTCGGCGGCATGATCGGGGTGATCAGCATGGGCGTGCTCGCCGACCGTATCGGCTTCTTCCGGGTGCTTCCGATCGCCTTCCTGGTGGGCGGTACCTGCGTGGGCCTGGTCGGTTCGGTCGGGGCCTCGATTTATCTGATGGTGGCCATGATCGCGATCGCCGGCTTCTGCAACATCGGCTGCCAGCTCACCAACGCGGCACTGGCGGCTTCGCTCTATCCAACCGACATCCGCGGCACCGGGGTGAATTGGGCGCACGGAATTGCGCGCATCTTCTCGACCGGTGGTCCGCTCCTGGGCGGCTTCCTGCTCGATCGCGATTGGCCGCTGCAATACATCTTTCTCATTTTCGCGGTGCCGCTCTTCTTGGCGAGCGCTTGTGTCACGCTCCTGGGCGGCATTCGGCGGGCCAAGGCACCGGCCGTGCTGGCCGAAAGGGAAGGCGCTGCAGTGTGAGTGGCCCAGCTGGTAGTGCGAAGTTGACGCACTGCCGAGACCGCAATCGCGCTGCCGTGCTCGCGTACCGATCCCGCGCGCACCCTCCGGCGACGTCCCTTTTCTGCCCGAAAGTGATGAAAGTTTGAGCCGGTGGGCGGCCGTTGCAAATCGATGGGAAACCGAATGAGGATCCTGGTGGCAACCGCGGTCGCGATGGCGGTTCTGACGGCACCTTCCTACTCCCAAGGCATGCCCGGCTCGCAGGGCGTGTCGAGCCCGGATGGGACGTCGGGATCGCAGGGATCGTCACGGGGAAAAGGGCGCCACGGATCATCCGAAAAGAAGGCCGAAGCGCCGACCCCAAAGGTCGATGAGGGGGCCTACCGCTCTGCGATCGGCAGGTTGCCCGACCAAAAATACGACCCCTGGCGCGATTTGCGCTGAACAGGGGCCGAGTAGACCAGCCGCAAGCGCGCCGCGCTTGGTTGCGACTGAGTGAGGAGCCCGCTGCGCTTCACTCTTTTCGACCCTGTTAGGGCTCGTTGCCGACACGTGAAGTTTGTCCTGGAGGTTTGTCCTGGGCGCAGATCGCCTCGCTCCACCAGGTCGGTCCGTTGCTCTTGGCCGGCGATAGTTCCTGGTGACGGTCCAGGAACGCGATATCAAAACCCGCCGGCACTGAAGCGGAAGCGCTGCGTCACATCGTAGCTCGACTTGCTCACCGGTATCGCATAGTCCGCCCGGATCGGTCCGAACGGCGAATCCCAGATCAGGCCCGCGCCCAAGGACGAGCGGATCGTGCGGGAATCGGCAACATGCGATGATTGCTGCAGGGATTGCGCCAGCGCCGGCAGCGAATGCGACGATGTGGCCGTGCCCGCTCCACCGTAGCCCCAGACGCTTCCGGCATCCGCGAACAGGCCGAGCTTCAACCCGCTTCCGGCGGGCAGCACCGGGGCCGGGGCCTGCAGTTCCGCGCTGGTCGCCCAGTATTGGCGGCCGCCGACATTGTCCTTGGTGGTGCCCGGGGTCAAGTCGCGCGGACCAAAACCACTCGGCGCAAATCCGCGGACGAACTGCGGTCCGCCAAAAAAGCCGTTCGACAACGGCAGCTGCTGGCCGCCCCATGGGGTCACGTAGCCGCCCTGAGCGCGCACCATCCCGACCGCGTCGCCGCCGATCGGCGTATAGGCGCGCAAATCCTCGGTGGTCCGCAGGAATTTCACGTCGCCGCCGAGGCCCGCCAGGTCCTGACTGAGCGCTGAAGCCACCCCGTTGGTCGGGTTCCGGTTGTTGTCGAGGGTGTTGTAGTTAACGGTTGAACCGACGGCGGACACCCAGACCGGCCCATTGAGCGCCGCCTGCTTGACGGGAAGCGATGCTTCCCCGTTGGCGTAACAGCCTGGCGGCGGGTTGGCGGGAGAGCAGTCCATCAAGGCGGGGCTGAGCGATAGGCTCTGGTTGTAGATCGAATAGTGCCACTGCACGCCCAACTGTTCTGTCAGCGGCGTGTTCAGCCGGAATGTGGTCCCGTAAGTCTGGCCGCCGAAGGATTGATAGTCGCTGGCCAGGCTCTGGCTACCATAGAGGTCGACCCCGATGGTGAGCCCGCTGCCGTAGACATGCGGCTCCGCGAAGGAGAGATTGAAGCCCCTGGTATATTGCCCATAGGTCACAGCGGCGCCGACCGTATCGCCGCGTCCCAGCAGATTCCGTTCCTTTATCGACACTTCGCCGATTACCCCGTCGGTCATCGAATAGCCCGCCGAGACCCAGAAATCACCGGTGGGCTGGTCCTCCACCTCGACATTGACGACGATCCGGTCCGGTGCCGAGCCGGGTGCTTCCGCGATCTTGACGGTCTTGAAATATCCGAGATTCTTCAGCCGCCGCTCGGCGCGCTCGATCAGAGCTCGGTTGTAGGCATCGCCCTCCGCGACGTCGAATTCGCGCCTTATGACGTCATCATGGGTCTTGCTGTTGCCGCGGATATTGATGCGCTCGATATAGACACGCGATCCGGGCTCGAGCGCATAGGTGAGATTGACCACACGGCTGGCTTGATCGCGTTGGTCCCGCAAGTGTACCTCGACGAACGGATGGCCGTGCTTGGCGGCCTCGATTGAAAGCGACTCTACCGTCTCCTGCACCGCCTCGGCATCGTAGACTTCGCCCGCCTGCGGCCGCAGCTGCGTGGGCAGGATCGCCGGATCCAATTCGCGCAGGCTGGATTTAAGATCCACCGATCCGACCCGGTATTGGCCGCCTTCCTCGATGGTGAACGTGACCACGAAGCCCTTCTGGTCCGGGTCATACTCTCCCCGCGTCGCCGCGATGCGAATGTCGGCATAGCCGCGCTTCAGATAGTAGCGGCGCAACAGATCGCGATCCGCTTCGATGCGGTCGGAATCGTAGATGTCTTTATTCATGAGAAAGCTCAGGACGTTCGTCTCGCCTGTCTGGATCGCTCCCTTGAGCTGATCGGACGAATAGGCATGATTGCCGACGAACAGGATCTTCTTGACGCTGGTCTTGCCGCCCTCGTGGATCTCGAACACGAGATCGGCCTCAAGGCTCGATCCCGCGATGATCTTCGGTTCGACGCGCGGCTCGAAGTAGCCGTTGCGATGATAGATTTCAACGACACGGGCGACGTCCGCCTGGACAATCGGGCGCCAGAGTGGGCTGCCGCTCTGCGATTGGATCTCGGTCTTGAGCTCATCGTCCTTGAGTTTCCTGTTGCCTTCGAAGGCGACCCGATGGAGAATCGGATTCTCGGCCACGGTGACGATTAGCTGATGGCCGGCACGGCGGATGCGCACGTCCGCAAACAGGCGGGTGGCGTACAGCGCCTTGAGCGCAGCATCGAGGTCGGCGGCATTGAATTGCTGGCCGCGCCCGGGATGGAAATAAGACCGGATCGAAGCGGTCTCGATCCGTTGGTTGCCCTCGACCCGGATAGTGGTTTCTGCCTGCTTGGCTGGCTGCGCCAGCGCGGAGGACTGCGCCCGCGCCGGGGCCAACAGGGCTCTCGGCATGGATCCGCCCGCCAACAAGCCCGCTACGACGAGGCCGCCGGTGGCCACGCGATAGGCGCGAAGCGGTGACTTCATCTCACCTGTCTCATTTTGGCGCGGAGTTCCCCGCCCGAGCGCACGGAACTTGCCGGCTCGAGAGCACGCGAGCGTTTGGGCGAAAGCATGACGAATTGTGCTAGATTGCGGGGCTTTGTTTGGGCCGCCGCGACCAAAACGGCCACAATGATGAAACCCGAAAGTTGATGCTAAAGCTATTTTCACCTGTCGTCGGGATATGATTGGATGTGCCATCCGCCCGGCTTGTGGGTGGCGCAAATTATCGAGCCGGCGATCGTTCAAGGGCAGGGGCGGCGAAAGTTTGATGTGGTGATGCGGCCATCCCCCGCTTTCGCCGGCCTCATCCTGGCCGGCTGCTCGCTTGGCGCCGATCCGGCGCCGATGGCGCAGCTCGATACCGTGAATGTTCCCAACATCGAGGCGCTCGCCACAAAAATTCAGGACACTTTCAAGGCGGTGAAGCTCACCGGAAATCCGCGGGTCTCGTCGGTGCGCAAGGCTCCGATCAGTGCCTTGGGGGATTGGATTGTTTGCTTGAACAGCGATGCGGAGAGCGATCGTTCCGTGTATGCGTTGATCATTCAGAACAACGAGATTGTCGACTATCGCCTGGCGTTGATCATCGACGGATGCGCGAACGAGAGGTTTGCGCCGCTGCCCCTCCCGCCGCAGACCGCATCGTCGATCTTGCCGTCGACCAAACCGGTTCCGTCGTCGAAGAAAAAGTAGGGTTGCGCCGTGGCGTCCGCATCGCCGGCAAGGCAGCGCTTAGCTTGTGCGTTTGCATTCTGCCCCGCGTAGAAACCGTAGCCCCCCGCATAAGGGCATAAGCGCCCTTATGGCTCCATCCGGGTTACAAGACGACAGGCCTTACCGTGGCGCCTGCGGGGTGCCCGTATAGTCGACGCCGCCGGGGACCACCACGATCTGGGATCTCGGATCCTGGAACGATTGCCAAGTTTGTGTCTTGCCCTGCAAATCCGTAGCAACAATGTTGTAGCGCAAGGTTCCGGTCGGATAGTCGTCTGGGATCAACCACCCCGCCGACCAGAAATAGTCGACGCTGCCGCTCGGAGGATGCCCTCCGTATCGCATGGGCAGCTTCTGACCGTCCGACAATTCGACCACGATGCCCTTGATGCCTTTGTCGTCGAGCGGCGTGCCGGTGATATCGCGCACGCGCACGCGGAAGACCGCGTTCTCATTGCGCTTGAACTGACTGTTAAGAACGCAGGTTGGACCGGTCTGGCCTTTGCCGGTATTGCCGCGCACCATGTCGCCCTCCAGAAAGATCGATTGGGGCTGCTGCGCCGGCGCCCTGGAGGCGAGGCCGACTATCGTCGACAACACGATGACCGAACAGGTTGGAATTCTGATTTGTGTCCTCATGGGGCACCTTTCCGTCTTGAGGGTGTCGCGCGACCATCCAATTCGCTCATACATGACTCTTTGGATTTGGCCGCCCTTGGGATTTGGCCACCCTTGGGACTTGGCCACCCTTGGGACTTGGCCACCCTTGGGACTTGACCACCCTTGGGACTTGATCACTCTTGGGATCTGATCCATCTCCGGCGCTGTCCCAAACGTTCGCGGGGACGAAGTTGCGGAGAAACGAGCGTCAAGCGCTATTCCTTCGTCTCCTTCATCGAGCTAGTCGCGAGTTGCACCGCCTCCGGGGAGGACGCGTAGACTTCCCGGATGAGCGTCTCGACCTCGGCGCCGGTCACCGGCTCGACGTCCAGGTTCTGGCTCTTCGCCTCGGCGATGAAATCCGGGTCCTGCATGGTCGCAGCGAAGGCATCGCGCAACGCGCGCGCCCGATCGGCGGGAATGCCGGGCGGCGCTGCGAACGGCCGGGCGATGCTCTGGCGCGCCACGATCAACTTGAGAGCGGCCTTCTGCTCGGCATTGTCGGTCACGTCCACGATCAAGGGCACGTCCGGCAAGTCCTTGGTCTTCTGCAGCGCAATCTGCAGCACCACGT
>Ga0179592_10000977_pt1 | contig 11586 bp, 10 predicted proteins | sample CZODoug2_1_08_16_FD_148623 | JGI IMG/M metagenome (GOLD analysis project Ga0179592, IMG submission 148623) | Vadose zone soil fungal communities from Angelo Coast Range Reserve, California, USA - CZODoug2_1_08_16fungal (Illumina Assembly) | ecosystem: Environmental > Terrestrial > Soil > Vadose...
AACCCGGTCAGATCTGCGTCATGCATTACACGGGTTGGCTCTACGAGGGCGGCAAGAAGGGCAAGAAGTTCGACAGTTCGGTGGATCGCAATGAGCCGTTCGAGTTTCCGATCGGGCAGCGCAAGGTGATTGCCGGCTGGGACGAAGGCGTCGCCACCATGAAGGTCGGCGGCAAGCGCACCTTGATCATCCCGCCCGCGCTCGGCTACGGCGCCCGCGGCGCCGGCGGCGTCATTCCACCGAATGCGACGCTGATGTTCGACGTCGAATTGCTTGACGTGAAGGGGTAAGGCGCCGGCGCCGCGTCAACACGCGCTCGTGTAAGCCACGGCCTCGCCGCGTCATGCCCGGCCCGCAGCCTAGCTTGCGCCGAGTGCGTAAACTTGTCTGCGATGCCGGGCATCCACATCCAACATTGTAGCAGCAAGAAGGACGTGGATGGCCGGGACAAGCCCGGCCATGACGAATTCTGGTGGCATCGTTATTGAACGACTCAAAAAAAGACCGGCCCAAGGGACCGGTCTTCACAATTCAAAATCGACCGGTGTCGATCAGAGTTTCTTGTTCGCCGCGGCGGCGGTCTTGTTGACGGCGTCCTTGGTGGCTTTCTTGACGTCGCCCATGGCCTTCTGGCCCTTGCCTTTGACTTCCTGAATGGCGCCTTCGCCCTGCATCTTGTCGGAACCGACGGCTTCGCCGACGCCCTGCTTGGCCTTGCCGATGGCTTCGTTGGTGGCGCCTTTAACCTTGTCTGTCGTTGCACCCATGGGAACTCTCCTGTGGAGGGGTTAAGTTTCGCCAGGACAAATCCCGAATACACCGAATGTTCCTGATCCCGGCTGGTCTGGGATCACAGTATTATGTACCGTTCCCGGCGAACGATTTTTCTCGGAAAGTATCACGATGACCGACCCTCACGATCATACCCACGCCGACCGTTCACACGATCACGACGGCACGGCGCGCTGGAAGCACGATGGCGTCCGCGTTATTCCCGGCGACCAGCTCGACCCCAACGTGCCCTCGACCGCCGGCATGGACCGCAAGGCCGCGATCAATTTCGCCCGCGCCGGTGCGCAGAAATTATGGGCCGGCACCGTGACCATCAAGCCGGATGCCAAGACCGGCGCGCACCACCACGGCCATCTCGAGAGCATCATCTATGTCGTGAAGGGCAAGGCACGGATGCGCTGGGGCGAGCATCTGCAGTTCATGGCGGAAGCCAACCCCGGCGATTTCATTTTCATCCCGCCCTATGTGCCGCATCAGGAGATCAACGCCAGCCCCGACCAGGTGCTGGAATGCGTGCTGGTGCGCAGCGACGGCCAGGCGGTCGCGATCAATCTCGACATCGAGCCGGTGGAAAAACCGGAAACGGTGCTATGGGTCGATCCCGTGCACCGCGATCCCGCGGAGACGAAGTGATGAAGTCATTCCGGGGCGCGCGTTAGCGCGAACCTCAGACGTGCGATTGCACATCGGGGAATCTCGAGATTCCGGGTCTGGTCCTTCGGACCATCCCGGAATGACAACGGCCACTGCGCGCCTTGGGTGTCAACAGACCCGCCGCCCGGCTCACTTCTTTATTGTGACCAACGTAATGCCGTTCACGAGGCTGTTGGCCAGCATGAAGTTACCGTCGCGCGTGACTGAGGTATTGCGCACGATGTTTCCACCGCCCGGGATCGCCCAGCTCTGGAATTTCGCGGTTTTGGGATCGAAACGCACCACGGTATTCGGGGTAGACCCGGACTCGCTGTACCAGATGATATCGTTGATGGCCGAGATGCCGTAGGGCTCAGACTTCGGTCCGCTCGGAGACGGCCATTCGGTCACCTTGCCGGTCGCAGGATCGAGACGACCCAGATAACCGCGCGAGTAGTCGGAGTACCAAATGACGTCGTCGCTGGTGATCGCGAGGCGCCTTGGGCGCGTCGCCGCATCCGGCAACGGGTACTCACGAAATTCCATCGTCTTCGGATCGACGCTGCCCACCTTGTTGGTACCAAACTCCACGAAAAACACGATGCCTTTTGAATTCAGCGCCATGCCGTAGGGGCGCGAATTTGCAGTCGGGGGCGTCAGGAGTTTGATCTCGCCGGTCTTCGGGTCGAGACGTCCGATCCGGTTGGCATTCTGCATCGTGAACCACAGAATTCCACCGTTATCGAAGATAAGCGTATGCGGATCGCCCGGCTCCGGGGTCTGGTACTCGGTGACTGCCCCCGTTTTCGGGTCAAGCTTTCCGATCAACGATCCAGTGTTTCCGGTGTACCAAATGTTGCCGTCACTATCCTCCTTTAGGCCATGCGGTCCGGAGTGCGGAGTCTTGAGCGGAAACTCCGTGGTCTTGCCGGTCTCCGGATCGACCCGACCAAGCACATTGGCCAACTGGCCTGAGTACCAGAGCGAGCCGTCCCTCGCCGCCAACGGATCGTGCGGCCGCGACCCGGGCGTAGGCGCCTGCCATTCCTTGAACGAAACTTCGGCGGGCCCTTCGATGACAACACCGGCAGGCTTGCCCTTTTCCGGGAAGCTCTTGGTCAGATATTCCCTGAGTGGTTCAACCTGATCCGCCGGCAGCGGTGCCCCCTGATTGAGCATCATCTGCAGCACGGTGCGCCAGCCTTCCGGCGTGTAGCCTGCGCCCACGCGGCTCAACAGGGTGTGGCAGCCGTTGCAGTTGGCCACGGCCAATTCCTTGCCCGGTCCATCGGGCAATTCCTGGCTCCAGGCTGGAAGCCCAGAGTAGAGCAGCGCTGCCGTCAAAACCGCGCATGATTTTTTGGACATGATATCTCCCTAAATTTCGCGCTCTACGGTGCCCGTGGCGCAATTGTATTGGACGGGTCAGCGTCGTCCGCAAATCAGTCCGCGTCAACCCATCGGAGCCGGCAGAGGGAACCATTTAAGACGCATCGATCGAACGCCCGACACCACTTCATCCCGTCGTTAACTTACATGGAGACGCGCGAGTCCCTCGACATGCCGGCGCCGCAAGTCAATGATGTCTGCCTCGGTTGGACGGCCGAAAGACCAGACCTCGCTTTGCCGGGAGCAAGCCTGTTGCGGTCTCGGCGGTGTCCATTTGTTGCGCACTGCAGCGCCGCGTGGCTTCCGCGAAACGGAGGGATTTGCTAGAACACTCAACGAAGCTGTTGCGTGTTCGAGCGCAGGGGCGCGCAGGTTGCGGCGCCGCGTAAAATCCGCAAAAAACAGGCCTCATCTGATTGGAGGATACCATGGAAAAACTCGATCACCTGCTGGCGCGGCGCACGGTCATCAAAGGTGCCGGGCTTGGCTTGGTTGCCGGCGGACTCGCGAGTTCGCTACCTGCGCAAAGCACGAGCGCGGCGGCTGCCGAGGCCGGCGAGATCTGGAGCAGCGAATACTGGGCCAGGAAGGGCGATATTCCGTTGTGGATCTATCGCAAGCGGGTGGGGGCGCCAAAAGCCGGCGAGCCTTCGCGGCCGGTCGTGTTCTTTGTCCACGGTTCGTCGGTGACTTCGAGGGTATTCGATCTCAAGGTGCCTGGTCGCGGCGAATATTCGGCGATGGACGAGTTTGCCCGCTATGGGTTCGACTGCTGGACCATGGATCATGAAAACTACGGCAAGTCGGGGCGCACTTCCGGCAATTCCGATATCGCCAGCGGCGTTGAGGATCTGAAGGTCGCGGCCGAAATCGTCACCCGCGAAACCGGTCAGAAGAGATTTCATTTCATCGGCGAATCCTCCGGCGCATTGCGCGCCGGCGCCTATGCCATGGCGGCGCCGGAGCGCGTCGACCGGCTGGTGTTTGCCGCCTTTACCTATAAGGGCGAGGGATCGCCGACCCTGACCAAACGCGCCGAGCAGCTCGACTATTACCGCACCCACAACATGCGCAAGCGCGATCGCGAGATGATCCGCTCGATCGCCACCCGCGACAAGCCGGGCACTAGCGATCCCGCCGCCGTCGAGGTGTTGGCGGATGCCGAGATGCAGTTCGGCGACCAGATCCCGACCGGCACCTATCTCGACATGACGGCCAATCTGCCGGTAGTGCACCCCGACAAGGTGCTTGCGCCGGTGCTATTGGTGCGCGGCGAATATGACGGCATCGCCACCGTCGCCGACCTCGAGGAATTCTATAATCAGCTGCCGAACGGCGACCGGCAGTTCATTATTCTTCCGGGAACCGCGCATTCGGTGACGCTTGCCACCAACCGGCAATTGTTCTGGCACGTGACCCGGGCGTTCCTCACCATGCCCGCGCCGACCGCCACGTGATGATCGCGATAATTGCAATGTAATGTGATTCCGGGGCGCGTGGAACACGCGAACCCGGAATCCGAGGATTCCCCGATGTGCAATTGCACATCTGAGGTCTGGTCCGGAGCCTGTCATCGGGCGGCGCAAAGCGCCGACCCGTTGGGACCATCCCGGAATGACGAAGTGCAAAATCTCGCCATCCAAAAAATTGCAATCCGATGTCGGGACCGTGCCGCCTTGTTCGTCCTGTGGCCGATGGGAACGAGAACAGAGGAACTCCCCGATGTCAAAAATTTCACCCTGCCTGTGGTTCGACGGCGAGGCCGAGGAGGCCGCGAAATTCTACGTTTCGCTGCTGCCGGATTCCCGGATCGAAAAGATCCAGAAGAACACCGTCGATGGACCCTCCGGAAAGGCCGGCACCGTGCTGGTGGTGGAGTTCATGCTGGCGGGCCAGCGCTTCATGGCACTCAACGGCGGCAAGCGGTTCGAATATACCCATGCGATCTCGTTCAAGATCGACTGCGCCGATCAGGCCGAGGTCGATCGCTTGTGGGACAGACTGTCCGCCGATGGCGGGTCGGTCGAACGTTGCGGCTGGCTGAAGGATCGTTACGGCGTATCGTGGCAGATCGTGCCGACCGCGCTGGTGCAATATCTGGGCGGTTCCGATCCCGCGGGCGCCCGGCGGGCGATGCAGGCGATGATGCAAATGGTGAAGCTCGACATCGCCGCGCTGAAAAAGGCCTATGAGGGCAAGTCAGCCGCGTAGCCCGCAAAAACGTCGGTTCCGGTTCAGCATGTGTTATCAGGGAGAGGTTGGCCGCTTTATTCACTGACATCCAATCAAGCCTCGCTCACCCATGGGTTTCGGCCGTTGAATCAGCAACACCAGAGAACCTGCGGGAGTTGCACGGCATGCTGTGACGGCTGGCTGCAGATCGCAATACGCGGGCATCAGGTACGGCGCGGAACGCCGTGCCCGTTCAGTGCGGAACACCAATGTTCGATCTACAGCGAACGCCCACAACATCCATGCCGCGAATTCGTTTGCGGCTGGCTGGTCGCCTCCAGCCCGCTGCCTGAGTGGATGCGTCCGGACAAATCCGACATGATCATGCTGGCGGCCAATTTCGTCTGGCATGGCCTGCCGGTCGACGTGGTGGTCGCGGCCGGAGACCGCCCCAGGAAGAAAGCGCTGGACTGGCTGATGAAGTTCAGTTCGGAAAAAAAGCGGCTGCTTATCTATCAGATGGACGAGGAATGGTTTGCTTTCGGACCCCCGGCGTTTCAGGCCGAGATATCAGAGCGCATCGGGCGTGGCGAAAAGCCATGGGCGACTTGATCCCCAGACCCAGCATTCGTCATTGGTGGAAGCGGCTGCCGGCACCAAGCTACCTCGCATCGGGCGTGGCAAGAAGCCATGGGCAGGCTGATCGGTAGAATGAGCCTTCGCAACAGCGAAGGAATTTTGCGATGCACAATTCTAAATTGTGTCGAGTGGCGGCCAAAATGCGCCCGAAAGTTGAACCTAAGCCGCAGAGAATTCACGTAAATCGGCATGCCAGTCTCGAAAACCGCAGAAGTTACGACGAATTGTTGCGTTGCAGAGGCAAAGACGTGCCATTTTAGTGACAGATCACGGATATTTCACTAACCGCCCGTCCGAGCCTTCCAATTGGCATTTGGTATACATTACCCTCCCTTCACCCCGAAGTTGAATCCGGGGAGAACGCGGGGAAAAAGTCATGAGGAATAAGCTTCTTTCGGGGACGGCCTGCGCTGCGCTTTGTCTGATGTCATTCGGCGGCGCGGCGAAGGCGGCGACGCTCGACGATGTGATGGCGCGGCTCGACAAGATCGAAAAAGAAAACGCCGAGCTGCGACACAAAGTTCGCGAATTGTCCGCGGCGAAGCCGGGAGCTGCCGCGCCGGTCGCGACCGATCCAAGCAAATTCAAGGGCAATCCGGTTCTGCATGCCGGCGTCGCGACATCGCCAACCCCGCCGCCTCCCGTTCCGGGAATGCCGGTCAAGGCCAGCCCGTGGGGCCCGGTGATCGACAATACGGTCGTGACCCTCTACGGCCATTTCGACCTGTCCGGCGATATCTTCAATCCCAGCGTCTTTGACCAGGGAACGAAATTCGGCATTGCCAGCAACTCATCCTATTTCGGCGTCCGCGCCCGGCATAACCTCGCGCCGTATGGCTGGGAGGGCTGGTCGGTCGTAGCCCAGTTGGAGGCTCTGATCGACGCGGCGGCGTCTCCTACCGAGCGCGCGGCGATTGGGAGTCGCGACAGCTATGTCGGTATCGAGGGGCCTTGGGGCGCGGTCAAAGCGGGTAAATCCGATACGCCGTACAAGAAATCCACCGCTGCGATGGATCCGTTTGCCAACACGCTCGGCGACTATAACTCGATCATGGGCAATACCGGCGGCGACAACCGCGCCGAATTCGATTGGCGCATGAATCATGCGATCTGGTACGAATCGCCGATCGTGAGCGGCTTCCAGTTCAGCGCGCTGGCTTCGCCGGGTCAAAACTATGCCAAGGACAACAGCGACTATTCCTACGGCGACTATTTTCAATGTAACGGCGCGTCGCCCCGCGGCAGCGGCAGCAACTTCCCGGGCACCGGTGGTGCGGCTAACGGCAACATCGGCGGCCACGGCTGCACCGACGGTTCCTTCGGCAATGCCTATAGCGCGGCTTTGACCTACAAGAACGGTCCGTTTACTGCGATCGGCGCCTTTGAGTTCCATGAGCAGGTCAACCGTCGCGGCGACGACAATACGCAATTTGACGCGTCGAATTTTGTTCCAGGGCCCGTCCTCCTCGGGGATGGTTCTACGGTCATGACCGGCGTTCACAACGAATGGGCCGCGAAGGTGGGCGGCGGCTATCGCGTCAATGATGGCTTGGGCGATCTTCAACTCAACGCCTTCTACGAATGGATACGACGTCAGGTGACCCCGGCCGAAGAGATCTTCAATGAGCGCTCGCGCGATGCCGTGTTCGCAAGCGCTACCCAATATATCGGGCCATGGGCAATCAGCGGATCTTACGCCCACGCCTTCAAGAGTCCGGGCAACCCCGCGATGCTGAGCGTCAACGATCCGGCCCTTGCAGGCACCCCTTCGATACAAGGAAACCTGTTCTCGGATGATGCCAGCCAGTATGCCCTCGGTGCCCGTTACCGGTTCAACCAGTGGGCCAGCTGGTATGTGGTCGGGTCACTGCTCAAGCAAGGCCCGGGCGCACATTATTGTCTCGGAGCCAGCGGTCACGGCTACCAGGTCTGCAGTCGCGATGCCGCCAACGACACCATCGGCGGTGCAACCATCAAGGCGGCCACCACGGGTCTGACATTCGACTTCTGAGTGGGAACACCGTGACGAAGAAGAGGGACTCGCGCGTCGAGTCCCTCTTCTGGTAGAGAAACCACATGATGGATTTGCAGCCCCCGCCACCCCTTGTGCAAATGGCGCAAGCCGAAGTTCAGCCGGAAGCGCCGGCTGAGCCGGTTCCGATCAAGGTCGACGTCACGAAATACGTTCCGGATTCCGCAACGTCGGTGACGATGATTGTCAGCGTATCGCCGCCGACCGGCACCGCGGTCGTCTACGCCCCCGGTTACGAAAATTACGCGACAATATTCAAGGGCCCGCGATCGATGGAAGACGTGCGGCTCGCCGGTCCGTTTGTCTACGTCAAATTATACGGCGCGCAAAGCTTCGAGATCCAATATACCAACTACCGGCAACCCTGAGAATCCGGCCGGGCTTTTCGTCGGGGAGCAGCACGACGAAGCAATCCAGTGACCGCCATGGCGCGCCTTGATGACGACGGCATCGGAACATCTCTTCAAGAAAGCGATCGATGCGCATCGCAACGGCGCTATCGAAGATGCAAAACTTCTTTATCGGGAAGTGTTGACGGCTGATCCCGAGAATGCTGCCGCCTGCGGCAACCTTGCCATCATCGCGGCTCAGCAGAGCGATCTCGCAGGCGCCGAGCGGCTGATGCGGCAAGAGATAAGACTGAGGCCGAACACTCCAGCGGGCTATCACAATCTCGGATCGGTGTTGCAGCAGCAGGGCAGGCTGGCCGACGCCATCGCCGCGCACCGGCACGCCGTAAAACTCAATCCGAATTACGCCGAAGCTTTTTTGGCACTCGGCAATGACTTCAGGCAGCAAGGCAATCTCGAAGACGCCATGGGGTCCTATCGCTCAGCCGTTGCGGCGAGGCGCGATTATCCTGAAGCCCACAATAACATCGGCGTGCTTCTCCAGATGCAAGGCAGGCTCGACCAGGCGGCAGCGGCCTATCACGAGGCGGTCAAGCTTAGGCCGGGATATGCGGAGGCCGAATTCAATCTCGGCACCGTCCTGCACCAGCAGCATGAACTGGAGGCAGCCGAAGCTGCGTATCGACGGGTTATTTTGCTCAATCCCGGCATTGCAGAGGGTCACAACAATCTGGGGACGGTGTTGAAGGACCAGGGCCTCCTCGACGGGGCGCTGGCGGCTTTCGACCAGGCCATCGCGCTGCGGCCGGACTACGCCGAGGCGTTCTACAATCGCGCCACGGTGCTGCAGCAGCAGGCGCGATGGGAAGAAGCGCTGGCGGCTTACGGCCGCGCCATTGCCCTTCGCAAGAATTACGCGGATGCGATCAACAACGCCGGTATTGTGCTTCAGGAACTCGGGCGCGCGAGCGAAGCGCTCGATCTCTATCGTCAGTTGCTTGAACGGATGCCGGCTCACGCCGATGCCTGCAACAATCTGGGAACGGCGTTACTAGCGGAGGGGCGCGCCGACGAGGCGCGAGCGGCGTTCGAACGGGCATTGGCCCGTAAACCGGATTTTCCCGAGGCAATTTGCAATCTGGGAAATGCCCGGCGAGAACTCGGCGATCTCACAGGCGCGATCGCCGCCTATCGCGATGCATTGCGTCTGCGGCCCGACGACGCGGGCGCGTTCAGCCAATTGATTTATCATCGTGCCCAGGCGTGCGCGTGGGACGGTTACGAAGCTGATCAGGAAAAACTGGTCGACATGGCACGGCGCGGAATTCGTGTTCCGCCGTTTTACCTGCTCTCGACGCCGGCGTCGGCATCGGATCAATTGATCTGTGCCCGGCATTGGGCCACATCGATCAGCCCGCCGCGAAAAGCCTTGTTTCACCATCAGCCTTGTGCCGAGCGGGAACGCATTCGTCTTGGCTATCTATCCGGAGATTTTCATCAACACGCCACGGCGCAGCTGATGGCCGAATTGTTCGAATACCACGATCGTGACCGCTTCGAGGTTTTCGCATATTCCTACGGCCCCGATGATGATAGCCCGATGCGGGTGCGGCTGGCTGCTGCGTTCGATCGTCTTGTCGACATTCGCGCGCTGTCACACCGCAAGGCCGCGGACCTTATCCATGCCGACCAGGTCGACATCCTGGTTGATCTGAAGGGCTATACCCGTCACGCCCGGCCGGCGATATCGGCCTATCGCCCGGCGCCGGTGCAAGTGAGTTATCTCGGATATCCCGCCACTATGGGCGCGGACTTCATCGACTACATCATCGTCGACCCCTTCATCGTCCCAAGTAGCCAGCAGCCCTTCTTTTCGGAAAGGCTGGTCCATCTTCCCCGCAGCTATCAGGCGAACGACAGAAGGCGTGAGGTGGCGGATGCCCGCACGTCGCGACAGGATTTTGGACTGCCGGCCGAGGGGCTGGTGCTCTGCAGTTTCAACAACAGTTACAAGATCTCGCCGGCATTCTTCGATATCTGGATGCGTCTGCTTCGCGCGGTCCCCGGCAGCGTATTGTGGTTGCTGGAGGCAAACCCGCTGGTTCGGGGCAATCTGCGTTTTGAGGCGGAAAAACGCGGCGTCGATACCGGCCGGCTGATCTTTGCGCCGGTCGTTCCACCAGCCGAACATCTCGCACGCCACCGGCATGCCGATCTGTTTCTCGACACGCTACCGTGCAACGCGCACACCACGGCCAGCGATGCGCTGTGGGCCGGACTGCCGGTAGTGACCTGCAGCGGAGACACTTTCGCGGGCCGTGTCGCCGGCAGCCTTCTGATGGCGATCGACATGCCGGAACTGGTGACGAAATCGCTTGAAGAATATGAACAGGCGGCGCTGGCCCTGGCGCGGAGCCCGCAGCGCTTGATCGCGGTGCGGGAGAAGCTGCAGAACAATCGCGACGGCAGTGCATTATTTGATCTGCCAAAATTGACCGGAAATATCGAGGCGGCCTATGCGCGGATGTGGCAGACTTGGCTTGCCGGCCAGACGCCGGCCGCATTCTCGATCGAAGACGCTTGAGACATCAAAGGACAGGGATCATGCTGATGCGAACCATCGTCACGCTCGCCGCCATTCTCGCCCTCGGCAGCAGCCACGGATGGGCCAGTGCCCACAAGGCGCCAAGAAATCCGACAAGACATCATCGCCACGCCTACATTGTCCGCTATCAGGAACAACCCGTTGTGCCGGCTCCCTATGGCGGCGGCCGGCTCGTTCTTCATCCCGCTTCGAACATCGCATGTATGACGCGGGACCGGGCGACGCGCGCGCTGCCCTGCGATCAGCCGGTCTGGGTCTATGGCAGCCCTTGCGAGGTCGACCTCGGTCTCGGGCGCTATCGGTCTTGCGACTGACGTGAGATCATTTCGGTTCGAGATATCGCCATGAACGCGCCGGGCCGCTCCGAACAGACGCTTGCAGCCGCAATGGCTCATCATCGCGCCGGTCGACTGGTCGACGCTGAACGCCTCTACCGGATCGTCTGCGATACCGATCCCAACAACGCCCGGGCGTTTCATCTTCTGGGCGTGGTCGCCCATCAATTGAGACGCCCCGATGCAGCGTCGTATCTCGGCCGGGCCGTGACGCTCGATCCGGATTTTGTCGAGGCCCACAACGACAGAGGCGTGATTCTCGCAGCAGGCGGACTGTTTGCGGATGCCATATCGTGCTTCGAGCGGGCAGTGACGCTTAACCCTGGATATGGCGAGGCTCGCACCAATCTCGGGCGGGGATTACGATCGCTCGGACGCCTCGACGAGGCGGTGGCGCAGTTTGAACTGGTGCTGAAAAGCACGCCGGAATCCTCTGTCGCGCATTTCAATCTGGCCTCGGCGTTCGAACTGGCCGGCCAACATCCGAACGCCGAGAAGCATTATCGGCGTGCGATCTCGCTGCGCCCCGATTTTGTCGATGCTTACATCCATCTGGCTTCCCTGCTTCAGAATACGGATCGTCTGCCTGAAGCGCTCGCGCATGCGGAGCGCGCGGTCGCGCTGCGACCGGACAGTGCC
>Ga0179592_10000979_pt1 | contig 11585 bp, 10 predicted proteins | sample CZODoug2_1_08_16_FD_148623 | JGI IMG/M metagenome (GOLD analysis project Ga0179592, IMG submission 148623) | Vadose zone soil fungal communities from Angelo Coast Range Reserve, California, USA - CZODoug2_1_08_16fungal (Illumina Assembly) | ecosystem: Environmental > Terrestrial > Soil > Vadose...
TAAAACCATTGCGTGCGGGAACGTCGGGTGATTCCGGGGTACTCGTTTACTCGTGTGCATTTCTACCAATGCAAAGCGCACACGAGGCTGCGGGTGCCACGGGCACCCGGCGTTCCCCACGCCCTCTAAGGGGGCGAGAGATTCATGCACGACTCGGGCGCATCGCGCTGCGGGGTCGCGAAGTCGCATTTGGAATTGGCCTTTTGAAAATTGAACCTGCCGCAAAGTACGAACGCGCCATAGCCTCAGCCGTCGTCGCCCGCGAAAGAGGTTGTGACCTCATCCTGAGGAGCGCGCCCTGGCGCGCGTCTCGAAGGATGGCCGCGGGTCCATGGGGCGTGTCCATCCTTCGAGACGCTTGCTTCGCAAGCTCCTCAGGATGAGGTCGGTATTCTTCACAGGCTCGAAGGCGGGCGATCCAGTATTCCGAGACGTGAATGATGGAATCGATAGATCGCAGCGTACTGGATACTCCGCTGGAGCCTGTCATCGGGCTCGCCGAAGGCGAGACCCGGTGGCGGAGTATGACGGTCTTTGTGAAGCGGCGCCGGTCTTTGCTCTTTCAAAATTTGAAATCAGACACGTCGGCCGGCGTTCGCCCGGGCGACGCGGGTCTTTCGCGACGCAACACAGCCGCTGCGAATTCGGCTTTTGCCGCAAGGGCTTGTCTCCAACGCCCGAAATCCAACTGGCGGTCCGGCGGCAGCCTGTGTATAACCCGGCCCTTCGCTGCTTCCGATAAGTAGCGGTTTTTGCTCAGGAGTTAACGTCATGTCCGAGCGGTGGACACCCGACAGCTGGCGCACCAAGCCGGTATTGCAGGTACCCGATTATCCCGATGCCAAGGCATTGGCCGATGTCGAGGCGCAGCTTGCCACGTTTCCTCCGCTGGTTTTTGCAGGTGAGGCCCGCAACCTGAAAAAGGCGCTGGCGCGTGTCGCCGCGGGCGAGGCCTTCCTGCTTCAAGGTGGTGATTGCGCCGAAAGCTTCGCCGAGCATGGCGCCAACAATATCAGGGATTTCTTCCGCGTGCTGCTGCAGATGGCGGTGGTGCTGACCTATGCCGGCGCGCTGCCGGTGGTAAAAGTTGGCCGCGTCGCCGGACAATTTGCAAAACCGCGCTCGTCGCCGATGGAGAAGATCGGCGGCGTCGAACTGCCGAGCTACCGCGGCGACATCGTCAACGATATCGCGTTCACGGCGGGGTCGCGCACCCCCGATCCGCAGCGCCAGCTGATGGCGTATCGCCAGTCGGCGGCGACGCTGAATCTGTTGCGCGCATTTGCGACCGGCGGCTTTGCCAATCTTGGCAGCGTGCATCAGTGGATGCTTGGTTTCCTGAAGGATTCCCAGCAGTCGCGCCGTTACAAGGAGTTGGCGGACCGCATTTCGGACGCGCTGAACTTCATGCGGGCCTGCGGCCTCGATCTGGAAAGCCACCCCGAGCTGCGCGCCACCGATATCTACACCAGCCACGAGGCGCTGCTGCTCGGCTACGAGGAGGCTTTCACGCGGGTCGATTCCACGACCGGCGACTGGTACGCGACTTCTGGTCATATGATCTGGATCGGTGACCGCACCCGACAGCTCGATCACGGCCATGTCGAATATTTCCGCGGCATCAGGAATCCGATCGGTTTGAAATGCGGGCCCTCGCTCAAGCCGGACGAACTGTTGCGGCTGATCGAGGTGCTCAATCCCGACAACGAGCCCGGACGCCTGACGCTGATCAACCGCTTCGGGTCGGACAAGGTCGGCGACCATCTGCCGCAATTGATCCGCGCCGTTAAGCGCGAAGGTCATGTGGTGGTCTGGTCGTGCGATCCGATGCACGGCAACACCATCACTTCGAACAGCGGTTACAAGACCCGTCCGTTCGACCGGATATTGTCGGAGGTGAAGTCGTTCTTCACCATCCACGCGGCGGAGGGAACCCACCCCGGTGGCGTGCACCTGGAAATGACCGGGCAAAACGTCACCGAATGCACCGGCGGCGCGCGCGCCATCACCGATGAGGATCTCAATGATCGCTATCACACGGCCTGCGATCCCCGCCTCAATGCCGAGCAGTCGATCGACATGGCTTTCCTGATCGCGGAATTGCTCAAGCAGGAACGCGGCGGCAAGGTGCAGCCGATGCCGGTCGCGGCGGGACTTTGAGTTGCTGCGGTTCTGGCGGGCTACCATCAATACGCGCAACGGCCTCGCCTTTGCCATCCGCTCGGAGCAGGCGGTTCGCGAGGAGCTGGCGGCGCTGGCGCTCTCGCTGCCGATGGCTTGGCTGGTCGGGGCGACCACGATGCGCCGTGTCGAGCTGATCGCCGTCGTCGTTCTGGTGCTGGTGGTCGAATTGCTCAACACCGCGATCGAGAAGCTCGCCGACCGGCTGACCACCGCTCATGATCCGCAGATCGGGCGGGTCAAGGACATGGGCTCGGCCGCGGTGGGCGTTGCGCTGGTCATGGCCGGCCTGTTCTGGCTGTTCGCCCTCGCCGAACGCATGGGCGCGTTCTAAAGCATGCAATTGGCATCTGGCGAAGCCCGAGAGGGCATGCTATATTTCATTTGCTCATTATGAGGATAAGTAGGTTCGCGCCATGACCGAACGTGCCGCCCAGTTTTCGATCACGCTGGCGCAGTTGAACCCGACCGTGGGCGATGTCGCGGGCAACGCCGCCAAGGCCCGCGCCGCGCGCGCGCAGGCGCGGGCCGACGGCGCCGATCTCGTGGTGCTGCCCGAATTGTTCATCACCGGCTATCCGCCGGAAGACCTGGTGCTGAAGCCGGCGTTTCAGTCGGCGTGCCGTGCCGCGGTCGAGGAATTGGCGCGAGACACCGCCGACGGCGGTCCGGCCATGCTGATCGGCAGTCCCTGGGTCGAGGACGGCAAGCTCTACAATGCCTGCGCCTTGCTCGACGAGGGCCGGATCGCGGCCATCCGCTTCAAGGCCAACCTGCCGAATTATGGCGTCTTCGATGAAAAGCGCCTGTTCGCGCGCGGTCCCGCCGCAGGCCCCGTGACCGTCCGCGGCATCCGGGTCGGGGTGCCGATTTGCGAGGATATCTGGCTCGAAGAGTCGGAGGATTACGAAAACGTCGTCGAATGTCTGGCGGAGACCGGCGCGGAAATTCTGGTGGTGCCGAACGGCTCGCCCTATGCGCGCGACAAGAACGATCTGCGGCTGTCGATCGCGGTGGCGCGCGTGACCGAAAGCGGGTTGCCCCTGATTTATCTCAACCAGGTCGGCGGACAGGACGAACTGGTGTTCGACGGCGCATCGTTTGCGTTGAATGCCGATCTCTCGCTGGCGGCGCAATTGCCGGCTTTCGCAGAAAACATCACGACGCTGCGCTGGACCAAAGGCGAAGCCGGCTGGCGCTGCACCGGGCCGATGGCGCCGGTGGTCGAGGGCGACAAGGGCGACTACGCCGCCTGTGTGCTGGGCTTGCGCGACTATGTTCGGAAGAACGGATTTCCCGGCGTGCTGCTGGGCGTATCCGGCGGCATCGACTCGGCGCTATGCGCGGCGATTGCGGTGGATGCGCTCGGCGCCGACCATGTCCGTGGCGTCATGCTGCCGTTCCGTTTCACGGCCCAGGAGTCGCTCGATGACGCGGCAAAGCTCGCTGGCGCGCTCGGCATCCGCTACGAGGTGCTGCCGATCGCGCAGGCGGTGAATGGCTTTGAGGAGATCCTGTCGGGCACGTTCGCAGGCTTGCCGCGCGATATCACCGAAGAGAACCTGCAGGCACGCACGCGCGGCACGCTGTTGATGGCGATTTCCAACAAGACCGGCGCGATGGTGGTCACCACCGGCAACAAATCGGAAATGTCGGTGGGATACGCCACGCTCTATGGCGACATGAATGGCGGCTACAATCCGATCAAGGACATCTACAAGACCGAGGTGTTCCGGCTCTCGGCCTTGCGCAATTCATGGAAGCCGGACGGCGCGCTGGGCCCCTCGGGTGAAGTCATTCCGGTGAACATCATCACCCGGCCGCCGACCGCGGAACTGCGCGAAAACCAGACCGATCAGGATTCGCTGCCGCCTTACGACGTGCTCGATGCGATCCTGGAACGCCTGGTCGAACGTGAGGAGCCGCTGGCATCGATCGTGGCTGCGGGGTTCGATCGCGAGGTGGTGACGCGGATCGATCGCCTGCTCAACATCGCCGAGTACAAGCGGCGCCAGGCCGCCCCGGGCGTCAAGGTCACCGAGAAGAATTTCGGCCGCGACCGCCGCTATCCCATCACCAACAAGTTTCGCGATTCCGGCAAGGCGCTGCCGGAACCCGACGAAACGCTGGTTTCCCGCGCCAGCCGCGGGTCGGCGGAAGCTTTCGACGGCTAAGGTCTGATTCGGAAAACCGGTCTCGACCCATCGGGTCACGGCCCGAAGGGGTGATTTTCCGGATCATGCACTGGATCAGCGCGCCGGGATAAAGGTCGGGCCCACCGAACGGATCGGCTTGTTGTCCGGCGCGGCGGCGGTTGAACCGGCCGCGGGGGGCGATGCATCCGGCGCTGCCGGTGCGGTGGCCGTGGTGCCGGCCGGCGCAGCCCCCTTCTTGGCCGCGGCTGCAGCCCCCTTGGTCGGCGCCCGCGACATCTTCTTGGCGCTCTCCTCGGTAACGATGATGTCGCCTTGCTGTTCGGCGGAGGCCTTATCGTCGATGGTTTTCAGGGCTTCGGACCAGGTCTGTCCGGCAGCCTTGCACGCGCAGGACGGATTGAACTCCTGACGGTAGCGGAACGCATTCGGGGACGACGAATAGGGCTGGCCGTTGATCGACACCGCCTGATTCATGTCCTCGCCGGGATTCCGATAGCTGAAGAGGCTGGCCTCCGCCGCCGGGCATAGATTCTTGCAGGTCCTTTCGTCGTCCGGGAACCGGGCGGGTACGGTGGCGAACGAGATCGGAAAATAGAACCCGTCGCAGGTGCGGACGCAGACCGTGCGGTAGGTCCCGGATTGCGGACCCAGATCGACGCCGGGCGTCATCGGATTGTTATTGTTGTTGTTATTGCCGAACAGAGTTTCCAGGAAACTGCCCGGGCCGCGCGCGGCGTTGGCATATTGCGGCCCGCAATTGTTCTGCGCCAACGCGGCAAGGACCGAGCGGCGCTGACTGTCGCGCTCGGAGCCGCCGAAGCCGCCACGCAGCCGCTCGAGGCTGGTGGTAATTTGCTCCAGATTGGCGCGCATCTGCTGAATCTGGTTGTTGACCGGACCGCATTGCGCCGACTGGCCGCTGAACAGCGAGAAAAATCCGGAACTGTCGCAGCCCATGCGCTTGGCCTGAGAGGTGACGCGGTCGAGTTCGCTTTGCTGCTTGGCCGCCGCATCCTGATAGCGGCGGATTTGCTCCTCTTTGGCCGGGTCGCCGCCACCCCCGCGGTCGATGGTCGCCAATTGCGCTTCCAGCCGCGGGCACATCGGGTTGACCGCGGCCCCCTGCGACGGCGGCGGCCCCGGATTGATCTGCGCCGAGGCGTCAACGCTCAGCGCGACCGCGCCGAACAGCGCAGCGCAGGCCAAAATCCATCTGGAAAAGAGGGTAATCAGCGTTTCAGGCATATCCGGCCATTAGAGCAACTCCGCGCAGGTTTGAACCGAAAGGCGCGGCCAACGCGGGGCCTGACATAGCCGCTTCTCGGGGCACCGTCACGTCGTTTCCGGGGCGCCGGTGTGGCAGAGGCGGCTTTCGACTTGGTCGCCGGGGGGCGCTTCCTAGGCTGGCAGGTAATAGCCACGTAGTCGTTGCAGCCGGCATGGTTGCAGTTTGCTGCCGCAGTCGTGGGAATTGACCCGGCTACTTCATCCGGGTCGACGCGCCGGTAGGACAAGGCCTGGGCGAAATCCCGCGACTGGCAATAGGACTGGGCGGCGTGGGCGCCGCATTTTTCGCCCATGGCGAGGCATTGGTCGACGCCGTAGCCGTCCGCCTGGTTGGCGACGATGAAGACCCGGCTGTCGGCCGATGCCGCCGAGGCGGCGAGGACGAACATGAGGGCCAGAAACGCGGGGAGGGATCGCATGTTGCACCGAAAAAAAATGAGGGGGACCGCCCCTCATTCGATAGACTCAAAATGTTAATAATGATTAACCATGGCGGCCGGGGCGGATTGATGGCCGAAATCGGCTTTTTGACGGCTCTTGACGCCGTTACCCGAGCTGGCCCATGGTATTTGGCATGAACGGTTCTCTCGCCATCTGTGGCATTTGCCGCGAGATTATGAGCTAGCGATTCGCTGGCTGAGGCCGTCTTTTCTCACACGAGATCACTGGACGCCCGGCCGCAAGGGACGGGATATCCATGGACCTGCGACTCTACGATACCTTGACCAAGGAAAAGCGCGCCTTCGTGCCGCTCGATCCCCTGAACGTGCGCATGTATGTCTGCGGGCCCACGGTCTACGACTTCGCCCATATCGGCAATGCGCGCCCGGTCATCGTGTTCGACGTGCTGTTCCGGCTGCTGCGGCACCTCTACGGCGCCGATCACGTCACCTATGTCCGCAACATCACCGACGTCGACGACAAGATCAATGATCGCGCCGCACGGGATTTCCCCGGCATGCCGCTGAACCAGGCGATCCGGAAGGTCACGGAGGTTACCGAGAAGCAATTTCACGATGATGTCGATGCGCTCGGCTGCCTGCGCCCGACCGTCGAGCCGCGCGCCACCGAACATATCGCCGAGATGCGGACCATTATCGAGAAGTTGGTGCAGGGCGGTTTCGCTTACGTTGCGGAAGACCACGTGCTGTTCTCGCCGCAGGCGATGAATGCCGCGAATTCCATTTTGCCGCGCTACGGCGCGCTCTCCAACCGCTCGCTGGACGAGATGATCGCGGGCGCCCGCGTCGACGTCGCGCCCTACAAGCGCGATACGACCGACTTCGTGCTGTGGAAGCCGGCGAAGCCGGGCGAGCCGTCATGGCCGTCGCCCTCAGGCATCACGGTGGAGGGCCGTCCGGGCTGGCACATCGAGTGCTCGGCAATGGCGTGGAAGCACCTCGGCGAACAATTCGACATTCATGGCGGCGGCATCGATCTGGTGTTTCCGCACCACGAGAACGAACTCGCGCAAAGCGCCTGCGCGTTTCACGCCGACCGCATGGCCAATGTCTGGATGCACAACGGCTTCCTGCAGGTCGAAGGCGACAAGATGTCCAAGTCCGAAGGCAACTTCGTCACCATCAGGGAGTTGCTGGCGGACTGGCCGGGTGAAGTGCTGCGGCTCAGCATGTTGAAGACGCACTACCGATCGCCGATCGATTGGACGCTAAAAGCCATGGAAGAAAGCGCGAAGACGCTCGACGACTGGTACTGGGTCGCTGCGGACGCCAAGGGGGAGACGCCCTCGGATGCCGTCATCGAGGCATTGTCCGACGACCTGAATACGCCGCAAATGATCACCTCGTTGCACAGCCTGCGCAACAGGGCCGCGTCCGGAGCAGAACAAGATCGCAAGGAGTTTGCGGCCTCGTTGCGGCTTCTCGGTTTCCTGTCCGAAAGTGCGGCGGAATGGAAGGGCCGAAAACAGCAAGCGAGCGGCGTCGACCCGAAGCAAATCGATGGTTTGATTTCAGATCGCACCGCCGCCCGCGCGCGAAAAGACTTCAAGGAATCCGATCGCATTCGTGACGAACTCGCGGCGATGGGCGTGGTCATCAAGGATTCCAAGGACGGCACCACCTGGGAGATCGCGCGATGACGAAACCCGACACGCCGTTTCCAAGACATTGGCGCTACTACATCGCGATCAAATGGGCGGTGATCGCCGCAGCCATCGTGCTCGCCTTGAAGCTATTGGGAGTATTTTGAGGCAATGGGACAGGCCCTCCCCAAACCCGCGCTGCGGCCGTTTCTTAGCGAGGATACCCCCGTGCTGGCCGCAATCTTTGTTGCCGCGATCGAGGAGTTGACTGGCGACGACTACAGCGAAGCGCAGCAGCAGGCGTGGGCCAGCGCCGCCGACGACGAAGAGCAATTCGGCAAGCGCTTAGGCGGTGAACTCACACTGATCGCCACGCTGCAGAATTCGCCGGTCGGATTCGCTTCGCTGAAGGGCGCCGATCATATCGACATGCTCTATGTTCACCCGAGCGCGGTCGGGCAGGGCGTGGCCTCGATGCTCGTCGAGGCGCTGGAAAAACTCGCCGGCGGCCGCGGCGCCAAGAGTCTCACGGTCGACGCCAGCGACAACGCGCAGGAATTTTTCGAGAAGCGCGGCTACGTCGGCAAGCAGCGCAACACCGTGACCGTCAACGGCGAATGGCTCGCCAACACCACCATGCAGAAGGCGCTTGCCGATGGCACGTCGTCAGGAGTTCCGACATGACTCGCGAACGCCTCTATCTGTTCGACACCACGTTGCGCGATGGCGCGCAGACCAACGGCGTCGATTTCACGCTGCACGATAAGCAGCTGATCGCGCAGATGCTCGATGAACTCGGCATCGATTATATTGAGGGCGGCTATCCCGGCGCCAATCCCACCGACACCGAATTTTTTGCGCGGAGGCCGAAGCTCGATCACGCCAGCTTCACGGCGTTCGGCATGACCCGCCGTCCCGGCCGTTCGGCCTCGAACGATCCAGGTCTCGCGGCGCTGCTGGAGGCCAAGGCGGATGCGATCTGTTTTGTCGCGAAATCATCGGCCTATCAGGTACGCGTCGCGCTCGAGACCACCAACGAGGAAAACCTGGCCTCGATCCGCGACAGCGTGAAGGCTGCCAAGGCCGCCGGCCGTGAAGTCATGCTCGACTGCGAGCATTTCTTCGACGGCTATAAGGAAGACGCCGAATTCGCGCTGGCCTGCGCCAAGGCCGCCTATGATTGCGGCGCCCGCTGGGTGGTGTTGTGCGACACCAATGGCGGCACCATGCCGAACGAGGTCGAGACCATCGTCACCGCGGTGGTGAAGCATATCCCCGGCGACCACGTCGGCATTCACGCCCATAACGACACCGAGCAGGCCGTCGCCAATTCGCTAGCCGCGGTGCGCGCCGGGGCGCGGCAAATCCAGGGCACGTTGAACGGCCTCGGCGAACGCTGCGGCAACGCCAATCTGTGTTCGCTGATTCCGACCCTGCGGCTCAAGCGCGAGTTTGCCGATTGCTTCGAGATCGGCGTGTCGCCGGACAAGATGGCGACCTTGATGAAGGTTTCGCGGACGCTGGACGACATGCTCAATCGTGCGCCCAATCGACACGCGCCCTATGTCGGCGAAAGCGCGTTCGTGACCAAAACCGGCATTCACGCTTCGGCAGTGCTCAAGGATCCGCAGACCTATGAACACGTGTCGCCCGAGGCGGTCGGCAATCACCGCAAGGTGCTGGTATCCGATCAGGCCGGCCGCTCCAACGTGATCGCCGAACTGGAACGGGCAGGCATTGCCTACGACAAGAAAGACCCAAAGCTGGCCCGTCTGGTCGAGGAACTAAAGGAGCGCGAGGCCGCGGGCTATGCCTACGAGTCCGCCAACGCGTCGTTCGATCTGTTGGCACGGCGTACGCTTGGCAAGGTGCCGGAATATTTCCGGGTCGAACAGTTCGATGTCAATGTCGAACAGCGCTACAACGCCAACGGTCAGCGCGTCACGGTGGCAATGGCGGTGGTGAAGGTCGACGTCGACGGCGAGAAACTGATCTCGGCGGCGGAGGGCAACGGTCCCGTCAACGCGCTTGACGTGGCGCTGCGCAAGGATCTCGGCAAATACCAGAAATACATCGAAGGCCTGAAGCTGATCGACTACCGCGTCCGTATCCTCAATGGCGGCACCGAGGCGGTAACGCGGGTGCTGATCGAGAGCGAAGACGAGCAGGGCGAGCGCTGGACCACCATCGGCGTTTCGCCCAACATCATCGACGCGTCGTTTCAGGCGCTGATGGATTCGGTTGTTTACAAGCTGGTCAAGTCCAGCGCGCCGGCGTGATGGGTCGCGTCGCCCCGGAATGACGTTTTTAATGTCAGGCGGGATGCATCTCTCATGATTGATCATGTTTCCGTTGGCGTCAGCGACCTCGAACGTGCCGCGCGATTTTATGAACTGGCGCTGGCGCCGCTCGGGCTTTCGCGGCTGGTGACGCGGCCGGCGACGGTCGGTTTCGGCAAGAGCTATCCCGAGTTCTGGATCAACCTGCGTGCCGGTATGCCGGCGGTTCAGCCGGGGAGCGGCGCGCATATCTGCCTACGGGCGAAATCGGCCGGCGACGTCGATGCGTTCCACACCGCGGCGTTGATGGCCGGAGGCCGCTCCGACGGCGCGCCGGGTTTACGTCCGCACGATCGGGTACGTTATTACGCAGCGTTCGTGTTTGATCCCGATGGCAACCGCATTGAAGCGGTGACATTCCCGAAGGATGATGCAGAGGCATCGCCGCGATAGCTTAAGCCGCTAGCGCATATTCCGCAAAGGCACGCCCCCGGACCTGTGATCCGGGGGCGCAAGACATTAAAGCCGTTTAACGATTTCCGACGTCATCTGCTCTGTACCTTCAGGCGCGCGGGCCGCGGCAACTCGCAAGCTCGGCAAGATATCCTGGACCCGCTCCGCCTTGAGAATTTCCACGGCCAGATTGGGTCGAATGAATTGCGTCGCACGCATATGTGCGAGCAGCGCGAGCAGTGGTTCCCAGAATCCATCGATGTTCGCGAGCAGGATCGGCTTGGAGTGGCGGCCGAGTTGCTGCCAGGTCAATTGCTCGACCAGTTCCTCCAGCGTGCCGATTCCGCCAGGCAGCGCCACGAACGCGTCGGAACGCTCGAACATCAGCCGCTTGCGTTCGTGCATGTCGGGCGTGACGATCAGTTCCTGAACGCGTGCCAGGGCGTTTTCGCGGGCAATGAGAAAGTCCGGAATAATACCGATAACGTTGCCGCCATGATCCAGTGTGGATTTGGCGATGGCACCCATCAAGCCGTTCGAGCCCCCGCCATAGACCAGGCTCACGCCATTCTCGGCGAAGATCTTTCCGAGCGTGGTCGCGCCTTCAACAAAGTGGGGATTGGTGCCTGGGCCGGAGCCGCAGTAGACACAGACAGTTTTGATCTTGTTCATGATTGCCATGTGGCACTGCAGCGTAAATCGGTCAAGTCCATTGAATTGGCGACGGCAGCTGAATTAATCCGCAAGTGTCTGAAAATACCGAAAGAATTGCTCCGCGAGGGTGCAAGCGGCATTCAAACGCTCTATATGACGGGCAGAATGCAGATCAACCAAGAACAGGCGCGCGACAGCGATTCCTCAGGCTCTTATTGATGGCTCATACTGATTCGTCCAGAGGCGCCGGCGAAGCGCAGGCTTCTTCCGACAGGTCCATCGAACAGGCGACCCTGATCGGGACGCTGCTGCACCTGTGGCCTTACATCTGGCCCGGCGATCGCGTCGATCTCAAGATGCGCGTGGTCTGGTCGATGGTGCTGTTGCTGATCGCGAAGCTCGCGACGCTCTCGGTGCCGTTCACCTTCAAATGGGCGATCGATGCTCTGACCGGCGCGGGTAGCGCCCCGGTGCAGCCAACGAACTGGACGATGTGGTTGATCGCGTCACCCCTGATCATGACCGGCAGCT
>Ga0179592_10000981_pt1 | contig 11578 bp, 15 predicted proteins | sample CZODoug2_1_08_16_FD_148623 | JGI IMG/M metagenome (GOLD analysis project Ga0179592, IMG submission 148623) | Vadose zone soil fungal communities from Angelo Coast Range Reserve, California, USA - CZODoug2_1_08_16fungal (Illumina Assembly) | ecosystem: Environmental > Terrestrial > Soil > Vadose...
CTCGCAACCGGCTCATGGCCGCCCACGGCCGACCAAGGCCCATGGGCTTTCGCTGCAAGAACGCTTGATGAAAGCCGCGGGCGATCTGGCAGGGAGCATTGGGGAACTCGTTGCGGATGGCGCGATCGGCAACGGCCACGCGGTCATTGATGGTGGAAGGGGAAGACCGCGGTTGTTGGCTGGACTGGAAGCGCACATAGTCCAGGAGTGTGGACTCGGTAAGGTCACCTTCCCGAATGTCGCCGGTGTAGTGAATACTCTCCCACCAGCGAACAAAGTGCAGCAGGTTGTGAGCATAAGTGCGTAGGGAGGTGTTGGCCAAGCGACGAACATATTCCCGATCCAGATAACGATTGATCCAGCTGACCCCGCGGCCGGTGGTCTGCTCGACGACACGAACTGGACTTTGTGCACTGTTGGGGGTCTGCTGGTGGATCAGGCGGAACTTCATGGTTGAGCAGCCTCCAGGAGAGATTGGAACTGTCGCGCATCACCGCCCTGGGCGAAGGAGTTTGGATCGTGGCCATCGGGCAGGAGGACGCGACGAGTAGCAATGCCTTGCGCGCACAGGCGCTGTGCTAGCTGCTGCGAGGCCTTTTGGCCACTGCCGTTGGCGTCGACATCGAAGGTGAGATAAACGGTGCGCGGACGGTCGCACAGCTGCTGAAACTGTTCAGCGTTGAGATGGGTGCCCAACGAACAAGTGGCATGGCGAAAACCCATCTGCCACAACACCGCGAAATCGAACAGACCTTCAACCAGAATCACCGTGGGAAACTGGCGAACCGATTCCCAGGCATACAAGCCACCCCTGGAGCCGGGGAGGAATCGATGGGCGAAGGCGGCGGCGATACTGCGGCCATAGAGGTTGACGATGCGTCCGCCTTGGCAGCACGGGAAGATGACACGCCGGTGGAAGGCATCGTGATCCTGTGAATTGAGCAGGCCGAGGCGCTGCAGGAGATCGCAAGAATAGCCTTGCGCCGTGAGATGGCGACGCAAGCTCCCACCAGGTGCATAACCGATCCGCAGTTCCTTAATCAGGGCAGGATCGCGCAGTCCTCGTTGTTCAAGATAGCGCAGCGCTTCAGCGTAGCAATGGAGTTGCTGTTGATAGAAAGTGGCGGCTTGCTCGAGTATAGCGGCAGGGTCGGTGGGAGGAGCGCTTTGTTGCTCGAGGTAAGCGAGGCTTTCGCGGAAGGACAGATGACGGGACAACTGGACAAAGCGAATGAGATCGCCACCCTGTCCGCAACCGTGACAGTAAAAGAGATTTTTGCGGGCGTTGACATAGAACGAAGGCCGGGTCTCCGGATGCAGGGGACAGAGTCCGACGAACTCGGGACCATGACCGGCGGCCCGGACCGCCCAATTTTGCTGCCGCAGATAATCGAGCAGCGAAAGACGCTGTTTCAGTTTTTCGACGTCCTCGCCCACGGCGCAGTTTTGCCTCTGGAAGTCAACGTAGGAGAAGGTGGCCAGCATTCCCAGGCAAGGATGGTAGGTGGTGAAATTTCTCAGAGACGCAAGGGCCAGAGAATTTGCAGAACCGGAGTCAGCCAAGACAAAGGCCCAGCTTGGTGATCGGCGGGATCGCTGTGTGCCAGCCAGTGAGCCACGCGGGCGAGCGTTTGGTGGAGAAAGGAAAGTGCCGGTTGGGAACGGTCCAGGCCGTGGGCCCAGCGGCGAAGTGTGGAAGGATCAGGCACACGGTTAGGGTCCGTGAGCATCGGTGGTGCCTCTTCCCAGGAGCAGTGCTCCACAAAGCGCCGCCGCAAAGCCTGACAGCGCGCCAGCAAACTGTAATGCGTATAAGGCGGAGAAAGAAGCGGGAGAAAGGTGAAGGTTTTCCTGCAACCGGGGCAGCGACCGCGACGGATGTCAATCCAGTCGTGGTATTCATCGTGCGCCTGCTTGCGGCGGCGTCCGTGGCCGATGATCGAATCGATTTCGCAAGCGGGACATCGCCGCAAAATAATCTCGGCGCAGCTCGCGGCCCATTCCCTTTCGAGCTTGTGCGGCGGGACGGAAAGTGGGATAAACAGAATCGTGCTTCATTGGAGCTCTGCCCCGGCATTGACCTGCCAAGATCTGAGCCGGAAGCGGAGCTCCTTCCTCCTGAAGGGAAAACCCAACTGAAAGAGAATAACCCTTCTCGCCTACCGCTTTTACGGGTGTGATTCAAAGAATCGGCCGGTAATAATGGGCGATTCGGAAGTAATTGCCTGAGCAGGATATGCATTGCACTCAGCGTACTAAGAACTTTCTCCGTTTACGGGTCCACTCCAACATCTGAATATCTGAATACCGCAACAGTAGCCAAGCAGAAGAACGCTCGTCCCTGGGCCACCCAAGCGCGCCTAATGCGATTGTCCCGAATGTCCCGAAATCAAAGGGCAATCGTACACTGGAAATGGCTGCATAAAATGTTGAGAGAGCGGGGATTAAGTTTGTGGACGTGGCGGGACTCGAACCCGCGACCCCCTGCTAGAGTGGCAGGGGTTATGCGAGGGACACTTCAACGATATTTCATTGAAACGAATATGGTTGGTGGACGTGGCCGGGATCGAACCGGCGACCCCCTGCTTGCAAAGCAGCGGAGTCCTTTCTAATAGCTCCTTCCTCTCTCTTGGCTTCCAATGTTTTCAACAATTCGGGGAATCTGCTTTTCGCTCAAACGTAACCCCAATGCCATGAAAACGTTCGATTTTTGCACAGTTGGTGCACAGTAGCTCCAAAACTAAAGTAGTCTAGCGGTTATGATAATTGGCATCGGAATAGATCATGTGGAAGTGGCTAAGTTCAGGAAGGACGTGGAAGACGGTGAACCTGGCTTCGTTCAGCGCATTTTCACTGAATCCGAAGTGGTCTATGCTCGGAGCACGGACGACTATGTTCAGCGTTTGGCTGGTCGTTTTGCGGCGAAAGAGGCGACGTTGAAAGCTCTTGGCACAGGATGGACCCCCGAAGTGGATTGGAAACAAATTGAGATCAGCAATGATTCTTCCGGGAAGCCAGAGCTCACATTAAGGGGCCGGGCAGCGGAGTTAGCAACCGCAGCAGGAGCGAGACATTTTTTCGTGTCCATTAGCCACTCGCCGCATCTAGCCACTGCTGAGGTCATCATTGCGGGCTGAATTCAATGATTGTCGATTCCATTGTGCGCTTGCGAACCAAGGAAGTGGGAAAATGACATCTAGCAATTCGTCGGAAGTGTCCATGTGAAGGAAACAGGACGTTTGGTGGTCTTTGAGGGACCGGACGGAGTCGGGAAATCCGATCTCGCTGCGCGGTTCCACGGTTGGCTCGAGAAAAACGGAGTCACGGCGGACCTGCTGTCCTTTCCAGGCAAACAGGAAGGGACACTGGGCAGGTTGGTCTACGAGTTACATTCAAACCCGGCACGATTTGATGTTTCTGCTCTTACACCAACAAGCCTGCAAGCCCTACACATCGCCGCGCACCTCGACACAATAGAGCAGCGCATAATCCCTTCATTGAGATTGGGCCGGACGGTAGTGCTTGACCGGTTTTGGTGGTCAACTCAGGTTTATGGTATTGCGACTGAGGTGGATCTCGAGGTACTCAGTCGACTAATTGGGGCCGAAAAGGCGACCTGGGGATTTACAAAGCCTGCAGCGCTGTTCTTAATCGACAGAAGCAAGCCCCTCCGCCTCGAACCTTCCGAATTCTGGGTCAAATGCAGGAACGCCTACCGGCATCTGCTCTCTGCAGAAAGGACACACTATCCATGCGAGACGATTGCCAATGAGGGATCCATCGAGCAGACTCTTAGTCAATTGATTCAGTCCTGGCATTCGAGGCGTGAAAATACAATTCAGGAGGAACCCTAGTCTTGACGACGAGCAGCCAAATCGGCGCGGTTTTGTGTTTTCCACGACGGGAGCCACTAGAGACTGAAGTGTTTGACTGGTACTGGCGGTTTGCTGCGGAGCGACAAGCCATTTTCTTCCGTCGACTAGGTGACGAAGCGGGGCCTTGGACAGACGACAAGATACTCTCCACATTCCGCTTTACAAATGCATACAGAGCATCCGATCGTGTTAGCCAGTACTTGATCCGGAATGTGATTTACGACGGCGACCAATCCCCTGAAGAGGTGGTCTTTAGGATCATCCTCTTCAAGCTCTTCAACAAAATTGAAACTTGGCAGCTATTGAGCTCAGATGTTGGTCCGATATCCTATTCGACTTACCACTCTAAAAGGTACGATCAGATCCTGACCGCCGCGATGGCTGTCGGAACTCGGATCTATTCGTCAGCCTACATTATGCCGAGTGGTGGACCGAACTATTTGCGAAAGCACCGGGCTCATCTCTGGCTACTGGAGAAAATAATGCACGACGAGTTCCCCAAGAAGCTGGCTGATTGCGCGTCTATGAAGGCCGCATTCGAACTCCTGCTAGGCTACCCAATGATTGGAGACTTTCTAGCCTACCAGTTCGTTACAGACCTGAACTACAGTGAGGTGACAAACTTCAGTGAAATGGAATTCGTGATGCCCGGTCCTGGGGCGCGAAGTGGCATTCAGAAGTGCTTTTCCGATCTGTGCGACTGGCCTGAGGGAGAGATAATTCGGTGGGTAACTGAGAATCAAGAAGCTCAGTTCTCTGAGCGACAGTTGGAGTTTAGGTCGCTGTGGGGAAGGCCACTTCAGTTGATTGATTGCCAGAATCTCTTCTGTGAGATCGATAAATACGCGCGGGTGCGGTTTCCCGGAATATCGGGTCGCTTCCAGCGGACGCGAATCAAGCGAAAATTCGAATCCAATCCTGCACCCATCGATTACTGGTATCCCCCGAAGTGGGGTATTAACGGGAATATTGGCAAGGGAATGGGTTTAGCGAGCGCTGCGTCAGGTTAGGGTGCTGTGATATTACACCTAGGTTAGCAATTTCTCGTAGGTTGAAAGTGTTCACAGCTGGAATGACTTGTTTCGAATCCAAGCTTCGACTTCACCGGAATCCGAGTACGGAACTAGTTGGCAGTTTGGATGGGTCAGGCCGGTGATTAGCAGCGATAACTTACGTTCCAAATCTCGCCGATAGAACAAGATTACCTTCTTTGCGGTCGCGCCGAGAAGATAACCTGTTTCGAAGCCCAAGCCAAACGAAGATCCGGAAACTTCGGCCATGAACAAGTCGCACTCTTCCAACCATCGCATATCCCGGTGAAATACCTCCTGGGCTGTGATCCTCCGGTCAGCCTCCCAGGCGTCATCCCGGACCAAATGCCCCGTCAACACCTCGTGACCCAATTCCACGAGAATTTCCGCAATTTTACTTGCCACGCCGACTGAGGAACGGTCCCCAGCCACAGTAAACCCGAAATAGATTTTCATGTCGATGCAAGTATCCTCTTCGTATTAGCAAATGCCACTCGAATGACCCGGCACGCTCAGGGCACTTGGAACGCGAGGCTGTGTGTACGGAGATCTGCGATTACGATCCCGTGCCGGTGTTCCCTCAGAGAACGGAACACTTCATAACCTTTGAGTATCGCCTCCTCCCATTGCCACAGAGGAATTCGCTCAACTTCATACCCGGCAACGAGTTCCTTGATTGCCTTCAGAAGAGAATAGTCAAGACTTGAAATTGATGCGAAATAATTCAACCGACGGGCATGGTTGAAAACCCAAGTAGCCACTCCCTCTTCGATCAAAACAGCTCGGGCGCCATCCTGGGTTTCATCGATGAGGGGTTTGCTTTTTCGCTTAACCCTGAGGAGTGCCCGAGTAACTGGCGACCAGCCCAAAATCGCCGCATAGCCGAGATGGAATACATCATGGAAGCGATAGTCATCTTGCTCGATCTTGTTGTCGGTCAAGCGGTCGCCGATATTTATTCCGCGGCACTGCAGCCTCACATATGTCTTCCCTCCACACGTTCGCTCGGTAATGTCAATTTCGAGACGCCGAGGAAGTTGTTCTTCCCGGTCTTCATTTTCATCGAATGGCGGGCCGTATTCACGAATAGTAGGCCATCGTGCCGTTGTCTTGGCGAGGTTGAATCGTGCGCATTCAGCAAGGCTAATACCAGCATCATTCGCGGCCCTCACTAAAGCACGAAAAATCTCAACCAAATGCGCGGAAAGCGAGTCTCGGTTTCCGTCTATGCGACCTGAGGCAACATCATCAAGCAGCCTCCCCACTTTCCCGGCAACTACGATCAGCCCCGTTTCTGCCGCCTCATTGACGAGTGGCTCCGACAGCTCTACCCCCGCTTGAAGCTCCTCAAACGTTACAGAGTTATTCGGCACAGGTTGGTCCCAATCGGCCAGAGCGCGAAATGCTCGCCGTCCGATTGTTCCAAGCTGTAGGTTCGTCCGCGATGCGACGTTGGCGAAATACCAAAGCACGTCGCCGAACTCTTCGGTGACTGAGTTGCGATACGCGAAGTAGCAGTCTTGGTCGCGCTGTTTTTTCTTGAGTTCGCTCAAAACACTGCCGACCTCGCCGAATAGACCAAGTAGCGCGAAGTGAACTCCATCCGTACCTTGCTTTGGGATGCGGTCAGTCAACCCGGCCTGCTCTTGATAGAGGTCCAGGGGAAGGACTCCCCCCGCGCATGGGTGCAGTTTGGTGGCTGTATTCATTTTTATCTCCCAAATGGTCAAGCAGCTTTGTTTTCCGTGACCCTGTGGCAGTTCTTAATGAGCTTTTCAATATCGGCCTTGCCCCATTCTCGCGGCTCCCGCTCGAGAGTTGCAAAGGTGGAGTGGCAGATCAGAGGTCCAACACCCAAGCTGGCTTCTTTCGCTACGAACCCTTGAAGCTGTGCAAGGCCAAGCAAATTGCCAAGAGTTTTCTGAACGTAATAGTGGGAGCGATAGAGTGCGGTGAGCATGAGAGAATCACGATTTCTGATTCTGAAGCTAAGATGGCTGAGACAGGGTTGACTGAGCGTCCGGGTGGAATCAGATGGAGCATCGTATAATGGAAGATCTGCGAAACAGTCGACTAGATTGAGTTCATATGCGGCTCTCAGGGGATGAGTGGTTTTGCGCTGGCGCTGAAGCTTCTCGACAAGCACCTGGAGTGGGTTCATCGTTGTGCCGTCAGGTTGCTGGCGAGAGAGCATCCGAAACGCATAAGTACCCCATTGTTCTTTAATTTTTGGATAGACCTCTTTTGGGTAAACTTCATAAACTCCTGCGGGACCGTGCTTCCGGTACAGTCCGGCAGGAAAAATTGTTCCCGCAATAGTTACTAGCGGAAAGCGTTTGTGCCTCCGAAGAAAACTATCAACTTGATCGAAAACTCGAAAATCTATTGGAGTCATGCGTATTGGGGTTTCGATGTCGAGGATCATTGAGTGCGTTGAGTAGTCTTCCTGTTTTAAGAGGTAGTCTACGGCCCTCAGCCATGCTTCGGGGCATGTCGCGGCTTCTACATGATGTATCACGTTAGACCTCCTTCGAATCAGGTGTTCCAATCTTTAGCATTCGCGGTTTCAAGTATTCCTCTGTGATCCACGCATGGCCCTGCAGCCCCCAACCGGCTCCCCAACTGTTGCGAATCAGAATCAAGTGAGAGCTTTGATTTTTGCCGTAGCCGACCGCGACAACAGCATGAGAATTAGTCATCGGCTCTTTGCCGCCTGCAGTGATGATTCCAGCTGAGGACGGGAGATAAAAACTTGAGGAGATAGTCATGGTAACCACAACTGGTCGTGAATCGCGGAGATATTCATAAATGCGCTCAATCGCGGCCGGCTCGATTCGATAATGCCGCCGATAAATCGGCGAACAGCTATTCGGAGGTTTCCAGTCTCCCAGATTTGGAGGTAGCAGAGACAGGTAGGGCCAAATCGATTCCGGTGGCTGGCCGTCCTCAAGAATGCTTTGGGCCATGAGGGCAAACGCAACCCCAGAGTGCGGGTTGAAGGGCTTCCTGCGTCGAACTGCATGGAAATGCGCGAATTCGGTCGAAAGAGCTTCAAGGCTGCCTCTCGCGGCTGCATGGCCATCGCTGGCCGCGAAGGCCATACAAGTCGGCCGCTGCTTCTGGTCACGGGCTGGCCCGAATTGTGGCCTCAGATCGACAATAGTTTCGACGGGCATTAGGCGGCCGCGAGCCGGTGGCGCTCAGCTCTCGGCTGGCCCAGTTCTTTTCCATAGAGGTCGTAAATGAGCGTGAGTTGATCGGCCGGGGGCTCATCTTCAGCCCAAGGCCGCGTTTCGTTGAGCGATATCAGACCCGACCGCCCACGTTCCGGCTCATTCAGTCGGGCCGTAAGAACCCGCTCGACCACACCCCCGACTTCCTCATCGTGGTTCGGAATGTGTCTATTGTCCGCGACGATTGCAAAACCGGCGGCTTCCAAGTCCTCCAGATTCCATAGGTATCCGGCTCCACTGTTCTCCTGCAGCTTTAGTACAAAAACATCATCGGGTCCACCCTGGATCCGAGTGGCGCTGTCTGCTTCGGTTAGAAGCCATACGTCCGGATGCCAATCGTCCATTTCGTACCGCTGGAGGATTTCCTGCTTAATTTTTTTGGGTTTTATGCCAATCAATCTGTCCATAACATCCGCGCCGATGATTCCGTGCTGTTTGAGCGATCGGCAAGTTGCGTCAAAACTTGTCCCCAGGCGAAGAGATAATTGATAGACGATCAAGGGGTCGTGCAAGGCCCGGGCATTCCAACGGTGGCGTGCAGCATGAATCTCGAGCAGCCACTTCGGAAGCAGAAACGAGGCAGCAAAAGCATCCGCAGCTGCTTCTCTAGGGTCATAGGAACGAGATCCAAAGGGAAATCGTTTCAAAATGGACTTCTTATCCAAGCTGATTTCATGCCCCATGTAGCAATGACCCAATTCGTGTGCGCCCGTAAAGCGTTGTACGGCCAAACTCCGCTCCGTCGTCACGATGATTCCCGGAGAAGGCTTGGGCAAAAAAGTGCCTAGCAGGCCGTCGAGAGGGCGAAACAAAAGTGGGATATTGAGCTGCACGATTGCGGAAAATACATCAATGCTGCCAGGCGTGGCTTCGATTTGAGTGCGCAACCCTAATTGCTCATGCAATCGTGCAGCTTCCTTGACCCCGTCCAGAACAGCTTCTCTCCAACTGGGCATAGCACTGGGCATAACGCACCTAATCCTTCGCCAGGGCAGCTCGAGATTTCAGGTAATCCGCGAAACGTGCCAATTCCGCGCGGTCTCTGTCAGAAAGTTCGGCGGCTTTACGAGCCAAGTGTTCGACTTCCGCGGGCAACTGTGGCTTCTTTTGATCACCACCGGTGAAATGACTGACAGGTCGGTGATAAATCTGAGCAAATTTCTTCAATTCCAACGCCTCAACCTTGCGTTGGCCCGATTCGATCAAGGAAATTGCTGCTCGCGGCAGCCCTAGAGCTCGCGCTACTTCATCCTGGGACAATTGTAAGTACTCGCGAGCTTCGCGCAAACGTTCTCCCAACTTAATGCGTTCGGACTCCGGATTGGACGCCATACATTTCTCCTTTTGAAGTGGGCTTACGCATGCTTCTTTGCGTAGTCTTCACTGACGCGGGTACCCAAATCTTGAACCATTTCGTCACATGTCTTGTACCCGCCTCTCTTGATGACCGAGGTTGGAGGTTCGTAGCCGAGGATCTTCCCTAGCCTCAGCAGAACGGGCACGGCCTCCTGAGACGACACCTTTGGCTGGATGTCAAAGACCGTGCCACCGCCGTTGGTTCGAGCGTCCGAGAAAGGATCGCCGTAGCGAGCCGATGACGCTTCCTGCTCCTTCCACCAACTCCGAAGGGAGGTTGCGATTTCCGTTTTCGGGAATCTTCTGGGAGAGGGTATTTTAGGGGCCGGGAGTCCCATACGCAGCCTCCGTGTTCGATTTTCGAGAATTCTAGCCCACTAATGTTCGATTGTCAAACACAATTTATTTGAGCCGACAGGCCATTCAGTTAGGCTGGAACGGGTCCCTGACCGCGACAGGCAACAACGGAACGCCCGGGAGATTTATTCCCATTTGCTGGTTGGTGCAAAAAAATGTAGACGAATGAGTGGTTCTTGCGCACAGGCGTGGTGGGTAGTAGCATGACCGCACGTCGAGGTAGCAACAATGGCCGCCTTCTGGATGGTTCCTGGGATCGGCATCTTTCTCGTGGTGCTGGGTCTTTTCGCATTAATATATTTCATTCCGGGGTGGACGCCGAAAAGTCACATCAACACCGAGTTTCTGTCGACCCGCGCCGCTCTGTGGTGCGTGGCGGTGGGTTTGATACTAGTGGTTCTCGCGTCGGTCGAGGTGTCAGTAAAGGACATTCTTCGCTATTGGCCACGCTCACCCTCCGTGGTTCAGGAGAACATCGATGTTTCTCGGTAGCACTGCGATCAGGGACAATGCCGCTCGGATATTCCTAAAGGACACTTTCAACAAAGAACGAGTGAATCAATGCTCCTACGATCTGGCAATCGGGGAAGACGCGTATATCGTGGGGCAATCCATTCCCGTCAAGCTGACTAAGGCTGAGCCCTATCTGGTTCTGGAGCCCGGGCAATTTGCCATCCTCACTTGCCACGAGAAAATATGCCTTCCACCAGAAATCATGGGATTCATAACTTTGAGGAATCGGTACAAAATGCAGGGATTGGTAAACGTGTCTGGGTTTCACGTTGAGCCCACGTTTACGGAACAGCTGGTTTTTGCAGTTCAAAATGTGAGTGCGACAGACATCCGACTCAAGTATCTGGACCCTACGTTCACGATCTTCTTCGCAGAAGTTCGCGACAACACTAGCCCGACAAAAAAGTTGGAGGATCCACGGCAGGGCATCACGCTCCAGGACATAGCCCAATTAGGTGGCAGCACAATCACACTCAGCAAACTGAAAGAGGAAATGGATCAACTGCGCAGAATGGTGTTCGTTTATGCGCCGATCATCGTTGCAGCCACCATTGCAATTATCGTTGCGCTTCTGAAAAAGTGAATGGACTCTATTGGGGATCGCCGATTGGATTGGAAATTGTCAGCGACGCAAACGGTTTTAGGAAAACGCGGGTTGCGCGGAGTCTTCTTATTACTCGCAAACTGCACTTGAAGCCAGAACGGATTTCTTCGGGAATCCTATCTGGCTCAGTGAGAGGTTGAGTCGGCGATCTGGACGAGCACAGGGTTAACAGAGGCCAAGTTCGCATCCGTTTCGACGAGGCAATCGGGGTCCGGCTTCTGCACAGCTTCCCAACCTTCTCTGATCACCTTTTGAGCAAGACAGCCAGATTGGCAAGCTTGGCCTTGCTCGCAGGTCCGGCAAGTTTCGCCCTTCTCCCCGTCGAGAATCCTCCGTACTCGATTGAGGAATAGGGAATGTTCCCATACATCTTGGAGGCCCTGGTAGACCACATTGCCAAATGTTGAGTCGGCGTACTGTACGTTTTTGAACGCATCGCAAGGAAAAATATCTCCGCGATGGTTGATTAATCGACCCTAAGTCTAGCAGCCTGTGGCGAAAGTCAGAACTGTGGATATGTAACCTGATGTAACTTGTATTCGTGATTGTCTCTCGTAGAATGCGAATGCATTCTGGAGATAAACGGATGGCGATGGGGACGCGAAGGCG
>Ga0179592_10000984_pt1 | contig 11559 bp, 6 predicted proteins | sample CZODoug2_1_08_16_FD_148623 | JGI IMG/M metagenome (GOLD analysis project Ga0179592, IMG submission 148623) | Vadose zone soil fungal communities from Angelo Coast Range Reserve, California, USA - CZODoug2_1_08_16fungal (Illumina Assembly) | ecosystem: Environmental > Terrestrial > Soil > Vadose...
ATTCTAGACTTCATGGGACATCCCTTGCAGATCAGCGACTTGACACTAGCTCTCGCGGCGACGACAATGGATGTGAGTGACCGCTAAGTAACATTCGTGTATGTTAGTGACCGGTAACTCACATGTCAAGAGGAGTAGGACATGAGCGCGAACAAGGCGACGCCGACGTCGATCAAACCGGACCCTTCAAACCTCGAGGAGGCACATCCGTGCCTGCCGGTCTGCGCCAAGCCGAGAGTTCGCGATCGCATTTTCGAGACGGCCTGCGACCTCTTCTACAAGCATGGCATTCGCGAAGTGGGTGTCGATGCCATCGCCACGGCGGCCGGCACCAACAAGATGAGCTTCTATCGCAGCTTCGCTTCCAAGGATGAGCTGGTCGCCGAGTACCTTGACAAGAAGTCCAACCAGTTTTGGATCTGGTGGGACGGCATCGTGTCGGCCCACGAAGGCGATGCACGGCGTCAGATCGAAGCGCTGTTCGATGCCTTCGTGACCAGTGTCTGCTTCGCCGATTCACGCGGCTGCGCGCTGGCCAATGCGTCGGTCGAACTGGCCGAAGCGGAACATCCGGGCCGCCAGGTCGCCCTCAAGCAGAAGGCGGAGATGCAGCGGCGCTTTCGCGACTTGGCGGCGAAAGCGGGTGCACGGAAGGCGGACGAATTAGGCGATGCCCTGATGTTGGTGATGGAAGGCGGGTATCTCACGCAGCGAACATTCGGCCATGGGAGCGGACCGCTGCAATCCGCGGCGCTGACGGCCCGGGTCCTGCTCGACGCGTATACGCAGGCGCACTAAGGCGCAACCATCACCGGTTGTTATCGACGTCCGGGCCGATCCGCACCCTGTACCGCGGCTCGGTGCGATCCACTAAGATGACGACATGAGCAACAATGCCGAGTCGTTTGACCGTTGGATTCGCACCTCATTCGTCGAAATGAACACGGCTCTCGAGAATGTCTATTTCGCGCAGGAAGACCGCGCTCAGGTGATCGGCATCGGCGATGACATCAAGGCGGAATTGCGCGGCGAGGGGCATGTCTATATTGTCGGCCTGCTGAAGGAAGGCAACACGGGCGACGGATTCGACAGCGCGTTCGGCGTGCTCGGAAGCGTGGGACTGTATCTGGGCGCGATGCGACGGCACGAATTGACGAATCCAGCCCGAGAGAAGCGGTCGCCGTTTGCGGAGGCCTCCGCGCTCGCCTCGCACGTCGGCGCCTCGTTAGGGATGGCCCCTCGATTCTCAACCGGGCACCTGGCAACACACAACAAGGCCGTGGCGGGGATCCGCAAGAGTTTCACGTCGCTTCCGGACGAATTCTTGTTCATCGACGAAAATACCCGCGGCATCCTTTCCATGCAGGGTGCGGCGGATGCGTTGCGGCGCATCGTACCATTGGGGATTTCCAGCCCTGTCGCCGATGTCTTGTTCGGCGCGGCGAAGCGGGCATTGAGCGAGGTCATACGGTTCAACCAGCGGCTCTTCACGACGCTCGATGTGGACCGCTTCTTCTATTGCGTGCGGCCATACTACAAACCGTACCGCGTGGGCTGGCAGGAGTACCGCGGCGCCAACGCCGGCGATTTTTCCGGCATCAATGAACTCGATTTGCTGCTGGGCGTATGCCGCGCCAGCGACCCTTACTACGCGCAATTGCTTGTCGACAAGATGCTGTTCATGATGCCCGACGATCAAGCACGCCTGCGCTCCTGCATGACTTACCGGAGCCTGCTGGACGAATTCCTGGCGGTCGCGGACACCAGCTCGGACACGGATTGGTTTCAAGAAAATGCCGCCGCGTTCATCGAGGTCTGCGAATTGTTTGGACAAACGGCTGCGCAGCACCACGATCTCCTGGTCAAGCGATTCATCGAAGGTCCCGCGGCCGACCTCAAGCCCGATCACCTCGTCGGAGTCACGGCGAGCGGCCCCCCTTTACCGGCATTGATCCGCTCGCTGGAGGTCCTCAAGGACATGCGCGTCGCGGCCAAGCGCACCGACCTCGTCACGCGACATGACGATCTCGCGCGGCTCAAGAGCCGACTGCAGCGCGAACCACCCCGCACCGGCGCGCGGCAACCGCAGTGATCGCCGAGCGCACGCCCGAAGGGGACGGGTCCGGCTATTTTCTCTACCATTCGATCGGCATGTTTCCGGACAAAGGCAGGCGCATCGGCGAAGCCCTGGCCGCGTTCGCCGCCCGATGGGGGACGCCGGATGATGCGCAATGGGAATCGGCCCTGGGTGCGCGCGGCGAGTTCATCGATCGTTGGCGAATCCTCATCAACGCACGCGAGGGAACGCTCACGAGTGCGGAGAATGTCACGTCCGCGCTCTACACGGTGATCAACTCGCTTCCCGGCCATTACCGTGCACAGCGTCGAATTCTCGTCGCGGCGGATTGTTTCCCTAGCTTGCATTTTTTGCTCGCCGGCATGGCCGCGCGGCACGGTTTCATCCTCGACACCGTGCCGCTGCGTGCGGGGGAAACCTGGGTGCGGGAAGAAGATCTCATCGCGCATTGGACCCCGGACGTGGGGGTGGCGCTGTTGACGACCGTGACTTCGACGGCTTCGTATCGATGCGATCTCGAGGCGCTGGCCGCCCATGGCCGGCGCATGGGCTCTCTGATCGGCGTCGATATCACGCAGAGCGTGGGTTTATTTCCCTTCGATGTACAGGCGACCGGAGTCGACTTCGTCGTCTCGACTTCGCTGAAATGGCTCGGAGGCACTCCGGGGGCCGGCATTCTCTACGTTCGGGCGCCTTTGCTCGAGACGTGCGAACCCGAATTGCGCGGATGGTTCAGCCAGCAGAACATATTTTCGTGGGATCTCGATAAGTTCGCATACGCGCCGGATGCGCACCGCTTCGACAACGGCACCCCCTCCATCCTGGCATGCGTCGGGACCCTGCCCGCGCTCGCCTGGCATGCAGCGCAGGACGGCACCGCACTCCTGGCCCATAACCGCGCCCTCGCCTCTCCCCTGATCGAGGCCGCCGCCGAGCTGGGCCTTCGCGTCGCGAGTCCTCTGGACGAGCATCGCCGCGGCGGTTCCACGATGATCCAGCTTCCCCCAGGCACGAGCCAGCGGGTTCTGGCGGAACTGCGCGATGCGCACCTGTACGCCGACTGCCGGGGAACGACACTGCGATTGTCGCCGGGCAATGTGACGTCGGCCGACGGTGCCCTGCGGCTGCTCCGGGTGCTTGCGCGCCTGTTTTAGCAGTGGTCACGTTCCATCGCTTGCGCGACCGTGCCGAGTCGGCGGCACCAATATCCAAGTTACGAGAACGAGCGCAGCAAAAGCCGCGTAACCCATCGTGAACACCCAGGCGGGAGCGTCGTAAAAGATGAGCTGGTCAATCCAGCGTTCAATGAAGCCGCCGGCGGCCCGCTGGCCGCGCAACGTGTCCTCCCACACTGTCAGGGGACATGTAATCCCCAACAATGACTCGGCAGCTACGAATAGGATGGCACCGAGGTGCAGCATGCGCCACCGCCGGCGTCTTACCCATGTCCAGTGCAGCGCGGCGCCCAAGTAAACGAGCGGCACGCCCAGCAGAATGAAGAGGACTATCAGCAAATGAAAAGCTACGACGACATCAGCGCGCATTTTTGAACGGTACGACGTGGTGCGTGCCGGTGCAAGGAGCGGTCGAAGCGGCCTCTGACCGCGCCACACACAGAAAAAAGGCCGGCTATATTTCTGTAGCCGGCCTGAATCACACTCACTTAAGGGGTAATACTTAGAAGACGGCGTCAGAATAGCCCAACAGGCTTTCAACTTGCCATGCTTGATTTCGCGATTGTGAAAGACATAAGTTAAATACCGCGCCAAACTCGACGCGGCGTCAACCTCGACGCGCGTCCCGACCCTAGCTCGCAATCCCCGAACGGGCATCCGGCTTTTGCGCCTCCACGGTGAGCAGATACCGATTCTCCAGGTCCTGAGCCGACAAGGGCCTCGACAGCAGGAACCCCTGCACCTCGTTGCAGCCGCGCGCACGCAGCCACTCCAATTGCCCGGTGCGCTCAATTCCCTCTGCCGTGACGATCAGATCTAGACTCTTGCCCAGTGACAGGATTGCGCTGGCGACGGCCCCGTCGCTAGACGACCGATCCACATTGTTCACGAAGGCCTTGTCGATCTTGATTCGGTCGGGCGGAAATCGAGTGATGTACGCCAGGGAAGAATAGCCGGTGCCGAAATCATCCAGTGCAATCCGGCATCCGAGCTGTCGAAGTTTTTCGAGAGCACTGCGAACTGTCGCCGAGTCCTTGACCAGCAGCGATTCCGTGATCTCGATTTCAATCAGCGAGGGCGGAACGCCGAATGCGGCGGTTTCCGTTTCGACAACCCTCGCCGGGTCTCCGTACAGGAGCTCCTTCGCGGACACGTTCACAGCCACGGGAACGGCAATGCCGCGATCCAACCACTTGCGCAATTGCCGGCAGGCCGCGCGCACCACCCAGCTGCCAAGGTCGATGATCAAGCCGCTGTCTTCCGCGATTTCGATGAATCGAACCGGCGAGATGTTTCCATGATCCGCATCACACCAGCGAATCAGCGCTTCGACCCCCACGACCCGGTTATCGCTCAAACGGAACTTTGGCTGGTACTGCAGGCCCAGGAGATCCGTTTGAACCGCGCGCCGCAGACGGCCTTCCAGCTCGAGCCAATCGCGCAGCCGGCTGCTCATCGCCGGGCAGTAGACCGCGACCGAGCCGGTGGCGCCGGTCTTGGCCTGATACATGGCGGTGTCGGCGTGCTTCAGCACCGTTGTGACGTCCGGACCGTCCTCGGGATAGACGGCGAGGCCAATGCTGGGGCCTGAAAAGAATTCGAGCCCATTGTACTCAATCGGCTCCTTCAACTTGATCGCGCAGGCATCGGCGATCTGCATCGCAAGCGCGCGCGCCCCGGCATTCTTGATGAGAATGACGAATTCGTCGCCGCCGAAGCGCGCGACCGAGAGGTGCTCGCAACCGTCTTGGAAACGTTCAAGGGTCCGGGCGAGCTTGCCGGCAACCATGCGCAATACTGCGTCTCCCACCGAATGGCCAAAGGCGTCGTTGACGCGTTTGAAACTGTTGAGATCGAGATAGACTACGGCGACGGATTGTTGAGATGTGGCGGCCTCGCCGAACAGACGCTCGGCGGTCTCGATGCAGCGCTGTCGATTCGGCAGCGAAGTCAGAGGGTCGAAGTAAGCCAGCCGTTCGATGTGTTCGGCGGCCGCCGTGCGCTCGCTCGTGTCCTGGCGCAGCACGACAACGTCGCCACCCTCGCGGCGGTTGAATCTCAGCTCGAACGAGCGGTGCAATCCCGAGGGATCGTCCTCGCGGTACGCGAGTTTGCGCTGCAGGCCGTCGAGTGCCGTCTGCCGGATGGACTCGAGTGCTTCGGGCAGACGCTCCGGCGGCGCGAGCACGGCCGCAGCGCTCGTTCCATCGGTGCTTCCATCGGTGCGGCCGACCGGCTGGCTGCGTTTCCCGGGACCGGCATTCGGACTCCACCGGATGTTGCCGTCCGGTGTCACCACCCACAAGGCGTCCGGTATCGCCTCGACCAGCGTGTTTACCTGCGACACCCGTTCGGCGAGCGCGTGCGCTGCCGCGGCATTTCGCAAAATGTACTCGATTCGGCGCGGGAGAAGCGCCCAATTGACGGGCTTCGAAATGAAGTCGGTCGCGCCGGCCTCGAAGGCATGACCGATTGCGGCGGCATCCTCATGGCCGGTGACCATGACAATGGGGACTGTGGCGAGTCGCGGCTCGGCGCGAAGGCGCCGGCAGACCGAGTAGCCGTCCATACCCGGCATGTCGACATCCAGCAGGATGATCGCGACTTCTCGCGACAAGGCCGCGTCCAGAGCCGCCAGGCCGTTGTCGAAGGCCAAGGGCTCGAGGCCTGTTCCGATCATCGATTCGGACATCAGCAGCCGCCCGAGTTCCTCATCGTCGGCAATGATGGCAAAGGGACCCGTCTGGGTTGTCACGTTCACGCGCTCTCCTTAAGTTGCACACGCATCAGAACGTCCATGAGCATCGGATGCGCCGCTTCAAGACCGCCCTTTAGTTCCTCCGCGCCGGCGACGTTGCCTTCGCTGCACAGAGTCTCCAGCCGGCGAACCTCCTTCGCGAAAATCAAGGCGCCGACATTCGCTGCGCTCGAGGCCAGCTTGTGACACACGCTCTCCGCGGCTTTAAGATCACCGGTCCCAAGGGCGCGCTGGAGTTCGGTCAGTGATTTGTTCGATCCCACCCGAAATAGATCGACGAGTTTCGAATACAGGTCGGCGTGCTTACCGGCACGCAGGTTGCGCAGAGCGGAGACCGCCGTGGGATCGACGCTCGACAGCAAGTCAGGCGTGGTTCGCAACGAGCCTGCGATCCAACGGCGCAGAAGCTGTGCGCATTCCTCCAGCGTATAGGGCTTGGTCAGCAAATCGTCCATACCGGCCTCGATACAGGTCTCGCGGTAGCCTGCGGCATCGTGGGCAGTAAGCGCGACGATCGGCACGCGCTGCAACTGGGCCTCGCGTTGCCGAATCAAGCCGGTCGTCGTAAAGCCGTCCATCGTCGGCATGCTGAGATCCATCAGAATCAGATCGAAGCGCTCGATCGCGCTGCGTGCAATCGCCGCGGGACCTGTCTCGACCCAGACGCAGGTGCACCCCAATTCGGCGAGGTACCCTTCCGCCACGGCCGCGTTGACGGGTTCATCTTCCACCAATAGCACATGGCCCCCGATGAGAGGTTCGTCCGGCGCCGAACGCGGAACCTCGACGTCGGCCAACAGCGGTCCGCCCATTGCGATCAATAGTGCCTCGTACAGCGCGTCGCAATGGACCGGCTTGGACACGATGGTGTCACGGTGCACGATGCTTCCGAGGTCTGCGATTTCGGCCTCCGCGGCCGACGCCACGATCACCACAGTCGAGCCTGACCGGCGGCGGGACTCCACGCACGTTCGGAGAGAATCCGGGTAACTTCCCGCGTCCACGATGGCGAATTCCTCGCCGTCGGTCACGTGAGCTGGGCGATCGCGATCGTCCTCGAGCACCGTCAACCCCAGTGCCGACACGGTGCGAGACAGCGCTTCGGCCAGCGCCGGCCGACGCGTGAGTATTCGCACGCGCCGCGGTTGCAGCGGCGCTCGTCGCTGTCGACTTGACCCGACGTCCCCTATCTTCAGCGGCAATGCCAGCGTGAAAGTCGAGCCCACCCTGGGAGTGCTGGTCACGGTAATCGTGCCGCCCAGTAGCTCAGCGAGCTCCCGGCAGATCGCGAGCCCGAGTCCGCTGCCGCCGAAGCGGCGGGAGGTCGACTCATCCGCCTGCGTGAACGGCTCGAAGATCTTCGCGATCGTCGCCTCGTCCATTCCAACTCCGGTGTCGGAGACGATAATTTGCAGCGTCGCGCGGTCCGGCTCGATGGACAGAATGTCGGCCTTCACCACGACTTCGCCCTGCGCCGTGAATTTGACGGCGTTGCCGATCAGGTTCATCAGAATCTGCCGCAGGCGCAGCGGATCGCCCATGAGGCCCTGCTGGTCGTGCGCTGTCGGGCATACGATCAGCTCGATGCCTTTCGTCGCGGTGCTGCCCGAAAATAGACTGGTGCATTCCTCGAGCAAAGGGATCAAGTCGATGGGTAACGACTCAAGCTGAACCTTGCCCGCCTGAATCTTCGACAGATCCAATAAGTCGTTGACGATCTGCAGCAGCACCCGAGCCGAAGATCGGATCGTCTCCATCAGTCGCGTTTGTGTCGACGAGAGCGGCGTCCGTGCGAGCAGCTCGGTCATGCCCACCACGCCATTCATCGGCGTACGAAGTTCATGGCTCATGCGGTCCAGGAAGTTGCTTTTCGCCCGCGCAGCCTCGGCCAGCTGTCGATTGCTCTCGACCAGCTCCCGGGTGCGCAGCGCGACCTCGGATTCGAGGCGCTCCCGCGCCGCGACGACCTGCTGGAATTTCATGCGTTGCAATCGCAGCCGGTAGGCGAGTACCGCGAGAGCGGCTAGTGCGTAGGCGGCGTAGGCCCACGGCGAATTCCACGGCGCCGGCGCCTTGTGAATCGTGAGACGCAGCGGTGTTTCGCTCCACACGGAGTCGGCATTGGCGGCACGCACCTCGAGCTCGTGATCGCCGGCATCCAGGTTGGTCAGCGTGATCCGGTGCTGTGAGCCAATGTCGATCCATTGATCCGTCAAGCCCGCCATCCGATACGCGAGGCGATTGCGTTTGGGCGATATGAAGTCGAGCGCACCGAAGTCCATCGAGATGATGCTCGCCCGGTGATCGACGGCGAGTCTGCCGAGCAGCCAGTACGGCGTGGTGGTGGGCACCGGCACCCCCATCACCTCGACCCGGGTCAACGCGAGACGCGGCGGACGCCGATCCTCGGACAGCCGTGATGGGTCGAAAATGTTGAAGCCGCCCGGGCCACCGAAACAAAGCCGGCCATCGCGCAGCCGGAAGTACGCGCCGTTATTGAATTCCTCGCCCTGAAGGCCGTGCTCGCGGTGGAAGGTCTTGATGGCTCGAGACTCGGGGTCGAAACGCATCAGCCCGGCATTTCCGCTGAGCCACAGGTGTCCGGTGGCATCGCCAAGCACGCCCCAGATCGTGTCGCTCGACAGCCCATCATCGCGCGAAATCACATGAAAGCGCACTGACTCCGGCGCCTCCGCGGAGCCGAGTACCTGGACCAAGCCGCCGCCGTCGGTACCGAGCCACACCCGACCTACCGAGTCGACCGTGATCGCGTACACAATATTCGCCGGCAGGCTGGAAGAGTCACTCGGATCGTGGCGAAAGACCTTGATCACCGAGCCGTCCGGACGCGCCAGGTCGAGGCCGCCGCCCACGGTACCAATCCAAACATTTCCATCCAGACCCTCCGCGATCGAGATGACACTGGCGGCGCTGATAGCGCCGGGTGTCGAGGGACCATAAGGGAGCTGGCGGATCAGCCCGGTATCGGGATCGAGCACGTTGGCGCCGCCGTCCAGTGTACCGATCCAGAGTTTGCCGGCGCGCGTTTCGGCAATCGTCATGATGCCGGCATCGCTCAGACTGCGCGGGTCGCCGGGCTTCACCGCAATCGATTCAAGACGCCCGCCTGCCAGCCTGCGGAGTCCGTGCGTCATGGTGCCGATCCAAAGCGCGCCGTGACGATCCTCATGCAGCGCCATCACGCGTCGATCGCCGAGCGCGTTGCGTTGACCGACCAAGGTGTCGATGTCGGTTGCCGCACCGCTGCTGCCGTCGTATTGAACCAGTCCCCCACCTACCGATGCGATCCACACTTTATTGTCGGGGGCATCCGCAAACGCCGTGACGGGCCTCCCGCCGAGCCATTCCGGCCGGTGACCTCCGAGGTCCCAGCTACGCGGATTCCACCGGCTGACGCCCCCGGCATCGGTGCCGATCCAAACGAGTCCACTGGAATCCTCATACAAGGACCGTATGTAGGAGTCTCGCAGAGAGCCGGCGTCGCTCTCCTGATGTGCATAGTGGATGAAGCCCCCGGTCGCGCGATCGAACAGATTCAGACCGTCCGCCGTGCCCACCCAAAGGTGACCGACCTGATCCTCGAGAAGTGCCCGAACATCGTCGTTGCTCAGCGAGGTCTTGCGCTGCGGATCGTGATGGAACACCTGTACCACCCGACCGTACCGATCCATCCGGTTCAGGCCACCATCGTAGGTCGCGACCCACCAGCCGCCCGCCCTGTCCTCAAGCACGCGGGAAATCTGATCGCCGCTGAGCGAGTGAGGGTCCTGCGCCGAGTGGCGAAAGTGATCGAACGCGCGGCGCTCGCTTTGCCACCGGTCGAGACCCGACTCGGTGCCGATCCAAACGGACCCGGATCGGTCCAAGGTCAGGGTGAAAATCCGGTCATCGATCAGCGAGCCCGCATACGCCGGATCATGGCGCAGATGCTCGAAGCGCCCGGTTGCAGGATCTAGAATGTCGATACCCGCATCGCTGGTCCCAATCCAAACCCGACCGCGCGCGTCCATCATGACGGCACGCGCGGCATCGCTGGCGAGAGAATCGGGATTGGCGGCACTATGGCGGAAGACCGTGAAGGTATCGCTGCCGCGATTCCAGCGGGCGACACCGGCATCCTTGATCGCAATCCAGAGATCGTGATGCCCATCCTCGATGATCTGGTAGATGAAGTTACCGGGCAGTCCGCCAGGTACGTTGGGCGAGTGGGCGTAGCGAACAAGGGTCTGGCCATCATAGCGGACCAGACCATCCTCGGTGCCGAGCCACACGAAGCCCTGCGAATCCTGCAGGGTCGAAAACACCGTACCCTGCGGCAGGCCGTCGGATGTCGTCAAATGATCGAGGATGAGCGGGGAGGCATCGATCGCAGCCCGGGCGATCGATACCACGCTCCACAACGCCAGTCCGATCAGCAGTTTCCAGCCCTGCGCGCGTGGATCGAGGTGGGTACTCACGGCGCTACGATGCATGAAGTCGAGCCTGGATTTGTTGACCAGCGTCAGATCGGCGTTACGACAACCGCGTTTTTGTAAAGACAGCCGCGGTTTTGCAGACCTGCGTCACAGTCCCGTTATTGATTCGGAACCCAGTTCTCGATCGATGCCGGCGTCGCCGGGGCCACCACAGTTCCGGGCGAGGTCCACCAAGGGACAGACTTGGCCCATGTATAGCCTTTCGCCCACGTATAGCCCTTGGCCCAGGTATAACCCTTGGCCCAGGTGTAACCCTTGGCCCAGGTGTAACCCTGGGACCACAGGTAGCCCGCGCTCCAATTGTAACCCTGGTTCCATGCGTACCCCTGGGACCACGTGTAGCCATCACTGGCCTGCGACGCACCCCACGCCGAGCCCGTCATGTTCATGATGTAGTAGTTGCCGCTGGCGTCCTTATTGGCCGGCCCGCCGAAGTGCTGGGTTCCCGCGAGATCCGCGTTGATATCGAGTCCCACATTGGCACAACCGGTCGCGGAGCTGTTGACGGCCGCGACGGCATTGATGAGACCCGCGCCCTGCTGGAAGACACTATAGGCGAGCTTGCCCTGCGCCGTGACGGCAGGACGAGACGAGGCGAGCAGGCGGCATTTCACGCCGTCGGGTGTCAGCGCCGGATCCGACTGCAGCATCAGCGCCACGACACCGGTCGTGACCGCCGCGGCCATCGAGGTGCCGGACATGGTGAAAAGATTTTCGGTCAGCAGCATCGAATGAGGATCGATATTCGCAAGGTAGCTGCCGCCCGCCATGGACGCGACGATGTGTCCGCCCGGCGAGACCAATTCCGGTTTGACGAAACCCTCGTACGTCGGACCGGCGGAAGAGAACGAGGCCAGGCGATCGTCGCTCCCGTTGTAGGGCGTGTAGTTGTCCGTCAGGGCGCCGGTCGTGATGACATACGGCACGTTGCCGGGCACGTCGATGGTCATGGCGGCGGGCCCCTCGTTGCCTGCCGCGGTGACCACGACGATGCCGGCGCGCCAGACGGCCATGACGGCTTGCGCCAGCGGATCGTCCCAGTAGTACGACTGC
>Ga0179592_10000985_pt1 | contig 11545 bp, 6 predicted proteins | sample CZODoug2_1_08_16_FD_148623 | JGI IMG/M metagenome (GOLD analysis project Ga0179592, IMG submission 148623) | Vadose zone soil fungal communities from Angelo Coast Range Reserve, California, USA - CZODoug2_1_08_16fungal (Illumina Assembly) | ecosystem: Environmental > Terrestrial > Soil > Vadose...
GCCGATGAAGAGGACGCAGAACGCGAACGTAAGGCGCGTCTGGAAGAGATCCGGGCAAGGGAAGAAGCTTCGCGGAAAGCCGAAGAAGATCGAAGAATCGCGGGAGAGGAGGCTATGACCCTCTTACTGGAGAACAGTGGGGGCATGTCGGCCGAAGAGTTCTCCTCAAAAATTCGTGGTATCGAGCAGGAATTCGGGTTAGTATCTGTAGGAGAGGGAGGAGACGATGCAATGGAAGTATCGGATGGGGAAAATACTGAGGATGTGAATAGGTCGCAGGTTACAGGTAGTCAGGATCGCCCGAAGCCACGCCCTCTCACCCAGACTAGGACGATCGCACTGGAATCGGTGGACACAGATGAGGACGATGACAACGAGTCCGATGACTCAGACGTCGTAGAGGTGCGGACTGTTCCTTCCAAGACCGGATCGAAATCGTCGGGTAGATCGAAGCGTAAGCGATCCCTGGGAGAAGTGGAAGTAGCAAAGGAGGGGGGTCAAGGACGAAAGGTACGTCGCAAAACTTTCCTGTATAGTCGCATTATACTAACGACGTTGGTATCTTCAGTGCGATCGATGTGCTACCATGGCCGGAGCCATGTGCGTCGTAGAGAAAGGCGGCAAGAAATGCAAGAAGTGCATTAAAGATAAGCGGGGCTGCTACTGGAACGGAGCCACGTCGACGAACAAGGGGAAGGCGCCTCAGAAGGTATCCGCACCGAAGCGACTCGTCCCGGTAGTCGAAATTAAGACGACTCGCCCCAGAAAGCTTACACAAAAAGCTGGTAAGTCGCAGAATATGTAGATTATTTTCTGCACTGATTTGCAGCTGTTATAGAAGCTTTCCAATCGTCGCAAGCTTCGACGTCACGTCTAGTCCGATCTCCATCTCCCAAACGTCGTCGAGGATTCGCAGAACAGTTGGATATGGAGTCGCTCATCGTTCGTCGCAAGGTGTTCATGGAGGAGAGGACGGTCCTGTCTGCCAGGCGTGAGGTACTTGACGATGCCATTGATGCGATTGATAGGAAGATAAGTCGATTGGAGGAAGAAATCGCAAATTTAGATGGGGAGTAAAGGACTTGGATTTTGGTGTGATTCCATCGTTTATTTCTTCTGCTTTCATCTCTTTTCATCGGATATGCTTTTCCTTGTCTCGTTTTTGCTTGTTCTGTATAAATAAGTAAAATGATAATTTGTTGTTTATGAAACTTTTGAAGAAGAAAGTCGCAAGAATATAATAAGAGTCGCAAAATCAACTAAACGTTTCAAAAAGGTAAGAAAAGAACTTTTAAGAGTGAGGGGATGGCTCAGACATCATCATAGCCAATAAGCCCTAGAGAGGACTTGCGCAATCGCCAATAAAACGACATCGCGACTTAAAAGAAATAAGGAAAAATCATTCAAGAAAGTAGAATCGTAGAAAAATACAAGTCGCAAAATGAAAAAATCGCATAAAATAAAAAGAAAGAAAGAAGTAAAATGTAAACAAAAATGATGCTTAGCGTTCAGGATTTTCAGGTTCATCGTCTTCCTCTTCTACATACTCCGTTGCGACTTCTATGGCAACTGAATCGATATCATCCTCAACATTCGATTGTTCAAGTTCTCGTAATTTCTGTGTGTTGATGTCCATCATGTTGTCTGGTAGGTAAATCGAATCGCGTGCATGGTATGGCAATAGTCTGAATGCTGCGATCGGTCTGTGGAAGACGGAACCATCTAATTGACACAAGATGTAAGCGCCTCCACGATTTCTGGAAATGACTATGAAAGGCCCATCATAACGAGGCTTCATTTTCTTGTTGAGAGCATATTCGATTTTTGTATTGCGCATTAATACGAGGTCGTTTCGTTTGAAGTCAAAGTCGCGAATCGTTCGGAAGTGTTTCTTTTCGAATGCGATCGCAGCCTTGACCCTTGCTTTGTAGACTGTAGAGTGTAGACGTGCTAAGTCTGAATCGCGTTTCTGAAGTGCAATCGCACGGCGGGCAATGAGGTCTGTGGTGGATAATATGGAGTCGGGCGGAGGTAAGAGATAGGTGGCTTCAATAATGTCGAGAGGAATCAGAGGATGGGTACCTGTAGTCGCATAATAGGGGGAACATCCCATGCGACGCCTAACAGTGACTCGTTCTGCCCAAAATACTGAATATGCAACTTGGGACCACTTGTTTTCGATTCCATCTGCTGCTTTGAATAATGCTTGACGAACGTCTAGATGGGCTCGTTCTACTATCCCATTGGCTCGAGAGTTGTAACCACTGATTCGAATGTGATGGATTTGGTAGCGCGATTCGAGGTAGGCCATTGCTGCAAGGAATGGACTCCCATTATCTGTTACAATTTCCCTGAGAGCTCCCCAACGACAAATGATGTCTTGGTAAATCCAGTTCGCTATTGAAATCGCATTTTCACTTCTTAACATTCGAAATTCTGGCCAGGTGCATACTGAACAGCGACCTTGGACAATGTATTTGAAACCTTGCGATCCGGGCATATGCATTGTGTCGATATAGATTTTGGAAAATAGAGGGGCTGGAGTCGCAACTGTAGGAGGGATTCGGACTCGAGTCGTCTGTTGTACCTGGCAAATGTGGCAAGTCTGAACGAACCAGACAATGTCTGGTTGAATGTGCGGCCACCAGAATCGCTGCTGAATTGCAGCTCGAGTCGCATAAAACCCTCGATGTCCCAGGTTGTCGTGTATCTGGCTTAGAATTCGTAGACGGTCCTTGGGACCAATGACCAACTGGTGCGATCCATGGGTATTCTTTTTCCACATGCGATCGCTATCGACAAAGAATTGAGTCGCATATCGCAAAAACTTCTTGTAGGTTGAATCGGAAATGCCTTCTGGGCGGACAAGATCTCTGTGCCATGTCCGAACGGCTGCTAACTTCTGATCTTCGTCTTGTGCTTTCTTTGTACGAGGAACCTTGCTATATGTGTCGCTGTCCTCCCCACTTAAAATCTGAGCATTGGCGAGAGTCGCAATCAATGGTTGGTGGGGAGGGCCAACTGGTAGAGTTGCACTAGGGAATAGGTCGTGCACAATGTGTAGGAAACCATATAATCGATCGACCCAATCTTCGAAGTCATCTTCTTCTTCCTCTAAATCGCCAGGTTGAGGTGGGCGTCGCGATAGCCCATCTGGACCATGCAGTTTGCCTTTGACGTGTACAAGAGTGAAATGAAATGTGAGGATGGATAGGATCCAGCGATTGATGCTCGCCGATGGTTGGATGTCTGGATTCGAGAGCATCCCTTTGATATATCGTGCATCGACTTCAATAACTAAATTGCGAACCCCTAAAAGATAGAGTCGCAAACTTCGCAAAGCTCTGAATAGACCATAGATCTCCAACTTTGGTTGGGAGAATCGCGCCTCCCGATCGTTGAGAGTGATTGAACCGAATCGATTATAATGACGAATTTTTGGATTTGTAGGGTCACATTGACATAGGAAGAATCCGACTGCGATGTGAGATGTGTCGACAGCAAGAATGACTGGTGAATCGGAAGTGTAGTCGATAGCTCGAAGTGCTGGGGAATGAATAAGTGCATCCTTCAAATCCTCTTGTGCTGCAACCTGCGATTCGCCGAATTCGAAGGGAGCGCCTTTCCGAGTTAATTTGACCAACTCGTGTGCACGATGAGCAAAATTGCGAATGAAGATCCTGAGAACCCCAATAGTGCCTAAGAAGGCTCGAACTTCTGATAGTGAGTGACAAGGTCCCCAATTCTTAATAGCTGCGATTCGCGACGCATCTGCAACTCGACCCTCATAAGTGCAATAATGCCCTATGACCCAGAACTTCGGAACACAGAGCCATAGTTTCTTGCCAGAGAAGGTCCCTCCGCAGTATTTCATGCGCTGCACTATGCGATTCAAATTGATAAAGTGTTCCCAAACAAAGCGACGAATTCCTGGATTCTGTGGAATTGTTTCATACGAACCGTCTTCCCGGATGTAGCGCGACTTTGGTCCTTTGACTGGTACGTCATCGATGTACGGGATGGTGAGATGTGGGATTTCGGGCTGAAGGATGTAGGTGACGTCGTCATGAAAAATGGGGACTGAATTTGTCCAACCCATTGGTAGGGTGACAAGTCGCAACGCTCCATAAGGTGTTTGGAAGGTTGTATAGTCGCGCGATGATTCTGCGATTAGTCGCTCATCATATCCAACATAGAGGTCTAGCATCGCACCACATGAACGACCTGCGAATTGCTCTGCAAGGTGTTCTGGAATCGGAGGTACTCCTGAATGCTTGATAGTGATGCGATTCAATGGTTCGAGACTGTGAACGATACGCAAAGACGTTCCATCTTTCTTCAATACACAAAACCAGCGCGATCGATAGGAAGAGTTGGATGGTTCATAAACGCCTGAGTCGATTTTCTTCTTAATAATTGCACAGACTTCGTCGTAAATCCCAGGTGGTATTGGAATGTTGCGCTCGATGAATGGTATGTGAGGAATTACTGGGATGTCGATTGGAGGAAAGAAATCAGGTCGGAATCGCCCTTTCTCTGTGTCGTTCCATGCAAATGCTCTATTCTGTTGACACATAAAATCGTGCATGAGTGCACGTTCCTCATCCCATAAAAAGTCACCATGGTTTTTATCCACTTCGTCGCGTCTTTCCAATGTGTATCTTCCTGTTGGTGAAAATTGAGGTGGAGTCGGATTCAGAGTCGGAATGCCTTGTAATGGGTCGCCTTTGATGTGGCGATGGATGCGATACCGTTCTGGAAGTTCTGCGATTACTGGTTTAACTTTGAGTGCCACTGGTTTATATTTCTTCCTTGCGACTACTCCTTTCTTCGTAATCGCACCTTGAAATGTCGAGACCGTTGGGTTGCGCGACCCATTCTGAACTTGGGTTGTGGTTGTAGTTGTACAAAACGTCGCCTTTGGATATAGTTTGTTGAGTAAGTCGGACGTTGATAAATAATACTGAGTTAAAGAGTCGCATTTTGATAGAGAAGTCGCACTAGAAATAGTCGCATATGATGAAATAAAAGCTGAATCGGAATTTGAGTCGAATACTAATACAGTCGCAATCTCTCCTTGATCTTCAATCAATTCCTCGAGGCGACACGAAAATTTTGTGTTTCTTTGTCTGGCTTGAATCGATGCTTGCGACTACCTCTAGGCAAGGTAGGAATTGTAGTGACTTCTCCCGAATTCGGGTCGCGGATTGTGATAGTTTGATCTTCATTGGCGTAGTTGCGAACAATACTTTCGGTGAGTACATCGAAAGGTCGTCCCATAAGAATGTCGTAGGCTGGGTCGCGAATGACGTGAATCTGTAAATAGAGGGTGATGTCTCCAACACGACAAGGGATATTCCGAGCTAGACCCAATGACTTATCGACTGTACCATTCGCGGACTGCATATTGAGTTGGATTCGTGGGTCATAATGCAATCCTAAGTCGTGACAGACCGCGTCGGACATTGCGATTATCTGCGATCCTGGATCGATGATTGATTCTATGTGGGTTTGGTTGTCGACGAGCATTGTAAGAGATCGCAACGCATGCGACTCTTTTGCGACTGTAAGGACATCTGGTGTGATGCCAGGCCCGAGGCTATTCAAGTATGTTTCATATGGATCTGGGATTATTATTGCCGATGGAGGGGGTGTGCGATCTTGTGGAATTATTTGCGCTGGAGACAGAATACCATTGCCTGTTTTAACTGTACCAGGGTCAATGTCTTCCTCTGCGAAAGGGAGTGGGGCTTCGCTGTTATAATGAGTCGCAACTGTAGCCGATTCATCGCTGGTCAAAACCCTCTTTGGCGTAACTGCATCTCTCATCTTTTGTCGAATTTCTGGTGACAATGATAGTAATTCTTCGGGCGATATGGTTACTGAGGGGGACTTCATCGATCTTTCGTAAATCGCTTCTGCGACTTTGGGATTCTGAATCGGAGCGACTGTCTTGTATGCGGGGTCTTTCTCCTTATTGATATTCTTGTCCACTGGTGCTGCAAAGTTGCGAACTGAAGGAGGAACATAATTTGACTCTGGAATTCCTGCGAATGGATGGACTAGTGGTTCTTTCTCTGTGACAGGGGGAGGTGTGTTCTCTCTCTCCTGTACTATGCGAACTGGTGGTACTGGTCGCGACTGCTCATTTTGCGACGACGCTGGTTGGGAAGGGACGGCTTGTGATGGGGTTATATGTGATGGGGCAGAATGGATTGGAGGCTCCTGCGACTCGACAGGCATCCTTGATGATGATGCGATTGGTTGCGATTCTTTTCCCATTGGCTCCTTTCCTTTCCACACTGGGGCTTTCCTCGTGATTTCTACTCCGTCGAAGATCTGCCTTTTTCGAAGGACCAGAATCTCATGCTCCAATGCTTTAATGCGGTCGTCTGCTGAAAGAGTCATGGTACTTGTAGTACCTTCTGCGACTTTGTTCGCGTGATTTACTTCGAAGAATAGCGTAGTCGCGCCGGTGTTGGATGATAGCTGCCCTTTGACGAGCTGTCCTGGGTTCCTCCTGTGCCACTCATCCACTCGATCCGCTATCCATTGTCCAGGAATGTTTCTGGGAATGTATGCTCCTGATGAAAGCACTATGCGACCTTCCTGATTTTTGCGAATCTTTCCTTCTTCAATATATTTTAACACCTTTAAACAATCAGAAAGAAAGTGCCCTAATTCTCCACAGAAATGACAGCGCTTCTCGCCTGGTTCATGTTTGTGGTTTGCACGGTCGTGCGACTTTGTCGTAATCGCAGTTACTAGTGTTTGTGCGAACTTGTCGAGAAAGCTGGCTAAATCTTCGCCTTTGATCGCAGGATTTGGAGCAGGTGGTGGTGTGCTATCGATTACTGTTTCCTTTCGTCGGCCTTCTCCCGACTCCATTTTCGTTCCCCTGAGGACATGAGTCGCAGCTTCTTTTATCTTTTCAAAGTCATAGGGGTCGCCTGGATAATGATCGGGAATCTTTACTTCAAGTCGCCGCTCTATCTTGGCCCATAACGACGGCTGAAAGCCTCGCTGAAACAAGCGACTCTGTTCCGATTCAGATAATCGCGACTTCCCGATCAGGAATTGAGTGATGGTGAAGAACTTGCGATAATATTCGGCGTATTCGTCCGAGTTCATGATACCCATGCGCGATGTGCTTCCTAGTAATTGGTCGAGGTCTGCCATAGACCATTTGCGATCTTCCATCGCTCCTGGATAGAGGGTTAGAACCGCTTTCTTCCATTCGTCGTATGAGTTATTTGTGTATTCAGGGAGCGCTTGCCATAGTTCGCTCTCGTCTATGTCGACATATCGACAGGCCTGTGCCTTCTTGATGCCTTCGTCAGTGATGTTCGCATCCTGAAACAGATTATTGAGCTCGTTAAAATAACGTGGGAGCTCCCTTGGTTGCGACGATATGAATTTGGGTGCAGTCGCATGACCTCTGGCTGGCATGGTTTTTGGTACTGTTGCCATTGTATATAAAATCGAAGCAGGAGTAGTAGGTGATGGTGGAAGTGCGACGAGTGTCGGTAGTAAAGGTGTTATTGGCGAAGGCGTTAGCGTTGGTAATGGAGAGGAAGTAGTTGAGGATGTATTTGTCGTTGCAATATGCGGACGACTAGGATCGTGTGTGAATAGCGTGTTGAAAATGTCGTTGGGAGTATTGCGATCCGTTGGAAAACGTCGCTGAAATATATCGATAAAATCGGTTCGCAAAGAGTCGGAAATAGGCGTTGTCAATTGTGAAGGCAGGTCCGAAGAAATACCTTTGAACCCCTCGCGGTGGGCTCCAGAAAATGATGTGCTGTTGGTCGCTCTGCTACTGAGTGCAAACCAAACAAAATCGCAACAGGTGTGGAGGAGTTGGTAAAGGTGTCTCGGTTTCTCCCTTCAATAACACAAATCCTAAAGTGGATTCAAACGATATGAACTGTAATCCGTCACTGCGACGAATTTCTGAACAATGAGAATATGACTGGAATCGCAGAAGTAGGCGCTTATCTGGGGCCTAACAAAATCGCAAACGACGTGAAAGTCGAGGGGGTAACAATACGCAGTTGATATAACGCTTCCCTGGGCCACCCAAGGATACTGAAATCGCAGACGATTAAATGCGACTTTTCCAAATAGTCGCAAAACGCAAGTCGCAGTTTGAGAAGAGAAGTTGAAGTTGAGGCTGGATCGCTAACGTTGAACTGGATACTTGGGACGATCCCCTTTCTTCTTGTTTTTCTACTATGTACAAAAGAGTTGTTTAAATAAAAGGTAACCAGAGTAAAAAGAGAGAGGTAAGTATAATAAAATTCCACAGTAAAGTCCGTTTGACTTAGTAAAACTAGCATAGCCAGAAACCTAATACACATAATATATTACAAACCCCGAGCTAGAGAACCCCGAGACCGATCTGTGACTTCTTCGACTTCTTGCGACTCTTGCGATCCGTGCGACTCCTGCCAAAATGCGATCGACCCTTTGCGACTTTTGCGATTATTCTTCGGCTGGCTCCTTGATCTCTTCCATCCAACAGCTCCGTACCCAAGGCCTAGTGAGTCCCATCACTGTCCTCCTCACTTAAAAATCTGACTGTCCCCAGTCAGTCGAACGAGAATCGCGATTTGAGCAGTGCGACTTGTGACGTCGCAGTCGCTTCGCTAGTTATCGTGGAGCGGCTTGGTTCGCTGCGGAGTCCAGGGGGGTAGGAATGCATGGGCGACGATTCAGTGGGTGATGTAGGGGGGGTTGGTGAATGGATGAATATCCCAGGATTTGTGCCTAATGTGGGTGAATCAGGACGAAGAGGAAAGGGTGCAGGATAGGTTGGGGCAGGAGGGATCATATAATTAGTGGATGACAGGATATTTGAATGGGACGAGTTGCGAATATTGAAATCGACTGGAGTGAAAACGCGACCTTGACGTTTACTGCGATGGGCACGGTAGTCGGAAGCGTGAGCAGGAGTGGGAGTGGTGATGATGGTAGCTAGCTCAATGGAGGGTTGGTGGAGTGGTGAAGTACGATGATTTCGTGCGATTTCTTGAGCCCGTTGATGGGCTAATCGTTGGTGGCGGATGACGCGCGCACTTTCTGCCATACGATGGAACTCTGCATCGACTTCAGGGGTGAACAGAACCGATCCGCGTTTGCGGAAGAGGATGAGCAGGGCAAGTGCTAGAGCGCCAGCTCCAACAGAGAGAATTAGGAAATAGGCCCACCAAGAGAGTGACAGCATGTTGTTAGATGTGAAGGTAATGATTTGGGTTGTGTATGATGGTGGAAGCGTTAAAAGCTGAAGGCGATAAGGTGGGCGGTGGTTGGACTTTAGTGTGAAAAGTGCCTGATTTACAGGTACACATTCAGGGTTGGTGGGAAGGCTAATTCAATCTAAATTAATTGACTGCAAGGGGAACCGAATAGTCAGACTTGTGATCATTTATTGAATAGATGAGGGTTGAATTGAGTAACATAGCTATGACAAGGGTCTGGACGTTGTTGAAATGTTCTTGCGATTCATGCGACTAATGTGCGACTCTTGCGATTTAGTTGTGGTGGTGGTGAATGGTTGTAGTAAATGCGACTCTTGAACCGGAATTTATTGCGATTCTCCCTTGAAATGATCTTGTTAACCGGCCCGATCGTTGCAACTCCTATTTTGGAAATAGGGCGCTTTTTGTACTGTTGGTGATCGATCCAAATGGGCTGTGTCGGGATCGTGGGAATCGCAACATGATGCGGCCTCATGTATAATCTTTTCTTCATCAAACCACATCGCACCCATCCTGCCAATACAATGTCTTCTTCTTTTGCACGCGACTTTGCCCTCTCCACCCTCCTCAAGCTGGATGCGACCATTCCAGGGTCCGATACCGAGCCGCATATCATGGAAAGTTGGGGAAGAGGCGTAATAAAGGCTTGGGTGAGTCGAACTCTTGTCTCCCTTTTTCTTTTGATAACCATAGATTTTCTTAGGGTAATTACAATCGTGCCTTGCAAGGTGCGATCGCTAGCACGGACGCCCTGGACTTCCTGAAACGCGCTCAAGACGCCTTTATGCGGATCGAAGATCGCCAGTGGCTTGCATGGGGCGTGCTACTACTCCCAGGTCTACAGAAGGTTGTCGAAGATGAGGAGGCCGAACGCGAACGGACAGCTCGCCTGGAGGAGGAACGCCAAAAGGTCGAAGTAGCACTAAAGGCGGCCGAAGAAAGGCGGGTCGCAGGGGAGGAAGCCGTAGTCGCTTTATTAGAGGAGAGTGACGGTCTTTCGGCGGAGGACTTTGCGGTCAAGCTCCGCGACATAGAACTTAAGTTTGGGCTTGCGACGGTCGAAGAGGAAAAGGATGACGGAATGGAGGTTTCACAGGGCGAAGAGGTAACTGGATCAGGGGAAATTCAGAGATCGCAAGCCACAGGGAACCAGATTCGGCCAAGGCCCAGGCCTCTCACTAAGGTGAGAGCAATTGCGATCGACTCTGTTGGTTCGGACGACGATGAGGACGACGATTCAACGGCGTCGGAAATCGCAGAGGTCCTTCCCCACTCCTCAAAGGCCGGATCTAAATCATCTGGAGGATCGAAACGTAAGAGGTCGCTTGGGGAAGTCGAAGTGAAGACAGAACAGGTGAGAGGGGGAGGAGGGCATAAGGTACGTCGCGCATATCCTTGACGGGTCGGGGGACACTGACTTTCCCATTTCCTATAGTGCGATCGGTGCGCGAGCATGGTGAACACCATGTGCGTCGTGGAAAAAGGATCGAAGAAGTGCAAGAAGTGCACAAAGGACAAACGCGGGTGCTACTGGAATGGCACACCAATGGTGAACAAGGGGAAGGCCCCCCAGAAAGCTCAAGCGCCGAAGCGACTCGTCCCAGTGGTCGAGATCAAGAGCCGCCCTCGAAGATTGACTGAAAAGGCTGGTTAGTCGCATATTATTTTCTTTACTTCGTACTGATTCGCATCCTTTTCCTAGAAGCGTTGCAATCGTCACAGGCGTCGTCGTCACGTATTATTCGATCCCCATCACCCAAACGACGTCGAGGAGTAGTAGACAACATTGGGAGGGAGTCGCTCGCAGTTCGTCGCAAGGTATTCATGGAGGAGAGGGCAGTTATTTTCGCCAAACAGGAGGTTCTGGAAAGGCAGCTGTTTGCGATCCAAGATGGAATCGATCGTCTTGATGAAGAAATCGCAGAGTTGGACGAGGAGTAGAAGGTTCGGACTTTTCGTGCGATCTCTTTGCTAATATCTTCTTCCCTTGTTTCTGTTGTCGCATATGTTTTTCTTTGTTCCTTGTTTCTTGTACTGTGGATAAAATAAACAGATAGCATGTTGTTTGTAAAAAGAATTTAAGAATAAAGGTCGCACGAATATAATAAGAGTCGCAAAATCAACTAAACGTTTCAAAAAGTAAGAAAAGAATTTTTATGAGTGAGGGGATGGCTCAGACATCATCATAGCCAATAAGCCCTAGAGAGGACTTGCGCAATCGCCAATAAAACGACATCGCGACTTAAAAGAAATAAGGAAAAATCATTCAAGAAAGTAGAATCGTA
>Ga0179592_10000986_pt1 | contig 11540 bp, 13 predicted proteins | sample CZODoug2_1_08_16_FD_148623 | JGI IMG/M metagenome (GOLD analysis project Ga0179592, IMG submission 148623) | Vadose zone soil fungal communities from Angelo Coast Range Reserve, California, USA - CZODoug2_1_08_16fungal (Illumina Assembly) | ecosystem: Environmental > Terrestrial > Soil > Vadose...
AATTGCAGGCCAAGCATTCGCTTATCGGCGACGTGCGCGGCATGGGACTGATGCAGGCGCTCGAACTGGTCAAAGACCGCAAGACCAAAGAGCCAGCTCCAGAAGCTGCGACGCAAGTGATGGAACACGCGCGCCAGAATGGCCTGCTCATCGGCAAGGGCGGCCTCTACGGAAACACCATCCGCATGGCTCCCATGCTGAACACCACCAAGCCCGACGTCGACGAAGCCATCCGCCTCCTCGACAAATCGTTCTCCGAGGTTCACATTTGATTCATGAACTGGCTCCTTATCATTCTTCCCGGAGCCATTCTGGCATGGGCGCTCCAGCGCTGGGGGCGAACATCCCCCAGAATCGTCGAGCCGGCCTGGCGGAGCTACGCGGCTATCGGGGCTACTCTACTCGTTGCGTCGTCGGATCTAATGTTGATTGTCTATGGCGTCTTGGTTGAAATGAGCGGAAATGGATCTTGCGACCACTCCTTATGCCCATGGGTTGCTAGGCTTGGATTCTTTGCGGCGCCGATCGGATTGCTTGCGAGCCTTCCTGGGAACGGAAAGCTGAGGTGGCCGGCCTGCGGTCTTTCCGCCTTTATGACACTCTTATGGCTAGTTGCAGGATTGGCTGCGTGATGATTGCGCGACGCTTTAACGTCGCATTTGTTCTGCTCATTTGTGGAACCTCAACCTGGGCCCAAGCGCCATCTCAGAAGCCGCTTTGGAAATCGGTCGGATTTGCCATCGTGAAATTCAACAACGAAGCGCCGAAGTCCTGGAACATTTATCACACCGAGAAAAAAGGGCTGCTGCTGGTACGCCTGTGGAAGCGCTACCTGCTAGTCGATACCAAGGAACAAGAGGCTTACGAAATCGATCCGCAAACCGTCAAGCCGCACGGCGAAGACGTGGAATGGTCAACCACCGACAAGCCCGATCAGCCGATCGAAACTCCCGAGTGGAAAACGCGCGACGTCGGTAGCATGCAACTGGTCCGATTTCGACTCGGCAAAGATGGCCACATCCTGGAGCTGCAAATCCCAATCCTGATCAATGGCAAACCCGCCTACTGAGTGAGCTGTAGCTCAGGCCTGTAGGCCTGAGGGTTTTTGCTTTGAAATTGGCATCTAGCCACAGACCAGAGAAGCCTTACCCCTCTCAAGCGGAGAGTTTATCGGCGATACACGCCGTAATACCACGGAATGCCGAGCGCGCCCGGCTCAACGCCCACAACCACTGAGTCTCCGGTGCGAAATCGATCGTAGTCATCGAAATCCACCGCTAGCCGCTCGATCTTCTGCCCCTCCCGCCAGGAATGGACAAACAATCGGCGAGTGCCGCGTACGATACCTGGCATGTTGTAGCGGCTATCCACAATGGTTGGGTGAAATGCCACGTTCTTTTGTGAGTCCAGCTTCCCGTTCAAAAGCAAAGTAGCGGCTAGAATCCACGGAAGCGGAATAAACCCTGCATAAATGCGTTTGAGTACTTCGAGTTCCCGGCGATATCGCGCGCGACGTTCGAGAATCACAGCAATGGCCAGCGCGACGAAGAATAGCGCGCCAAAGAAAACCAGCATAAGGTCCAGGTCGAGCGGCGGATAAATCTGGCTGACATAGGGAAACAGCAGCGACCCGGCAAGAAATACCGCCGTGCGCTTGAACAGCCGCCGACGGAACATGACCTCGGCAGCCGCAGAAGTCAGGCCGCACGAGGAACACTGGTCCGCAATCCGCTCGGAACCGCAATCAAGGCAGCGTGTCATCACTTTTAGTATAAAACGGGATTAGGGGCTGGTGGTGGAGAGCGAGGAAAGCAAATTCTCGTAGAGCTTCTGGCTTTCGGGTTCCGAGACAGCCACAGACACTCCCATACCCTTCCCGGGCTCGATCCGCTTTACAAAACAGTTGAGACTTACGGGCCGCTTGAGAGTCAGCCGCGCGGTAAAGCCGGCGCCTACCCACAGCGGATCGACAGCTTCGATAAACATTCCACTCGTGCTGATGTCGCGCGTGCTTCCGCGAAGGACCGCAGAGCCCCATTCGATCTCCAGGTCTGCGCGGAACGAATATCGCGTTGCCCAACGGCGTTCGAGTCGCCGGGCCGGATGATCCCCAATGCCCATGAATCTGGTGCAACCCCTTGACAGGGATTACGTGCCACGGCGCTCGGGCGAAATCGCCGCCTCTCTGCTGCAAGCATACGCCTTGTTCCGCCACAATACATACGACGCCGGAGGCGTATGTTTTGTTCCCAGCAACGCAACTTTCGATGCCGGGCCGGTCCATATAACAAGTTTTACGAATGGAAAGCAGAAGCTCAGTCCTTATTAGACTCGGAAGAGTCATCAAGGGAAGCATTACCACTCGGTGCCTTTTCCCCGGAGCGCATCCGGCGTTGCACTTCGGCCTGTAAATACTTGCGAAGGTTCTCTGGAACGATGCCCGGTGACGCCAATTCCCGCAGATCGGAGACCGTTAGCTCGGGAAGGTAAGACAGAATCGCGGCCAGCGGCGCCGAGGGTTGACGCACAAGCGCGAGCCGCACGTTGTAGGTAATGGACCACTTGCGATGGCCAACGATGGCGGGAATTACCGGAGCGGGTAGTTTTTCGCGCGACAGCACTCTCAAGATTTGCGCCTCTGTCAGGTACGGATTGTCGAGAACGATGGAAACAACTTGCGCGTGGCCTTCAGCGAGCAGCGCGCCAGCCACACGCGCCGGGCCGCGCCGGGCCAACGTGATTTTCTGGCCGAGCGGAAGTTGCGCCAAACGCGCCAGCAATTGCTCTTCCGCGTTGAGCTTCAGCTCCGCGGAAATTCCCGGAAAAAGGGTAATCTGCACCAGGTCCATTAAATAGAGGTCGCGAAGAAGACGCAGGCTGACCAGCCGTGGCGTACGCGGATGAAACGCCAGCGATCGCTTCACCCGATAGCTTTTCAGGAGCGCTTTGCGCCGCGCCAGCTCTTCGAGTATCTCTCCCCGAAGGTCTTTTCGTTCCAGCAGCAGACAGACATGCGTCTCGTCCAGCGCCGGATTGTCCAGCAGCGCGAGGAGCACATCGGCAGAAGGATGATGCACCAGCCCGGCAAGCTCTTCGCCCGTGGCGACGAGCGCGCGTTCCCGGGTTTCGGAGCGCTCGGAGCTCACGGCTTAGGTCCCACATCAATTATCGGACTATCAAGACAGTCGCGCGCAGACCGCGCACAAAACTCCGCGATATTTGGTAGCAGACCAATCTTTGCTTTAGGAGCAATTTTGACTACCAATTCGTCAAAGTAATCATCGAAATGTTTGCTGCGGTTGAAGACGCCGCCGGTCTTGGCAAGGAAAAACGGCTTGTCGCGTAAGGCGAGACGATCCACAACGCGCTCGACGATCGCAATCAGATCTTCCGCACCGGAACGCAACAAAGCGCGAGCCGACTCGTCTCCCTCATTGGCGGCCTTCGCAACCAGCGGGAAGATTCGGGGAAGGACACCGTCGGGGTTGCTGGAAATCATGGAATTTAATTCGACCCAGTTGCACTTGAAGGTATCGAGGATTTCATTTCGGAGGTGGGATTCCTCGCCGTTCAACAAACGGCGCCATTCAGCCACAACCGCCTTTCTTGAGATGTCGTAAGCGCTACCAGGATCTCCCAGCACTGGACCAAAGCCGCCGTCGCGAGCGGTCTTTTCGTGGTCGACTCTGCCGTAAGCCGCAGAACCTGTCCCAGCGATTACGACGATACAGGGAGGTTCTCCTGCAGCAGCTAAGGCCATGCTGAGATCGGTGACGACAAAAGCAGACCGGGCATTGGGAAACCTAAGTTTGAGGCGTTTGCGGAATTCTGGAATTGCCCCGGCAATCCCGACGCCCCCAATAGCTCCGCAAAAATCCGCGACGTCAGAGGCAGTCTTGCCTGCGGCAGCGAGTGCCTTTTCCGCGGCTTCTACTACAGTCTCAAACGCGGCATCGAGTGCAACGCGAGACGGGTTCGAGGGGCCGGAGCGGGACCGCGCGAGAATCGCGCCGGTCTCGTCCATCAGGACGCAATCCGTCTTCGTGCCTCCGCCATCAAATCCGAGAACATAGCGCATAGGAAAAGCATAAGCGAGAACGTTCCACAATCGTAGAGCCGAGTGCAACGCGAGTGCGCAAACCGGAAGAGTTTAGCCGGTGCTGCGATTCCGTCCCGCATTCCGCAGAGTTTTCTTGACGCGGCTGCACTCCGCCACTATCCTCGACGCACTTTTCCGGGCGCGCAAACCGCGCCGCGGAAAAGACACTCGATGCGCATCCATCCGCTCGATCTGGCCATTGTCATCGCGTACCTGCTCGGCGTCACCGCGCTGGGAATTCATTTTCGCCGCGGCCAGCAAAACGCCACCGACTATTTCCTCGGCGGCCGCACCGCGCCTTGGTGGGCGCTGGCGTTTTCCATCGTCGCGACGGAAACCTCAACACTCACGATCATCGGCACCCCCGCCATCGCCTACGGCGGGAATCTCACTTTTCTTCAACTGGTCTTCGGCTACTTGATCGGCCGCGTGCTCATTGTCCTGTTGCTGCTGCCCGGATATTTTCGCGGCGAATTCTTCACCGCCTACGCGCTGATCGAAAAACGCTTTGGCGAACGCATGCGCGCCGTCGCCGCCAGCACCTTCCTCATCACCCGCGCGATTGCCGAAGGCGTCCGCGTTTCGGCCATCGCCCTGGTCGTCAGCGTCGTGCTGGGAACCTCGGAAAAGTTAGCCGTCGTCATCGTCATCGCCCTCACCGTGCTGTACACCTTCGAAGGCGGCATGAAAGCGGTGATTTGGACTGACGTGGCGCAGCTCTTGGTTTATCTGACGGGCAGCTCTATAACTTTTTTCGTTCTGCTGCACCGCATTCCCGGCGGCTGGAGCGAAGTAACGCAAGTCGCGGCCGCGGCCGGACACAAGCTGCAGTTTCTGGATTTTTCCTGGAATCCCGCCACAAAATATACTTTCTGGTCCGGACTCATCGGCGGTGCCTTCCTCACCATGGCCAGCCACGGCACGGACCAAATTATCGTCCAACGGCTGCTGGCCGCGAAAAATCAACGAGACAGCCGCCGCGCGCTGCTCACCAGTGGCGTCATCGTTCTCTTCCAGTTCATCGTGTTTCTTCTGATTGGCGTATTGCTATACGTGTTCGCACAACACTCACCACTGATCGTTGTCGGTGAAGACAAAGATCGAATCCTGCCACTCTTTCTTGTTCGCGAGATGCCCGTAGGACTTGCGGGTCTGATGCTGGCTTCGATCGTGGCCGTGGCCATGTCCAACGCAAGCGGCTCGTTGAATTCGCTCGCTGCTTCGAGCGTGCTTGATTTTTCACGCCTTCGCGGCCGAAATTCTGACCCGGCCCGACTCCTGCGCCTCGCACGTGGAATGACGCTTGTCTGGGGACTCGTCCTCATGTCCTTTGGTTTCGTGAAGTGGGGTCCCCGTCTCGAGGCGGGGCTGACCATTGCATCGCTTCCCTTCGGGAGCCTGCTTGGCCTCTTTCTTCTCGGCACGCTCGACCGCGGCGCCAATGCCCGCGGCGCGCTGGCTGGCATGATTGCTGGCCTGGCCGTCATCTTATGCGTATTTCGATTTACGAATGTGGCCTTTACGTGGTACGTGATGATGGGCTCGATCGTGACTTTTGTGACTGGCGTCGCGGCCAGCCGCTTCAGCGCCAGTGATGAATCGCAAGAAGAAAAGGCGCCGACCTAGAGTCGTCGCCGCTACCGAGGAGCAATGACCGAAAAACGTCTGGAGTTGGTGCGCGGGCTGGGCGCCTGGGCCTCCGGCGCCATCGTTGTCGGCACCATGATTGGCACCGGCATTTTCCTAAAGCCGGCCGAAATGGCCCACGAGGGTCGCAGCGTCTCGGTCGTTTTTGCGGCCTGGATTGTCGGCGCGATTCTTTCCATCTTCGGCGCGTTTTCTTTCGCTGAACTGGGTTCCATGATTCCGGAAGCCGGTGGTGAATACGCCTATCTCCGCCGCGGCTTCGGCCCAGTCTACGGCTTCACCTTTGGATGGATGCATTCCATCGTCGGCCGCCCCAGCTCCCTCGCTTCCATCGCCGCCGGCATGATGCGCTTCCTCGGCTTTCTCGTCCCGGGCATCGCTCTCCCGCTGTTCACCGTGCACATCGCCATTCCCGGCCTCACCGGCTGGATCAAACCTTACGATTTTGTTTTCACCTGGGCCCAGCCGCTGGCGGTCGTATGGCTGCTGATCATGACCGGCATCAATTATCTGGGCGTGCGTCTCGGCGGCGCTGTCCAAGTTTTCCTGACCACCATCAAAATCACCTCCGTGGCAATCGTAATTGGCGTGGCGTTTTTTGCGCCCGTCAGCACGCAAGCGACGGGGTCGCAACCCTTCTGGCCGGCCGCGGGAATGGGCAGTGGCGTAATTTTCAGCGCGTTTCTGGCGACGCTAGCCGCGGCACTTTGGGCTTACGATGGCTGGGAGGACCTCAACCTCGTCGGCTCCGAAGTGGAAAACCCGCACAAGAATTTCCCGCGCGCCCTCGTCGGCGGAGTCGGATTTGTCGCCGTGATTTATCTATTGTTCAGCGCGGCTTGTTTGAAGGTGCTGCCATTCGAGACCGTTGCCACATCGCGGCACATCGCCTCCGACGTTGTGGAGCACATCAAAGGCGCCACCGCCGCGAATTGGATCACCTTCGCCATGGTCATCTCCGCTCTGGGCTCGATGAATTCCTCGGTACTCAGCGGAGCACGTGTAGGCTACGCCATGGCTCGCGACGGAATCTTTTTCAAGATCGTTGGTGGCATCCATCCGAAATTCCGCACGCCCGGACGCTCGCTGATATTCCAGGGCGTTCTGGCAAGTTTGATGGCCCTCACGGGAACCTTCGAAGAACTTACAAATCTGTTTATTTTTGCCGCCTGGATATTTTATGGTGCGGCCGTGGTCGCAATGTTTCGCATGCGCAAGACCGAGCCCGATTTGCCCCGCCCCTACCGCTGCTGGGGTTACCCCTGGGTCCCCGGCATCTTCGTTGCCGGTGCCCTCGCGCTGACCGTAAATATCTGGATCGACCGCCCGGGCCGCTCGTCCATCGGCCTGCTCCTGATTCTCGCTGGACTTCCCTTCTATCGCCGCTGGAACCGGTCGCTCTCAGCTGCCAGCAACGCTGCGGGAAGTTAGCCGCCGCGAGAGAAGAAATTGCACCAGCAAACCGCCGACAAGAAGCGCAGCTCCCGGAACCAAGATCCAACCAATCCCCTCTCTCAGAAGAGCGGTGGCCACAATACTGAAATCGACATGGTTGCCGATGGCCCGTTCGACGATCAAGTCGATCGGAAACATCAAGAGAAACGCCGTAGTAAGCGCGAGCACCGGAAAGACGCTGGCAAAAAGTGCGGCTCCCCGCGATCCGCCAGCCCTGGACGAGAGGTAGGCTCCCAGGGCCCCGACGAAAAGAAGCGACTCCAGCCACGGCGCGCAAAAAAGAATCGCATTCGGGCCGTCCCCGACGATGCGCGGCTGGAAGCCCAGTTTCTGGAGCGTCATCAGAAAGACCGTCGAAAGGATGAACGTGAGGAATCTGGGAATCCACAGTTGATGCAAGCGTTTCTTCATGAAGTCTCTTCCCTTCTTTGCGATTAAGATTTTGCGCCGCAAATCCGGCCAGTTCGCAACTTGCGCCAGCGTTTGTTGAATCGACGCTTGCTCTGATAGACCTTTTGTTCGCAGCGATTCGTAGAAATCTTCCAGATGCGCGGCGAGTTCCGCGTGGACTTCATCCTTCTCGGCAGCATCCAACGCGAGGCCGGAAAGGCGCTGGCCGACAAGTTTTTGCCAATCAGGCATGGGACACCTTCTTAAGCCGGCGCAAAGCGTGGAACAGCTCCGCCCATTCTTGACGAATAGGCGAGAGTTTTTTCTTCCCCTCGGGGGTCAAGCGATAACAGCGGCGGCGCCGGCCATTGCCGCCGGTTTCCCAGCTGCCACGAATCCAGCGTCGCTGCTCCATGCGGTACAGCATGGGGTAGAGGGCCGCGAGGGTGAAGCGCAGAGCCCCTTTGGTTTGCTGCTCGATGCGCCGCGCCAGCTCATAGCCGTGAAGAGGCCCTTCTTCCAGAACGCTGAGAACCGCCAGCTCCGCCGTGCCTCGTTTGATTCCCGGTCCAATCATAGCGCTCTCCCTTACATATAAGATTCTTATATATTAAACCCGCTTTGTCAACTGCTCTTTTGGACGGGTGCCCAAAGACAAAGGTCCAGGTGCCGTGCTAAACGGATGCGGTGCGCGTCTGCGCACTTGTGGTGATCGGCAAAGTAGCGGATTCGGCCTCTCGGCTGACTTCGATATCGGGGTGCAAGAGCTTGGCGATGGCCTCGATGCCGGTAATAAGGCGCGGGCCAGGCCGCGAAAAATAGCTGTTGGCCTCAAGCGCGTAGACGCGCCCGTTGCGCACCGCGGGCATTGCCTGCCACTGCTCGGGCAAATCCATCGAGCGATATTCGTCGCGCGCCTGTTGAGCGCTGTAGCCACACGGCGCGATAAGGAGGATCTCCGGTTCGGCCTCCACGATATCTTGCAAATGAACACGGAAAGAAGGCGTGCGCACTTTGCCCAATGCGTCTACTCCGCCGGCCACTTGAATCATTTCCGGAACCCAATGCCCGCCGACATAAAACGGTTGCAACCATTCAAGAAACGCCACGCGCGGACGATCCGCCGATTGCGGCAACTGCTGCCCCAACGCGCCGAGCCGCGCACCGATCTGCTGCACCACCGCTTCCGCCTGCGGACCGCGGCAGGCTTCTTCTCCCACCCAAAGAATGTCACGCCACACGTCGCCCAAATCCTGTGGATTCAGGCAAAGCACTTCGGGCCGCCGTTCAAACCGTGCCAACGCCGTCGCAAGATCGTCGGGGGACGCCGCGCAAACATGGCACAAATCCTGCGTGACAATCAGGTCTGGAGCCAGAGACTCCAGTATCTCGGCATCAACGGCATACAAACTTTCGCCACGGTGAACGTACTCGCTCACCAGCCGGTCGATCTCCGCGGGCGCGGCATCGTGCGGCACTCGCGAATGAATCACCACCGGCTTCGTGCGCGCGCGCGGCGGAAAGTCACACTCATGGCTGACGCCCACGATTTCGCGGTCCAAGCCCAGAGCGAACAAAATCTCCGTGGCCGACGGCAGTAGCGACACGATGCGCATGGCTCAGAAATGTACCACTCTAGGCCGTGGTCTGGAAGCCGAACTCGAAAAAACAAAAAAAGACCCGGAGTCCCGTCCTTCGTGTCAGCATACTTTGTGGGAATCGGCAGCTTGCAGCAAAGGAGTATCGGCATGTTGCGGATTGGCCGCGTGCTTGAGACCGCTTTGTATGTTAAGGACATGGCCCAAGCTATCGAGTTCTATCAGCGTGTGTTCGGGTTTGACGTGCTCCTAAAATCGGCGGAACCTGACCGCTTGACTGGGCTTGATATTGGAGGAACGCAGGTCTTGCTCCTATGCAAGATAGGCGCGTCGTTGCAAGCCGTAGCGACACCAGGCGGCAAGATCCCTCCCTGCGATGGCAGCGGCAACTCGCATCTGGCGTTTCCAATCCCTCTTTCTGAACTTGAAGCATGGGAGAAACATCTCGAGGAGAACGGCATTGCGATCGAGAGCAAAGTTCGCTGCGAACGCGGAGGCCAAAGCCTCTATTTCCGCGACCCTGATGGAAACCTGTTGGAGCTCGCCACCCCGGGTCTCTGGGCGACCTACTGATCACATTCGGCCCTTAGTTGGGATTGCAGCTGCCGCTTCCGCCCTGCGAAGCAACTTGGTCGCGGCTCTCCGTGGGAGGGGTGGACCCGTTTTGCTTCTGGTTCATCTTCCGAATAATCTCGCCGGTTGTGTTTCCTTCCTGGTGTTTGTCGGGATACTGCCGGGTGTAGTCAAAGACGTCTCCTTGCCAAACTTCGACGATTTGTCCACGGTGCAGACCCGGAACATTGAACGGCTCATTTTCGAGGGTCCCTCGAATGAGGTTGCCTTTCCAACTGGTGATCTCGACCCACATCCACTCGTTACCACCGTCGGGCGTTTTGAACGGCACCTTTACAAGAACGAATTCATCTGGTTGCAGACCGGCAGTAAAGTCTCTTTGCAGCCCCGGCAACTTCGCTCTTTCCTTGCGGCTTTCCTCGAGCAACTCCTCGCTATGTTCAACGGCTGTCAGTTTGTCTTCCCACCCGAAGAAACAGCCGATCATCTGGTCCTGCTTGGCAAGTACGTCGTTTCCCACATATCTGTCAGCCGTAAGTTGGATCAGCCGATTCTTTGGGTCCCCTTCCTCCCATACGCCCGGCCTCAGAGTGAGGTAGGCTACACCCATGAAGTTTCCCTTGACGGACTTCAACTGAGCTTCACGGACCTTCGAATCCTTGATCGCCCGAAGCTCCAGTCTGAACTTACCTGACTCTTCAAAAACCGCGCCTTCCGCCATCGCTTGGCAAAAAAGATTGATAAGGTTTCCGACCTGCCTGCTGGAGGACCCAGAAATAACGTCAACCACCACGTCGGGCAATCCCATCTTTGTCATACCTAAGGTGATGGCTCTATCGAGCTCGTCCTTCTTGTAGACATGGATCACGGTTTGGCTCGAAATGTCAGGCACATCTCCAGACCAGGACTTCAGTCTCCTCTCATGCCAAGCATCGGGCGTGAAGACTTCCCGAGTTTGTTCATCCCACACCAAACCGTTCGTATTTCGGGCAATCTCTTCGACGAGCGCATCGGAATTGCGCAGCCCGGTCCAAACATTTTCTTGGGGATGGGAAAACTGCAAAACGAAGGCCTCTTCTGATTTCTGGAGGTCCTGAGCTTGCTTCTGGCTGAGACCGTACCCGAAGCTCCGAAGATATTGCATATCTGGTGGCGCGTATTCTTGCTGCACATGCTTTTTAATGCGGGCGCTGACAACCATTTCCCGTGGCTGTTTGGGAATCTCGCCGATCAATTTCAAGTTGGCGTACTGTTTGGCCAGCGCCTCACGAAGTACGGCCATTGGATCTTTCACGTGGGCGGGCAACATATACACGGCGTATTCGAACCGGATCGAATCAGCCACCGGCGAACCCCCAGAAACCAAGTTCGCCTCAGGTTTCTTTGAGCAGGAACAGAGAAGCAGAAGGGTTGTCGAGGCCATGCTAAGAGAAAGTCTTGCGAATCTGCTTCGCATCTTGAACTACCTCGATTCCTATTTGTAGAGAAGATATTTGCGGCGGACTTGGTCGAACGCCGCCAGGCTGTCGGCCCAGCTCGCGACGATTTTTTCTGGCGGGACGCCCGATAGCACCTGCTGCATGGTATCCGAATTTCCGACCAGTTCGATCATTTTCGAGATTTCAAACTGTTTCGGGTAGAGTTTCTGCAAAATCGCGGCAATTTCCAGTCCCACGCGCATCGAGCGCACCTTGAAGCGGTCCGTAATCTTTATGGACACGCCGCCGCAGCGTTGTCCGCTGTAGAGTCCGGCAATGGGAATGAATGGCTGCCCGGCA
>Ga0179592_10000987_pt1 | contig 11531 bp, 7 predicted proteins | sample CZODoug2_1_08_16_FD_148623 | JGI IMG/M metagenome (GOLD analysis project Ga0179592, IMG submission 148623) | Vadose zone soil fungal communities from Angelo Coast Range Reserve, California, USA - CZODoug2_1_08_16fungal (Illumina Assembly) | ecosystem: Environmental > Terrestrial > Soil > Vadose...
CGGCTTTCTCATCCCGCCGTCGAACATCATGATCATCTATGGCGTGCTCGGCGACGTCTCGATCCTGAAACTGTTCACCGCGGGCGTGCTGCCGGGCCTGATGCTGGCGGCGACGTTCATGGCCTGTCATGCTGCACACCACGTTGAACCCGAAACTGGTGCCGGAGGTGGAGGCGAAACTCTCACTGGTTTCCTGGGGCGAGCGCTTCGCGGCCTTGAAGGACCTCGCGCCGGCCTTGTTCCTGATCGCCTGCGTGCTCGGCTCGATGTATGGTGGACTTGCGACACCGTCGGAGGCGGCGGCGGTCGGAGTGCTCGGCGCGGCGCTGGTGGCGTGGGTGCAGGGATCGCTGACGCAGCAGGTGATGCGCGACGTCGTGATGGGATCGGTCGCCACTTGCTCGATGATCGCGCTCATCGTGCTTGGCGCGTCGATCCTGGGCAATGCGGCGGCGTTTCTCGGTATTCCGCAATCGGTCGCTGCGTTCGTGAAAGGCCTCGGCCTGTCGCCCTTCATGCTGATCGTCGTGCTGATCGGTTTTTACCTTGTGCTCGGCTGTTTCCTCGACGGTTTTTCGATGATCGTGATGACATTGCCGATCGTGCTGCCGATCGTGAAGGCGGCGGGCTTCGACGATGTCTGGTTCGGAATCTTCCTGGTGCTGGCCGTCGAGATGGCGCAAATCACGCCGCCTGTCGGCTTCAACCTGTTCGTGATCCAGGGCCTGACCGATGACGGGCTCGGTTATATCGCGCGCGTGACGTTGCCTTACCTGATGATCATGATCGGCTTCGTGCTGTTGCTGACGCTGTTCCCAAGCGTCGTCACGATCCTGCCCAGGCTGCTTTACGGATAAGCCGCCCTCGCACAGGTCCGGCGGCGAAGTCGCCGCTCACGCCATCGCCGGCATCCGGCCGAACAGGCGATCGAGCGCGTTGCGCAGCACGTCTTCGGGATTCGATGCGCCCGAGCGGCTGCGCCACGCGACATGGCCATCCGGCCGGACCAGCACCGCGCCGTCTGCGTCGACGCCATAGGCATGGTGCCACTCGCCGTCGGGATCGCCGAGGTCGCCGTCGCCGCCGATCGTGTAGCCGACAAGGGGCGGCCATGACGTGCCGATCGCTTGCGCGGCCTGACGCCATGCATCGCCGTCGCGCCCGGCAAGCAGCACGAAGTGCGGGCCGAACAGGTCGACGGTGGAGATCGGCTCATGGCCGCGCGTCAGCCGCACGTGCGGCGCGCGTCCGCCGGGGCGCGCGGAGGGCACATAGTCGGTGACGGGATCGTCGACGGTGACCTGTGGCGTATCGTCCGGCAGCACCGCCATCGAGTCATAGCTGGCGCCGAAGATCAGGCCCTGCTCGTTGAGGAATTCGCGCCGCGGCAGCACGTTGCTCTGCCGCGCGTGGCGTCCCATCGACAGCGCGTTGGCGAGCGCGTTCTGCGTGATGATCCGGCCGAACGGCTGGCGTTCGGCATCGTAGCTGTCGAGCAGCGTTTCGTCGGCCTTGCCGCGAAGCACGGCGGCGATTTTCCAGGCGAGATTATGCACATCCTGCACGCCGGTGTTGAGGCCGAAGCCCCCGGTCGGCGGCATCTCGTGCGCCGCGTCGCCGGCCAGGAAAACATTGCCGACGCGGTAGCGGTCGGCCACGATTGCGGATGCTTCCCACGGGCTGACACCCAGCACCGACACCGCGATGTCGGGCACGCCGATACCCTGGCGGATCAGCCTGGTACAGAATTCAGGCGTGAAGTCCTCCGGGCGCCAGCCGAACTGTTTGGCGCTGTGGATCAGGAAACCCCAGCGATCCCGGCCGTTGATGGTGAGGAATGTCGCGCGCAGGTCCTGCTGCTCGACGAAATAGAGCGCGGCGGGCCGATCCGCGACCCATTGCGTGAGGTCGGCCTGGAACAGGATGTTGACGCTGTCATAGACCTTCTCCTCGCCGATCATCGTCACGCCGAGCGCGCGGCGCACGCGGCTTTGCGCGCCCTCGCAAGCGATCAGATAGCGTGCCTCGAAGGGGGTCTCCGCTCCCGTCGTGCGGTCGGTCAGGATGCCCGTGACGGGACCCTTAGCGTCAGGGCCTTGGTTGAACGAGGTCAGCTCGGTGTTGAAGCGCAGTTCGCCCGGTCCAGCCGCTTCGGCGAAGCGGCGAATGACCGGCTCCAGATCGTCCTGCGCGCAGAGACAATTCCTGACCGGTGTCGCCGCCATGTTCTTCGCGGTCGCGCGCCCGGGCACGCGGCGCTCGATTTCCTTGCCGGCAAGCGTTTCCGTCCAGACGATCAGCCCCAGGCGTCCTTCCGCCAGTCCGGCCTCCCTGACCGCGGCGTCGATGCCGCATTGGCGAAACACCTCCATGGTGCGGGCATTGATGCCACGCGCCTTCGGCGTCAGCGCCGTGCCCGGGTGGCGCTCGACCAGCAGCGAGCGGATGCCGTGCTGGGAGAGCAGCAACGAGGCGGTCAGTCCGACCGGACCGCCGCCGGAAATCAGAACGGGAATTTCGAGCATTGTTTTTCTTTCTTGTCGCTTTGGGAGTCTGCTGACGTCACTTAACCAAGCTCCATCGGCTTGCCGTGCGGCTCCCGGCGATAGGCGAGGATCGCGATCAGCGCCGCGAGTTCACAGGCCGCCAGGAACAGGAAAGCTGGCCCGATCGCATCGGTCGTCGCTTTGGGCGACACCACGTCGTTGCTTCCAGCGATCAGCGCGAGGCACACCGGTCCCATGATCTTGCCGATCCCGTTGGCGGCCTGAGCCAAGCCGAACGCGCGGCCGCCGAGCGAGACCGGAAACACCTCGACCACATAGGGCGAGACGTTGGAAAACAGGCCGCTGTAGAACGCCGCGCCGAAGATCACGAGCAGCGCGAACACCGACCAGCCCGCGATGAACTCCCGATAGAACGCGAAGATCGCCAGCATCACGAGTATGGAAACGGACGTTCCGACGATCGCCGCGCCGCGCCGGCCGATATAGAGCGGCAGCACGGAAAACAGCACCCGGCCGGCCATCGAGGCAATGCTCGCATAGACGAAATATTGCGCGGCCTCATGCGCGGTGATCTTGAGAAGCTGGGACAGGATGGTCGGTCCCCACAGGATCACGCCATAGGTGCCGGTGGAAATCCCGATCCAGATCACGACGACCCACCAGAAGCGCTTCTGGTCCTGCAACAGCTCGAGGATCGATGCCGACCGCGTGGTGGGCTCGATCACGCTCGGCAGCGCGACGCTGGCTTCCTCGACGCCGAGCAGTTTCGCGGCCTCGCGCCGCGCATCGGCGTCGCGGCCGCGCGACAGCAGCCAGCGCACAGACTCGGGCGCGACCCACGCGATCAACAGCGAGGTCACGATCGGCAGCGCGCCGGTCGCGGCGACGCCGCGCCATCCGATCACGGGCAACAGGCTGGCCGAAATCATCGCGGCGAACATCGTGCCGAGCGCGACCGGAACCACCATCATGCTGGACACGAACGTGCGGTATCGCGTCGGCGTGATTTCGACGACCAGCGGATTCTGCGCGCTGATCGCCGCCGTCGACCCGAAGCCGACGACGAAACGCAACAGCGAGAACAGCAGCCACGAGCCATCCGGGATCGCCGCGCACCCGGCTGCGCCGAGCGAAAAGATTAGCCCGCCGCCCCAGATGATCTTCTTGCGTCCGACCACATCGGCGATCTGTCCGCCGATCAGCGAGCCTGCGATGGCGCCGACGCCGGACGACAGCAGCATCATCGCGCTCTGGCCGTAGGTGAGGTGCCAGCCCGGGGCGAGCACCGAGACCAGATAGCCGACCAGGAAGAAATCGTAGAACTCGAACATCTCCTGCAGGACCAGCAGCCCGATCGTCAGATAATAGCGCGGCGTGAGATTGGATTGCTCGATCGAACTGAGCCAGTCCTGGGCATCACCCTTGAGACGATCCGGGGCGGCGCGCTGGAGGGTGCCTTGAACGGCGCCTTGAGCGTCGAGCGACAGGTCGGCCATTTCACTCCCGGGATGCCCGACTGCCGCCGTCGTTAACGCAGCGGTTCGATAATGCCGAGACGATCCTCGATCAGGTTAACACCCAAGTCGCGATTGCGACAACGAATAATCCTTGGCGTGATCGAGGGCGCGGATCGGCGAAGGCATTGGCTTTCTCAACAGGAATGGCGTGCGCCGTCCTTGCCCCGGAAGGTGCCGGATGCTGGATCGTAGGAACGATAGCGTCGACGGCAGGAGTCCTGGCCGGCTGTCGCGCCGTTGATGGGCGGTCCGAACACGACCTGCGACGGGTAGGGCGCCGGCGAGCGGCGAGGATTGCTGCCGAGCAGGCCGGCGGCGCCGATCCACGCAATGGAGGGATTGGCCGCGAAATTGCCCGGGAAAAATCCGTTGCTGGGGGAGTCGCGGTCGTCGTCGCGAATGTCAAAGGACCAGCCGCTGGTGTTGCCATAGCGCAGGACCCGCTGCTCCTGTGAACATGCCGGCGTCGCAGCGAGCGACGCCAGGAATGTTGCCGCCGCGATCGCGATGCCTGCTTTGCTCATGCTGACGCTTTTCCATCGCCTCATGGCCGAATCGTCCCCCAATCGCCTTTCCATCCCGCGAGCTTTCCGCGCCGGAATTGCAGATAGAGCCCGTCGCTGCGGGTCGCCAGCGCGCTGCCCTTGACATTCGGCAGCGCGACGAAAAGTTCGTTGCCGGACCGGCCACGGACGTAATTCAACGGCACGCCCAGCGCCTGCGAAGCCTGATCGGTGGTCATGCCGAAATTGAGCGACGTATGCTCTGTTTGTTGCGCCAGCACGGGGGGCAATCCGATAAACGCGGGTATCACCATGGCTGCGATCGCGCATGCCGTTCGCAGCCTGCGCGCCGGTCTATTCCAACCTCCCGATAAGGCATCGTTGCGCAATCTCGCCCTCATTGTTGTAACGCCGCGGCTGGTTGTAACGCCGCCAGAGTGCCGGCGGGTGTCCATCCGCCGCCTAACGCCTGGAACAGGCTGCTGGCGGCCAACAGCTTGGAGAGTCTGACCTGCACCAGGGTGTTTTCCGCCGTGAACAGCGTCTGCTGGGTCTGCAGAACCGTGATGAGGTTGACGGTGCCGCCGCGCAACTGGGTCTCGGCGACATCGAACGCCTTGCGCGAGGCGGTAACCACGTCGTTCTGCAGCTTCTCCTGCAGGGTGAATTTCTGCAGCGCGATGAGCGCCTTTTCGACATCGGAGAAAGCCGACAGCACGGCCTTGCGGTAGGCCTGCAGGTTCTGCAACTGCACGCCCTTGGCGAGCTTCAACTGGCTCTCCAGCAGGAAGCCGTCGAAGATCGGCTGGGTCAGGCTGGCCGTCAGCGTGTAGAACCACGCGCCGGGCGTGAACAGCGATGCAAGCGCGGCGCTTTGGAATCCGGTGGTGCCGGTCAGTTGAATCTGCGGGAAGAACGCGGCGCGGGCCGCCTCGACGCTGAAATTGGAGGATGCAAGCTGCGCTTCGGCCTGACGGATATCCGGCCGCTGGTAGAGCAGCTCCGACGGCAGGCCCGGTGTTACGCGCGGGACGACGATCTGGCGCGTCGACCCGCCATGGACAGTGAAATTCGCCGGCGCGCGCGCGACCAGCAAGGCGAGCGCCGCCATGTTCTGTCCCAGCGTGACTTCGAGCGGCGGGATCGCGGCGCGCTGGGTGGCGACCAGCGCTTCCTGCTGCGACAGGTCGAGTTGCGACGCGGTGCCTCCGTTGAACTGGCTCCTGATCAGTTTGAGAATTCGTTCGGCCGCCGCCAGATCCTCGCGGGTGACGCGCAACTGATCCTGCGCCGCCAGAACCTGGAAATAGGTGTTGGCGACGGTCACGATCGTGGTCAGCGTCACCACTTCCTTGTTGTAGCGCGACACGGTCGCGTTTTCTTCAGCGGCGTAAAGCGTCGCGCGGTTCTTGCCCCAGAAGTCGAGCATATAGCTCGCGGTCAGGTTGGTGTTGAATTGCGAGAAGGTCGAGCCGGCGCCGGTCGCTCCGCTCTGCGCACCGAAATGCTGGCGCTCGGCGCTTGCGTTTCCTGTCACCGACGGCAACAGCGGCGCGCCGGAGACGCCGACCTGCGCGTCGGCCTGTACGATCTCGGCAATGGCGACCGCGATATCGAGATTGTAGAGCTGGGCCGCATCCATCAGCGAGGTCAGTTCGCTGGACCTGAATCCGCGCCACCAATCGACCGCCGGAACGGCGGCATCCGCCGCGCCATGAGGCGCCGCGCGATAGCTGGCCGACATGTCGAGATTGAGGTCGGGCCGCTCGGTTCCGAGAATGCAGCCGGACAGGCCGGGGCTGACGGTCAGCGCGAACAAGGCGAATGCCGCGCGCAGCTTTCCGTAGCCGGGTCGTGCGTGCGGTGCTTCGATCCGGACATGGCGTCGGATCGGGCTTCGGAGCTGCCGAAGGAACAAGACCAGGATTGTTGCAGGCATCTATTCGCCGGGTTGCAATGAGGGCCCAGGCGCATGCGGTGCCGCGCCGCCACCGCGCAGACGTTGGCTCCATAGGCGAAACCTGTCTAGATACAAATAGATCACAGGTGTCGAATAAAGCGTCAGGATCTGGCTCAGGACGAGACCGCCGACGATCGCGATTCCGAGCGGCTGCCGAAGCTCGCCGCCATCGCCCATGCCGATCGCGAGCGGAACCGCGCCGAACATTGCCGCCATCGTCGTCATCATGATCGGACGGAAACGCAGCAGGCAGGCCTCGCGTATTGCGTCGAGCGGGCTCAACCCGCGCCGCCGTTCGGCATCGAGCGCGAAATCGATCATCATGATGGCATTCTTCTTCACGATGCCGATCAGCAGGATGACGCCGATCAGCGCCATGATGCTGAACTCTGTCTTGAACGCCATCAGCGCCAGCAGGGCGCCGACGCCGGCTGACGGCAGCGTGGACAGGATCGTCAGCGGATGAACGTAACTTTCGTAGAGCACGCCGAGCACGATGTAGATCGTGACCAGCGCCGCCAGAATGAGAAACGGCTGGTTGCTCAGCGAATCCTGGAACGCCTTCGCGGTGCCCTGGAATGTTCCGCGGATCGTGGCCGGTACGCCGATCCGGTTCATGGTGGCCTCGATGGTGGCGATCGCCGTGCTCAGCGACACGTTCGGCGGCAGGTTGAACGAGATCGTGTTGGCGACGAGCAGACCCTGGTGGTTGACCGCGAGCGGCGTCGCGCCCTGGGTGAAATGGGCGACGGCTGACAATGGAATCATGGTCTCCGCATTGGTGCTGACGGCCGAGCCGGTGGAGGCGACGCCCTTGCCGGTCGCGCCGATCGAGTTGGTGGCGAGATTGCGCGCGGCCTGGGCGTTGGCTGACGCCGCGGCCGTCGACTTCGCCGACGTGACGACCGTTCCCGCCACCGCGTTGGTCGCCTGCGAGCCGCCGACCGAACCGCCGGATGTCGAGATATAGACGTCCTTGAGCGTTTCCGGGTTCTGCCAGTAGCGCGGCGCGACTTCCATGATGACGTGATACTGGTTGCGGGCGACATAGATCGTGGACACCTGGCGCTGGCCGAACGCGTCGTAAAGCGTGTTGTCGATCTGGCTCACGGTGACGCCCAGCCGCGCGGCGGCGTCGCGGTCGATCACCAGATTGGATTCGAGGCCCTTGTTCTGCTGGTCGTTGTTGACGTCGGCGAGGTTCGGCTCGCGTTGCAGCGCCGCGGCGATCTTCGGTGACCAGTCATTGAGCTCCTCCAGCGACGCGCCCTGCAGCGTGTACTGATATTGCGCGTTGCTGGCCCGGCCGCCGACGCGAATGTCCTGCACCGCCTGCAGGAACAGCGTCGCTCCCGGCACCACGGCCATCGCGCGCCGCAGCCGGGCGATGACGCCGTCCGCGCTGATCTTGCGCTGGTCGAGCGGCAGCAGCGAGACGAACATGAAGCCGGAATTGGTCTGCCCGCCGCCGGTGAAGCCGACCGCGGTCTCGACCGCGGGATCGTTCTTGACGATGCTGACGAACTGCGTGAGCTTCTGCTGCATCAGTTGAAACGAGATGCTCTGGTCCGCCTGGATGATGCCGACGATCCGCCCCGTATCCTGCTGCGGGAAGAAGCCCTTCGGGATCACGTCGTATAGATAGAAATTGAGGCCCAGCACGGCTGCGAGAATCAGCATCACCGATCGCGGGTGCACCAGCGCTGAGTTCAGCGTGCGCCGGTAGAAATTCAGCATGGCGTCGAAGAAGCGTTCGCTGATCTGGTAGAGCCTGCCGTGGCCCTCATGGGGTTCGCCGCGAAGCAGCACGGCGCACATCATCGGCGTGGTGGCGAGCGAGATCGCGAGCGAGATCAGGATCGAGATCGAGATCGTCATCGCGAATTCGCGGAACAGCCGGCCGACGATGCCGCCCATCAGAAGGATCGGAATGAAGACGGCGATCAGCGAAATGCTCATCGAGAGCACCGTGAAGCCGACTTCGTTGGCGCCCTTGAGCGCGGCCTCCAGCGGCGAAAGACCATCCTCGATGTAGCGGGTGACGTTCTCGAGCACGACGATCGCGTCATCGACCACAAAGCCGGTGGCGACCGTCAGCGCCATCAGCGATAGGTTATCGAGGCTGTAGCCGATCAGGTACATGGCGCCGAAGGTCGCGACCAGCGAGACCGAGACCGCGACGACGGGAATGAAGGTGGCGCGCACGTTCCGCAGGAACGCGAACACCACGATGATGACCAGCATCACCGAGAGGATCAATGTGCGCTCGACGTCGCGCAGCGAGGTGCGGATGGTGGTCGAACGGTCGACCCCCAGGTCGATGTCGATGGCCGGCGAGATCGATGCGCGCAATTGCGGCATCATGGCCCTGACCAGATCGACCGTCGAAATGATGTTTGCGCCCGGCTGCCGGTAGAGGATGATGAGGACCGCCGGCTTGCCGTTGGCGAGGCCGGCATTGCGCAGATTCTCGACGCCGTCGGTGACCTCGCCGACATCCGAGAGATGGACCGCCGCGCCGTTGCGGTAGGCGACGATCAGCGGCTTATAGTCGTCGGCCTTGTTGGCTTGGTCGTTGGCGTAGATCTGATAGCGCTGCTCGCCGACGTCGATGCCACCTTTGGGGCTGTGCGCGTTGGCGCTGGCCAGCGCGGCGCGCACGTCCTCCAGCCCGATGCCGTATTTGTAGAGCGCCTGCGGGATCAGGTCGACGCGCACCGCCGGCAACGAACTGCCACCCACGACGACCTCGCCGATGCCCTCGACCTGCGACAGCTTCTGCGCCAGCACGGTCGAGGCCGCGTCATACAGATCGCCGCGGGTCATGGTGTCGGAGGTCAAGGTCAGGATCAGGATCGGCGCGTCGGCGGGATTGACCTTGCGATAGGTCGGGTTGCTGCGCAGGCTGGTCGGCAGGTCGGCGCGCGCCGCGTTGATCGCGGCCTGCACGTCGCGCGCGGCGCCGTTGATGTCTCGGTTCAGTCCGAACTGCAGCGTGATGCGCGTGCTGCCGACCGCGCTCTGCGAGGTCATCTCGGTGACATCGGCGATCTGCCCGAGATGGCGCTCCAGCGGGCTTGCGACCGTCGTCGCGACATCCTGCGGGCTCGCGCCGGGCAGGGTGGCCTGCACCGAGATGGTCGGAAAATCCACCTGAGGCAGCGGCGACACCGGCAGCTTGAAGAACGCCACCGCGCCCGCCGCCGCGAGCCCAAAGGTCAGCAACGTGGTTGCGACCGGCCGGCGGATGAAGGGGGTTGACGGCTCCATGGCTCAGCGCGTCCCGCTGGTCTGGCCGGCGCTTTCCGGCCGACCGCTAAACCGCACCGCCAACCGATCGAACCAGAGATAGATCACGGGCGTGGTGAACAGCGTGAGCAATTGGCTGACCAGCAGGCCGCCGACGATGGAGATGCCGAGCGGATGGCGCAGCTCCGAGCCCGCGCCGGTGCCGATCATCAAGGGCAGCGCGCCGAGCACGGCGGCCATCGTCGTCATGATGATGGGCCTGAAGCGCAGCAGGCAAGCCTGGTAGATCGCCTCTCTCGGCGGCTTGCCCTCGTTGCGTTCGGCGTCGAGCGCGAAGTCGATCATCATGATGGCGTTCTTCTTCACGATGCCGATCAGCAGGATGATGCCGATGATCGCGACGATGGTCAGGTCGTGGCCCGCCACCATCAGCGCCAGCAGCGCGCCGATACCGGCCGAGGGCAGCGTCGACAGAATGGTGAGCGGATGGATGAAGCTCTCATAGAGCACGCCGAGCACGATATAGACGGTGACGATCGCGGCCAGGATCAGGAAGAGCTGGTTGGAGAGCGAGGATTGAAACGCCAGCGCCGCGCCCTGGAAACTGGTGATGACGCCGAGCGGCTGTCCGATGTCGAGCTGCGCCTGCTTGATCGCGGTCACGGCGTCGCCGAGCGCAGCACCAGGCGCCAGGTTGAACGAGACGGTGGCGGAGGGAAACTGTCCGAGATGCGAGATCTGCAGCGGCGCGGTTTCCTCGCGCATCTTCGCCATCACGGCGAGCGGAACCGGCGCGCCGCCCACCGACGACGGCAGATAGATATCCGACAGCGACCGCAGCGAATTCTGCAGGGCCGGATCGGCCTCGAGGATGACGCGGTACTGGTTCGAATTGGTGAAGATGGTCGAGACGATGCGCTGGCCGTAGGAATCGTACAGCGCATTGTCGACGGTGGCGGGCGTGATGCCGAAGCGGGCGGCCTGGTCGCGGTCGATCTCGACGAATACCGACAGCCCCTGCGCGGAGATATCGCTCGCGACGTCGCTGAACTGCGGCAGCTCCCTCATCTTGTCGACCAGCTTGGGGGTCCATTCGGCGAGCTGCGCCGGATCGGCATCCTGCAGGATGAACTGGTATTGGGTCCGGCTGACCGTGCCTTCGATGGTCAGGTCCTGGACCGGCTGCATGTAGAGCGTCACGCCGGTGAGCTGCGCGGTGGCGTTGCTGATGCGCCGCATCACGGTGGCGACGTCGGATTTGCGCTCCTCATGCGGCTTCAGGTTGATCAGGATCCGGCCGCTGTTGAGCGTGGTGTTGGTGCCGTCGACGCCGATGAAGGACGACAGGCTCTCGACCTCGGGATCGCGCAGGATGATGCTGGCAAGCTGCTGCTGCCGCTCGGCCATCGCGGCGTAGGACACCGACTGCGGCGCTTCCGAAATCGCCTGAATGACGCCGGTGTCCTGTAGCGGGAAGAATCCCTTGGGAATGACGACGTAAAGCAGCGCCGTGAGCCCGAACGTCGCGAGCGCGATCAAAAGCACGAAGGTCTGGCGATCGAGCACCCAATTGAGCATCTGCCCGTAGATCGCGATCACGCGGTCGAAGCCTTCGCGGCTCAGCCGCTGAAACGTGTTCTCGTGCGCCTCGGTCTCGGCCTTGAGCAGCTTGGCGCAGGCCATCGGCACCAATGTCAGCGAGACCACCGCGGAGATCAGGATGGTCACCGACAGCGTGATGGCGAATTCGCGAAACAGCCGGCCGACGACGTCGCCCATGAACAACAGCGGAATC
>Ga0179592_10000991_pt1 | contig 11504 bp, 10 predicted proteins | sample CZODoug2_1_08_16_FD_148623 | JGI IMG/M metagenome (GOLD analysis project Ga0179592, IMG submission 148623) | Vadose zone soil fungal communities from Angelo Coast Range Reserve, California, USA - CZODoug2_1_08_16fungal (Illumina Assembly) | ecosystem: Environmental > Terrestrial > Soil > Vadose...
CTGGCAGCCCGTGGCATCCCCGGACTGGTTGTGGCTTGCCGCGGTCGGGGTTTCCGGAGCCTTGGGTCAGCTATGGCTGACGGAAGCCTTCCGGCAAGCGCCGCCCTCGGTGGTTGGTCCATTTGAATACACCCAGATGCTTTGGGCGTTCGGCATCGATTGGATCTTCTGGTCGGCCTCGCCTTCCGCGACGCTGGTCATCGGCGCCGCCATTGTCGTGGCGAGCGGCATCGCGGTGATTTTCGACGAACGCCGATTGGCGGAGTTGGCCATCAATCCCGCGGTCGCCCCACCCTGACCGATTCGAGCGCACGATAGGCCGCCAGCGTCGGGAAACGCGACGAGCAGTCGCAACAGAGGAAATTTCATTCTTGTGCTCCCTACCGAACTCTTGTGCTCCCTACCGAACCGTTGGCGCAACTCCGACCTCCGCTCACAATCGGCCGGTCACCACCAGCACGAGGAGCACGATCAGCACGAGCCCCAGGCCGCCGCTCGGGTAATAGCCCCAGCCGCTGCTATACGGCCAGGTGGGCAAAGCGCCGAGCAACAGAAGAACCAATAGAATGAGTAGTATCGTGCCGATCGACATGTTCGTCTCCCGATCCCGTTTAATCATTCGAAAACTGAAATGAAGACTATGCGATGGTTCAATCGCGTTCAGTCCGTCGGGTCGTGCGACGTCCTGTAGGGCAGGTCCTACCGAGATGAAGATGCATGACTTTTGAATGTTGCCACGGCCGCCGTTGCCGCCGGTCCCGCGAGTTCCGGTCGAACCATCACGATGTGCAGCGTCACCGTTCGGGAAGCGCCGCCTGCGAGAGGAATGCGGCGGAGGACGCCGTCGCGAAGATGATTCGCGAGCACATGTTCCGGCAACCACGCGTATGCTAGTCCCGCCAGCACCAGTCCCACGGACGATTCCATGCTGCTCACGGTGTATCGATGATCCGCGCCCAGCCAACCCTCGTCCCGGGGCTGGGTGGATCCTGAATCGCGCACGACCGCCTGTACGTGCCGCGTCAAATCATCCAACGTCAATGCGTGGTCGATGTGCAGCAACGGGTGATCCGACCGTGCCACGGCGATGAACTCCACATCGAGCAAACGGTCGCCGAGAAAGCCCGGCGGAACGCGGCTGCTCACCACGACATCCGCGTGCCGTTCCGTGATTGCTTCCTCGGCACCCGACAGCACGGCGTCCGCGAGCTGAATGTCGGTGCTGGGACAGGCTCTCTGCAAGTCGGCCACGATGGCGAACAACTGCGTTCTCGGAAACGCGGCGTCGACCACCAGCTTGAGTTCGGGTTCCCATCCTTGTTTGAGGCTGCGCGCCACCGCCTCCAAGGTGTCGAGATCCCGGAGCAACGGCCGCGCACGGCCCAGCAGAGTCTTCCCGTGCGGAGTCAGCACGGATTTTCGGCCGTCGAGTTCGAGCAGAGGCAGGCCGAGGGCCTCCTGCAGGCGGCCGATGGCATAGCTTACCGCCGACTGGCTCCGATGCAGCACGTTCGCCGCCTGCGCAAAGCCGCCCTCGTCCACCACTGAGGCGAGCGCGGCCCACTGTTCCAAGGTCGTCTTGCTGAACGCCATCTGATACATCCGGTTTTTCGATGGATAAGAACCGAATTTTGCGCTTTTTCATTCGGTCTTTCGAGGCTATTGTGTGCGCCTAGGAGGTGTTCATGAACACAGTTCGACGAAGTGATGAGAGAGGTTTTGCCGATCACGGTTGGCTGAAGTCGTTCCATACGTTTTCGTTCGCGGATTACTTCGATCCCAAGCACGTGGAGTTTGGACCGCTGCGAGTCATCAACGAAGATCGTGTGCAGGCCGGGGCGGGGTTCGGTACCCACGCGCATCAGGATATGGAGATCGTCAGCTACGTGCTCGAGGGCGAACTTGCGCACAAGGACTCCATGGGAAATGGTTCCACCATTCGGCCAGGGGACGTCCAGCGCATGAGCGCCGGCACCGGGGTGCGTCACAGCGAGTTCAATCCATCGTCAAGCCAGGGAACACACTTTCTGCAGATTTGGATTCAGCCCAAGGCGCGCAACATCGAACCCAGCTATGAAGAGAAGCGCTTCGGACCCGAAGAGAAGCGCGGCCGGCTGCGCCTCATCGTCTCGCCCGACCGCGCCGACGGATCAGTGCTGATCCATCAGGACGCGAGGATTTACGCCGGGCTGTTCGACGGCGCGGAGCGCGCAACCCTGCCCGTTGGGCCGCGCCGCTGGATCTACGTTCACGTCGCACGCGGCACATTGAATGCCAACGGGTCCACGTTGAGCGCCGGCGACGCCGTACAGATCAAAGACGCCTCCGAGTTGACGATCGCGGACGGCCGGCAAGCCGAGGTATTGGTATTCGACCTTCCGGGCGGTGCGCGCTAGCCGGCCAAGATCTTCGCTTCATGCGCCAGAGAGCGCGCAAATGATGGACGGCTCAACATCTTATCGACGAACGCCAGTAGCTTGGGGTATGCCGCTCCGTTCACCGTGCAGCCTGCGTAGCTTAAGTTCGCGAATCCCGTGACCACCGAGATGTCCGCCAGGGTCAGCCGGTCGCCCACCAGCCAGCCGGATTCGGGTAGGCACTGTTCGATGTAAGCGAAGAGCGGTGGAAGCTCCGTCTCGACCGCCCGGTCGGCTACCGCAGCGTCCCCCTCCTGGCCGAGAAAGCGCGGAGCCACCACCCGATTGAAGAAGACCTTGACGCCCGCGCAGATAAGGATGGTGTCGGCAAACTCGTCCCACCAGATCGTCTTCCCTCGTTCCCGCGGGTCCGCCGGGATGAGCGCGGGATCGGGCTTGACCGCATCCATGTAGGCGACAATTGCGCTCGAGTCGGCCAGAAGGTAATCGCCGTCGCGTAGCGCGGGCATCTTGGCGAACGGACTGGCTTCGCGGAACCCGGGATCCTGCGAGTTCAGGGTGACGCCCTTCACTTTGAACTCCAGTCCCTTTTCCGCCGCAAAGGCCACGACTTTGCGTACGTAGGGCGACACCGACGAGCCGTATATGATCATGCTGTTTCCTCCGGAGCCAGCGCATACGGTACACCGCTGCTGCGTCGATGCAAGGCGTTCGGCATTATTGAACGCTTGTAAAGTAATCTGACGACTGGGTATGCTGAGGCCGGGCTTCGATCGGAAAGCCAAATCAAGAGGTGTCCATGCTCAAGCAACTGCTCGCCGTTGGTGTCTTCTTCTCGATGTTACCCACGACCCGGGCCGAGCAGGTTCGCCCATCGCTCCCCGGAACGGCGCCCGTGGTCGCCATACGCGCCGGAAGATTCATCGACGTAGCGGCCGGGCGGACCTTGAGCAACGTCGTCATCCTGGTGCGCGGTCAAATGATCGATGCCGTCGGCCCAAGCGTGAGCGTACCCGACGGTGCGGAGGTGATCGATCTGTCATCGATGACGGTGCTGCCGGGGCTCATCGACTGTCACACGCATCTGGCCGATCTCGGAGCGTCCGAGCCTCTGGAGATCGTCAAGAGAACGGCAGTGGAAACGGCGTACGCCGCCATTCCAAACGCCCGCCTCACGCTGCTCTCCGGCTTCACGACGGTGCGGGATGTCGGCGTGTATCGTGCGCTCAGCGACGTTGCCATGCGCGACGCCATCGCCAATGGGGTGTTCGTCGGCCCGCGCATGTATGTGGCCGGAGCGTATGTCACCATCAGCGAAGGCGCGGGCGCCATGACGGGCTTGTCGCCGGACATTCAGCTGCCGCCGGATCTGCGGTTCGGCGAGGCCAACAGTCCCTGGGAGGTGCGACAGAAGATCCGCGTTCTGGCGCACCGCGGCGCGGACCACATCAAGGTGCTGTCGACCGGGGCGGTCCTGACCCACGGCAGCAATCCGAAATCCATCGAATTCACGCCGGAGGAGCTGCGGGCCGCCGTCGAAGAGGCCGCCAGTTTCGGTCTGCGCGTCGAGGCGCACGCCCACGCGGCCGAGGGCATCAAGAACGCCATTCGAGCCGGCGTTGCATCGGTCGAGCATGCCACGCTCATCGACGATGAGGGTATCGCGCTGGCGAAGCAGCACGGCACCTATCTCGACATGGACATCTACGACGAAGAATGCATCGAATCCAATCCTTCCACCCCGCCGGATTTTCTGGTGCACGATCGCGATTTGGGCGAGGCGCAGCGCCGCAATTTCGGGAAGGCGGTGAAGGCCGGCGTCAAAATGACGTTCGGTACGGACGCCGGCGTCTGCCCCCACGGCATTGCCGCACGACAGTTTGCCTTCATGGTCAAGTATGGAATGACGCCGATGCAGGCCATTCAGGCCGCGACGGTCAATGCCGCCGATCTGATCGGACACTCCGAGCTCTTCGGCTCCATCGCGGCCGGGAAATCCGCGGACATCATCGCCGTCAAGGGCGATCCGTTGGCCGACATACATGCGCTCGAGCAGGTCGACTTCGTCATGAAGGAGGGCAAAGTCTACAAACAGGACAAGTAGCCCCGCGCCAGAGCCCCAGCGATGTGCGGCCTTCCAGTTGCCGCCTTCCGGAGAATTCCTTATAATGACCTAAGGTTTAAGGACAGCCGCTATCGCAAACACTCGCGCCAACAGCGTCGGGCTGGGTGATGCCATCATCGTTGGCCTGTCCAGTTCGGGGCCTTCCCAAACCATCGCGGTGAGTTTGGCGGGGTTGGTGGCGGTGAGCGGCTACGGCGGCATCGTCCCCATCTTGGTGTGCTTCGTGCCCATGATGGGAATTGCGATCGCCTATCAGCGGCTGAATCGCTGGGATCAAAGCTCCGGTGCCACGTACACCTGGGTGGCCAACGTGTTCCATCCCTACCTCGGATTCTTATCGGGTTGGATGATCCTTTTGTACTACACGCTCGGAACCACCACTCTCACCATACCGGCGGGCATCTATACGCTCGATTTGCTGGCGCCGTCGCTGATCGACAACCACGCCGCGATTTTCACCGTCGGCGCTCTTTGGAATCTCTTGGTCACCGCGTTGGCGATCAAAGGGCTGAAAGTCGTTGCCCGATTCGAGTGGTCCATCGTGATTTTCGAATATGCCGTGTTGTTGCTGGCCGCCGGCGTGGCCGGAGCCGCCATGTGGAACGGCGCCACGGCCGCTCCCTTCAGCTGGGACTGGTTCTCGTGGCAGGGCATGGGGAGAATGAAGGGTCTGATGGGCGGGATACTCATCGCCTGTTTCATGTATTCGGGTTGGGATGCGGCCATTTACGTCAACGAAGAAACCGTCGACCGCGCCAACAATCCGGGCAAGGCGGCCCTCGCAAGCGTCGTGATGCTGGCGTTGATGTACTCGCTCACGACCCTGGCGTTTCAAAGCGTGCTGGCCCCCAACGAGTTGCAAGCCCATGCCGGCAACGCCTTGTCGGCCATCGGCGCCCGGCTGCTGCACCCTCCATGGAACTCCGTCATGGCCCTCGTGGTGCTCACGGGCACCCTCGCCTCGCTGCAGTCCGCGGTGGTTTCGGCGGCGCGCATGGGTTTCGCGATGTCGCGCGACCACGTCATGCCGAGCTTCTTTCAGCGGCTGACGGTCGCCCGTGCGAGTCCATGGGCCGCCACGCTGACCATGAGCGTGCTCAATCTGCTGCTGCTCGCCCTCGCCCTGGGAACCGGCGGTATTGCGGCGGCGTTGAGCAACGCCGCCAGCAGTTTGGGGCTCATTTCCCTCGTGTTCTACGGCATAACCGCCGCCGCCGCCGTCTGGCATCAGCGCGCGACCCTGACCGAGAGCTGGAGCGACTGCCTTCTGGGCGGCGTATTGCCGGCCATCGGGGTGCTGTTCAGCGTTTGGGTGCTGGTCGAGTCCCTGTTGAGCGGCGCCGTCGGCGGCGCGGTGCTGAGCTACGGCTTGGGATCGATTGTTGCGGGTGCGGTGGTGGCCGTGTTCCTGCATCGCGTAAAGGCGGTGGCTTTTTTTGATTCCCGGGAAGAGGCGCGCTCCGCTGCGCGCTGAAGGACGAAAGAACATGAAATACCGAAATCCGGCACGCTCGATGCGCAGCGCTGAACTCTACCGGCATGCCTGCGCGACCATTCCGGCCGGCGTCAACAGCACCGCTCGCGCCAAGTGGTCGGGATGGGACCCTTATCCGTTGTTCGTGGATCGCGGCGACGGCGCCTATCTGTTCGATGTCGACGGCAATAAATACATCGACTACCTGCTCGGGTTGGGCCCCATGATCCTGGGTCACCGTCCGCCCAAGGTCACGGCGGCGGTGGTGGAGCAAATCCAAACCCGCGGCACGGTGTTCGCGCTGCCCACCGCGCAGGAAGCGCAGCTTGCCGAGAAAATCATCGCAGCCGTGCCGAGCATCGAGCAAGTGCGACTGTGCAACACCGGCACCGAGGCCGTCCTCTACGGCATTCGCCTGGCGCGCGCGTTCACCGGCCGGGACAAGATCATCCGCTTCGAAGGCATGTATCACGGATTTTCCGACGGGGTGTATTGGAGCAAGCATCCGCATCTTGACCAGGCGGGTCCCGATCAAAGCCCGATCGCGGTTCCTCAAGGACCCGGGTTATCCAAGGCCGCGGGCGATCAGCTCATCATCTTGCCGTGGAACGACGTCGATGCGCTGCGGGCGGCGGTCGAACGCGAGGGCGACTCGATTGCGGCCATTCTGACGGAGCCCGTGATGTGCAACACGGGCTGCATACTGCCGCAGCCCGGCTATCTGCAGGCCATGCGTGAAATCGCGGATTCCAGGGGCATCGTCTTGCTGTATGACGAAGTCATCACCGGCTTTCGTCTGGGGTACGGCGGCGCTCAAGGACTCTTCGGCATCAAACCCGACATCTCCGTCTTCGCGAAGGGCCTGGGCGGCGGCTACCCGGTGGCAGCCCTCGGCGGGCGCCGCGATATCATGAAATTGGTCGCGGACGGAACAGTGTCGATGGCGGGCACGTACAGCGCCAACGGCATCGCCGTGGCGGCGGCGATTGCCGCGCTCGACGAACTCCGCACGCCCGGGAAGTACGAGGCGTTGTTCGCCCGCTGCGCGGGATTCTATGATGGTCTCGCGAGGATCTTCACCCGCCACGGACTGCCCGCGTACGTGGCGGGACTGGGACCCGTACTGCAGGTGTGGTTCGCCGCCAAGCCGATTCACAATTATCGCGACGCTGCGCGATACGCCGACCATGCTATGTTCCGGCGCTGGTGGGAGGGCATGCTGGAGCGCGATATTTTGTTCCATCCCGGAGCGTTCGAGAATCTATTCGTATCGTTCGCTCACTCGGATGAGGATATCGCCCGTACGCTTGAAGCCGCCGATCAAGTCGCGGGACAGCTCCGGGCCCATGTCTGATTCGATCCCCGCATCGGCGCTCACGCTCGGCATCGATCTGGGCACCTCCGCCGTCAAAGTCGTCGCCCTGTCATCCGATTCGCACCCTGTCGGGGAAGCATCGGCCGCGTTTTCGACACGGAGCACGCTTGCGCTTCAGGCGGAACAGGATCCAGCCGACTGGCTGCGCGCGGTATCCGCAGCGATGCACACGCTCGGCGAATCCGTCGTCCGCGGCTCGGGCCCTGGCTGGATCGAGCGCATCGCCGCCGTCGGACTCACCGGTCAGTTGCCGACGCTGGTGTGCCTCTCCGAGCGAGGTCCCATTGCACCCGCGATCACGTGGAAAGACGGCCGTGCCGACGAGTGGGCATCCAGGCACGTCGATGCAGCGCTTCGCGCGTCGATGTACGCCATCACCGGCATGCCCATCGACGGTCGATATCTTGCGCCCATGCTGCAATTTCATTTCGGCGAGCGTCTCGCCGAATTGCGCAGCATATTGTCCGCCAAGGATTACTTGCTTTCGGTATTGACCGGTGTCGCGACCACCGAGCCGTCCACCGCGGCCGGCTACGGAATTTACGATTTGCGAGAGCGGCGTTTCAATGAAGGTTTGAGCGACTTCTGGCGGCTGCCGCGCGCGCTGCTGCCGTGCATCCGGCCCGCCAACTCGTTGGCCGGACCCTTGACCGCGGCCGGAGCGGCGCTGCTCGGCCTTCCCGCGGGCGTGCCGGTGAGCACCGGCGCAGCGGACTCGGTGTGCGCCGCGTATGCGATGGCGGGCCTGGACGAACGGGTGGTGTCGATTAGTTTCGGGTCCAGCGCCGTCGTCATCGGCGCCAGTGCGGCTGCGCGGCTCGACCCCGCCGCGCGCTACCTGGTCACGCCGCATGTGTCCGACGCCTGGTATGGCCGGGAAATGGATCTGTTGGCGACCGGCACGGGCTATCGCTGGCTCACGGAACTATTCTCGTGGACCGACGGGCGGATCGACGCCGAAGCCGCGGACTCCGTTCCCGGAGCGCGAGGCCTGACCTTCGCGCCGTACCTCGCCGGCGGCGAACAGGGCGCCTTGTGGAATCCTCGCCTGCGGGGCGCACTGATCGGACTGACCTTGCGGCATTCTCGCGCCGACATCGCGCGCGCCTACTTGGAAGGGGTGTTCTACGAAGTCAAGCGCTGCATCGAAGTGCTCGCTGAGACGGCGCCGGTCGACACAGTGAGGGTCAGCGGTACTCTCGTCGGTTCAGACAGCACCCTGCAAATGCTGGCGGACATCTTGCAGATGCCGGTGGGCGTCACCCCGCATCGGTCGCCCGCAGCCATCGGGGCCGCGCTGCTGGCGCGGGCCATCGCCCAAGTTCCGTACCCCGCCGCGGCGGCGTCCGCGCCGACCGTGGCCCCCGTGACGAACCCGCAACCGACCACGTCGCAGGTATACGCGATCCTGTACCGCCAGTATCTGGCCCGAGCAGCGGCGTGCGAGTGACGTCCCTGTCGGGTACCGCGCCTGACGACTATCGAGCTTTCTTGATCCGCTGCGCATCCATCAGTTCGACAGCCTCCACGTAGAACGTCGGCGCCGTCTCCAGGCGGAAGGCGAAGGCCTTTGCGACGAACACCATCTTGAATGCATCGATGGGCTGGTGCCGCGACGAATAGCTGACGCCGGACACTTCGACCACCCATTCGAAGCTCATCAGATCGAGCAACTCGTGTTCCTTCGTCAGGGCAGGCCGCGACAGCAGGGTTTGTTCCTCGCGCGCCTCCTTGAGCCCGTACACCTCGTCCAGGAGGTCGTACAAGGAGCGTTTGTCGGCGCGGTCGAGGTACGCGCCGAGATCCGGCGCCAGGATCTTCGGCACGACCGACGACTCCCAGATCACGGGCTGCTTGTTGAGGAAGCGCAGACGCGAAATCTCCCACACGGTGGCGCCGGCCGACAGAGCCAGGCGCTTGGCCTCCTCCGCATTGCAGGGACGCGCGGCGCAACTCAGCACGCGGGTCTGCAGCTTCGAGTGCGCATCCAGATGCAGCCCATTGCGCAGTCCGCCGATCTTGGTGGTCTCGGCTTTGACGCGCGGGCGGGCGACGAACGTGCCGCGGCCCTGTTCCCTGCGCACCACGGCCTGCGAGGATAGCTCCGACAATGCGCGGCGCACGGTCACCAAGCTCACGCCCGCGAGCGCCGAGAGTTGCGCCTCAGTGGGCAGTTGATCTCCCTCGCCCAGTTTTTGTTCGTCGATGTACTGAAGAACGAAGGCGATGGTTTTTTCGTAGAGCGATTTCACGATGCGAATTCTACTCGATCGGACGAACAATGATTGAGTATGTCATTGCAATGAATTGCAAATCGGATTAGATTCGGCTGAGGAGATGCATGGGGGATGCGTTTCCTTGCGTGCGGATGACGCAGTGATAAGGGATGCGGCTGGCATTCGCAGATCCGTACAAATGGGAGACGTACATGAGCCGACTCATCGCCAGTTGCCTGCCAATCTGCTTGTTGTTCGTTCCCATTCTGGCCCGCGCCCAGACCAGCGGGCCGCCGCGCGGCGCGTCGGACTCGGGCGCCTCGTTGGAGACAATGCAGATCGCACACGCGCGCGCCGGAGACTAGGAATGACCAGACATCGTTGCGCACGCTGCGCAAGCATCTTGAGGGCGGGATTTCGCAGCGCAGCCCTGGGAGGCGCGGCTCTTTGCGCGGCGTGGTTCGCAGCCGGCGTCGCCGCCGCCCAGCAAGCATCCCCGGTCGACACCACCGCGTCCGGCGCGCTCGACGACATCATCGTCACCGCCGAGAAGCGCAGCGAGAGTCTCGAGAAGGTGCCCATGAGCATCGTCGCCTACAGTGCCGGAGCGCTGGCGGAAACCGGGGTGGAGGATTTCTCCGAGCTCGCCGCGCGCATCCCCGGTGTGACGCTGATTTCGGTGGGCCCCGGCCGCAGCAGCTATTCGATTCGCGGCGTCGCCTCGGTGGGCGGCAATGCGCCGACCACGGGCTTGTATGTGGACGAGACTCCCATCCTGCCCTCCGGGGGCGACGGCGCCACGGCCAGCATCGATCCGGATCTGTTCGATCTCGCGCGCATCGAAGTCCTGCGCGGGCCGCAGGGCACTCTGTATGGTGCGAGTTCGATGGGCGGCACCGTACGCCTCATCACGAATCAGCCCAACCTTGCCAAGGAAGAGGCCGCGATCAAGGTCGAAGGCTCCGACACGCAACACGGCGGCGGCAACGTGCGCCTGGATGCCATGGTCAACGTCCCGCTGATCGATGACCGCGCGGCGCTGCGGGTGGTCGCCACCTACAAGGACTTCAGCGGCTTCATCGATCGCCAAATCGGCGTCTGGGCGTCCAACCCGGCCGTGACGCCGGGCTTCCCGGCGTATCCGGTTTCCCCCGCCCAGCCTGCATCGATCATTCGCAACGTCAATACGGACAAGCTCTACAGCCTGCGCACGGTGTTGAAGCTGGCGGTCACAAATGACTTGACGATCACGCCATCGGTGTGGGTGCAGGATCTGCAGGAGGGAGGTCCGTCCGACTATGACGTCACCACCGGCGCTTCCGGCGGACCGTTGGTGCAACGCCGCCCCTTCAACGTCAACGAGGCGTACTCGGACCGGTTCGTGCTCAGCAATCTCACGGTGAATTACGAGCTGGGATTCGGCAGCCTGCTCTCCACGACCTCGTACATGCATCGCAGCGAAACCACCCCGGACGACCAGACCGAGGCGCTCGAAGTGAATATTCCGCAGGGTCAGTTCCTGCCCAGCGTCTACGCGCCCATCATCACGACGCGCGAGCTCACGGAGGAACTGCGTTTTACGTTCGCTCCCGCGGGCTCGCCGCTCTCCGGTGTGGCCGGAGCGTACTTCAACAACGCCAATCGTCATTATTACGTGAACTATGTTGTGCCGAACTACAGCGCGCTGTTCGCAAATTCACCCACCTCCATCGCCTTCTTCGGGCCGGGGCCGTTGAACGACACCAATTATTCGCAGCACGGCGATTATTCGCCCAAGCAATCCGCCGTGTTCACCGAGTTGAACTACGCTATCACCAGCCGTTGGAAGGCCACCGCCGGAGTACGATGGTACGACCTCGAGTACACAACCGTGCGCCACGAGGACGGTCTCTCCAACGGCGGTCCCACGCTCTCGACCGGCACTGCCAAGAACACC
>Ga0179592_10001003_pt1 | contig 11431 bp, 2 predicted proteins | sample CZODoug2_1_08_16_FD_148623 | JGI IMG/M metagenome (GOLD analysis project Ga0179592, IMG submission 148623) | Vadose zone soil fungal communities from Angelo Coast Range Reserve, California, USA - CZODoug2_1_08_16fungal (Illumina Assembly) | ecosystem: Environmental > Terrestrial > Soil > Vadose...
CAACTGCTCACCGGGCTGCGGGACCATCGCACCGGCAACGACTCCCAGCGGGAACGCGGCGACGTACACCGCACCGTCTACCGTCCCGGGGAATCCGAATGTCACGGTTGTCGCAACATCAGTGGTTAATACGGCAGTATCCGGCACCGCGACGGTTACAGTCACGACGGGAGTGGGAGTGTCGGTTTCGCCAGGGACCGCTAGTGTCGCTGTTACAGGTACGCAGCAATTCACCGCGACGGTAACAAATGATCCGAGCAACAAGGGTGTGGGTTGGACGCTGACACAGAGCGGGGCACCGTGCTCTCCGGGTTGCGGAACGATCAGCCCTGTAAACACGGGGAGCGGCGCAGCCACGACTTATACCGCACCGTCAGCGGTGCCAAGCCCGGTGCAGGTGACGGTTTCTGCGATCTCAGTAGCAGACACCACAAAGTCCGCGACGGCCACAGCGACCGTCACGCCTCCTATTGCTGTCTCTGTCTCACCGACGACGGCGAATGTCACTGTGACGGCAAGCCAGCAATTCACCGCGACGGTAACAAATGATCCGAGCAACAAGGGCGTGAGTTGGACGCTGACGCAGAGTGGGACACCGTGTTCACCGGGTTGCGGAACGATTAGTCCGGCAAGCACGGCGAGCAGCACAGCAACAACCTATACAGCGCCGTCTGCGGTGCCGGCGAATCCCAATGTGACAGTCGTAGCGACGTCTGTGGCGAATACAGCGGTATCCGCGGCTGCGGCAGTTACGGTGACGCCGGGAGTGGGAGTGTCGGTTTCTCCGGCCACAGCTAACGTCAATGCGAACGCGACGCAGCAATTCACGGCGACGGTGACGAACGATGCAAGCAGCAAGGGCGTCAGTTGGACGCTGACGCAGGGGGGAGCAGTGTGCTCGCCCGGCTGTGGCACGATCGCGCCGGCGACGACCGCGAGCGGTAGTCCGGCCAGCTACACGGCGCCGTCCACTATTCCGGCGAACCCAAATGTTACGGTCGTGGCGACATCGGTAGCGGATACGACCAAGTCCGCGACCGCGACTGTTACGGTCACTGCGGCAGTGGGAGTGTCGGTTTCACCGGCGACAGCCAGTGTCGGTGTAACAGGCACGCAGCAATTCACCGCGACGGTAACGAATGATCCGAGCAACAAGGGTGTGAGTTGGACGCTGACGCAGAGCGGGACGCCGTGCTCGCCGGGATGCGGAACGATTACTCCTGCCGGCACGGCAAGCGGCGCAGCTACAACCTACACGGCGCCGTCTGCGGTACCAAGCCCCGCCCAGGTAACGATTAGTGCGATCTCAGCAGCAGACACCACAAAGTCCGCGACGGCCACAGTGACCGTTATGCCCCCCATTGCTGTCTCGGTCTCCCCGCCGACGGCGAACGTCACGGTGAACGCCACGCAGCAATTCACGCCGACGGTGACCAATGATCCGGGCAACAAGGGCGTGAATTGGACCCTGACGCAGGGCGGGACACCCTGCTCACCAAATTGCGGGAGCATTGCACCAGCAACGACTTCCAGCGGGAGCGCAGCGACATACACGGCGCCGGGAACATTGCCAGCAAATCCGAATGTGAGTGTGGTGGCAACATCCGCAGCGGACGCCACAAAGTCCGCGACGGCCACAGCCACGGTCACGCCTCCTATTGCCGTGTCCGTCTCCCCCACGACCGCTAATGTCGATGTGACGAAGACGCAGCAATTCACCGCGACGGTGACGAATGATCCGAGCAACAAGGGAGTGAATTGGACCCTGACGCAAAGCGGGACGCCCTGCTCGCCGGGCTGCGGAACAATGAGTCCGGCAAGCACGGCGAGCGGTGTAGCCGTGACTTATACCGCGCCATCCGCGGTGCCAAGCCCGGCGCAAGTGACAGTTACTGCGATCTCGGCAGCGGACACGACAAAGTCCGCGGTCGCCACTGCGACTGTCACGGTTCCTATTGCTGTTTCCGTTTCTCCGCCGACCGCTAATGTCAGTGCGAACGCAACACAACAATTCACAGCCACGGTGACAAACGACCCGAGCAACAGGGGCGTGAGTTGGACGCTGACGCAAGGGGGAGCAGCGTGCTCGTCCAGTTGTGGCACGATCACGCCGGCGACTACCACGAGCGGCAATCCTGCCAGCTACACGGCACCGGCAACGGTGCCCGCGAATCCGAATGTGACGGTGGTAGCGACATCGGTGGCTAACACAACGGTATCGGCGACGGCCGCAGTGACCGTCACGCCTGCCATTGCTGTCTCCGTTTTACCGACGACGGCCAGCGTCAATGTGAACAAAACTCAGCAATTCACGGCGACAGTGACGAATGATCCGGGCAATAAGGGCGTGAATTGGACGCTGACGCAGAGCGGGACTCCGTGCTCGCCGGCTTGCGGAACGATTAGTCCCGTAAACGCGGCGAGCGGTGCGGCTACGACTTATACCGCGCCGTCTGCGGTGCCAACCCCGGCACAGGTAACGGTAACTGCGGTCTCGGTAGCGGACACGACGAAATCTGCAGCCGCCACAATGACCATCACGCCTCCCATTGCCGTTTCCGTCTCACCGGCGACCGCCAATGTGCCAGTGACAGGAACCCAGCAATTCACAGCGACGGTGACGAACGATGCTGGCAATAAGGGAGTGAGTTGGACGCTGACACAGAGTGGGACATCGTGCTCACCGGGTTGCGGAACCATTGCGCCAGCGACGACTTCTAGCGGGACGGCGGCGACATATACGGCTCCTGTTAGTGTTCCAGCGAATGCGAATGTAACGATTGTGGCCACTTCAGTCGCCGACACCACCGTTTCGGCTTCTGCCACCGCAACCATCAAAGGGGTGGCAGTCTCCGTCTTACCGACGACGGCTAGCATCAATGTAAGCAAAACCCAGCAATTCACAGCGACCGTGACCAATGACGCAAGCAACAAAGGCGTTTCCTGGATTCTTACGCAAGGCGGGACGGCATGCTCGCCTTCCTGCGGAACGATTAGTCCGGCAAGTACAGCGAGTGGAGCATCCACGATCTACACTGCAGCTGCAAGCGTTCCTAGCCCGGCTCAGGTGACGCTAACCGCGACGTCCGTGGCCGATTCAACGAAATCTGCAGCTGCAACGGTGACCGTGATACCGCCCATTTCTGTCTCTGTGTTGCCAACCGCCTCAAGCGTCTTGTTGGGAACAACGCAGCAGTTCACGGCAACAGTCTCCAATGACGCCAGCAATAGCGGCGTTTCCTGGTCCCTAATGCAAGACGGATCAAACTGCCCAACCACACCGACGCCTGCGTGCGGCACCCTTTCTTCGGCCAGCAGCCCAAGCGGCACAGCGATAACATACACTGCTCCATCCAGCATGCCCGTCCCAGCTGGCGTAACGATCGTCGCGACCGCTGTGGCTGACACAACAAAGTCCGCTTCGGCACTAATTACCGTTACGGGACCCTGCGGCGCGGGGAACGAAGCTCTGCTGAAAGGCCAGTACGCCTTCCTCTTGCAAGGTTTCGACGACAGCGGACCAGTAGGCATCGCCGGCAGCTTTGACGCTGACGGCGTGGGGAACATCGCGAAAACCGTCGGCCTCGAGGATATCAACAGATCCTCGGGTCCACAGACGAACTTGACCATCCTCTCGGCGGGGAGCTCCTATTCGGTCGGCTCCGATAATCGCGGGTGCATGACGCTGGTCAATTCCGCGGGGACAACAACTACATTCCGCTTCGCTTTGGGTTCCATCACCAGCGCTCCAGGAATCGCCGGCAAAGGCTGGATTGAGGAATTTGACGACGCCACGGGCACGGGAACGCGTGCCGCCGTTGGGGAGATCCGCTTACAAGATCCCACTTCGTTCTCGAACACTCAATTCTCTGGCCCTTATGTCTTTGGGTTTTACGGACAGGATAGCGGAGGTGTTCGTTTCGCGGTTGCCGGAACCTTTACTCCCGATGGACTCGGTGCCATTACCGCTGGTGCTTTCGATTCTGATGCAGGGGGCACTTTGAGCTCCAACATGCCGATAACCAGCGGCAACTACAGCATCGGACCCAACGGCCGCGGAACTGTGGATGTAGGCATCACCACCAGCGGAGCGAATCATCTCGCCGTGTATATGATCAACAGCTCGGAAGCATTTTTTGTAACCACCGATAGCATTGCTGTCGCTCCAATTTTCAGCGGAGAGACGCAGCGATCAGCCACAGTAGCGTTCACAAACTTGTCCCTGAGCGGCACGGCGGTCTTTCATCTCTCGGGCGATTCCAGCAATGCGGGGCATGACGCGGTGCTTGCAATGGCCACCGCGGACGGCACGGGGAATCTGACCTCACTCCACATATTTCAAAACATCGAAGGCGTCTTCACCACGCAAACCGTCACCACTGGAACTTACTCTGTAGCCTCAAATGGGCGGGTGATCCTGAGCGGAGTGGGTCTCAATCCACCCCCGGTGCTTTACCTCAGCGCGCAGAATCAAGGCTTCGTCGTGGGCACGGGACCGTTCGCGGAGATCGGAAAGTTTGAACAACAGACCGGTGGTCCGTTCAGCAACGCTTCCTTTTCCGGAGGCTACTTCTTTGGCACCGAGACCCCAGCGAGTCCTTTCAACCCGGTAGAAACCGGCACACTCACCGCAAACAGCTCTGCGGCAACGGTCGCGGCCACATCGGACCAAGCGAACGACGGAAACGGCGTTCTCGTCCCCAATAGCACGTTCAACTACACATTTGCGTTCGCGCCGGATGGGACGGGCAACATTGGAGGTAGCAACATCACGACCACCATCCTGATTTCACCGAGCAGATTGGTCTACATGCAAAATACGCAGTTGCCTCCTATAGTCTTTATCATTGAGAAGTAGTAACCGCACCATTCACAAAACATTCCTAAGGAGGGCCGGCGCCAAGCACCGGCCTTCTTTTCTTTTGTCCCGATGATTTGACACTAAAGGCGGGGCTCGCTACTTTTGAACTCTTCTCCGGCGCAAGACAATCGCGCTTTTTGGCGCGTCCGGCTGATTGGAATGGGGATCAGAAAGGGATAAATGAAAGTTATCGTCGCGGACAAGATAAGCGATCGGGGAGTGAAACTACTGAAAGAGCAGCCGGGCTGGAACGTCGTGATGACGACGAAAGATTCTCTGAACGCGGAAATCGCTGATGCAGATGCACTGATTGTGCGCAGCGCAACGAAAGTCACCGCGGAATTGCTGGACCGAGGGAAAAGATTGCGCGCCGTGGGCCGGGCGGGCGTGGGTGTCGACAACATTGATCTGGACGAAGCGACGAAGCGCGGTGTTCTAGTGATGAGCACGCCTGGCGGAAGTTCCGTCAGCGTTGCCGAGCATACGTTTGCTCTGCTGCTGGCATTGGTTCGCCAGCTTCCAAAGTTTGACGCTGCCATGCGCGAAGGCCGCTGGGAAAAATCGTCCTCGGGCGCCGAAGTGCGCGGAAAGACGCTGGGGCTCGTCGGTCTCGGCCGCATTGGGAGCGAGGTGGCGTCGAGGGCGGAAGCATTCGATATGCGCGTTGTTGCTTATGATCCATTCATCAGCGAAGCGGCTGCGCGGGAACTTTCCGTGGAACTCGTGCCGCTCGAACAACTTCTGGCGAAGTGTGATTTTATCTCGCTGCACACGGCGGTAAGCCCGCAAACGCGGGACATGATCAACGCCGGGTCCATTGCGAAAATGAAGAAGGGCGTGCGCATCATTAATGCTGCCCGTGGAGAGCTCATCAACGAAGCCGACCTGGCAGCGGCGATCAAGAGCGGCTACGTCGCGGGAGCGGCGCTCGACGTCTTTGCGGAGGAGCCGCCGAAAAATTGTCCGCTGATCGGGCTTCCGAATGTAATCACCACGCCGCATGTGGCGGGTTCCACGGCCGAGGCCCAAGAAGAGCTGGGCACACAGGTTGCGTTGCAGATCCGGGACTATCTTGTTGAAGGCGTGATCCGCAATGCTGTGAATCTGCCGGCACTTTCGCCGGACCAATATCGCCGCGTGCGGCCTTACCTGGAATTGGCGGAGCGGCTTGGATCGCTGGTTTCTCAAGCGGCAGGCACGCGGCCGGCGCGGATTCGTATTCGGTACGCGGGCGAAGTGGCGGAGGTGGGAACCCATCTCCTTCGAAGCGCAGTGTTGGCTGGAGTTCTGAACGCGGTGCTGGACGAGAAAGTGAACGTGGTTAATGCGCCGGCTGTGGCGGCGGCAAGAGGCCTGACCGTGGAAGAAGAGACTCACAGGCGCGAGCATGGCTTTCCGAACACTCTCGAAGTCTCTGCTCTGCCCGAAAAAACCGGGGCGGCACCAGGTTTTACGGCGGAAGGCACGGTCCTCCATGACGGCTCGCCGCGCGTGTTGCATATCGAAGGAATTCCGCTGGAGGCCCAGCTTGAAGGCACGATTCTCTATTTGCGAAACCGCGACGAGCCCGGAGTCATCGGCCAAATCGGCACGACCTTAGGGAAGCTCGGAGTCAATATAGCCACGTTTGCTCTCGGCCGCCGGGAAGCCCAAAGTGGCGCTGACGCTGTCTCACTCGTTCGGCTCGACGGGAAAGTGTCGCCGGCCATTCTCGAGCCGATTCGGGCCATTCCAGCCATCACTGAGGCTAAACTCTTGTATTTGGGCTAGATAAAGTCTTTCCCAAGTGCCCGGAGCAAGCCCCTTCCGTTCTGTTCTTTGAGTGGATCTTTCCGTTTTTGGAGACGAAAGGCGCGAGTGCGCGCAAAGATGGCTGCGCGGCGAGGGCAGGTACTGGACCCTGGTCGCACGATGCATGCGAAAAAAGACTGCATTAAATCGAAACAACTTTACTTGACATCCTCAGGCAACTTGGACTAAAAGCTAGCTCAACGATAGTTTGCGTCGAGCGGTGGGTAAGGTTGCCCGGGGATCATTGACATTATCTTTTGAAGTTCTTGAGCCAGCGGCGGGTCGGCGTCGCTTCTCATTCGTCCGGCACCTCCCTTTTGAATTTGGTTCGATCATCAATTGTGGTGCGCGAAAGGAGCAGTTTATGAAGCGGCCATTTCTCTTTGCCAATTTCGCGGTGTTGGTTTGCACGCTATTATTCGCGTCGATGTTGCAGAGCCAAACAGGAACCTCCGCCATAGGCGGAATAGTCTCCGACCAGCAGGGTAAAGGCGTGCCTGGCGCGAAGGTCACGATCACAAACATTGCGACCAACGCCACGCGCAGTGTGGAGTCAACGAACACAGGTGCGTACATATTTGACTTGATTGCGCCGGGTGATTACCGCCTTGAAGTAGAAGCCAAGGGATTCAGCAAGACAATCATCGACAATGTGCGAGCCCTAATCGGCAAACAAACCGAGACCAACGCGCAAATGAGCGTTGGGGCGATCAGCCAAGTGGTTGAGGTGAGGGCCAGCCTTCAAGACTCCGTCATCAACACCCAGGATGCCTCGCTCGGAAACGTCTTCGATTCGACTCAAATTAGCCAGCTCCCGCTGGAAGGGCGCAATGTGTCAGACTTGCTCAGTCTGCAGCCCGGCACCACTCAGGAAGGCTATGTCACCGGGTCCAGAGCCGACCAATCGAATGTGACACTGGACGGCGTGGATATCAACAACGCGCAAACAGGTAATGCCTCGATAGCTGCATCAGACAACAGTCAAGTGATTGGCCAGTTTGGCGGCAGCATCACGACTGGTCCGGTTCTGCGCCTTAACTCGGAGGCGATTGAGGAGTTCCGCGTCACGACAGCGAATGGAAACGCAAACCAGGGCCGTTCATCGGGCGCACAAGTCAATCTGGTCACCAAATCAGGCTCGAACACCTGGCATGGAGCGGCGTTTGAATTTTACCGCGGTACGCTTTTCGAGGCCAACGACTGGTTCAGTAACGCCTCGGGCACTCCCCGTACGCCGTTGGTTCGAAACACGTTTGGCGGGGCGCTCGGCGGGCCTGTCCTAAAAAATAAATTATTCTTCTTCTATAGTTATGAAGGCCGTCGAGACGCCACAGCGACAGGTGTGACCAGAACTGTTCCTTTGCCTAGCTTGGGAAAAGGAATCATTAACTACACTTATTGTACAAATGCGGCCTGCAATACAACGCCGCAAGCGTCGCTGGACCTGACTCAGAATCAGCAGGTGTATCAGGCAGCTGGCATAAACCCGGCGGCGCTGGCCGCTCTGGCTGCTGCTGCTACCAAATACCCGGCGAACGATACGACAGTAGGCGACCAGTTGAATACAAGCGGCTTCCGCTTCAATGCTCCCACGCCCGTAAGACTAAACTCGAGCATCGCACGGTTTGACTATACGTTGAATAGCAAGCAAAACCTTTTTGTCCGGCTGAACTACATTAGTGATACCCAAGCAGTTGCTCAGTACCTCCCCGATACACCTTCTCCAGGCGTGTGGAGCCATCCGCGGGGTTTGGCTGTCGGTCACACCTGGGCCATCGGAAACAATTGGGTAAACAATTTGCGGTACGGCTTAACACGCCAAGCATTTACGCAGGGCGGGGACAGCAACGGGAATGATATCAGATTCCGTTTCGTCTTCGCGCCTAATAGCCAAACCCATACACTCACCCGGGTGACGCCCGTCCACAACATCACGGACGACGTTTCGTGGATCCATGGAAGGCACACGATCCAGTTTGGAGGCAATGTCCGGTTGATCAGCAACAGTCGCGTGGACTTCGCGAATGCCTTTGACAATGCGGTCACCAATCCTTCATTCTATGCCGGTGCGGGGGACCATGTTTCGAACGATTTCCAAAGCTACTTAAGCGCAAACCATCTACCTGGTGATGATAGGGCCTGTAAGGATAAGAATGGGGTGACTATTAATCCTCCTCCGTGCGACGAATCCCTAAACTCCATCGCGGAAGTGCAAAACGCGGCCACGGCCATTATCGGGCGGCTCTCACAATATACCGCCGATTTCACCTTCGGCAAGGATGGCAGTTTATTAACTGCTGGGACGCCCACTGTCCGAGACTTTGGCACGCAAGCCTACGAGGAATACCTACAGGACTCCTGGAAGATTCGTCCTCACCTTACCCTCACATTGGGACTTCGTTACAGCCTGGAGCGCCCGGTGTACGAGACGCAAGGGTTTGAAGTGCAGCCCACCGTGCCTCTTGGAACCTATTTTCAGGAGCGCCTGGCCGCCGCGGCTCAAGGCAATAATTTCATCGACCCGGTCGTCATCAATCGCTCCGGCCCAGTCAATGGCGGAAAATCAATGTACAACTGGGACAAGAACAACTTCCAGCCACGCATCGCCGTGGCTTGGTCCCCGAACTATTCTGGCGGGCTGCTCCACTCGCTTTTTGGCGATAGTGGCAAGTCCGTCCTGCGTGGCGGCTTCGCTTTAACAAACGACTACTACGGCCAGGCTCTAGCGGTGGACTGGGATTTGAATAACACACTTGGGTTCACCTCCAACTACACGACACCAGCGAATACGTACGATACAGTGGCTAGCAACCTGGCGCCTTTGTTTACCGGCTTCAATCAGGACGTCCGGTCCCTACCGAAGGTTGTTGTGCCGGCCAGTCTGCAATTCCCCCTGTCGGCATCGGCCGACGAAGCCGAACGCATCGAGACGGGTGTGGATTCAAATCTACATGCTCCCACCGAGTACGTTTGGAATCTGACGTACGAGCGTCAGATGCGCGCAGGTACTACCTTATCCGTCTCCTATATCGGACGGATGGCACGCAGTCTGCTAGCTCGCCGGGACGCCATGGCCTTCAACAATGTTCGTGATCCGAAAAGCGGGATGGACTGGTACACGGCAGCAACGATCCTGGAAAAGCAGCGCCAGCAGGGAGTGAACACGAGTCAGATTGCAGCCATCCCATTTTTTAATAACCTGTTTCCCGCAAATCTATCATCCATCATGGATGCCGATCCGACCGTCCGAAGCTTTTGCACAGGTGACCCTACAGTGGCCCCTGGATTCAACCCGAGCTGGACGCCGGCCCAGATGTTCTACGCGTTGCAAAGCCGTACGCCAAGCAACCCATTTGCCTGCTTCGCCGGCAACGACTGGACAGATGCCCAGGCACTTGTGGATACCGCATTGTTCGATAACAACCTCCCGACTAGATTCATGCAACCGCAATATGGAGCACTATCAGCATGGAGCACAATTGGTAATTCCAATTATCATGCTCTGGCGGTTTCGCTGCGGCAGCGCCTCAATAGTTTGACCCTGGACCTCAATTACAGCTTTTCCCACTCGTTAGATGACTCTTCCGGTTTGCAAACGGACTTTGGCTATGGCAGCCAAAACAACAGCGGACCATTTATCGAGAATCCCATTCGCCAGCGGGACAACTACGCAAGCTCCGACTTCGATATCCGGCACCTCATCAATGCCTCTGCCGTGTGGCAGATGCCCTTTGGCAAGGGCAGAGCCCTCGTGAACACGGACAATCGGGCGGTGCAGGCGGTCCTCGGGGGGTGGCAAATCGCCGGTATCTTCCGTTGGAACACCGGATTGCCAACTGCCTCACCTTTCGACGACGCCCGCTGGGCAACGAACTGGAACGACCAGGCCAACGTCACTCCCATAAATCCGATTCACACGTGCTCAACCCGTATCGGAACGCCAGGTCCCGCTGGCACTGGAGCGCCAAAACTCTTTGGCGGCAGCGGTTGCGACATCAAGGCGATTTATCAGAATTTCCGCAACGCTTACCCCGGCGAAACAGGTCCACGGAATTACATCCGCCTGCCGGGATACACGAATGTGGATCTCGGGTTAGCGAAGACCTTCAACATGAGCGAGAAGCTCCACCTGCAGCTCCGTTGGGATGTGTTCAACGTTGCCAACCATCAGAGTTTTGGATTGATTGACGGGAGCCGCACGGGATTCGGCGTAGCCCGCGATCCTGCACTACGTAAGCTGAACGCCCCCGCCAACTGGTCAAACTTCACCCAAATCCAGGGCCAGCCTCGGGTCATGCAGGTGGGCGCCCGCTTTTCGTTCTAGCTGTGGGTCAATGTTGGTGGGGCTGAAAACGTCCCACTAAAAAATACCGCCGGGGAGCGAAAGCTCTCCGGCGGCTTTTTGTTGCAACTCGCGGTGGATGCCTAAAGGATTTTGGCAAGTTCATTTTATGTGAGACAGGCTTCCTCCTTCTTCCTCCTAAGGAAGCAAATGAGGAGAAATGGAGTTAGGGCTTTCGAGTGTCGTGGACGGCCCAAACGGTGACGGCGAAGGCGAAAGAGATGGATACCCAGATGGATTTGTTCTTGCCGGAGGAAGACACGGGACAAGCCTCGTATAGCCGCGGGTGGAGAGCTATGCTAATCTGGGTGAGAAGTTTGAGGCGGACAACTCCGCTTTACGGTCGGGGCGTAGCGCAGCCTGGCTAGCGCGCCTGGTTCGGGACCAGGAGGTCGATGGTTCAAATCCATTCGCCCCGACCACTTCTCTCCCGTTAA
>Ga0179592_10001004_pt1 | contig 11429 bp, 10 predicted proteins | sample CZODoug2_1_08_16_FD_148623 | JGI IMG/M metagenome (GOLD analysis project Ga0179592, IMG submission 148623) | Vadose zone soil fungal communities from Angelo Coast Range Reserve, California, USA - CZODoug2_1_08_16fungal (Illumina Assembly) | ecosystem: Environmental > Terrestrial > Soil > Vadose...
AAGCGCCCGTGATCAGGAACACCCGCATGATCGATCCCTGCGAGGCGCCCATGGTGCGCAGGATCGCAATATCGCTGCCCTTGTCCTTCACCAGCATGATCAGGCCCGAGACGATATTCAGCGCCGCGACCAGGACGATCATGGTGAGGATCAGAAACATCACGTTGCGCTCGACCTGAAGCGCGTTGAAGAAGGTCGAATTGCGCTGCCGCCAGTCCACCAGAAACACCGGTCGTCCGGCGGCCTCCGTCACGGTCTTGCGATAGACGTCGATCTTGTCCGGATTGGTGGTGAACACCTCGATCGCGGTCACGTCATTGGGACGATTGAAATAGGCCTGGGCTTCCGGAAGCGGCATGAACACAAAGATCGAGTCATATTCCGTCATTCCGATCTCGAACACGGCCGAGATCCTGTACGGCTTGATGCGCGGCGTCATGCCCATCGGGGTCACCGCACCTTTCGGTGCCACCAGCGTGATGCTGTCTCCGGCGTGCAGCGACAATTGATCGGCGAGCCTGCGGCCGATCGCGACGCCCTGCCCTTCGTCGAACCCCTCGAGCGTGCCCTGTTTGATGTTCTTGGCGATCGAGGTCAGGTTGTTGAGATCCTCGGCGCGAATGCCGCGAACGAGCACGCCTGCTGCGTTGAACGGCGAGGATGCCAGCGCCTGACCATCCACCACAGGTGCTGCGAGGCGTATGCCGCCGACCTGACTGATGCGCTCGGCGACATCCTTCCAGTCGGTCAGCGGCGATTCCAGCGGCTGCACCAGAAGATGGCCGTTGAGGCCGAGAATCTTGTCCAGCAATTCCTTGCGGAAGCCGTTCATGACGGCCATCACGATGATCAGCGTCGCAACGCCGAGCATGATGCCAAGGAACGAAAAGCCGGCGATGACAGAGATAAAACCTTCCTTGCGACGTGCCCGCAGATAGCGTCCGGACAACAGCCATTCGAATGGCGCGAAAGGTGGGGTTCGAGTGGGCTCGCTCATGGATTCATCCATAGTCCGATTTTCACACGATTCGGGCCAATTGTGGCCGCAACGATCGATCTCGCTGCATCTGCGGTGGATAATTCGTCACGGCGCCAGCCGGGCCACGACATCCGCCGGGCTCAGATTTTCGCGCGACCCGTCGCTGCGCCGCTTGATCTCGAGCTTGCCTTCGGCGAGGCCCTTCGGGCCCACCAGAATCTGCCAGGGGATGCCGATCAGGTCGGCGGCGGCGAACTTGGCGCCGGCGCGCTGGTCGGTGTCGTCGTACAGGACATCGACGCCCTTGGCCGTGAGCTCACGATAAAGCCGTTCGCACGCAGCGTCTGTGTCATCAGAACCCTGCTTCAAATTCAGGATCGCCGCCTTGAACGGCGCTACCGCTTCCGGCCATTTGATGCCGGCGTCGTCGTGGCAGGCCTCGATGATCGCGCCAACCAACCGCGATACGCCGACGCCGTACGAGCCGCCATGAACCGCGACCTCGGCGCCATCGGCGCCCGCGACCATGGCCTTCATGGCTTCAGAATATTTGGTGCCGAAGTAAAAGATCTGCCCGACCTCGATGCCCCGCATCTGCACTTTCTTTTTAGCGGGAACTTCGCGGTCGAAACGCGCAGCGTCGTGGACGTCCTCGGTTGCGGCATAGACCGAGGTCCATTGCTTGATGATCGGGCTGAGATCGCCGTCGTAGTCGATCTCCTCGCCGGGCACCGGCAGATTGAGCACGTCGCTGTCGCAATAGACCGCGGACTCGCCGGTCTCCGCGAGAACGATGAATTCGTGGCTGAGATCGCCGCCGATCGGGCCGGTTTCCGCGCGCATCGGGATCGCCTTCAATCCCATCCGGGCGAAGGTACGCAAGTAGGCGACGAACATCCGGTTATAGGAGCGTCGTGCCGCCGCCTCATCGATGTCGAACGAATAGGCGTCCTTCATCAGGAATTCGCGGCCGCGCATGACGCCGAACCGCGGACGCTGCTCGTCGCGGAATTTCCACTGGATATGGTAGAGATTGAGCGGCAGGCTTTTGTACGATTTGACGTAGCTGCGGAAAATCCCGGTGATCATCTCCTCGTTGGTCGGCCCGAACAGCAATTCGCGCTTGTGGCGGTCGGTGATGCGCAGCATTTCCGGACCGTAGGCATCGTAGCGGCCGCTTTCGCGCCAGAGGTCCGCCAATTGCAGCGTCGGCATCAACAACTCGATGGCACCGGCACGATTCTGTTCCTCGCGGACGATCTGCTCGATCTTCTTCAGCACCCGCAGGCCCAGCGGCAGCCAGGCATAGATGCCGGCGGCTTCCTGTCGGATCATGCCCGCACGCAGCATCAGCCGATGCGAGACAATCTCGGCCTCTTTCGGATTCTCTTTAAGGATGGGAAGAAAGAACCGCGATAATCGCATGGGCACACTCAAAGAATCGGTAAAACACGGGAAGTCGCCAGTGAAACCGGATCGGGTGTGAAAACACAAGGGCGGGCTTCAATCAAGGCCGCTAAGGCAGCGGATTTCCTGCTGTTTTGCCGGTGATCTTAACCGGACGATTAAGGCGCCAGCGGGAACAGCTTCATCCAACCCTTCAGCGCGCCGGCACGTCGAATTCGTCTTCCAGCGTGATCCTTTCAAAATCGGTCGCCAAAGCGTCCACGCGCAGATGCCAGCGGCCGGCAAAGGGGATCGGCACGTCGCGAACCAACCAATAGCCGTCCGCCCGGCACGGCCTTGCGTTCGAACGGTTCGATGCCGCGTTCGGGCAGGCTCAGCGTCAGCAGCCAGCCCTCGACACCATCCGTCTCACATCTTCATGCCGGACGGCATCTTTTTCATGCGCATCTGACCGTCCGAATTATCTGCGCCCGCGGGGCCCTGCGCGCCCACGCCCTGCACCTCGAACGACAGGTTCACGTTGCCTGCTTTTTCGAACTCCAGCGTTAGCGGCACCTTGTCGCCCTGTTTGAGCGGGTTTTTGAGATCGAACAGCATCAGATGATACCCGCCCGGCGCAAGCTTTACCGTCTTGCCGGGCTCGATGGCCAAACCTTTATCAAGCGAACGCATCGTCATCACGCCATTCTTCATGGCCATCTCATGGACCTCGACCTTGGCGGCGACAGTGCCTGAGCCGCCGATCAGCCGATCCGGCGTGGAGCCCCTGTTCTCGATGGTCAGATAGGCGCCCGCGATTTTCGCACCGCCGGGTGTGGCGCGGCTCCAGGCCTGCGTGATTACGAGATCGCCCGCATTGACCTCCTCGGCGCGCGCCGGCACGGCGAACAGTGCTGCGAAGAAAACGGCATAGGCGAGCGTTCGTAGGGTAGATGTCATGATCATGTCTTTCATTCTGTCAGTGTTTGTGCCGGTCCAGCGATCAATGATCTCCTGATCCTCATTCGATTGGAGATCGCCGTCTCAGGACCATCCTACTCCAACCCGCGTGGGCTCGCCCCTTATTTGGTCGCGGCGCGTTGCTGGTCGGACCATCTTTCCACGTCCGCCATTTCGGCTGAACCTTCAATGGTCGTGATCGTTCCTTCGCGCGAGATCAGCATCGTACGAGGGATGTCACCTTGCCAACCCGGGTCGATTTCGAATCTCAATCGCTCGACAAAACCATCGCTGAAAATCCAGTTCTCAGCGGCCGAAAGGCCAGACTTTTCGAGCATAGATCGGGTGGCGCCCGGCAGATCCGGAACGAAGTCTGCGCTGACGGTCACCACATCGATTGCCGGGTGATCTTTCATGAATTCTCCGAGCAGAGGCAATTCGACCTTGCAAGGACCGCAGGTCACCCCCCAAAAATGAACAATCGTGGGGTGACCGGCGTGTGAACGCAGGACATCTTGCCAACTTCCTCGTCCGAACGGCTTAAGCTGCGGCGGCGCTTCCGAAGCCGGCGCCGAAAGCAGAAATGCGACCAGAAATACTCCCGCAAGGAACTGGCGTTTCATGGCTCATCCTCAATCGATTCAAAGCGATAGCCGTCAGCCTTGGTCATCCAGGAAAGATAGGTTCTGCGGCCGTCCGAGACCAGCAAGGGATGATCGGAAGTATCCATCGTGCTGGAAATGGTTTTGGGAGTGGACCAGGTTTCTCCGTCGTCATGCGACGTCATCAGATTGACCGTGGTCTTTTCGCCATCGAATTCCTTCCAGACCATGGCAGTCTCGCGCGGACCCACCATCACGTAGGGCCGGGTCGGATTTCGCTCTGGCTGGCCAATTGGGACAGGCGTTGAGAAGGTCGTCCCGCCATCGCGCGAGCGCGCATAAAATAGCCCTTTGCGAACTTTGCCGTTCGTATACCACGCGACGTGGTAGGTCCCCGTCGGCGAGATCGACAGACTGGGCCCATGATGGGGGCACGCATTGATTTGCCAGTCGTCCCGGCTGACGCGGTGAACTTCGCCCGGCGTCGCCGGGTCGGCAAACGTGATGACCGCGTGATCCCGAACGCCGCCTTCAAAAATGTTCCTGAATACAACGACCGGACGGCCAGGCCCGGCGAACGCCAGCCCGAGGCGGCAGCATTCGCAGGTATTGTCCTGCGCCAACCGGGCTTCGGAATAGGTCACGCCGCCGTCATTCGACGCCGCGAAGAACAGGCCGGCGCCTTCGTATTTCTGGCCGCTCTGCTGCGCAGGAACGCGGTTGCGCTTGTCGAGCCAGGCTGCAAACACTAATCCCTCGGCGTCGAGGGCAAGTGCCTCAAAGCGTTGGCTCTCGTTGCTGGGCGTGATCGGCCGCAGTTCAGAGAAGCTCTTTACCCCATCCGCCGACCGTGTGTACAGCACCTGGCCGTTGAATGCCTTGTCTCTGAAGATCGAAAAAGCCAATGCGATGCCGCCCTTGCGGTCGACGACGATCTTGGGGCGCGCATCGGGTCCCCAATCCAGGTTGAGGCGCTCCTTTGTCACCTGAGTCGGCGCTGAAAAGCTGTGGCCGGCGTCCTTCGAACTCGCAACCGAGATCTGGCCCCCAGCCATCCAGGCCAGCCAGAGCGTTCCGTCGGGACCGAAGGTCGGCGTGACCTTCGATGCGCAACGCAGAATCGTCTCTTCGCACGCCGCTTCGGAGCCGTGCTGATGATTCATCTGTCCGTATGCAGCGGTTTGCCAAAGCGCAAAGGCGATCGCCGTGAGTATCTTTCCTCGAAGCATGGCCTTGCCACCTCTGTTGAGGAGATTGATCATTTGAACGCCACTTTCATTCCAGCGACAAAGGCTCGTGGCGATCCGGCATAGATCAAGCCGGTCGTGTTCGCCAATATGGTTGCGGGATTTTGCACGCCAAGCGCCGTGACCGAATTCCCGATGTTATTCGCGGAGGCAACATACGTCCGGTCGAACACGTTTCTGACCTCGAGATACAGGCTCAATGCCCTGAAGTAGTCGGACACAAGGTCCGTCTTGTAGTGCACATTGAGATTGACCAGTTCATAGCCGGGCGCCTTCAACAAATTGGCATTGTCCATGTAGAACGAGTCCTTCCACTGGACTTCGACAAACGCGCCGAGCCCCGCAAGCGGCCCGGAAAATTCGTCATAACCGAGCCGTGTCGTCAGCTCATTCGGCGAGATGCCGGGGATCTTGTTTCCCGCCCGGTTGAAGCTGAAGACAGCGCCGTTGACGATGTTCTCCGTGTATTCGGTATAAATCTCATCAAGATATGTATAGGCCGCGCTGAACCGCCAACCGGGGTAGAACTTCCAGTCAGCGGCAAGCTCCACCCCGCGATGCTCCGATCTCGGGGCGTTGAACGTGTAGCTCGCGTTTGGTGCTCCGACTTGGGTAGCCTGAGTGACCAGTTCGTCCTTGAAGAATTCGTAGAAGCCGGTCAGGCTGAATTTTAGGGCATTGTTCGGCGTCCAGTCGAAGCCGAGATCGTAACCGAGGTTCTTCTGTGTTTTGAGCTGCGTGTTGTTGCCGTTATCGCCGCTAGAGACCACGAACAGGTTTCCGACCTGAGGCGTGCCATACCCGGTCGCCACACGGCCACGGAACTGCCACTCGCTGTTCGGCTTGTAGATCAGCGCCAATTCCGGCGCGGTGTTTTGAAATTGCCGGTCAGCAGTCGTCGGGGGCGGGATCGTCGCCGTCGGAACATTGAACGTATCGTATTTGTAGACAGTGTTGATCCCCTTCAGATGGGTCGCTTCCCATCCGATGCCGGCAACAGCCGTCAGGTTCGGATTCAGCTTGAGCTCTTCCCGCGCACGAACCCCATAATTCGAGGCATCACTGAAGGTATTGCTCTGGAGCAGGCCTAACGTGGCATTGCCGCCCGGCATGACGTTACGCGTGTCGCTCGATGCGACCAGCGTATTGTAGAAGCCGCCAACAAATGTGGTGGAATCCATGCCAAGGATTTCGCCACGCTTGGTGATATCGCTCATGTAATTATAAGACGGAAAGTCGCCGATCGCGCTGGTTGCACCGGTCGGCTGGCTGATGTTCCTGTCATCGAAGACGAATTGACTTCGCCATGTCATGGTGTTGTCAAAATCATGCTCCCAGCGTCCGCCGACAATGGTACGGCGATCATTGCGGCCCAGTCCCGCTTGTACTGCCGTTTCCGTGTCCTTATCGGCGGCTCCGGCCGCGCCCAACCGCGCGTTGAATCCATTCTTGAACAATGAAACGGTACCGCAGCCAGCCGCGGCCGTCGCACCGGTGGCGCACCCCTGCTGGAACGGATTTTGATAGAACTGATTGAGCGATAGCCGGATCGGAAGGCGAGTGCTCAGATCATTGTTGATAAACTTGACCGTAAAGCGATCGTCGGGCGTCGCCTGAAGCGTCCCTAGAAAATTGACCGTCTGGGTATTGAACCAGCTATTGCCGATAAAGCCATCGCCGCGTGCGTCGCTTGCGAACAGCGAACCCTCGAAATTGCCGACCTTCTTGCCGGCGGCAAGATAGTTGTTGAGATAACCGAAGCTGCCGCCATCGACCCCATATTCGACCCCGTCGATCGTGCCGCCCGGCCGGGTGCGGAAATTGAGCGCGCCGCCGGTGGCGTAGTTGCCATAGAGCGCCGACGACGGCCCCCTGATGACATCGATCGCTGCGTAGGCGCGCGGGTCGATGAGATCGCTGCGTGAGAGGCCGTCCGGCTGCGTGACCGGGAACCCATCCTCAAAGATTACCAGGTTGCGAATGCCGAAGGGGTTGCGGGCGTTGGAGCCACGAATGGAAATGCCGAGATCGCGCGGTCCGTTGCCCTGCTTGACGGAGATGCCGGGACTGTCGCGCAAGATGTCACCGACCGAGAACGCCGGCCTGTTGTCGAACTGGCTTCGATCGATTGTCGTCTCTGTTTGTCCGGCCGGCGCCTGGTAGAGACTCGCGCGCGCGGCGCTCGGGGTAAGATTTGCGTTCTCCGCCGATACGGTCGCGAGGTTGGCCGCCGGCGGCCTGGTCTGTCGCCGGGCGGAGGAGGAGCGAACCCGTGGCCTTGGCACGGCGGGCCTGCCAACGGCCACACGAGGCGCATCAATGGTAACCGGCGGCAGCGGTTGATCTGCCGTCTGCGCGTTTTGCCCAGCATGCGCCGATCGGCGCGAAAATCTGCACCGTCAGGGCAATCAGGACGATCGGAAAAAAATTCCGCAGCCGCCGCCGCATCAATGAACCCACCCTTCAACGTTGCTAATTAATCATGCACAGAGTCCCGAGTCGAGATCAGGTTCCCGGCGACACGGCTGTTGGGTGCGACAACAGGAGTTGAGGAGCAAAATTCTTGTCGGGTAACGATGAAATAACCTTATATCGCCGGTGTTGCCGCGCGACGCGCCATTTTCAAAGTTGCGTGGCCTCCGCGCTCGCTACCCGAATTCCGAGTTAGAGGTCTCGACGCAACCCGGGGTAGCCAACTTTCGATCATTTCGCAGATTGCTCGAATTTTGAACAATCGTTGCTGAAAATGGTGACAAGACAAAAAAGATCGTCTAACAATACGTGCTCAGGCTGACCGTAAGGTTGAAGTCTGGTGGTCCAAGTCTCGGGAGGAGCCCTGGCGCGCACAAGCAGCGTCGCCCCGTCAACCAAGATCAAATCCAATTTTTCGGGGAAATAGGGTCGACACAATTTTTAGAGCAGGGCTTGCGCCCTGCTCTTTTTTTTCGAGATTTTTTTTCGAGATGCTCTGTTTCGAAGTATTCTGAAAAAAACCAGTCGCCGCGATTTGTGCTCAACGAAGCGGACATGCCAACCAATCTGATCCAGCACAGTTTTGAACTGGCGGCAGCGCGTTGCGAAGATCTGACGCCGCTGGTCTATCGCCGCTTGTTCCGCGAACACCCTGAAGCCGAACCGATGTTCCGGCGCGAGGAGAAAGACCTCGTCAAGGGTTCAATGCTGGCGCTGACCATCGATGCGATGCTGGATCATGCCGGCGAGCGCACCGGCAGCTTTCGCATGATCACTTGCGAGGTGCAGTCGCACGACGCCTACGGCACGCCGCGCGAGCTGTTCGGAAAATTCTTTGGCGTGATCGCCGATACGATACGCGAGCTTCTCGGGACCGAATGGTCGCCCGAGATCGACAACGCGTGGCGGAAGCTGCTGGGCGAACTCGAGGGCATCGTCGGGCAGAACCAAACATAGGTCGAAGATCTGATATCCCTCTTTTGGCAGGAGGCCCACCGATGTACGCTTGCAAATGGCTAGGCGCGATCACCCTATGTCTCACCGCGACGCTGGCGCAGGGCGCCGGTATCCGCGCCATCGATATACCCGCCAGCGCCGACGGCCCGGCGCTCAAGGGAGCCGTGTGTATCTCTGCTCCCAACCGCCTGAAAAGGTTGATCTCGGCAAGATCACCCTGCCGGGGGTCAAGGATTGTCCACTGCCCGACAAGAACTTGCCGCTCATCGTCGTCTCGCACGGCAGGAGAGGCAACTTCATCGGTCATTACGACACCTATGAGGTGCTCGCTGACGCCGGCTTTATCGTTGCAGCCATCAATCATCCCGGCGATACCGTCCTGGATTTGAGCCGGACCGACGATCTTTCGATCTACGTCGAGCGGCCAAACGACATCAAACGCCTGATCGATTTCATGGTCGGCGCATCGCCGCTTGCTTCCAACATCGACCGAGAACGCATCGGCATCTTCGGGTTCTCGCGGGGCGGCTACACCGGGCTTGCGGTAATCGGCGCCAATCCTGATTGGGCCAGCGCCACCGACCTTTGCCAGCAATCTACGACCCGGGTCTGCGAGCAAATTCGCGCAAAGGAATTCCCGGGGCAGCCTGTGACTCACGATCCGCGGATCAAGGCCGCCGTCATCGCTGATCCGCTCACCGTCTTCTTTACCCCCAATAGTTTTGGTGCTGTCGGGATTCCGGTTCAACTATGGGCGTCGGAGCTCGGCGGCGACGGCGTGCTGCCTCATACCGCCGATATCGTGGATAAAAGCCTGCCCTCAAAGCACGAATATCGCGTCGTTCCAAACGCCGGGCACTTCGCGTTCCTGGCGCCCTGTCCGCCCGCGCTGGCGAAGGAAGTCCCGCAGATATGCGTCGATGCCAACGGCTTCGACCGGGTTGCCTTCCACCGGCAATTCGACGCGGATGTGCTCGTATTCTTTCGGACACACCTGACGAACGCACCGCCATGAAACAGGAAATGTCAGCGCGCACCAACCGCGTTTTCCTCAATCCCGCTCCAGGAAATTCGAGCCGATGTCGGCTTTCTTCTTGATCGGATCGTAGTCGCAATAGACGCTGTCGGCAACGAGCGTGTAGCTCGGAATGATCGTGTACTTGTCGAGCTTCACCGAGCTCAATCCGATCACCGAAGTCTTGGTTCCGGTATTCCATTTGAACGGCGTCGTGCTTGGGGCTTTCTCGCAGGCTGCAACGGCTTCTGCGAACACAGAGCCTTCGACGAAGGCTTTCACGCTCCGGAGTTGGGTTGCCATTTTCCAGTTGATGTAGAAGGACCCCGCGAGGCCGGCGATGGTCAAAATCAAGAGCCCTAAAATGATTCTTTGAAACGTCACTTTCTTCCCCCACCATCCAGCGCTCAGAGCGGAATCCCCATCAGCTTCGACAGCCGCTCGATATTGAAATAGCCCGCGTTGAAGGCCAGCATCGCGCTGGCGAAAATGATGGCCGATATCACCGTGGTCCAGATCAGCTTGCGGCCCATATGGGTCACGATCGGCGCGCCGGGATCGGTACCCGGTGCACCCTCGCCGTCCTCGTGCTGGCTGCGCACGCCGAACGGCAGCGTCAGGAACAGTACAATCCACCACAGCACGAAGTAGATCGCGAACGCGGTTGAGATGCTGTAGGCCATCGCGGCTCAGGCCTGTTCGATTTCGACGAGCGCACCGGAAAAATCCTTCGGGTGCAGAAACAGCACCGGTTTGCCGTGGGCACCGATCCGGGGCTCGCCGTCGCCGAGCACCCGCGCACCCTCCCTGACCAGGGTGTCGCGCGCGGCGATGATGTCGGGCACATCATAGCAAATGTGGTGAATGCCGCCGTCGGCGTTGCGCTCGAGAAATTTGGCGATCGGGGATACCTCGCCGAGCGGCTGGATGAATTCGATCTTGGTGTTGGGCAGGGTCACGAACACGGTGATGACGCCATGCTCCGGCAACGGCACCGCCGCCGAGATGTCGGCGCCGAACACCGCGCCATAGATCCTGGCGGCCTTCTCGGCGTCCCTGACCGCGATCGCCACATGATTGAGCCGGCCCAGCATGACACTCCTCCGCCCTGAAACCTAGACCATCATAACGTGAACGTAGCACAGCGGCTTCTTGCCCCACTGCTCGTTGATGGTGGCACGCACCGCCCGCCGCACCGACTCCGCCATCGCGTCGGGATCGCGGCGGCGCGCCCGCGGCAGGCCCTCCACCGTCGACACCACAACGTCGAACACAATCTCGTCGATGACCTCTCCGGCCGTATTCTTTTCGGGGACGCCGACCAGATCAACCTCGGGGTCGTCGGCCAGTTCGCCCTTGTCGGTCACCGCAATCGCCACGAACGCGCAGCCGGCGAAGGCCAGTCTGCGCCGCTCGATGACGGCGCGCGATTTGGAATCCTCCAGGATCGAGCCATCCTTGTAGAGCCGTCCCGACGGCAGCTGCTCGATGATGCCGGGATCGCCCGGCCCCAGCCTGACCAGATCGCCGTTGCGGCAGATCAGAACCTTCGGCACGCCGACGGCCCGCGCCAGTTTTGCATGTTCAAACAGATGCAGCGCCTCGCCGTGCACGGGGATCAGCAATTGTGGACGCACCCATGAAATCATGTCGCGCAGCTCATCGCGCCGCGGATGGCCGGAGACGTGAACGAGGTGGGTGCGGTCGGTAATCACCTCGATGCCCTGGTTGATCAGGCCATTGATGATGCCGCCCACCGCCTTCTCGTTGCCGGGGATGGTGCGCGAGGAAAAGATCACGCAATCGCCCTT
>Ga0179592_10001007_pt1 | contig 11401 bp, 10 predicted proteins | sample CZODoug2_1_08_16_FD_148623 | JGI IMG/M metagenome (GOLD analysis project Ga0179592, IMG submission 148623) | Vadose zone soil fungal communities from Angelo Coast Range Reserve, California, USA - CZODoug2_1_08_16fungal (Illumina Assembly) | ecosystem: Environmental > Terrestrial > Soil > Vadose...
CGCCCATGCCAGCGTCGTACCGTTCAAGAATCTTAATCGAACAACATACTCAAAACTGTTGGTCTTCTGCCGCAACGCCTTCCACGCCACTAACTTCGCTTACCTGCTCGCCATGGCACAGAAGATGGTCGCCGGTATCGCAAGAATCCTGCGCGAACTTTTCGACATCTCCCCCGACCCGGGGCAGCGCACTTTTCTCGCCGCAGTGATGGCATCGCCCAGGGTCGTGCCGTCCATAGTGTGCCAAGCGCAACACCGAGTGAGGGTCCGCAATCCGCGTCGATGGCTCGGCGCGGCCGGCGCCGCATGATCCACAGCGAAAGCCGCGTCGTATGATGATGGGGGTATCGCTCCTTGAATCGGATGGGTGTGGTTAGTGCTGCGATCGCAGGGGCGGACTGACTTGCGGGATGGTTCAATTGTCGGATTCCCATTGTGCGGTTTCGGCGCGTAACTGGTGGCGATGGCCGGTCGGTGCCCTGATGGGTATCTCAATCGCGGGGTGTTCTCCCGCATCCCCGCTCAATCTGCTAGCGCGGCGTGACGGTATCGAGGTGTCGTCATCCATTCCCTACGGCCGTGGGCCGCGGCAAACCCTTGACGTCTATCGGTCACGGAGCGCGCGATCCGCTCCGGTCATGGTGTTCTTTTATGGCGGCAGCTGGCAGGCAGGCGGCAAGGAGATTTATCCGTTCTTGGCGACCGCCTTGGCGCAAAGCGGGTATGTGACGGTCGTTCCCGACTACCGGGTCTACCCGGAGGTCATATTTCCGGGCTTTCTCGAAGACGGCGCTCAGGCTGTCGGCTGGGTCAGGCAGAATGCCAAGACATTCGGCGGTAACCCGGCCAGAATGATTCTCTTGGGTCATTCGGCGGGCGCCCACATCGCCGCCATGCTGGCTTTGGATCCGCGGTGGCTCGGCGCGATCGGGCTTGATCCCCGGCGTGACATTGCGGGGCTCATCGGGATTTCCGGGCCTTATGATTTTCTACCCATTCGCGATCCAACCCTTCGACTCATCTTCGGCGGCGCTGACCGCGCTCTCACGCAGCCGATCACCTTTGTGCGCGGCGGCGAGCCGCCAACGCTTTTGCTCACCGGAGATTCGGACCGAACGGTCGATCCCGGTAACTCCGCTCGGCTGGCGGCCAAGTTACGCGCTGCTGGGGATGACGTTCGCGAGATCATCTATCCCGGGGTCTCGCACGTTACCATCATAGGTGCGTTTGCGCCGGCGCTGCATTTTATCGCGCCGGTGTTGACCGATGTGGACCGGTTCAGCACGCATCTTTCTGAACGAGCAGTGTCTGGAGCCGCCGAAAAGATGATGCAGCCCTGACGGACGGCGAACCTCTCGCCTCCGTCACTTGCTTCGCTATCTTTCGGGCTCCCGGAGATCGTCCGGCTGCGGATCGCTCGCGCACGGAGGTATCTAAATACTTCTGGAGGCCGGGATGCGAGCGCGACAGTTCGCGCAACATGAGGTGATGGGAATTGCGGGATCGGACGGCGCCTTCGCGATTGCCAACACAACCGCTAAGCATTAGCCTGTTCGCGGTTGTTGTTGTAACGGGGGGAGTCAAGAGAATGGCACAGACTGCTTTGGTTCAAGACGTCGTCACGATACGCGACGTCGACGTCGTCACCTCGCTCGGCTTAGTCCACGACAAGATTGATCGCGGACTGACCAGCATTCCCGAATATCAAGCTTTGCTCGCGGTGCGGAAATCGGTCGAGGATATGTCCGAGGCTCTCCGCATCCTGGGCGCCGCGGTGCCCTCGACAATGGGCGATGAACTTATCGGTTCACTTCGCTCGGTCGAGGATAGGGCCCACAACCGGCTCCTGGCCGTTCCGGAATACAAGGCACTCCTCATCGTCAGGAAATCGATCGGGGATATTTCGGCTATCTACGAGGATTTGGCCAGCCCGGCTCCTGCCGTCGAGGCTGCAACGAGGCAAGAGGCTCCGCCCGTGACGGAGACGACCCCGACGCCACTTTGGGAGTACCCGGCCGAGGAAGACGCCCCGCCTGCAGCCACGGCCGAGGCGCCTGCGGCTCCGGTCTCCGAGGTCGCCTAGACCAACCTGGTTGTGACGGCGAAGACGGGCAGTGCCGGGTACTGGGGCCAACCGCCCTCAGAGTTCCCGGCACGCCGCAGTCTGGGTCGTCCTGGCGCCGGCAAATTAACCATCTGTTAACTACGACCGCCCTAGCTTTGCGGCGATTCTCGCGAAGCATAGGAGCCACCGGTCGTGTTGAAAAACGCCATCTCCGACGTCCAAATGATCGAACGGTCGATCGCCAAGAAAACGCTCTCCGACTTGCAGGTCCGCCTCGCATTGCGCTCGTGCCTGAAGGAGCTGCGGAGCATGGCGGCGGCCGCGCCGTCGCCGGGAATCGATTTAGCGGCGAGAGAGACCCATCGCGCTGGCTGACCTGGCCTCATTCGTCCAGCCGAATTGATTGCTGACCCAAGAGTGTCCCTGCCGCCTGATCGGGGGACCGCAGAGCATCGTCCCGTACCTCCGGGAGCCGCGGGTTAGAGCTGATCGCGAAAAGTTGCAGACTTTTCGGACAAGATCGTGCGAGGATTCAATCTGAGCGATTTCGCGCTAGCGTGCTCGACGTGCTGATTGTCGGCTACAAGCCGTTGCCAGTCCCGATCATCCGGAAAGCCGTAGGTCCTCAGTGGCGCGGTGCTATTCTTCGTTTGCCGCCCGCGGGCCCTGTCCATCCCAAAAGCTAACGGGGCGACCCGCAGGTCGCGCCCGAAACCGCATCCAATAACTCCAATAAATTCGTCTCGATCTCAGTTCGGCACCCCGAGCTTCGGGTCGGGCGGATAGGCCGCGTTCTTCTGCACCCCGCGGATGAGATCGATGGCGGTATGGAGCGCCTTGTCGTCCTTTGGGTCGGGCGGCACGTAGGCCTGCGAGCCGGCGCCCTCGTCGCCTTCCGCCTTCAGGTGGCCGCGCAAGGCTGCCTCGCCGCCCTTGGCGTCAGTGCGCGCCTTGAGCTCGTCGGGCACGTCCTGCAGCACTTCGATGTCGGGCACGATGCCCTTGGCCTGGATCGAACGCCCCGACGGCGTGAAATAGCGCGCGGTGGTCAGCCGCAGAGCCCCGGTTCCTTGGCCGAGCGGAATGATGGTCTGTACCGACCCCTTGCCGAACGAGCGCGTGCCCAAAATGGTGGCGCGCTTGTGATCCTGCATGGCGCCGGCCACGATCTCGGAAGCCGAGGCCGAACCGCCGTTGATCAGCACAATCACCGGCTGGTTCTTGGTGAGATCGCCCGGATGGGCGGTGAATCGCTGGATATCGTCGGCGTTGCGGCCGCGGGTCGAGACGATCTCGCCGTTCTCCAGGAACGCGTCGGAAACCGCGATGGCCTGATCGAGCAGGCCGCCCGGGTTGTTGCGCAGGTCGACGATGAAGCCTTTCAAGCCGTCGCCCTTCTGCGCGGTGAGATCGCTGATCGCCTTCTTCAGGCCCTCGCCCGTCTGCTCGGTGAACTGGGTGATCCGGATATAGCCGACATCGTCACCCTCCGCATGCGACCGAACCGAGAGGACCCGGATGATATCGCGGGTGAGAGTCATCTCGACCGGCTTGTCCTGGCCCTTGCGCATGATCCGCAGCTTGATCGTGGTGTTCACCGGGCCGCGCATCTTGTCGACCGCCTGATTGAGGGTAAGTCCCTGGATCGGCTCGTCGTCGATATAGGTGATGTAGTCGTTCGCCTGCACGCCGGCTTTGGCGGCGGGCGTATCGTCGATCGGTGCCACCACCTTGAGGACGCCGTCCTCCATGGTGACTTCCATGCCGAGCCCGCCGAATTCGCCGCGGGTCTGTACCTGCATTTCGCGGAAGCTCTTGGCATCCATGTAGCTCGAATGGGGATCGAGCCCGGCCAGCATTCCGTTGATCGCGGTTTCGACCAGCTTGGCGTCGTCGGGCTTCTCCACATAGTCGGAGCGCACGCGCTCGAACACGTCGCCGAACAGGCTGAGCTGTTTATAGGTTTCCGCTGCAGCCGCTTTCGCGCTCGAACCTTCGAACACGATGCGGGGCTGGGTTGTCATCAGCGTCAGGGCCGCGCCTGCGGCCGCACCGAGGAGAATGAGGGAAGTTTTGCGCATCATCCGCGAACCTTCTCGCCTTCATTTGTTGCCCACCATGGGCTGGGGTCGACGGGTGTCCCGTCCTTGCGAAACTCGACGTAAAGCGGCGGGTGTCCCGAGCTGGCCAGCGCAGCGGGCGCCTGGCCTCCGCTGGCGCCCATCACGGCAACGGGCTCGCCCGTTACCACGAACTGCCCCAGGTCGACCGAGATCCGATCCATCCCGGCAAGCAGCACATGATAGCCGCTGCCGGCATTGAGGATCAAGAGTTGGCCGTAGTTGCGGAACGGGCCGGCATAAACCACCCAGCCGTCGCAAGGGGCGGTGATCTGCGCTCCCGGGCGGGCCGCCACGGTCAGCCCTTTTTCGGTGCCGCCGACACCGTCGGGAGCACCGAACTCCCTGATTCTCACCCCGTTGACCGGCAGCGGCAGCCGGCCCTTGGCGGTCGCGAACGCGATCGCCGGCGCCAGGCGGCCCGGATCGTTGAGGGCGGCGAGATCCGTACGTTGGCCCGCCTTCTCGTCGGCGGCGCGCGCCTTGCTGTTGGCAGCGCTGAGCTCCAGCTTGGCAATCAGGTCCTTGAGGCTGTCGGCCTGGTGCGCGAGCAGCACGGCACGCTGACGTTCCGTCTCGAGCGCCTGTTCGCTCTCTGCTTGCTGCTTCTGGCGCTGCTCGGTCAGCAGCGCCAGGCGCTGGCGTTCGTCGCCCAGCTCCGTGAGATCGCGCGCCAGTCGGTCACGTTCCTCGGCGATCTGCGTGCGAACGCGCCCAAGTGAGGCGAGATCGGCGATCAGCAGGTCGACGGCGTGCCGCATCTCCGGCAAGACCGCGCCCAGCATCATGGCCGAGCGCAAGGATTGCAGGGCATCCTGGGGCGTGACCATGAGGGCTGGTGGAGGGTGGCGGCCGATACGCTGCAGCGCCGCCAAGACCTCGGTCATGATGCCGCGCCGGCCTTCGAGCGATCGACGCAACTCTTGTTCGCTGGTGTCGAGCGGCGCCAACCGCTCCTGCGCGTCGGCAATCTGCTTCTCGTCGTTGCGAATCCGCGCCGCCGCATCGATCAGTTGCTGGATGAGGTGGCGGCGGTCCTCGCCGATGGCCTCGATCGCTTGCTTGAGCTTGGCCGCGATCTCGATCGCCCTCTGTTGGTCGGACTGGACGGCCTCGAGATCCTGGTTGCCCTTCTTCAGCTTCTCGAGATCTTCCGGTGACTGGGGGGCGGGCTGGACCGTCGGATTCGCTGACGGATCAAGTGGGTTGCCGGGCTGAAATGGCAGATAGGGAATTTCTCCCCGCGGCCGCGAGGGTGCTTGGGCTGCGGCGGTCGCCAGCCCCAGTGCCAGGACGCCCAGCGCCCATACCAGGGTAGGGCGCGAGGAAACGGATCGGGACAATTCCACATAGGACATTGGCGCCAAACCCCGGATGGCCTCGGGCCGCATCAATGCCGCAACCCACCGCAAACAGAAATCCAAGCAAGAACCGGTCCAGACCTGACCAGATACCCCGACTCACGCCGCTTTGGGGCCGATAATATGACGGCCGATGAAGATATGGCCGAAAAATCCGACCAAGACGGCGCCTAGAAAATTTTAGAGCATTTTCAGGAAAAGCATGCCCCCGGCTTGATCGGGATGGATTCCGATTTTCCGTCCGAAAATGTGACAACGCAAGAAACGTTACAGCGGTTTCTGTTTCCAGCCAACGTGAAACCGCTCCAGTGGGGCTCCAGTGGACAAAAAATGGCGTGCCCCGCAAGCCGGGGCTATCAGGCCCGGTGATAGGGATGCCCGCCCAGAATCGTGACGGCGCGGTAGAGCTGCTCCAGGAGCATGATGCGGACGAGCTGATGGGGCCAGGTGAAGGCACCGAATGCAAGCGTAAGATCGGCCCGGTCGCGCAGGCTCGGTGCCAATCCGTCGGCGCCCCCGATGATGAAGGTCACGGCAGGCCGATCTTGGGCCCGCCAGTCCTGCAGGCAGCCTGCGAAAGATGCGCTGTTCATGGTTGAGCCGCGCTCGTCCAGGATCGCCGCAATGGCGCGATCCGGAACCACATTGGCGATGGCAATGGATTCCTCGAGCATCCGCCGCTCGAGACTGTCGGCCCGACTTTCCTTGATCTCGACGATATCAAACGCCTGCAGGCCGACCTTACGGCCGAAATCGGCCGCGCGCTTGCGGTAGCGCTCGGCCAGGTCCCGCTCGGGTCCCTGCTTCAATCGGCCGACCGCGGCGATCAGGATGCGCATCTGCCGCCCCGCCGGGCGTCAATTCGCCTGGCGTCGCGGCGACCGGCCCGGCGCCCACATGTTCTCGAGATTGTAGAAAGTGCGAACTTCCGGGCGAAACACGTGGACGATCACATCCCCGGCATCGATCAGAACCCAGTCGCAGCCCGGCAGGCCCTCGACCCGCACATTGGGCAAACCCGCATCGACGAGATCCCGGAGCAGACGATCCGCGATGGCGCCGACCTGGCGATGCGACCGGCCGGAAGTCACCACCATGACGTCGGCGATCGAGGTCTTGCCGGTGAGATCGATGGTAACGGTATCCTCAGCCTTCATGTCGTCCATTCGGGCAAGGACAAGGCGAAGAGTCTCCTTGGCGTCAGGACGCACCTTGGAGACCTTGGCGGGCGCGCGACGGGTGCGGGCCCGGGAGAGTATAGATGTGGGCAGGGGTCCTTTCCTTTCGCTGCAGCAGCGGCCCCCAACCGGAGGCAATTTCGCACAACATATGAGGCGGCTTGATACCACATGGCTTGCATCCGTTAACATAGGCATGGCGGGTCGCTGGTTTCAACCTCTCGAGGGTGCGCAAGCTTCAGTCCGGTTCGGCTAGGCTCAGGCGCTCTGTTCCGGCGCGTCCGCCTTCTGCGCTCCGGCAGATTTCGTTCGCGCCGCCCGCAATGCAGTCGACGACAGCGGTGATTTGAGGCCATGGAGGTAAATCCAGGCCGGCGGGCGGTGCTCCGCCAGCAGCCTTGCTTGTGAATCGGGCAGACGATAGCGGGCGAGCGCCTGCCCGGCGGATCCGGCCGTGGCGTACAGGCTGGGCCCGAGGCGGTCGATCACCGCGATCGGAACCATGGCGGCAATCTCGCGCCACTTCTGCCAATGGTGGAAGCTGCGTAGATTGTCAGCCCCCATGATCCAGACGAAGCGCACGCCCGGGCAGCGGCGCAGCAGATAGCGCATCGTGTCATAGGTGTAGTGGGCCCCGATGCCCGCCTCGAGCCCCGTGACGTAAATGCGCGGATGCCGCGCAAGCGCCCGCGCGGCTGCGATTCGCGCATCGAGCGGCGCCAGACCGTGGCTCTCCTTGAGCGGATTGCCCGGGGTCACCAGCCACCAGACCCGATCGAGGTCGAGCCGCTTCATGGCGATCAGGCAGGCGGCGCGGTGGGCCTGGTGCGGCGGGTCGAATGTGCCGCCAAACAGGCCGATCCGCATGCCGCGGCCATGCGGGGGGATGCGCAAGCTGTTGCCCGCTGGGCCGCCCTGGTCCATCAGTGCCGCGGTCCGATGATGGGCGAGCTTGCCGCGGCGCTGGCGGATCTTCCGCCGAGGCCTGCTCTCGGGCCTGATCCCGCAGGCGCCGAGTTAAGGGGTGACGGCGCCGCGGATTTCTCCGCTCCCCCTGGTGCGGAGGGGGCGGGGGTCGTGAGATTTGGCACCTGCGTGCCGCGCGGCGCGACCCCCCTCCCCAGCCCTCTCCGACAAGGCGGGAGGGAGCCGACGCCTGCTCCGCAACGGCCTAATTTGACGCCGGCGGGACATGATCCGGGGTGGCCGGCTCGGCGCAGAAAATGCGACCAACGCAAGCAAGCCAGCGCGCATCCCAACGCCGACCAATCAGAATCCGATTCGATGGCAGGGGAATGCGCTCTAATCACGGCCTGATCTGTCCGGAGCCGTGCACGCGGTATTTGAAAGTCGTGAGCTGCTCGACCCCGACCGGGCCGCGCGCATGGAAGCGGCCGGTCGCGATCCCGATCTCCGCCCCGAAGCCGAACTCGCCGCCGTCGGCAAATTGCGTCGAGGCATTGTGGAGAACGATGGCTGAATCGACCTCGGTGAGGAACTTCTCGGCGGCAGTCGCGTCGTCGGTGACGATCGCGTCGGTATGGTGCGAGCCGTAGCGCTCAATGTGGGCGATCGCGCCCGCGACCCCGTCCACCAGCCCGGCCGTCATGATGGCGTCGAGATATTCGGTCGACCAGTCCTCCTGGCTTGCTGGTTTCACCCGCCGGTCGACGGCCTGCACGCCCTGATCGCCGCGCACCTCACAGCCGGCTTCGAGCAGAATATCGATCATCGGCTTGAGATGGGTCGCCGCGCAGGCGCGGTCCACCAGCAGGGTTTCGGCCGCCCCGCACACGCCGGTGCGGCGCATCTTGGCGTTGAGCACGATCGTCTTGGCCATGTCGAGGCTGGCGGCCTTGTCGACATAGACATGGCAGATGCCCTCGAGATGGGCGAACACCGGCATCCGCGCTTCCGCCTGCACGCGCGCCACCAGACTCTTGCCGCCGCGCGGGACGATCACGTCGATTGCGCCCTCGAGGCCCGCCAGCATCGGCCCGACGGCCGCACGGTCAGAGGTTGGTACCAGCGAGATCGCGGCTTCCGGCAGATCCGCCTGCTGCAGTCCCTGGACCAGCGCAGCGTGGATCGCGCGATTGGACCGGTGGCTCTCGGAGCCGCCGCGCAGGATCGCCGCATTGCCGGCCTTGAGGCACAGCACACCGGCATCGACCGTGACGTTGGGCCGGCTCTCGTAAATGATGCCGACGACGCCGAGCGGCACGCGCACGCGCTCGATGGTCATCCCGTTCGGCCGCGTCCAGCTCCCCATCAGGGTGCCGACCGGGTCCTTGAGGTCGCGCACCACATCCACGCCCGCCGCCATTGCGGCCAGCCGTTGGGGGTCGAGCGCCAGACGATCCAGAAAAGCGGGGGTCGCGCCCGACGCCTTGGCGTCCGCAATGTCCTCGGCATTGGCAGCCAGGATGTCGTGCTGGCTTGTCCGTATGGCATCCGCGATGGCGGCCAGCGCCTCATCCTTTTGCGCCGCCGGCGCCAGCGCAAGCACGTGGGCGGCGCGCTTGGCGTGGCGGCCGATCTCGTGCATCAACGCGGCAATCTCGGCTGTGCTTTCGATGGTCTTGAACGGTGCGGTCATGGCTTGATCCGAGGCGCCTTCCTATCATGTCCGGCCAAGCCGCGCGAGTGCGTTGGCGCGTGTTGCGGCCGGCCGTCGCCCCATGTAAGCAGGCCGTTGCGGGGATTTTCCGTGGCGGAAAACGCCGAGCTGGGTGTGACTCGTCGGAGATGATGCCGGGGATGATCGAACCATGAAGCTCAAGGATCGGGTCGCGCTCGTGACCGGCGCCGGCCGCAATATCGGCGCCGCGGTCGCCCTTCTGTTCGCCGCCGAGGGGGCCAAGGTCGCGGTCGTGGATCTCGATCGGCCGCGCGGCGAGCGCACCGCGGCGGCGATCAGGAGCGCCGGCGGTACCGCCGAGCCGTTCGTCACCGATGTCTCCAAGGCGAGCGAGGTGGCGGCGCTGGTCAAGGCGGTGGTCGAGCGCTTCGGCCGCATCGACATTCTGGTCAACAATGTCGCGGTTTCCGACAACAAGTCGATCCTGGAAATCACCGAAGAGGATTGGGACCGGGTCATGAATGTGACCCTGAAAGGCCAATTCCTGATGTCCAAGCACGTGGCTCACCAGATGGTGGCGCAAGGCGCCGGCGGCAACATCGTGAATGTGGGCTCGACGTCGGGCTGGCAGGGCCGCCCCCGCGCCATCGCGTATTCGGCCGCCAAGGGGGCGATCGCGAATTTCACCCGGGCGCTCGCGGTGCAGCTCGCGCCTCATGATATCCGCGTCAACGCGATCGTGCCCAACAAGATCGGCTCGCCGGTCGGGCGCGACGAGTTCGATCCCACCCGGCCGGTTGAGAACATGCTCAAGCGGCCCGGCCAGCCCGAGGAGGCCGCCAAGGCGATCCTGTTCCTGGTGAGCGATGATTCCTCCTTCATCATCGGCGAAAATCTGTTCGTCGACGGCGGCACGATGGCGATGGACCATACCTCATAGGGCTGATTTCCGCTCTGATCAGATTTGCGGTAAAATGCGAATTGGTTCGTGGTCGGCCTTGGACCAGTACGGCCCGGGAGGGAGCGAGGGTCCGACGATGAGCGACCATTTCGTGAAAGTGACGTTCTGGATTCCGGATTCAAGGACTGGTACTTTCCGGCATGGGGATTGATATTCGTCCTCGTTGGGGTCCTTGGATTTGCCTTCTCACCCGAGCGGAGCGGGCTTTTTCGCTACGGCATCTTTGGATTTGCCATCCTGTGGGCAATTTTTGGCGACTTATGCCCCGTATGCGCGCCACAAAGAGCTTGTTCAAGACAATCGTTGCAGTGTTGTTGAAGACCCTGTCGAGCACTCTGTTCCGATGCCCAGCGGGGGATGCCCAGGAATCATTCTCTGTTTCCGGCGTGCGCTTCAATTATTCCGATTTTCTGGCCAACGGACGCATTCAACAATGCGGCTTCGCATGCCAGGCCGATCAACAGCGATTCATATGTTCGCAGCTGTTGCGATCCATCCGAGAACGCCATCCTGCGGCTGCAGATTCGAGATTTTAAGGGCAGCCTGCAGGACTGCTGGAGCATCTTTCAGAACTTCAAATGATTCGCGGGCGGTGGAATCTCAAAGCCGCCAGGCCGGGGACACGATCATGGTCGAAAGTTGAGTGGTAACATCCTCTCAGACGCATCGATCGTTGATTGTTGATCAGTTCGGCCGCCAAGCGGAGCTGTTCGCCGGCTCATCCGAGTTGCACAGCGAAGCCGCTCTGTCAGTGCTGGTCGATGCCGCCCAGCCGACAGCCGACAACGTCGTGCTCGCGTGCGGCCCCGGCACCGTGGTCGCGGCTTTCGCGCGTCGCCTGCGCCAGGCCGTCGGGCTCGACGCTACCGACGCGATGCTGCGGCAGGCGCAGAAGCGCTCTGTCGAGCGATCCGTTCCGAATACCGCCTGGGTGTTGGGCGACATCTACGCGCTGCCGTTTGGCGCCGAGTCGCTTGATATCGTGAGCTGCCGGTTTGCGTTACACCACTTGCGGCGGCCGGAAGCCGCTTTGGAGGAAATGAAACGGGTGTGTCGGCCGGACGGGCGCATCGTCCTGTGCGATGCGGTGGCATCCGACGATCCCGCCAAGGCAGCGGCGTTCAATCGCATGGAA
>Ga0179592_10001008_pt1 | contig 11395 bp, 9 predicted proteins | sample CZODoug2_1_08_16_FD_148623 | JGI IMG/M metagenome (GOLD analysis project Ga0179592, IMG submission 148623) | Vadose zone soil fungal communities from Angelo Coast Range Reserve, California, USA - CZODoug2_1_08_16fungal (Illumina Assembly) | ecosystem: Environmental > Terrestrial > Soil > Vadose...
TCACTCCAATTTCTCCCTTCATGTCCAGCATTTCCGCCGAGCGCGATGTGGCCGATTGAATCGCATCCATCGGCGCCATTCCCATGGAGACCATTCTCTTAAATTCCTGCGCGATCGGCTCGGTCCAGGGAATCCCGCCCATGTCTGTGCCATAAACGATTTTCAAATGCGCCTGCAGCGCCTTCTTGAAACTGATTTCATGCACCGCGGCGCGCGCTCGGTCGCGCTTTCCCTCCGGAGTGTCCGGCTGGGCCCAATCGTCGTAATACGGTGAAAGCGTCGGGCAGTACCAGGTCCCCTGGCGCTTCATCTGCGCGATCTGCGCATCGGTAATTTCCAGTCCGTGCTCGATGGAATCGCATCCGCCATCCAGCGCGCGCTGCAAACCGATTCCGTTGTACGCATGGCACGCCACTTTCTTTTGCCAACCGTGCGCCTCGTCGACAACGGCTTGCAACTCTTCTACCGTCAGGGTCGGCTGCGATACAAGCTTGCCCTGTTTGTCCACCCAGGAGCGGTGCGTCATGTAGACCTTGAGCCAGTCCGCTCCGTGCTCGAGTTGCTGGCGGGCGGCTTTGCGCGCTTCCACCGGCCCGTCGACCAGCTGCGCGCCCTTGGGCATCTCCAGTTCCGGCGCATAGCCTTCCAGGTTGTATCCACCGGTTGTCGAGATCGCGCGCGTGGCGCCAAAAATCCTCGGACCGGGAATCGTGCCTTCTTCGATGGCCTGCTTGATTTCGATGTCGCCGTACCCCGCGCCTTCGGTCTCGACGTCTCGAAGCGTGGTAAAGCCCTGCTCCAACGCGCGCCGCGCCGCGTAAGTGGCACGCGCCGCGCGCAACGCGATTCCCGCTTTCAAGATATTCGCGTCGTAGCCACCCTTATTCGGATCCTCGCCCCACAGGAAAATATGTGTGTGCGCGTCAATCAGCCCCGGCAGCACGGTCGCATTCGATAGGTCAATCACATGCGAACCGGAGGGGACCGCTGCGGAACCGTCGGTCACCTTTTCAATGCGCTTGCCGCGCACAAAAATGAGCTGGTTCTTCCTGGGCGCTTCGCTTACGCCGTCGATCAACGTCCCCGCGCGGATGATGGTGAGTGGCGCCGGCGACGGGGAGGCGGACTGACCGCGAGCGGCGACACAGCATAAAGTCAGCGAGAGTGTGAAACAGGCAAAGGGATGGCGCATGGTGAGCTCCTCAACGGCGTCCGGTAGCTTGCCGCAAAGAGACTGCCGATTGCAACCATTCCGCGGAGAGCCGGCACTCATCACGGCTTCTTGCTGGGGTCGGGCTCCGGGATTGCGGGATCCCAAGTACTGGCGGGGTCGGAAGCCCGAGCTTTGTGCGGCGTCGTAGAGGAAACTGTGGGTGGCTCTGGAGCGGGATCGAGATTAGAGTCCGCGCCGGAGTCAATGACCTGGTCTGGGACGGGGATGGTTAAGGGCTTGGGTTTGGTGGGGTCGGTGATTCCAGCCTCATCGTCGGCGTCGATGGCGGGGAGGGTGCGGAGGAGCAAGCTGTTGATGTAAGCCAGAACGGCGGCGCGGCGAGGGGATATGTGATTCTTGGCTAGTGTCCCGTCCCGGAAATACGTTCACATAGTCGTTGGACTTTAGCGAAGATCGAATCCGCGGTAGCGGTCCAGACGAAAGGCTGCGCGTGGTTGTTTGAAGTTTGCACGTATTGATCGATTTTCTCGACCAGTTCCTTGACGCTGCGAAATGTCCCGCGACGAATGGCCTGCTGCGTAATCCGGTTGAACCAGATCTCCACTTGATTTAGCCACGAGGCATAGGTCGGAGTGAAGTGTACGTGGAATCGTTGTCGTGCTGCGAGCCAGCGTTTTACTCGCGGGTGTTTGTGCGTCGCGTAGTTGTCCACGATGATGTGCACATCCAATGTCTCCGGCACGTTCTTCTCGATCTCTCTAAGGAAACCCAGATATTCCTGATGCCGGTGACGCGGCCGGCATTGCGTCAGCACTTTGCCCTTCGCGGTGTCCAGTGCGGCAAACAGCGTCGTAGTCCCGTGGCGTCGGTAATCGTGGGTCACGCCCTCGACGTAGCCAAGACCCATCGGCAACATCGGCTGCGTGCGTTCCAGCGCCTGAATCTGGCTCTTTTCATCCACGCACAAAACCACCGCATTTTCTGGGGGATTCAAGTACAACCCTACAATATCCCGTACTTTCTCTACGAAAAATGGATCCGTGGAGAGCTTGAAATGTTTCTGTCGGTGTGGCGCTAGCCCGAAAGCCTGCCAGATGCGGTGCACCGTTGATTTCGACAAGCGCGTCTCTTCAGCGATCTGCCGGATACTCCAGTGCGTGCCGTCCTTCGGTTTCGTCTCCAGCGTCTTGCGAACCAACCGCGCCACACGCTCATCACTGATCGGGCGGGGGCGGCCTGGGCGCAATTCGTCATGCAACCCGGACACATCCTGCTCCAGGAATCGCCGTCGCCACTTGCCCACCGTCGCGTTGGTCAGTCCCATCTGACGTGCAATTTGCATGTTCGTCTTGCCGGAGGAACTCAGCAAAATAATCCTGGCTCGGCTCACCAGTCCCGCCGGAAGGGATCGCGAACTGGCCATGCCTTCGAGCTGTTCCTGCTGTTCCGGCCGCAGAACTAAGGCCGCTTTCGGTCGTCCCATCGCCCTAGACACCCCCCATTCTGCACTGGAGATGTCTATATTCCCAGCAATACTATTGCCACTTATTTATGGGACATAACATTAGGAGCTCGTAGAGGTTGCTGAGGGAGTAGTTGATGCCTTGGGCGGTTTGGAGGCCCTGGGAATTCCTGATGAGAGGCGCGTAGACGTTGGCGGTTTCAGTCTGTTGCTCGGCAGCGAGATGGTAGGAACACAGGCGGGAGCGCTGGTCCGAGGCGAAGAGACGGCATTGGCGACCCGAGGAAGTGTGAAACTGGCAGCGAGTGGAAAGTGCAGAGGAGTTATCGGGTTGTGGTTTCATTTTGGTTCTCCATGAAGGGGCGGGGATACCCCACCCCGGGTGTTTTTGGTAAAGAGTGCGTAATCGACTGAAAACAAAAGGATTGAGTTTTGGCGCGCGCCAAAGAGTGCGGAACAGTGTGAAAGGAAAAGACTTAGTGATTTCCAGGGATACGTAGAAAAGGCGTAAGAGAAATATAACGCAGAGACGCCCCGACCGGGTCGGGATAGACGCCGAACGCGGAGGTTACGCGGAGACGCGGATTGTGGGGCGCGAGCATAGCGGGGGCTAGTTTGGCGGAGGTGGAGTCGAGAATTCACGACCCACGATATCATAAAATATTTGTTTTGTCAACTATAATTATAGTAACAAATAGGGCATTCATAATGAGCAAGTTACGGAATCGTTCGAATGGGCGCGCAAAGTGAAGAAAACAAAGGGGTAGAGCTCACTGAGGGGCATAGGAATGTGGATGTATTCCTGGTCGAGGGATGAGCGCGAGGCAACGAGGATTGATCCTGCGAGTATTTGATGACGGAGTATGTGGTTCAGGCCAGGATGGAAGAAAAGCGACGGTCCTCCGAAGATCCGGGCAAGCAAGCCGCTGCACTCCGGGTCGGAGGTGGGCGTGCGGGGAGACTGTTCCGCTACCTAGCAAGGCAGCTTTTTCGCCAGACTCCGCAACTAAACGTTCGAGAGAAAGTTGTTTATTCGTGCCATAATCGGCGACAAGACCGCTACTGGTTATGACGGCCCTTGCTAACCATTCCCTCGGAAGCATGCGCCTGAGGCTGACTTCATCGCTGCGTCGCGCGGTTTCGGTCTTGCTTTTTTCGGGGGTCATGATTTCCAGTTCTGCGCGGGCGCAATTCAATCAGGGGGCCAGTAGTACAGGCAATCTCCCTTCCAGTGTTCATGGCACGGTGCTGAATCGGATTACGCGCGAACCTATCGGCCGCGCCCTTGTCTATTCCCCGGACCAGCGATACGCGATGTTGACCGACGATCGCGGCCACTTCGAGTTTAAGTTTCCGCCGCAAGAGCCCGAGCCGGAAGGGGATCTCTCTACTATCAGGGATGCTGGCCCAATAGGTGCCAGGCAATTGCGTGTGCTGCAAAACTTGAGACCTAACGTGTTCCTGGCGCGCAAGCCGGGGTATCTGCAGGGCACGCGTGATCCGTCCTATGGCCGCGCCAACGCTTCGCAACCGGAGATCACTATCTCTCTCGATCCGGAGTCTCTGATTATCGGCCACGTCACCCTGCCGGGGACGGAAGGTGACTTGCGGGTCCGCCTGGAGTTGTACCGCCGGGACGTCAACGAAGGGCAGGAACACTGGACCTCAGCGGGCACATTCACGACGTGGGCCGATGGAGAGTTTCGTTTCTGCGACCTGGAAGCGGGAACTTACAAATTGGTGTCGCACGAGCAACTCGATCGGGATCCATTTAATTTCACTCCTGGCGGACAGCTGTTCGGTTATTCGCCCATTTTTTATCCGAATGCTTCGGATTTCTCCGCGGCACATCCCATTCAACTTGCTACTGGCGCGACATTCCAGGCCAACCTGACTCCGATCCGGCGCGAATATTATTCGGTCAAAATTCCCGTTGGCAATGCAGCCGCTGGACAGCAGATGAACATTCGCGTCTATCCGCTGGGGCATCCTGGTCCAGGTTATTCGCTCGGATACAATTTCGCGGAACAGTTAATTCAGGGAATGCTTCCGGAGGGCAACTACACGCTCGAAGCCGATACGCACGGCCAGCCCGGTTCTACGGGTATTGTCAATTTTTCGGTGGATGGTGCGGCGTACGAAGGAACTCCGCTGAACCTTATACCTAACTCATCGCTGACGGTGAACGTGACGGAAGAATTCAAATCGGCGCAAAGCGTCGTCCACGACGGTAGCTCGGGAAGCGACGATGAGCCCTCGCACGGGGTAGCCGTTCGGAACCTGAATGTGCAAGTCACACTGGTGCCCATGGAAGAGTTTGCGTCGGGCGAAGGTGGCGCCTCACAAGTGCTTGAGGGTGCTCCGGAAAATACCCTGGTGATTCCGAATGCGCGGCCGGGGCGCTACCGCGTGCGTGCCGAGACAGGCGTCGGCTTTGTGGCCTCTATCCTGTGCGGAGGGACGGACCTGATGCACGAAGCTCTGGTCGTCGGTCCGGGCGGAGTGAGTTCGCCGATTGAGGTAACGCTGCGCGATGATGGAGCCGAGGTGGACGGCAAGGCGGAAGGCGGCAACCAGTATTATGTATTTTTCCTTCCTGTTGGCGAGGGTTCGGGGCAATACCGGGCAGCGACCAGCAATCCTGACGGGTCGTTTACAGTGGAGCAGCTTCCTCCCGGCACCTATCATGTGCTCGCGTTTGATAGCCCGCACGAAGATTTGGCCTACACGAATCGGGAAGCGCTGCATACCCTCGAGTCGCAAGGACAAATCATTCATGTGAGCGCGGGCCAGAAGGAACACCTGCGGCTGAAGGTCATCACCAGGGGCGAAACGCAATGAGCGTTAGCGCGCGCATCCGCTGGATGTTTTTTGCCATTTCGGTATCAACGCTTGTGCCTGCTGGTGGCGCAGCTGCAGGGCAGAAGCAAAATCCAGCGACGCATGAAAGTGTCCCATCCCCACAAACGTTCAAAATTGCGGGAACAGTGGTGAATGCGATTACCGGCGAACCGCTTTCCCAGGCGCGCATCTTCATCGCAGAAGCAAAAGAGCGCGCCAAGTTGATTCCGATGATCACTTCAGAAAATGGTCGCTTTGAGTTTTCGCAATTGAAGCCGGGAAAGTATTCCTTGCAGGGAGCGAAACGCGGATTCATATCATCGGCCTACGAACAGCATGAGCAATTCTCTACGGCCATTGTGATTGGCCCGGAATTCTCCACGGAAAATCTGATTCTTCGGCTTACGCCAATGGCGCTCATTAACGGCCACGTGTTTGACGAATTCGGCGACCCGGTGCGAAAAGCGCGCGTCGTTCTCTTTATCGAGGACCATCGCGGGGGAATGAACCGCATCACGCGCCTCAATCTTTCGACGAGCGACGATCGGGGTTTTTACGATTTTTCTCTACTGCGCCCGGGGAGATACTATATTTCCGTTACCGCAAAGCCCTGGTACGCAATGCATCCGGCGTCCACGCCAGACGGATCCGGCAGTACTGCGCAGCAAATCTCCCCTTCGCTTGACGTCGCATACCCCACCACCTACTACCACGACGCCACGGAAGCCGAATCTGCCACTCCCATCGAAGTGAAGGGTGGCGATCGCCTGCAAATCGACATGCATGTGAATCCCACACCCGCTTTGCATCTTCTTTTCCGGATCCCTCAGGAGCAGCAGCACAGCTACAACATGCCGATGCTGCAAAAGCATGTCTTCGACTCCGTCGAAATGGTGCAGACGGAGGGAATGCACCCGGTAGCACCGGGCGTGTACGAAGTGACCGGCGTTCCTCCTGGCCGCTATAACGTGAGAGAAAGGAACGCGAACTCCGGCCAGCTTGAGCAATCTTCGGACGTCGAACTAGTCCGCAACGGGCAGGAGCTGAACGATTCTCGGAGCGAGCCGATGGGCAGCCTCAAGTTGTCCATCAAGAATCCAGGCGAAGAAGCGCTTCCCAAGCCCTATACCGTGGGCTTGCAGGATTCGCGACGGCGGATGGTGGCCTTCAGGCAAGGAGATCCTTCGGGGCAAATTGCTTTTGACGATTTGGCGCCGGGCAAATACGCGATTATGGTGTTTTCCCAAGCGAAGCCATATGCCGTAGCGCGGACATCGTCATCAGCCGGCGAATCTACGGGACACTCCGTAAACGTCACGCCTGGGGCGGCGCTGGATGTAACGGCATTCCTTACGGCTGGAGTCGTGAGCATCGAAGGAGTTGTTCACAAGATGGACAAGCCGGTCGCCGGGATCATGGTGGCGTTGGTGCCGGATGACCCGGAGATGCACATTGAACTGTTCCGGCGAGACCAAAGCGACTTCGATGGGACGTTTCTTGTGCGCGGCGTGATTCCAGGTTCCTACACTATCGTTGCGGTGGAAGACGCCTGGGGCTTTGAGTGGCTACAGCCCGGCGTGCTTGCCCGCTACGTTCAGCATGGACAGAACCTGACGATTGGACCACTGATGCGCGGAACCGTTCACCTGCCAGACCCGGTGGAAGTCCAACCACACTAAGCGTCCTACCCGTCACCCGCGAGGGCGTTTCACGTGTACAATGCCGGCAGTTCTCGCAACCTCAAATCGAAAGCCTGGTGAACAAAATGAGTGCAACGACCGCAACGAGTGCAAGAGGCCAGACACCGCCTGCCCACGTTGGCATGTTTCAATTGTTGAACGGCGTCTTCATTACCGGGGCGATTTCCTGCCTCGCGCGGCTCGGCGTTCCCGATCTTGTCGAACACGGTCCGAAATCGCCTGAGGAGCTTGGCAGCCAGATCGGAGTTGACCCGCGCGGTCTCTATCGGCTCATGCGCGCCACTGCCAGCGTGGGAGTGCTTTCGGAAGGCCCCGATGGAAAGTTCTCCGAAACGTCGCTGTCCGCCGTGCTGCGCAGCAACGCGAATCCCAGCTTGCGAGCCTTCGCGATGATACACGGCAGAGATTGGCATGGACTCGGCTGGTCCCATCTCGATTATTGCGTGCGCACGGGAAAGCAAGCGCTTGACAAGATTTACGGCATGCCCATCTTTCAATTTTTCGAGCAGCGCCCCGAGGAGGCACAAATCTTCAATCAGGCTATGAGCGATTTATCCACCATCGATGGTCCCGCAGTGGCGGACGCCTATTCGTTCGGCGAAATTCATTCCATCGTGGATGTGGGCGGCGGGCACGGACTTCTCCTGGCGACGATCCTGGCGAGGAATCCGCATTTGAAAGGCACGCTCTACGAAGTGCCGCACGTTGTGGCAGGCGCCAAGGACGGCCCGCTCAAGCCAATGATGGAACGCTGCACGCTGGCGTCCGGTGACATGTTTACTTCGGTTCCCGCGGGCGCCGACGCCTACATCATGAAGCACATCATTCATGACTGGCCCGACGACGTATGCATCAATATCCTGAAAGCCTGCCGAAAGGGCGTGAATTCCGGCGGCAAGCTACTGGTGGTGGACAACGTGATCCAGCCGGGCAACGAATTCGCGCCGGGCAAGTTCATGGATTTGCAAATGCTGATTTTCCCTGGCGGCTGCGAGCGCACTGAAAAACAGTTCCGCGACTTGTTCGCGGCCGCGGGCTGGCGGCTGAGCCGCGTTGTTCCCACCACTGTGCCCGAGTCGATCGTTGAAGGTGTCCCGGCCTGACGCCCATACCTTGCTGGTAACCAGCCACAACAAGAGGGTAAAAGCACGAGTCTGAAGGCTCGCCACAGGCTCTCGCCGGTTTGTTTGTTGCTATGTGCCCAACAGATTTGGCTGGAGGCGGGAGTAGCCGTGCTCATGGGCCCAGAGTGTGAGCGGGATCGCGGCTAGATCGTCGACCATAGGGATGGCGTGGCCGTCTTTGGTCAGGTCGATGGTGGTGAGAAAAAACTTACAGGCATCGCAGGCTTCGACACGGATGTGGGGCAGTTGTTCCGCTACGTACACCGGCAGCTTGCCTTCGGCCTGTTCGCCACAAGTGGGGCAATGAATCCGGCGGAACTCCCACTCCTGGGAACAGAATGAGCAAAGCAGGAAACGTTTTCCGCTATCGCCTTCCACCCGCAGCACGCCCAGGAGTGGACGCGCGCCGCACAACGGGCAAACCCGTACAGTAACCACCATCGGAGCCTGCGGCAGCAGCGCGGCACGAAACTCGGCATACGGTTGGAGGAAAGCCCGGGGAAGGAACTGCGCGAATGCGCCGACTTGCTGATCGTACTTGCCGCCGTGCTGCCAATACGATTCCAAACTTGCAATCCAGGAATCCGAAGGCAGCAAGGACAATTGATGCGCTGCTTTTCCCAACGCGGCGGGGGCACGTTGTTCGATGGTGGAGAGAAAGCCACGGAAGTGGGGAAGAAGCACGGAGAGGTCGAGAGGAACGCGCAACTCAGCTACGGAAATGTTGCTCGATTTCGTGCCAGCGGCAGCGGCGATGCCGGCGCGAAGCGTTTTTTGGAACGCGCCGATGTGTTTGTAGAAATTGAGAAATTCAGAGGCAAAAGAGTGTTGCGCGGAAAGCCGCTCGGCGCGGCGGATTCGGGCGTCGTACTCGGACAGACTCGTCCCACCGGCCCAGGTTGTGGTCATTTGCGGGGCGTGGATGATTCGCCGACGATTTCTTTATACCAGCCGGGGTGATAGCGCTTGGCGAAGGCAATAGAAACATCGCCGCGAATCACGGAGCCAAACGCGCCGCGCTCTGCAAACACGCCCATATAGATGTGGATCAGGAAGAGGCCAATGGTGAAGAGCGCCGCCGCGGGGTGAATGAGAACGGAAATGTATCTCAAGAAGCGGAGATTCCACGGTATGCGTTCCGGGAACCACAGCACGACTCCGCTCGCTAGCAGCGCCACGGTGCTCCAGAAGAATCCCCAGAAGAGAAACTTCTGTCCTGCGTTGTAACGCCCGGCCGGCGGCATTTTGTCGTCTTGATTGGTGCTGTAGTAGCGGACCGCCCCCCACCATGCTTTGTCCACATCGGTGTGCTTCATCTGCGGCGCCCACATGACGTACATGTTCCAGACCGCGGCGAAGAAAATAAGCCCGGCCCAGGGATGCAGCATCCTCGAAACCGGCGCGCCGCCAAGAAGCACCGCTACCCAGAACAACCAAGGCGACCAAAACGCGAGGCCGGTCATCAGCAAATAGATGTAGGCTCCCGCCGCGACCCAGTGCGTCAACCTTTCTTTCAGCGTGTAACGGAGGACGTGCCCGTGAGGAATAATTTGTTCAGGGTGGCTCACGATTTTGATCCTCCCGGAGTGATGTCCTCTTCCTCGCGTTCCTTGGGGCCGAATCGCAAGTAGTGCACGAAGAGGCCGATCAATCCGCCAACCATGGCGACGTTGCCAAGCCACTTCAGCGGACCTTTCCAGAGTTTTACAGTCCACGGCACGTGCGGATCTTTCGGCAGGCCGCCGTAAAGCTCCGGATGTGTGGTGTCATGCAGCACGTAGATCACCCCGGTGCCGCCCACGCCTGGCGGATCGTAAACGCCGGCATTCGGGAAGTTGGAGTGGTCGCGAAGCTGTTTCGCGCGGCCTTCAGCAAGGAACTTCATATCGTCCTTGCTGCCAAAGTGCAGACAGCCCGTCGGACACGACTTGATGCACGCCGGTTCGAGCCCCTCACTCACGCGATCGGTGCACAGGGTGCACTTGAAAACGCGATTGGTCTTCGGATTCATCTTCGGAATGTCGAAGGGGCATCCCGTGATGCAATAGCCGCAGCCGATGCAATTGGCTTGCTGGAAATCGACGATGCCATTGGTATATTGCACGATGGCGCCGTCCGCGGGACACGCCGCGAGGCAACCCGGCTCCGCGCAGTGCATGCACTGATTCTTGCGCATCAGCCACATCAGCGTGCCGTCTTCGCGTTCGTGTTCGTTGAAGAGGATCAGGTTCCAATAATTCCAGCGCGTCTCCGGCATGGTCTGATAGGTATTGTCGAAGACGGTTTCGCCGAAGGGCAGATCGTTCCACTCCATGCACGCGACTTCGCAGGCTTTGCAGCCGATGCAGGTGGTGGTGTCAATGAGTTTGCAGACCGTGTATTCGCGCTGGGTGTCCTCGCCGGGGACAGTTCCGGCGTGACCTGAAATTTTCTGGATGCGCAATGCTTCCTGGCTCATGGCATCCCCTACGCTTTCTCGAGCTTCACCAGGAAGCCCTTGAATTCCGGCGTGTACGCGTTGGGATCAAAGACCGTCGGAGTCAGCAGATTCACCAGCGTCCTGGCGTCCTTGCTTTCGTCCTCCTTGATGCCCCGATAGCCCTGATGGATGGGAATTCCGATTTGGTAGACTTTTTTGCCGTCGATCATCATCGGCTTGATGCGCTTGGTGACCATCGCTTTCGCGATGTACTCACCGCGGATACTGGAGACCTTCACTTTTTCGCCGCCCATGATGCCCATCTCTTGTGCCATTTCCGTAGAAATTTCCACGAAGGGCTCCGGTATGAGCTGTACGTTCATCGGATTGTTTTTTGTCCAGTAGTGATAAAGCTCGGTCAGGCGATAGGTTGTGCAGATGACGGTGTAGCCGTCTTTTGTTGTGCCGTACTTGTCGTCCGGGGTCTTGAAGCGCTTCACCACCGGATTGTGCGTTTGCGCCGGGTGAAGCGGATTGTCAACTGGGCTTTCGATCGGTTCGTAGTGTTCCGGGAATGGTCCGTCAGCGAAGGCTCCAAGTGGCCCAAAGATTCGCCCGACGCCTTCCGGATTCATGATGAACGGGCCCATGTGATCTTTGGGCTTGGAGTCGGCT
>Ga0179592_10001011_pt1 | contig 11371 bp, 7 predicted proteins | sample CZODoug2_1_08_16_FD_148623 | JGI IMG/M metagenome (GOLD analysis project Ga0179592, IMG submission 148623) | Vadose zone soil fungal communities from Angelo Coast Range Reserve, California, USA - CZODoug2_1_08_16fungal (Illumina Assembly) | ecosystem: Environmental > Terrestrial > Soil > Vadose...
TCCGCACGGTCGCGGTATTTGCCAACGAGGACCGCTTCAGCCTGCACCGCTTCAAGGCTGACGAGTCCTATCTGGTCGGAGCCGGCCTGAAACCGATCGCCGCCTACCTGGACATCGGCGAGGTTCTACGGGTGGCGCGCGAAGCCGACGTCGATGCGATTCATCCAGGCTACGGTTTTCTGTCCGAGAACCCCGAGTTTTCCGCAGCCTGCGAAGAGGCCGGCATCGTTTTCATCGGCCCCTCGCCCGAGGTGCTGCGCAAGATGGGCAACAAGGTGGCGGCACGCAATCTGGCCGCGGCCAACGGCGTGCCGATGGTCCCGGCCACCGGCGCACTGCCGCCGGACCTGGATGGGGCGGTGCGCGAGGCAGGCGCGATCGGCTATCCGCTGATGTTGAAGGCGAGCTGGGGCGGAGGCGGGCGCGGCATGCGCGCGATCGATTCCGAAGACGACCTGGTGTCCCAGTTCGAGGCCGCCCGGCGCGAAGCGCAGGCCGCGTTCGGCAACGGCGAGGTCTACCTGGAACGGCTGGTGCGCCGCGCCCGTCACATCGAGGTCCAGATCCTGGGCGACACGCACGGCAACCTGGTGCACCTGTTCGAGCGCGACTGCTCGGTACAGCGGCGCAATCAGAAAGTCGTCGAGCGGGCCCCCGCGCCGTATCTGGACCCGGCCGGGCGTCAATCGCTGTGCGAGGCCGCGTTGCGGCTGGCGCGCGCGGTCGGCTATACGCACGCAGGAACGGTCGAATTCCTGATGGATGCAGACACCGGGGCGTTCTACTTCATCGAAGTCAATCCCCGGATCCAGGTCGAACACACGGTGACCGAGGAGATCACCGGCGTGGACATCGTGAAGGCCCAGATCCGGGTGTCCGAAGGCGGCCGGATCGGCGGCAACGATTCCTTGCTTCCGTCGCAGGAAGCGATCCGGATGAACGGCCACGCGGTCCAGTGCCGGGTCACGACCGAGGACCCCGAGAAAGGCTTCGCGCCCGACTACGGCCGCATCACGGCCTACCGCAGTGCGGCCGGCTTCGGCCTGCGCCTGGACGGCGGCACAGCCTATACGGGCGCCGTGATCACGCCGTTTTACGACTCGCTGCTGGTGAAGGTCACCGCATGGGGCCACACGGTGGACGAGTCCATCGCACGTATGCACCGGGCGCTGGGTGAGTTCCGGATCCGGGGCGTGACGTCGAACCTGCAGTTCCTGGAGAACGTGATCGCCCATCCACTGTTCCGCAACGGCGAGTGCACCACCCGGTTCATCGACACGACGCCCGAGCTGTTCAAATTCCAGGCCCGACGCGACCGTGCCACCAAGCTGCTGCGCTTCCTGGGCGAAGTCGCCGTCAACAGCAACCCCGAGATGAAAGGGCGCGAGCAGCCGACGCTGCCGTTGCCGCGTCCCGCGGTGCCGGCCTTCGACCGCTCGGCCCTGCCGCCGGCCGGCGCGCGCGACCGCCTGCGCGAACTGGGGGCGGCCGCTTTTGCGCGCTCGATCCTTGAGCACCCGCGCGTGCTGCTGACCGACACCACGATGCGCGATGCACACCAGTCGCTGTTCGCCACGCGCATGCGCACGGCCGACATGCTGGAGATCGCGCCCTACTACGCCCGTAAGCTGGCCGGGCTCTTTTCGGTCGAATGCTGGGGCGGGGCCACCTTCGACGTGGCGATGCGCTTCCTGAAGGAGGATCCCTGGGAGCGGCTGGCGCGGCTGCGCGAAGCAATGCCCAACCTGATCCTGCAGGTGCTGGTGCGCGGCGCCAACGGCGTCGGATACACGACCTATCCGGACAACGTGGTGCGGTATTTCGTGCAACAGTCGGCCGCCAACGGCGTCGATCTGTTCCGCGTGTTCGACTCGATGAACTGGATCGAGAACACGCGGGTGACGATCGACGCCGTGCTCGAGTCCGGCGCACTGTGCGAGGCATCGCTGTGCTACACGGCGGACCTGTTCGATCCGAGCCGGCCCAAGTTCGGCCTGAACTACTACCTGGAGCTGGCGCGCCAGATCGCACGGACCGGTGCGCACATCCTGTGCATCAAGGACATGGCCGGCGTGTGCCGGCCGCGGGCGGCGCGCGAACTGGTGCGCGCGCTGAAGCAGGAAGTCGGAATGCCGATCCACTTCCACACGCACGACACCTCGGGCATGGCGGCCGCCAGCGTTCTGGCGGCGATCGAAGCCGGAGCCGACGCGGTCGACGGTGCCCTCGATTCGATGTCGGGCCTGACGTCGCAGCCGAGCCTGGGGGCGATCGAGGCCGCGCTGGCCGGCACCGAACTCAGACCGGATGTCGATCCCGAGGCCATGCAGGAGGCGTCGTACTACTGGGAGGGCGTACGGCGTCTGTACGAGCCGTTCGAGCCGGACTTGCGCGCGCCGAGCTCGGACGTGTACCGGCACGAGATGCCGGGCGGGCAGGTCACGAACCTGCGCGAACAGGCGCGCGCGATGGGGCTGGATCACCGCTGGCCCGAGGTCTCGCGCGCCTATGCGCAGGTCAACCGGCTGTTCGGCGACATCGTCAAAGTGACGCCGACTTCGAAGGTCGTCGGCGACATGGCGCTCTACATGGTCGCCAACGACCTGAACGAGCGCGACGTGCAGGATCCCGCGCGCGAGATCAGTTTTCCGGACTCGGTAGTGGCCCTGTTCAAAGGGGAGCTGGGACTTTCCCCCGAGGGCTTTCCGGGCGAGCTGCAAAAGAAGATCCTGAAGGGCCAGGTGCCGCTGACTCAGCGCGCCGGCGACGTGCTGGCGCCGGTGGATCTGGAAGCGACCCGCAGCGAGCTGCAATCTCACATCGGACGCCATGCGAGCGATACGGACCTGGCCTCGTACCTGATGTACCCCAAAGTGTTCCGCGATTTCGCGGAGCATCAGCGCACCTATGGCGAGGTATCGCGCTTGCCGACCTCGGCATTCTTCTACGGCCTGCACGACCGCGAGGAGATCGCCGTTTCGATCGACAAAGGCAAGACGCTGATCGTGCGCCAGACCGGACGCAGCGATCAGCCCGACGATGAGGGAATGATCAAGGTCTTCTTCGAGCTGAACGGGCAGCAGCGGCTGATGCGGATTGCCCGCGAGGGGGCGATCGCATTGCGCCGGCATCCGAAGATCGATCCGGCCAATGCCGGGCACATCGGCGCGCCGATGGCCGGCGCTATCGTCACGGTCGCCGTGCACGCCGGCCAGCGGGTCACCAAAGGCACTCCGATCGCGTCGATCGAGGCGATGAAGATGGAGACCGTCTTATTCACCGACCGGGACGCGACGGTCGACTCGGTCCACGTCAAACCGGGCGATCAGGTCGAGGCCAAGGACCTGCTAATTGTGCTGAGCGGCTGACTTTACCGGCAGCCCCTGCCCCGCCTGCGGCTGAGAGGTTGACACCGGGGCCATGTTCGCCTCGACCGGCAGCTTCATCGCGAGCTGATCGAACAGGAACGCTTCGATATCGGCCATCTGGCTGGCGCGGATCGACAGCGAGCTGCCGATCCCGTGCCCGGCGTGCGCGTTGATGCTCAGAAACACCGGCCGCCCCGACACAGTCGCCGCCTGCAGGCGCGCGACCATCTTGCGCGACTGCATCGGATTGACCCGCCCGTCGTGTTCACCGGTGGCCATCAACACGGCCGGATAATTGGTGTCGTCGGTGACCTGGTGATACGGCGAGTATGCGAACAGCGCCCGGAACTGCTGCGGGTCCTGCACGGTGCCGAACTCGGTCGTGTTGAAAGCGCCGTTCGGATCCAACTCGACCCGCAGCATGTCGTAGATCCCGACCCGGGACACCACGGCCCGGAACAGCTCCGGATGCTGCGTGATGGCCGCGCCCATCAGCAATCCGCCGTTGCTGCCGCCGATGATCGCCAGATGCTGCTCCGCCGTGACCTTCTGCGCGATCAGATAGCGGGCCGCGGCGGCGAAGTCGTCGAACACGTTCTGTTTCTGTGTCAGAGCGCCCTGCCGATGCCACTGCTCGCCGTATTCACCGCCACCGCGCAGATTGGCGACCACGTACACGCCGCCGGCATCCAGCCAAAGGCGCACGTCCGGCCCGAGAAAGCGCGGCGTCATGCTGACGCCGTAGCCGCCGTAACCGGTGAGCAGGACCGGGTGGGAACCGTCGAGCGTGATGCCTTTGCGCCGCACGATATTCAGCGGCACATGCGTGCCGTCCTTCGAAGTGGCGAACTCGCGCACCACCTCGGCATCAGGGTACGAAACGGGGCTGGTCTGGGCCAGCTGCGTTTCGGTCGCCGTGCCGCTGGCCTCGTCGTACCGCGAAAAGTAGGGCGGCCGCAGGTACGTCCGGATCGAATAAAGCAGCGTGCCGTCGCCCGCCGGCTCGACCTCGTCGACCGTGGCCAGATCCGGCAGAGGCATGACGCCCTGCTCAATGCCCTCGTGGTCGAACACCGCAACCCGCGACGGCCCTCCGTCCAACTCGCGCACGTACAGCGCCTTGGCCGTGACCACCACCGGTTCGCCGCCGAATTCGCCCCCAGGCTGGATCACGTAGCGCGACTCCGGAACGATCAGCCGGGCATGCTCGAGGCTCGGTTGGGCCAGATCCAGTTTCAGCAGCTTGCCGTGGGGTGCATCCTTGCGCGACACAAAATAAAGCCAGTCGTCCGGTCCGATCACGGCCGCGACGACCTTGTCCTCGAAGTGCGTCACCTGATGCACGCTGCCGTCGGGCGAAACGACGTAGTGCGCGTATTCGCCGCCGTCGCCATTGGCCACCGTCACCAGCACGTATCTGGGGTTGAACCGGTTGTCGAGGAAGATCTCGGCGACTTTCGGAAAATCCTGGCCCAGCACCAGCGCGTCCTTGGACGCTTTGTCGCCGATCCGGTGAAAGTAGACCTTCTGGAAGAAATGCTGCTCCGAGGCTGGACGGTCCGGCCCCGGATAGCGCGTGTACCAGAATCCCCGTGAGTCGGCCCGCCAGGCCACGCTGCCGCCCGCGGTCGGGTATTGCACCCGGGCAATCACTTCGCCGACTCTGTCTCGGCTGGCGACGTCGAACACGTGCAGCGAGCCGTCTTCGCTGCCATTGTCCGACAGCGAAACGGCGACCTGCTTGCCGTCCGGCGACGGCACGAACCAGTCGATCGCGGTCGTGCCTTTCGGATTCAGCACGTTCGGATCGACCACGACACGCACCCTGGCCGGATCGAGCTCCCGCGCGAGCACCGCGATCATCGGCTGCTGCCTGGGCGGCTGACTGTAAAGCGCGAAGATCTTGCCGCCGGCCGTGACCAACGAGGAAAACGAGCTGGACGTTTTCGAGATCTGCCGCCACAGGCGATCGAAGATCGGCTTGCGTACGGCCAGCCCGTCCAGATACTTGCGCGTGCGCTCATCCTGTGCGGTGCTCCAGCGTTTCACGGCCGGGTCATCGGCGTTCTCCAGCCAGCGGTACGGGTCATCCACCTTCACGTCGAAGTAGGTATCCACCACATCCCGCGCCAGCGTCGGTGGGGCATTCCGATCGCCCGCGTGCGCGCCGCTGCACAGCAGCATCAGGCAGCCCGCTGCGATCGAACTGGCGCATCCGAGCATCGAGGTCTTCGGTGTCATTCTTTACTCCGGTGGTGGTCAGCCAGGCATCTGTGCGCGCTGCTATTGTAGTGAGCGGGCGCAACGCAATGCGACCGCAAGCGCGTCGGCACAGCGCTGGAGGGACCGAATGCTCGCAATGCAACTGGAGCGCCCCGGCCAGCCGTTGCAACCGTCGCGGCGCCCCGATCCTGACCCTGGACCCGGCCAGGTTCTGATCAGAGTGGCCTGCTGTGGCGTCTGCCGCACCGACCTGCACATCGTCGACGGCGAGTTGCCGGCGCTTGATCATCCGGTCGTGCCGGGCCACGAAATCGTCGGGCGCGTGACCGCGCGCGGCAGCGGGGTCGATCATCCGGCCGTAGGCGACCGCGTCGGCGTTCCTTGGCTCGGTTGGACCTGCGGCGAATGCGAAGCGTGCCAGGCGGGCCGCGAGAACCTGTGCGTGCGCGCCCGGTTCACCGGCTATCACCTGGACGGCGGCTACGCCGACCTCGCGCTGGCCGACGCGCGCTATGTATTCGCTCTGCCCGACCGATACGACGACCAGCAGGCCGCGCCGCTGCTGTGCTCCGGGTTGATCGGATACCGCGCGTTGCGGCTCGCCGGCCCGGCCCAACGGCTCGGAATCTACGGATTCGGCGCCGCCGCCCACGTCATCGCGCAGGTCGCGCGCCACCAGGGGCGGGACTTGTTCGCATTCACCCGGCCGGGCGACCACAAGGCCCAGCAATTCGCGCTCGAGCTCGGGGCGGCGTGGGCGGGTGGATCCGATCAACCGCCCCCGCGGCCACTGGACGCCGCGCTGATCTTCGCACCGGTCGGGGCGCTGGTGCCGGTGGCGCTGAAGGCGCTGGCCCCCGGCGGCACGGTCGTCTGCGCCGGCATCCACATGTCGGATATCCCGGCTTTCCCCTATTCGATCCTGTGGCAGGAACGGCGCATCGTGTCGGTCGCGAATCTGACTCGCAAGGACGGCGACGAATTCATGGCGCTGGCGGCGCAAGTGCCGATCCAGGCCCACACCGAGACCTGGCCGCTTTCGCGTGCCAACGAGGCGCTGGCGGCGCTGCGCGAGGGTCGCTTGCAGGGAGCGGCCGTCGTGCGGCCGGATGCCTGAGGCGCAAGACCGCCGCGGCGCTGACAGATCGCCCGGGAAGCAGAGCAGCACGCGGGCCGACCGCTCCGCTCAGAAGAACTCGACTTCGGCCCTGTCCTGCTGGGGGGCGACGTGCCCCGCCTGCATCAGCCCTTCGAACCAGCAGCTTCGGTTGCGGCCGTTATTTTTCGCGTAATAAAGCGCGGTATCGGCCCGGCCGATGGCCAGGGCCGGGATGTCGCTCGGCCGGATCTGCGTATAGCCGACGCTGACCGTCACAAGTCCGATCTGCGGGAAGCGGTGATTCTCGATCCCCTGGCGCACCCGCTCGAGCGCTGTCAGCGCTCCGTCCGGGCCGACCCGATTCAGGATGACCGCAAACTCCTCGCCGCCGTAACGGAACACCGGGTCGGTGCCGCGCAGGCTCTGGCGGATCAGCCTCGAGAGTATCAGCAGCACCTCGTCGCCGAACAAGTGGCCCTGCGTATCGTTGATCCGTTTGAAGTGGTCGATGTCCAGCACCGCGAACCAGTTCGACGCGTCCGTCGGGTCCGATCGTCCCGATCCGGCGCCTTCGCGCCCCCTCACGAACACCACATCCAGCGTGCGGCGGCCGAGCAGGCCGGTCAGAGCGTCGCGTTCGCCGTAGTCGAGCGCGGCCAGATGATTGGCGACGACCTGCACCAGATCGCGCACCAGCACCATTTGCGCCGAAACCTCGCCGCACCGGTCGGACTCGATGGCGATTTCAACGAAACCCTGCACGGCGCGCTCGCCGTGCACCGGAAATGCGTAGCAAACGTGGGGCCGCGTCCCGCACCCGGCGGCCTCGGCCTGGCTGACCCGGCCCCGGATCACGCACTCGTTCCAGTGCGGCTGATCGGTCAGAAGCGGCAGGTCCGAGGCTTGCAACAGCTGTTGGCCGTCGCAGCGCCCGGTTGCCTCAACGCTCGCCTGCCGTTGCACCCGGCGCCCGGCCAGATCATCGATCAGGCCGAACACCGTGACCCGTTGCGGATGGATCCGATCGAACAGCAGTTGTGCCAGCAGCGACGTGACGGTCGCCCGGTCACGGCTGGCCGTGAGAGCGGCGATCGAACTGATCAAGGAAACGGACTGAACCACGAGGACCCATGCGAGGTCGGGGTGCCGCGAACATCGTATGCGTGGCTCCCCGACCCGATCCCCCGATATGAAGCCGATTCGAGGGCACATTGAAATCGAGGACACAATGAAAGGCGGAGACGGGCCTCGCAGCTAACCCGATATCCCGAGTTCCCGGCTCAATTTCTCGAATCGATCGCGCAACTGCGCGACCTCGTCTTCGAGCCGGCCCACATGCGCCTTCAGCGCCGCCAGCTCCGAGGCGCTCACATCGGCGGTCTCCAGCGCCTCGGGAATCTGCGAAACGCTGTCTTCGGCCGGCACGCCGGACAGGCAGTGCATCCAGCGCGCCTCGCGCTCGCCGGGACGGCGAGTCAGCCGTTTGACGAGTGCCCCGCCCTGCTCCGGCGCACGCGCCGCCAGTTCGTCCAGGAATGCCTCGACCGAGGAGACGTCGGCGAAGCGGTGCAGCCGCTCGCTGCCGGTCCTCAACTCGGCGCTGGTCTGCGCGCCGCGCAGCATCAGGGCGGCCAGCAGCGCCACCGCCTGGTCGGGCACACGCAGCACGCGGCCGACGTTGTGCGAGTAGCGGGCCACGCGCATGCCGCTGGATTCGATCACCATCGTGCGCGCCTTCATCGCGTCGACGGCCGCCTGCACTTCGGCTTCGGTCGCATCGATCACCGGGTCGCGGTTGCTCTTCTGGTTGCAGCCCGAGGTCAGCGCGTTCAGCGACAACGGATAGGTATCGGAGACCGTCTTTTCCTTCTCGACCAGCACGCCCAGCACGCGGGTCTCCAACAGCGACAATAAAGGCAGCGTCGACGCCATCTAGCCCCCGATGAAGCGGGCCGGGCGCCGCGCACGGAACGCCGCCACACCCTCGCGGTAGTCCAGGCTGCCCCCCAGCTCGCGCAGGAAGGCGCTTTCCAGATCCAGACTGACCTCGAGCGTTTGCACCGCCGACGCCTGGATGGCCTGCTTGGTCCGGGCGAACCCCAGCGTGGGCCCTTCAGCCAGACGCGTTGCCAGCTCGCGCGCGCGGGCGGCCAGGTGTTCGTCCGGTACGCACTCCCAGATCAACCCCCAGGCCTGCGCGTCGGCGGCCTCGAGCGCCTCACCGAACAGCGCCAGGCCCATCGCTCGCGCCGGACCGACCAGTCGCGGCAAGGTCCATGTGCCTCCGGCGCCCGGCAACAAACCCAGGCGGCAAAGCGGCTGCACGAAACTCGCGGACAGCCCGGCGATCACCACGTCACAGGCCAGCGCGATGTTGGCCCCGGCGCCAGCGGCGACTCCGTTCACCGCCGCCAGCACGGGAATCGGCAGATCGCGGATTCCCAGCACGACCGGCCGGTAGCCGTGTTCGATCACCGAGCCCAGATCGACCGGACCGAGCGCCGGGTCGACCGATTCATCGTCCAGGTCCTGACCGGTGCAGAAAGCACGGCCGGCGCCGGTCAGCATCAGGCAGCGTACCGAGGCGTCCAGCCGCACCGTCGCAAGCGCGCTGGCCAGTTCGCCGAGCATCGTGCGGGTCAGGCTGTTCAGCCGATCCGGACGGTTCAGCGTCAACGTGGCAACGCCTTGCTCGATGTGCAGGTGGATGGTCTCGAACGGCTGGGGCATGGGAGCGTGCTGGATTGCACGTCATATTATCGGGATTTGATCGCGCGTTGATAGAATCGCCCAGTCTTACGACCCGGTGGTCGCCGCTGGTTGCCCAACGGCTGCCCAAGAAATGAATGTGGAGCAAGCCCGCCTGAACATGATCGAGCAGCAGATCCGTCCCTGGGACGTGCTCGACCAGTCGGTGCTGGATCTGCTGTACACGGTCCGGCGCGAGGAGTTCGTGCCGCCGCAGCTGCGGGCGCTGGCGTTTGCCGACATCGAACTGCCGCTGCGGATCGACGGAGTCGACACGGGCGAAGTGATGATGGCGCCGAAAGTCGAGGCCCGGCTGATGCAGGAACTGGGCATCCAGGCGCACGAGGCGGTGCTGGAGGTCGGCACCGGGTCGGGTTACATGGCGGCCCTGGCGGCTCATCGCGCCCATACGGTGCTGTCGATCGAGATGGATCGGCGTCTGGCTTCGTTCGGCGCCGCGAACCTCGACCGGGCCGGCGTCCGCAATGCCCGGGTCGAGCTCGGTGACGGCGCGCTGGGTTGGAGCGACCGCGCGCCATACGACGTCATCATCATGTCCGGTTCGTTGCCGGTACTGCCCGATGCGCTGCTGGCGCAACTGAAAATCGGCGGGCGGATCGTGGCCATCGTCGGCGACGCGCCGGCGATGACCGCGCAGCTCGTCACGCGCATCTCGCCGACCAGCTACGACACGCTGCCTCTGTTCGAAACCTGCCTGAGGCCCTTGCGCCATGCATGGCGGCCTGATCCGTTCCGCTTCTGAGCAGCGCGCGCGTCGGGAACGGACGTCCGGGGCATGAAGCGGCTGTCGGTGGCCGAATTGTCGAAGTGGCTTGCCGATGGGCAGCGCGAGCCGCCGCTGCTGCTCGACGTGCGCGAGCCCTGGGAGTTCGCGCTGTGCCGCCTCGAGGCGTCCGAGCTGATCCCTCTGGGCACGCTCGGCGGCCGGCTGCCGTCGATCGATTGCGAGCAGCCCATCGTCTGCATCTGCCACCACGGCACCCGCAGCTTCCACGCCGCCCTGGCGCTGGAGCGCAACGGGTGCCGCGAGGTCTACAACTTAGTCGGCGGGATCGACGCGTGGGCGCGTCAGATCGACCAGTCGATGGCCGTCTATTGAGCAGGGAGGCGCCGGGGCGTACCCGGCGGGGAGGAAGCGAAATGGTTCTGCAACGCGCGATGCGGTCGTGCCTGGTTGCGTTGGCTGTCACGGGCGCATCAACCGCCGTCCAAGCCGCACCCAGTGACTTGATCGGGGTCCTGAACGAAGCGCTGGCCAACGATCCGGTGTACGCCTCGGCACGCTTTGCCGAGGAGGCTTCGGCCGAGGCCGAGCCGCAGGCCCGCGCGGCCCTGCTGCCCAACGTGTCGGCGTCGGCCTCGATCAATACGACCGACTACCACTTCGTGTCGGGGAACTATCAGGTCGAGCCCAGTTTCGTCCAGACCTTTACGAGCTGGGGACCGACCTTGCAGGTCGCCATGCCCCTGTACCGGGCTCAGCTGTGGGACTCCCTGTCGCAGTCCAGGCTTGCGGTCCGGCAAAGCCAGATGCAGTTCGCGCAGTCCCGCGAGGACCTGCTGGTGCGGGTGGCGCAGGCCTATTTCGACGTGCTGGCGTCCAGCGACGCGCTGATCGCGATCCAGACCAACAAGCAGGCGATTTCCGAGCAACTGGCCCAGGCGCAGCGCGAATTCGAAGTCGGCACCAAGACGATCGTCGACACGCACGAGGCCAAGGCCCGCTACGACCTGGCGCTGGCGCAGGAGCAGGTAGCGCTGGGCGACCTGGTCGTGAAGAAAAGCTCGCTGCGCGCCATCGTCGGCCGCGACGTGGGCGATCTGGCGCCGCTGCGCGATGCGCCCGAGCTGGTGGGGCCGCAGCCGCCCGACGTCGAAGCGTGGGCCCACAACGCCGAGCAGAACAACTTCT
>Ga0179592_10001013_pt1 | contig 11359 bp, 7 predicted proteins | sample CZODoug2_1_08_16_FD_148623 | JGI IMG/M metagenome (GOLD analysis project Ga0179592, IMG submission 148623) | Vadose zone soil fungal communities from Angelo Coast Range Reserve, California, USA - CZODoug2_1_08_16fungal (Illumina Assembly) | ecosystem: Environmental > Terrestrial > Soil > Vadose...
GTGGCGCTCTCGCACATCGAATTCGTCGCGCTGTCGGAAAACCGGACCCTCGCCATCATGGTCATGGACAACCGGGAAGTGCAGAACCGCGTGGTTCAGCTCGACCGCCATTATTCTCCCGAGGAGTTGCGGCGGGCGGCGAATTACCTGAACGAGGCATTCGGCGGCCGGTCGTTGCCGGATGTCAGAGCGTTGCTCCTGCGCCAGCTCCAGGAAACCCGCCAGCACATGAATCAGCTGATGCTCGACGCCATCCAGGTCGCGCAGAAGGTGTTCGACACCAAGACGGATGAACGGGTGGAATACGTGATCGCCGGCGAGACCAATCTGATGGGTTTCGCAGAGCTTTCCAACGTCGACAAGCTGCGGCGCTTGTTCGAAGCCTTCAACGAAAAGCACGACATATTGAAACTCCTGGACAGTTGCCTGCACGCCGACGGCATCCAGATCTTCATCGGCCAGGAGTCCGGATACCGGATCCTGGACGACATCAGCGTGGTCACGGCCCCCTACATGCTGGACAATAAGGTGGTCGGCGTGCTCGGCATCATCGGGCCGACTCGGATGGCCTACGAGCGGGTCATCCCCATCGTCGATGTGACCGCGAAACTGCTCGGCTCGGCCTTGAACGCCCGCAAATAGCCCCCAAGACGCACACTTCGAGCGGCTTCCTGAAAGCCGCCTATCTGTGAGGGCATTGCAACGTGAGCGAAAACAACCAGCCTCTGGGCGATGTCGCCCCGGACAACGGTGCAGACGCGGTGGCGTCGGCGCAGATTCCGGCCCTGGCCGCTGCGGAGGCCAAGGCACAAGAGAACTGGAACAGCTACCTGCGGTCTGTCGCCGAGCTGGAGAACTTCCGCAAGCGTACCGAGCGCGAAATCGACAACGCGCGCAAGTTCGCCATCGAGCGCTTCGCCCAGGAACTGGTTACGGTCGGCGATGCGCTGGAGGCCGGCATCACGGCCGGCGCCGCCAATCCCGGTCCCGCCCTGTTGGAGGGCGCGCAGGCCACCTTGCGGCAACTGCACCGTGCCTTCGAGAAGGCGGGCATCAAGATTATCGATCCGGTCGGGCAACCCTTCGATCCGGCCTGGCATGAGGCCATGATGGTGCAGGAAAGCCGGGATCAGTCGGCCAACACCGTGTTGGCGGTAATTCAAAAGGGCTATTCCCTGAACGGCCGGTTGCTGCGCCCCGCGCGGGTGATCGTCAGTAAAGCGCCCGGGGATACCAATTGAACTTAAGGGTACCAATTGAAATTGCCGGGGTCCTCCCCCACGTAGCGGTCAGAGCATTTGAATTTTAGAGGGTTTTCACTATGGGTAAAATAATTGGCATCGATCTCGGTACGACGAACTCGTGCGTCGCGATCATGGAAGGCGGCAAGCCGAAGGTTATCGAGAACAGCGAAGGTGACCGGACGACACCGTCGATCGTTGCCTTCACGAAGGATGGCGAGGTGCTGGTGGGACAGTCCGCCAAACGCCAGGCCGTCACTAACCCCGCTAACACGGTTGCTGCGGTAAAACGCCTGATCGGCCGCAAGTTCGCCGATGACGTCGTCAAGAAGGACGTCAGCATGGTTTCCTACAAGATCGTCAAGGCCGACAACGGCGACGCCTGGGTGGAAGTGCAGGGCAAGAAGATGGCGCCCCCCGAGGTCTCGGCCCGCGTTCTCATGAAGATGAAGAAGACCGCCGAGGATTATTTGGGCGAGCCCGTGACCGAAGCGGTCATCACCGTGCCGGCCTACTTCAATGATTCCCAGCGTCAGGCGACGAAGGATGCCGGGCGCATCGCCGGCCTCAACGTGAAGCGCATCATCAACGAACCCACCGCGGCCGCGCTGGCCTATGGCCTCGACAAGGACGGCGGCGACCGCAAGATCGCGGTCTACGACCTGGGTGGCGGCACGTTCGACGTGTCGGTCATCGAGATCGCGGAAGTCGACGGCGAGCGCCAGTTCGAAGTGCTGTCCACCAACGGCGATACGTTCCTGGGCGGCGAGGATTTCGATCTTCGCGTCATCAACTATCTGGCGGACGAGTTCAAGAAGGAAAGCGGGATCGACGTGCGCAAGGATCCCCTTGCCATGCAGCGCCTGAAAGAGGCGTCCGAAAAAGCCAAGATCGAGCTCTCCTCGAGCCAGCAGACCGAGATCAACCTGCCGTATATCACGGCGGATGCCGCCGGCCCCAAGCATCTCAACATGAAGCTGACCCGGGCGAAGCTCGAGTCCCTGGTGGAGGATTTGGTGCAGCGGACCATCGAGCCCTGCCGCATCGCGTTGAAAGACGCCGGCCTGTCCATGAAGGACGTGGGCGAAGTGATTCTGGTCGGCGGTCAGACCCGCATGCCGCTGGTGCAGAAGGCGGTCAAGGATCTGTTCGGCCGGGAGCCGCGCAAGGATGTGAATCCGGACGAGGCGGTTGCCGTCGGTGCGGCGATCCAAGGCGGAGTCCTGTCGGGCGACGTGAAGGACGTTCTGTTGCTCGACGTGACGCCCCTTTCCTTGGGGATCGAGACCCTGGGCGGCATCATGACCAAGGTGATCGAGAAAAACACGACCATCCCGACCAAGGCGGCGCAGACGTTCTCGACCGCCGACGACAATCAGACGGGCGTGACCATCCACGTGCTGCAGGGCGAGCGTGATCGTGCGTCCGACAACAAGTCGCTCGGCCGGTTCGACCTCACGGACATTCCGCCGGCGCCGCGCGGCATGCCGCAGATCGAAGTCGCATTCGACATCGACGCGAACGGCATCCTGAACGTCTCGGCGAAGGACGTGAAGACCGGCAAGGAACAGCGCATCGTCATCAAGGCGTCCAGCGGCCTGACGGAAGCCGAGATCAAGCGCATGGTCGGCGACGCCGAAGCCCATGCCGAGGAAGACAAGAAGTTCCGCGAGCTCGTGGGCGCGCGCAACAAGGCCGATGCCACCGTGCACACCGTGGAGAAGGCGCTGAAGGATGTGGGCGACAAGGTGTCCGACGACGAGAAGAAGACGGCCACGGAGGCGATCGAGGCGGTCCGGACGGCCATGAGCGGCGATGATCGCGAGGAGATCGAGCGCAAGACCCAGGCGCTCGAGCAGGCCTCCACCGCCCTGCTGCAGAAGATGTACGAGCAATCCGCGGGCAGCGCGGGCGGTGATGGCGCCTCCGCCTCCCCTGAGTCCAAGAAGGACGACGTGCTCGATGCGGAATTCGAAGAGGTCAAGGAAAGCGACCGTAAGAAAGCCTAGGAGCCTGCCTGAGTATTCTGCGTGAGCCGCGTTGGCAGGGAGAGGGAGCGGATGCAAGGCGCGCGGCGCCGCCCGTGGTGGTACCACGGGCAAGCCGTGCAACGCCGCAGACGCCCCTCTCCCTGCCAACCCTTCGGGACCGGGCAGATTTCCCCTCATGCGGCGTTGTCGCCTCCTTATTGGGCCTTACCCAACTGCGTCGGCTCCGCCAACCTTTCGGGGAAATCTGCCGCGGTCGCGGCCACGGGAAATACTCAGACAGGCTCCTAGACATCGGGGTGAAAGCTCTTGCCGAGAGACGCCGGTTGGTTCAGCAGAATGGTTTTCGGATCGCGGCAAATGATGACCAGCACCACGATGGTGGCGGCATAGGGCAGCATCGAGAGAATCTCGCTGGGTACGCCTAACCCTAACCCCTGGGCGTGCAATTGCAGAATCGTCACACCGCCGAAAAGATAGGCGCCGAGCAATACGCGAAGCGGCTTCCACGTCGCAAAAACCACCAGCGCCAGGGCGATCCAGCCGCGTCCCGCGCTCATCCCTTCGACCCACATGGGCGTCAGGGCAGTGGACAGGTACGCGCCCGCGATGCCGCTGGTCGCCCCGCCGAACAGCACCGCTGCATACCGCGTCAGCAGCACCGGTTGCCCCAATGCATGCGCGATGGCGGGCGACTCGCCGACGGCGCGCAAGCGCAGTCCGGCGCGGGTGCGATTGAGAACGTGGTCGACGGCGAAGTATAGAAGGATCGACCCGTAGACCGCTGCGTCGAAGCGAAAAAGCAGCGGCCCGGCGACGGGCAGATGACTCAAGCCCGGAATCCACATCGGGCGCAGGCCTTGGATCGGCAGTCCCGTGAACTTGCGGCCGGCAAAGGCGCTCAAGCCCAGCCCGAACAGCGTCAACGCGAGACCCGTGGCCACCTGGTTGGTCTGCAGGCTCAACGTCAGGACTGCGAACAACAGCGCCAACAGCATCGATGCGCAGACGGCTGCCAGGTAGCCCAGGAGAAGGCTGCCGCTGCCGACGCCGACAGAGAAGGCGGCGAGCGCTCCCACCAGCATCATTCCTTCGACCCCGAGGTTCAGCACCCCGGCGCGTTCGGCAATCAATTCTCCGAGCGCGGCATAAATCAGGGGCGTGGCCGCGACGACCGTGCCGGTGACTACGGCGGCGAGGAATTCGACGTTCATGCGCGAGCCTCGCTTACGCGCAGGACCCGGCGCAGGCGGAAGCCGACGAACAGATCCGCCGCCAGCAGGTAGAACAGGAGCATGCCCTGAAACAGCCCGGTCACGGCGGCAGGCAACTGCAGCCCCAGTTGCACCGACTCTCCTCCCAAATACAGCAGCGACATCAGCAACGCGGCAAGCACGATGCCTATGGCATGCAGCCTTCCGACGAATGCCACGATGATGGCGGCGAAGCCGTAGCCGGGCGAAATATCGAGCTGCAGCCGACCTATCGGGCCCACGACCTCACAGACTCCGGCCAGTCCTGCCGCGCCGCCGCCGATCATCAGCGCGAGCCATACATTGCGTCGCTCGCTGAAGCCCGCATAGGCCGCGGCGGCGGGCGCCTGCCCTCCGACCCGCATGCGGTAGCCGGCAAACAGCCGGCTGGAAAACACCCAGGAGAGCGCGGCGAGGCCGAGCATCATCGGAAATGCCAGGTTCGCGCGCTGCCCGTCGTACAGCAGCGGCAGGAGGATGCGTTCATCGAACGCCCTCGATTGGGGAAAATTAAAACCCTCCGGGTCGCGCCAGACACCATGCAACAGGTAGGTGAGCAGCAGCTGGGCGATATACACCAGCATTAAGCTTACGAGAATTTCGCTGGTGTTGAAACGCGTGCGCAGATACGCGGGGATGGCGGCCCAGGCGGCGCCTCCGGCTACGCCCGCGAGCAGGGTGACGGGCAGCGCCAGCGGTCCCAGAATGTCGCCCCAGTAAAGTGCGACGCCGCCGCCGCAGATGGCACCCAGGGTCAACTGTCCCTCGGCGCCGATATTCCACACGTTGGCGGAGAACCCGAGCGCGAGCCCGAGTCCGCACAGCGCGAGCGGCGTCGCCTTGAGGAGCAGCTCGCCCCATCCGTAGAGGGAGTTCAGCGGTTCGATGAAAAACACGTCGAGCGCATTGAGCGGATCCTTGCCAAGAAAGGCGAAGATCAAAAAACTGGTGGCGAGCATGGCGGCCGCTGCGATCAGCGGAGCGGCGATGCGCATCGCCGCCGACGGTGCGGCGCGTCTTTCGAGCCGCCACAAAAATGGACCCCACGGTAGTTCAGGCATTCGCGCACTCTGGCGTGGCGCCGGTCATCCCTTTCGCGGTGCCCGTCATCAACAGTCCGACCGCTTCGACGGTGAGCTGCGAGCGGGGATGCGCCGCGGACAGGCGGCCCGCCGTCAACACGGCGATTCGATCGCAGATGGTGAACAGCTCGTCGAGTTCCTCGGAAATGACCAGAACGGCCGCGCCCGAGTCGCGCAGGTCAACGAGCGCTCGATGAATCAATTGTGCGGCGCCGACGTCCACTCCCCACGTCGGTTGCGCCGCCAGCAGGACCCGCGGTGCGAGCCGGATCTCGCGGCCCACGATGAATTTCTGCAGGTTGCCGCCGGAGAGCCGCTCGGCCGCGGACTGCTCGCTGCCGCATTTGACCTTGAAAGCGGCAATCGTTGCGCGCGCAGAGGCGCGTGCCGCACCGCGCTGGACGACGCCGTACCGCACCATGCCCGCGTGCGCACCCGTGAGCAGCGAGTTCTCGGCGAGGGACATGCCCGGTACGGCGCCGCGTCCCAGACGTTCTTCGGGCACGAATCCCAAACCCAGAGCGCGACGCTGCGCTGCGCCGAGGGCGTCGACGCGACGGCCGCACAGATTGATCGAACCCTCGTGGGCAGCGATCGATTCGCCGGACAGCGCGGCGAGCAGTTCCTTTTGCCCGTTGCCGGACACGCCGGCAACGCCGACGATTTCGCCCGAGCGCACGTTGAGGTTGATTTGACGCAGCGCCGTGCCGAAGGGATCGCGGGCGGCCATCGAATAGTCCTTGAGTTCCAGTCGGACTTCGCCGGCTTTGCGCGGTTGCGGCGGCCGATCGTCCAGGTCGCTGCCAACCATCAGGCGCGCCAAGCTGGCGTTGTCCTGTTCGCGTGGCCGCGCCGTGCCGCTGACCCGGCCGGCGCGCAACACCGTGGCGTTGTGGCACAGGCTGCGAATTTCCTCGAGCTTGTGACTGATGTACAGAATGCTCATGCCTTCAGCCGCAAGACGGCGCAACGTGTCGAACAGCTGCCGGACGGCCTGCGGCGTCAGGACGGAGGTGGGTTCATCCATGATGAGCAGCTTCGGCGACTGCAGGAGACAGCGCACGATCTCCACGCGCTGACGTTCACCGACCGACATGCTGTGCACCAGCCGCCCTGGGTCGATGGGCAGCCCATAACGCTCAGCGACGGCACCGATCCGCGGTGCCAGCGCGGCGGGGGTGATTCGCTCATCCAGCGCAAGCGCAATGTTCTCCGCGACATTCAAAGTTTCGAACAGGGCGAAGTGCTGGAACACCATGCCAATCCCCAAACGCCGCGCCTGCGCAGGGCTGTGGATGGTGACCTTGTTGCCCTCCCATTCGATGCTGCCGGAATCGGGTCGCGTGACGCCGTAGACGATCTTCATCAGCGTGCTCTTGCCGGCGCCGTTCTCGCCCATCAGCGCATGAATTTCCCCGGCACTCACCGCCAGGTCGACACCGTCATTGGCGAGAATGGTGGGGTAGCGCTTGGTGATGCCGCGGAGGGTCAAACGCGGTACGGGAGGGTGATCGCTCATGTCTTCGCCGGCCGCTCCCTGCCGCATGATTCGCAGCTCGCGCCGCAAGCGAGGTTCTGCCCGGCGACCGGTGTCGACGTCACGGGGTTTGCCTGCTGCAGCAGCTGGGCGGCAATGGAGATCGCGATGCTCGCCGGTAGTTTGCTCGCGATTCCCGGGATGCCGATCGGGCATGTAAGGGCCCTGAGGGTCTCGCGGCCAATGCCGTCGCGCAGCAAGCGCGAGCGGAAGCGCGCCGCTTTGCTGGCCGAACCAATGAGCCCCAACCAGGACGAATCGCCGCGTCTTAGAATGGAGCGGCACAACTCATAGTCGAGCGCATGATCGTGCGTCAGCACCACATAGCGTGTGCCGGCCGGAGCGGCGTCGACCAAATCCATGGGTTTGGCAGAGGCCAGAGTGGTGACGCAGCCGTCCACGTCTGCCGGCAGCAGCTCGGGCCGCGAATCGACCCATGTGATGTCGAAAATCGGAAGTTCCGATAGCAGCCTCACCAAAGCTTGGCCCACGTGACCGGCGCCAAAAACCCACAGCCGCGGACGCGGGGCAGACAGTGGTTCGAGGAGTGTCAGGTCGCCGCTCGCGGCGCGGCGCAGATTGAGGCTCACCGCTCCCGGCGTCGAACGCTGCAGCCGGTGGGATGCGACGCCTCCGCTGAATTCCGTTACCACGACATACGAAGGCTTGTGTGCCTCGTCGCGGTGAGCGCGCGCCCGCAGCACCGAGCGTGCTGCCCCGCGCAGCCACGGCAGGTCATCGCGTGTCAGCCGCTCGAGCCACAGCTCCACCCGGCCTCCGCAGCATTGCCCGAGGTCGGGCCCCAGAATGAGGTCCGCGATGCATACCGGCGCAGCATCGCGGGTGCAAAGAAGTTCCCGGGCGGCGAGGGTGGCTTGCCATTCGAGCCGCCCGCCGCCGATCGAGCCCACCGTGCCCAGTGGGTCCACCAGCATGGTCGCTCCCGCTTCGCGCGGCGTCGAGCCGCGCAGGGCGATCACGGTGACGCGCACCACGGCCGGATGTCGTGACAGATGCGCAAACGCGGCCTCGATCCAGTGACCCTCGAGCTGCGTCAGCCAGTCACCGGCGGTAGCCGCGGCGGAAGGTCCGGATCGACGCTGCGCAGTGCTCATGCGGCGCGACTCAGGTGCAATACATCGATCAGGCGCAATACCGCTTCCGGCGTGGCGGGCGAAGGCAAGTGAGGCAGGCAGCCGGGGGGGCCGCAGGCCGCGCAGGCATCACGAATGGCGTGAAACACGGATAACGCCAGCATCAACGGCGGCTCGCCGACGGCTTTGGAACGATAAATCGAGTCCACGGCATTGGGCGCCGCCGGCAGCAGGTCCACGCGCGCCGCCTCGGGCCAGTCGCGTGCTGTTGGAATCTTGTAGGTCGACGGAGCATGGGTGCGCAGTTCACCGGCGTCGTCCCAGTACAGTTCTTCAGAAGTGAGCCAACCGACGCCCTGTAGAAAGCCGCCTTCGATCTGGCCCAAGTCGATGGCCGGATTTAACGACGTGCCCACGTCATGGAGGATATCGACGCGCAGAAGCTGCGTTTCACCGGTGAGCGTATCCACCGCCACTTCGGCAACCGCGGCGCCGTAGGCAAAGTAATAGAACGGCGTACCGGACTGGGTCTGCTTGTTCCAATTGATGTCGGGGGTGCGATAAAAGCCGGTGGCCGACAGCGGCACCCGCGCTTCATGCGCGGCCCGCGCCAACGCGGCGAACGGCTGACGCTGCGCGCCGATCTGCACATGGCCATCGGCGAAACGGACGTCCCGCGGCGCGACGCGGTGCAGGCTGCAGGCCAGGTCAACGAGCCGTTGCCGGATGGTCACCGCTGCCGCCTGCGCGGCCTTGCCATTCAGATCCGAACCGGAAGACGCCGCGGTCGCAGAAGTGTTCGGCACCTTGCTGGTGTCGGTCGCCGTGATGCGGATGGCCGACAGCGGCAAGCCCAGCTCGGTCGCGACGACCTGCGCCACTTTCACATGCAGACCCTGGCCCATCTCCGTGCCGCCGTGGTTCAGCAGCACAGTGCCGTCGGTATACACCTGCAGCAATGCTCCAGCCTGGTTGAAAAGAGTCGACGTGAAGGAAATCCCGAATTTCACCGGCGTCAACGCGAGGCCGCGCTTGATGATGGAATGAGCGGCATTCCAGCGGCCCACCGATTCGCGCCGGCGACGATAGTCGCTGCTGCGCTCCAGCTTGTCGACAATATCGGGCAGCACGTTGCCCTTCACGAGTTGACCGTAGTGCGTGAGGTTGCGCTCCTCGAGGCCGTACAGATTGATGCGCCGTATGTCGAGCGGATCACGACCCAGCGTGCGGGCGATGTCGTCCAGAATCGCTTCGATCACCATCATGCCCTGAGGTCCGCCGAAGCCGCGAAAGGCGGTATTCGACACGGTGTGGGTCTTGCAGCGGTGCGAGGTGATCTCGACGTTTTCCAGGTAGTAGGCATTGTCGACGTGAAACATGGCGCGATCGTTCACCGGGCCGGAAAGGTCGGCCGAGTAGCCGCAGCGCGAGGCCAGCATCACGGACAGCGCCAGCAGGCGCCCCTCGTCGTCGAAGCCGGCCTCGCAGTCCGCGATGAAGTCATGGCGCTTGCCGGTCATCAGCATGTCGGCATCGCGATCGAGCCGCAGCTTGACGGGTCTGGCGCTCTTGCGCGCCAACACCGCGGCAGCGGCGGCGATCAGGGCCGCCTGACTCTCCTTGCCGCCGAATCCGCCGCCCATGCGCCGGCATTGGACCACCACGCGATTGGCGGGCTCCTTCAAGGCATGCGCCACGATGTTCTGTACTTCGGTGGGATGCTGGGTCGAGCTGTGGACCAGCATCGCGCCGTCTTCCTGCGGTAGCGCGACCGCGATGTGCCCTTCCAAATAGAAATGATCCTGTCCCCCGATCACCACCGTGGTGGTCAAGCGCCGCGGCGCCTTAATTAGGTGCGCGCGCGGATCGCCGCGCCGCATCGAGTGACTGGGCAGTACGAAGCTCTCGGCCGCCAGCGCGGCGCGAATGTCGAGAAGTGCGGGAAGCGGCTCAATGACGATCTTCGCCCGTTGTGCGGCCTTGCGCGCCGCACGCATCGAGGTCGCCGCGACCGCGAACAATGGCTGGCCGGCATATTGCACCAGTCCATCCGCGAAGATGGGATCGTCGTGGACGGCGCCGCCGTAATTGTTCTCGCCCGGGATATCTGCGGGCAGCGCGATCGCGGCCACGCCGGGCGATTCCAGGACGGCCGCCAGATCGAGCGCCGTGATTCGCCCGTGCGCGATGCGGCTTAAGCCGAAGGCGGCATGCAAGGTGTTGGCCGGCAGCGGGATGTCGTCGCAGTACTGCGCCCGACCGCTGACGTGCAACGGCGCGCTGTCATGAGGCTGCGATGTGCCGGACGACATGCCGGTCAGCCGGTATCCAACAAGGCGTCGGCCGTGCGCAATGCAACGTGCTCGCCTTGCTGCTGCAGGTAGAAACGCCGCAGCAAATTGCCGGCCGCCTTCAGGCGATACTCGCGGCTGGCGCGCAGGTCCGTGAGCGGTTCGAAATCGGTGGCGAGGGCGGCGACGGACGCTTCGATTCCCGCGCGGGTCCAACCGCCGTCCATGAGCGCGCGCTCAGCGTGCCGCGCGCGCCGCGGGATACCGGCCAAACCGCCATAGGCGAGGCGGGCCTCGGTCACCTGCGCGGCCGTTAGCGTCACGGAAAATGTTGCTGCGACCGCGGAAATATCCTGATCGAAACGCTTGGATAGTTTGTAGCTTGCCAGCAGTTGCCCATCCCTCGCGGGCGGAATGGCGACCCCCGCGACATACTCGCCCGCCGACAGATCCTTTTTTTGATACTCGAGGTAAAAATCCTCGAGCGGCAGCCTGCGGATCTTTTTGCCCCGCCGCAATTCGAGCCGCGCGTCGAGCGCGATCAGCATCTGAATCGCATCGCCGATCGGCGAGCCGTTGGCGAGGTTGCCGCAGAGCGTGGCCGAATTGCGGATCGGCGGCGACGCGAAACGTTCCGCTTGTTCAGACAGCGCGGGAAATCGCGCCAGCAGTGCCGGCCAGGCGTCGGTGAGAGTTACCGCGGCGCCGATCCACAGTTCCTGCGACCGTTCCTCGATTCGGGTGAGCTCCGGTACATCGCCCAAATAAACGAGCGCCGGCAGCTCGCGCAGCTGCTTCGTGACCATGAGACCGATGTCGGTGCCGCCCGCCAGCAGGAGGGCACCGGGCGACGAATCCAGGGCATCGGAAAGT
>Ga0179592_10001019_pt1 | contig 11332 bp, 9 predicted proteins | sample CZODoug2_1_08_16_FD_148623 | JGI IMG/M metagenome (GOLD analysis project Ga0179592, IMG submission 148623) | Vadose zone soil fungal communities from Angelo Coast Range Reserve, California, USA - CZODoug2_1_08_16fungal (Illumina Assembly) | ecosystem: Environmental > Terrestrial > Soil > Vadose...
CCTAGTAAGGGAGCTGCACCGGGTCGTCCGGTTTGATTATATCGGTATGTCTATTCGTGACGAGAAATCGAACACGTTTCACCTGCATTTCGTTGACGCAGAAACAGAAGTAGCTGTTCCTCCAGGCCCGGAACTGCCCATGGAGGAATCCGATGCCTGGCGGGTCTATCGGAATCAAGAGCCTCTGGTCACTTCGCTCGAAACCCACGACGGTCAGTTTTCCAAACTCCAAGAAATTTTGAAGAAGTACGGAGTCCACTGTGTGTGCACTCTCCCTCTGACGACAGCCCACAGCAAAGTCGGAACGCTCACCTTTGGCAATAAAGCTCCGGATGTCTGTACGGTCGAAGAGGTTCGCTTTCTTTCGGTGGTGGCTGAGCAGATCGCTCTCGCATTCGACAATGCGCTGCATTTTGATGCAGCGCAAACTTCACAGCAGCAGTTTCTGAAGAAGAACGAGCGTCTTGGACTTCTCCTTGAATTGACAAATCATGTGGTTTCCAATCTCGAGTTCCGGGAGGTTCTCCGATCTGTAGTGGCGAGCACGCGCCGGGTTATGGGCTGCGATGGCGTCGGCATAACTCTTCCCGATACCGACCACACACACTTGCGGATCTACGCCTTGGATTTTGCCTTCGTTGACGACTCCGTCCACGAGGAGAGCCTTATCCCTATCGATGAAGATGTCTCGGGAACGGTCTATCGCACCGGCAAACTCTGGTGCGGGAGCGTCCAAGAGGCAAGGCGACTCGGAATGAAGGACACCGCGCAAGTCGAAGTTGGAACGGTCTGCATCCTCCCTCTTGCTAGCCGAGGTCGCGTGCTGGGGATATTCGGTGTGGTCAAATATCAGGACAATGCGTTCAACGGTGACGATATCGAGTTTCTGACGCAAATCGCAAATCAGGTTGCCATTGCCGTGGAGAATGCCTGTGCTTTTGGGGAGATTCGAGAGCTGAAAGACAAGCTCGCGCAGGAAAAGCTCTATCTCGAAGATGAAATCCGCAGCGAAATGAATTTCGCGCAAACCGTCGGAAAAAGCGCTTCCCTGCGGCGTGTGCTGAAGCAAGTGGAGACGGTCGCTCCAACAGACTCGACTGTGCTCATCTACGGAGACCCGGGTACAGGAAAGGAACTGATTGCGCGCGCCATTCATGATTTGAGCCCGCGGCGGTCGAAGCCCTTCGTCAAGCTCAACTGCGCGGCCATTCCGACGGGTCTGCTGGAAAGCGAGCTGTTTGGACACGAGAAGGGCGCGTTCACAGGAGCGATCGCGCAGCGGATTGGGCGCTTCGAAGTGGCCAATGGCGGCACCATTTTTCTGGACGAAATAGGAGAGGTTCCTCTCGAATTACAGACGAAACTCCTTCGCGTCCTGCAAGAGAGGGAGTTCGAGCGGCTGGGGAGCTCGCGCACGCTTCGGACCGATGCGCGTTTGATTGCCGCGACGAACCGCGATCTAGAAGCAATGGTGGGTGAGCAGAAATTCCGATCCGATCTCTTTTTTCGCTTGAATGTTTTTCCCGTGCACGTCCCGCCCTTGCGGGAACGCCAGGGGGATATTCCGCTCCTGGTGCGGCATTTCACGCAGCAGTTTTCCCGCCGCATGAACAGGGTAATCGAAACGATTCCCTCTGCGGCAATGGATGCCCTGAGCCGGTATCATTGGCCGGGAAACATACGAGAACTTCAGAATGTGATCGAACGCGCGGTAATTATCTCGACGGGTCCTGTCCTGAGCGTGGATGTCACCGATCTTAAACCTCCCAGGGCGGGCCCTCCGGAGGGAAGACCCGGTTCTCCGAAATCGACAAATGGTGCACTTCACCGGGTTCTGGAGGAAACGGAACGTCAACAGATTCTTAAAGCTCTCAAGGAATGCAATTGGGTTGTGGCCGGCCCAAACGGGGCAGCGGCACGTCTTGCAATGAAACGATCCACTCTCCAGTTGAGAATGCAAAAGCTCGGAATCACGCGCGGTTCTGCATAGTCGGGCAGCCATTTTGTGGACACCGCTTCTGAAATGTTCCCCTCTCCATGCCGTCTTCCGCGTGCCAGAAACCTGGCAGTTTACCATCTTGCTGGCGCTGGTACGCTGGCGGCTTGACCTAGAGAACGGTCTTTCGGTTCGTCATCCCAGTACAAATCAATAAGTTCCGCGAGCTTGGGAGTCCTCCTCGCTTTGGCCCACGCCATGCATTTCTCCTGAGGGTGAGGCGTTTGCAATGACTGGAATGCAAAGCATGAACGGAGCGTCAGATTCTGAGTCGCCGTTCTCGGAGAAACGCTCCCGCTTTTCCATCCTGGAAATTGACTCCTGGATGCCCAGCGCGATTCAAGTCATCTCCCCGCTGGTAGACCGGTTGATGCGGTTGATTGAGGAATCCCAATGCATTCCGGGAGCAGAACCCGACGTTGAGCTGGCGCTCCGGGAAGCGCTGGATAACGCAGTCGTGCACGGCAATCAGGAAGATCCAGAAACAAAAGTGCACATCCGCTGCCGCTGCGAACCCGGTAAAGAAATATCAATTGTCGTGACGGATCAGGGAAAAGGATTCGACCTCAGAAAGGTAGTGGGTAACGGCCTCACATCGGGCCCGGCATCGGAACACGGACGCGGCATCCAGCTGATGAAAGCGTACATGGACGATGTGCACTTTGAACGAGGCGGGTCGGAAGTCCATATGCGCAAGCGTTCGCGAACCGCGTCCCACTCGTGAATGTCAGGAGAGGGGGAAGGGTTTGAAACTGAGGCGGCAAACCGGTTGATGGTCGAAGGAACACCGCCACCGGGCGAAAGAAGCGAGTCATGGGAATGCTACGAATCACGATCGCCGAAACACTTTCCGAACAAAGGTGGACACTTGAAGGCCGACTTGTTCAGCCGTGGATTTCAGAACTGAAGTCCACCTGGAAGAAAACAGAACTCGATCGCCGGGAACGCAAGTGCGTGGTGGACCTCACGGGCGTGACCTTCATCGACAAGAGCGGGGAGAAGGCGCTCGCCGAGTTGTCCAAAGAAGGCGCGGAACTCATCGCCACCGGTATTTACACCCGGGACGTGGTGCACAACATCGAGAGGAAAAAGTCGAATCGCCAGCGGTGAGGAAAGGAGTACGTCGTGAATAGAGAAGAACTGAATTGGTTGTTGCAAACGATCAAGGACGCCGAGACCGCGGAGCGTTTCGTGTTGGCTCAGTACGCGCGCGGGAGAATTTCCGCTCAGGTGATGGCCGATGTAGCCCGGGAACGCGGTTGGATCAACCGTACCGCGAATCAATTCTTGACCACGACGATCCGTCACTCGAGCGAACACACGACGACAGGATTATCAATTGCTATCGCCTGATAGGAGAAGCGCATGTCCCCGCAAAGTTTGGAAAATTACAACAGCAAAGGAACGGGCGGGCGGGCCGGCCGGGCGACGCACGGCGGCGAGAGAGGGATACGCCTTTCTTGCTGCTGGAAAACGTGGAGATTCGGCTGCGTTCGAGATCCTTTATAAACAGTCCGCAAACACGGTCTTTCGCGTAGCACGGCGAATGATGCGAAACAACGAGGATGCCGAAGATGTAGTGCAGGAGTCGTTCCAACAGGCCTTTATTCATCCCAAGAGCTTCAATGGTGATTCCCGGTTTTCGACGTGGCTGTCCCGCATTGCCATCAATGCTGCCTTGATGAAACTGCGGAAGAAACACCACTTGCGGGATGTGTCGCTGGATGAATCGGACGAAACCGAACAGCCGTCTTCCCGGATTGACGTCGAAGACCAAGGCCTGAATCCCGAACAACTCTATGCACAAAGAGAACGGGAACGGATTCTCTCCGAAGCAATGAATGGCTTAACGCCGGGAATGCGAAAAGCAATCGAGCTGCGTGAACTTGGCGAGCGATCGACCGAAGAGACCGCTCGAATCATGGGAATTCCCGCTGCCGCGGTAAAGGCGCGGGTGTTTCATGGGCGAAAGAAATTGCGTGAGAGATTGAAGCATTTTGTCGGATCAGCTTGGACGTCCGGAAGGGATGCTTCGCGAATGATCGGCAACACGAGACACCTCTCGCAAGATCAGGTCGCCTGCAATGCAGCTGATTAAAGCGGGAACGACGGGAGGCCCTCAGGATGACGTTTGTGTTTGTCGCTATATTGGCGATTTTGGGATTTCTTTGTTTCAGCGGGCCGGACGGTCCTATCGGCCCAAGGCATCGTCATTGAATCGAGTCCGCGACGGCAATATTCCGTCGGAACAGCAGGTTGTTGAGCCGAGCGTGTTTGATGGAGCTGGATTTGGATCGAAATCCAGCAAAGGGAGAAAGAGAAACATGATTCAGAAACTTATTGTGGCAGCAGTTTTTGGAACTCTGGTGACCGCCTCGGGAGCAATGGCCCAGGAAGGACGCTGGCAGGAAATTGGAGTCCAGGGGACTGGCTTCTTTACGAAAGACACGAGCGGAAGAGGGATCAACCAGCACGCCACGGACACTGGCGGCTTTCTCGTAAGCTATCGCTATCACTTCAATCGATGGCTGGCAGCTGATGCAAGTTACGGCTACGCCCGGAACACGCAGCTGAATTTCAGCTCCGCCGGTCCGATCAGCCTACAAGCCAATGTGCACCAGGCTACGGGTGCGCTCGTTGTGACAGCTCCGCGCCGCATATTCAAACTCCATCCTTATGTTCTCGCCGGCGCCGGCGCTCTCGTGTTTGACCCTACGGGTAACGCGGGGGGATTTGTTTCTGGAGCGCAGAGTCAAACCAGAGCGGCGTTGCTCTACGGAGGCGGCGCAGACTACGACCTGGGCAAGCACTTCACACTTCGCGCCGAATACCGTGGCTTCGTGTACGAACGGCCAGACTTTGGACTGGACGCATTGCACTCGGGCGCGACAGCCCACACTGCCCAGCCCTCCGCCGGTATCGTCTTTCGGTTTTGAGCGAGAGATACCGTCATTGTGGCCACGGGTCTCGACTTCCCCCCTCGGGACTCGTGGCTCGGAGGTGCCGGGGGTCGAGATCGAGTGAAATTCAACTACGGAAGGAAAGGACTCGGGCATGACATTGGAAAAGGAGCGATGGTTCAAAAGCGCACCGTCGCAGGTCGTGTGGATCTAGTAGAGCGCCTGCCTCCCAAGCAGGCGACTTAGTAGCATTAGGCCTTTGTAGCTTTCAGGTCAGGATCTGTGTGGATTGTCTACCGGCCCTTTGGAATCTGGTGGACGAGAGGGGATTCGAACCCCCGCCCTCCTCGTGGCGAACGACGTAGAAAAATTCATAAGACGCGGTGCTGCAACCACTTGCGTCTTTTGAATATCCCCTCAAATGGGCAAGCTGGGCAACCAAAACTCTGCTGGATGCGCCATTCGTACCGAGAACTGTCTAGCTGGATGCTTCGTTTCTCGATTGGAAAAAACCGACTAAAAGCAGATGTGCTGCTGATAGCTTCCCATGTCTTCCCGCAGCCAATGGGGTTCATTCGGCTAGCCTGGAAAAAGCGGCGCGAAGGGGGATTCCCCGATTTCGAACGAGGCTCTTGGGCCGCCAAATATGAGCCTTAGTCTGCGATTTGCACGGCTTTGCGCGTGAATTCATCGCGAAGCTTGCAACTTGGCGTTAGTCACTATAATGTTAGCGCGACTATCGAAATATAGGCCGCTCACCCCGAGCGGCATTCCATCCGGGAGGAAACGTATAATGGGCCGCGCAAAAACTGCTGTGAGACGATCGCCCCTGCCCTCGCCAGCGCCAGGGAGCGTCAACGAGCGCGAAGCTAAGAAAAAAAGGAGCGGCAATAAGACGTCCGGCCAGGGGCCTATGGCCGGCCTTCGCGAACGCAAGAAAGCGCGCCTTCGTCAGCAGATCGTCGAAACGGCTCTGCATCTTTTTCGCCAGCGCGGCTACGAGAACACACGCATCGACGACATTGTTCAGACTCTGGAAATTAGCCAGCCCACGTTTTTCCGCTATTTCCCCAGCAAAGATGCCGTATTGCGAGAAGTGGGACGCCGTGCGTTTGCCCGCCAAGCCGAAAGCCTCAAATCCGAGCTGTCCACCAAAGCGACCACAGAGCAACGCCTACGCCGGTTCTACGAAACTTTGGGCAACGTAACGGAGGTGGGGCGACCGCTTTGGCAGGCCGTGATTCTCGCCGGCGCGATGGATCCGGTGCGCTCACCCGAGCTCCGAGGGGCGGAAGCCGCGACCGTTAGCCTCCTTCGTGAAATCATCGCGGAAGGCCAGAGAAACGGGGAGATAACCCTTGATTTTCCAGTCGTACACCTGGCCGAATTCATGGAAGGACTTTTCAATACCGTTGTCCGTCAGTGGGCAGTAGATCTTACTGGACCTCACAAACTCACCGAGCGAGTGCGAAACGCGGTCGAGTTTTTCTTGCGCGGCGCCAAGCCGTAACGGGGGATCCCCTCCATTTTGCAGCAAAGTCAGAGGAGTTCGCTGCGCGTCCGCAAAGACCTGAGCCGCGCATCCCAAATTCGGCGAGGTAGATGCAATGAAGGCAGCCATCCTGCACGAATTGAAGAGGCCACTGACCATCGAAGAGGTCGTGCAGCCGAAGCCTGCGGCGCATGAGGTGCTGATAGAGGTGCAAGCGTGTGGCGTCTGCCACTCGGATTTACACGTGGCCAACGGCGATTGGCCGCAAATCGTTCCCATTACCAAGACGCCCTTGATCCTTGGACACGAAATCGCTGGCAGAGTTGTGGAAAAAGGCACCTCCGTCAATGACTTGGAAGTTGGCGATCGCGTTGGCGTCCCTTGGGTGCACTGGACCTGCGGCGAATGCGAATTCTGCCGCGAAGGCAATGAGAATCTTTGCGTCAAACAACAAATTACTGGAGTAACCGTAGATGGCGGCTACGCAGAATTCGTGAAGGCTCCCGCGAGTCATGCCCTGAAGATTCCGGACGGACTTTCCTGCATCGACGCGGCACCTCTTTTCTGCGCGGGAGTCACGGTCTATCGTGCCTTGCAGCACGCCAAAATCCAAGCAGGCCAGCGTTTGGCGGTTTTCGGCGTCGGCGGCCTCGGTCACCTGGCCGTGCAAATCGGGCGGGGGCTGGGCGCGATCGTCACTGCCATTGATGTCTCCGAAGAAAAACTCGCGCTTGCAAGAAGCTTCGGCGCATCGGTTGCACTGAACGCGGCGAGTTCAAATGTTGTCAAGGAGCTGCGGCGCGCGGGTGGCGTTCATGCTGCGCTAGTGACTTCTGCTGCAAAAGCAGCTTATGACACGGCCTTTCCCTGCGTCAGGCCTGGCGGGATTCTCCTGGCCGTCGGTCTCCCTTCTGAGTCCATCTGCTTCCCGCCCATCCTGATGGCCGCGTTAGAGTTGCGCATCCAGGCTTCTTCTGTCGGAACGCGACGGGATATGCGCGAACTGCTCGCAATGGCAGCCGCCGGCAAGGTCCGCTGTCAGGTGACAACTAGACCTTTGGCACAAGTCAATGAAGTCTTGGAGCAACTGCGGCACGGGGAAGTTTCCGGCCGGATGGTACTCGTACCGCGCTGAACAGGGAACTGCTGCTTAGGCGCTGTTGGGGCGAGCCACGGGGCGACCGCCCCTCCAGTCGGGGCACACGCAAGATATCCAGAATTTCGCCGAGGAGTCCAACCAAGGTGCGGGCTTACCCCCTTGCCGTAAGTTTGTGATTTCGTCTTGACGTTAGTGAATATTATGTGATACGGACTATCACAAAATTTGATAGTTCTGCCGGCGGAGCGGGGTTCAAGAAAATCGCGAGAGTCTTAAATCCCCTGACTGGCTGGTGCTGGATTCTCTTGGCCGAGTTGAAGCGATGACGTCAACAATAACCCTTGTCCGTCGCAAGACTCATTATAAGGAGAGCACGCAAACTCGGGTCCGATCAAATCTATAAACAAGTTGCCTTCGAGGAACCAGGAGGAGCTATGAAATCGACCTTGCTGACAGGTCTATTCGTATTTATGCTAGGGCTGTTAATGGCCGGCCCGGTAACCTTTGCACAGGGTGTCGGCTCATCGGGCGGCATTAGAGGCACGCTCACCGATCCGGTCGGCGGCGTCATACCCAAAGCAACCATCGTTGCTGAGGATGCCGAGAAGGGCATCCGCCGGACTTCGGTAACCGACGAAAACGGCCAGTATGAGTTTGCCGGTCTGCCTCCGGCCACTTACCGCCTAACCGCAAAAATCTCGGGCTTCCAGACGGAAATACTGAGAGACGTGGTTGTCAGTGTGGGCCAGACCGTCATCCTGGACTTTAGAATGAAAATATCTTCCGGCACTGAGGTGGTTGAGGTAACCACGGAGTCCCCGGTGGTGGAAACCGAGCTGAGCCACCAAGCAGACACCATCAACGAGCAGTACATCAAAGAACTGCCCATCAACCGCCGCGACTATCTCACCTACACCTTGCTGGTTCCTGGTGTCACAGACTCCACCCGGCAGGCGAGCGACACAGAATTTCGAGTGAAACAGACGCCGCAAAGCGGGCTTTCCTTCTATGGCAGCAATGGCCGAGGGAATAGTGTGACCGTGGATGGCGGCGAGTTTAATGACGATTCCGGCGGAGTGCGACCGAACCTGAGCCAGGACGCCGTGCAGGAATTCCAGATTAACCGGAGCAACTACACGGCTGAACTTGGCGGTGCTGGCGGCGCGTCGATTAACATCGTTTCGAAGTCAGGCACGAACCAGGTGCACGGCAGCCTCAACGGCTTTTTCCGTAACGATGTTTTCGATGCACGCGACCCGTTTGCCTTCAGCCAGGCGCTGCAACCGGGCCAAACGTTCGACCCTCTCAACGCCGATTCAAAGGGCGTGCCGATCAAGGATTCGTTGAGCCGCCAGCAATATGGTGGAACGCTGGGCTTACCCATTAAGAAAGACAAGAGCTTCCTGTTCGTTGCTTTTGAAGGCTTGCGCCAGGACGCGCAGAACGCCGTTCCGCTTCTCACCGATACCCAAATTTTTCGTCCTCAAAGTGATCAAGTGAATAATCAGGTTGCGATTCTGGATGCGTTAGCGGCCCGAGGAACTGCCCCCCTGCCACCAGGTGTTTCTTGCCTAAGTGCCTTGGGCGCGGCCCAGCAAGGCGGCGTGAATCCAACGACTGCTGGCGCTTGTGCCGCCGCGCTGAGGAGAGCTTTGACCACAACTTCGGCTGCGCTTGGTGGGACTGCAGGTGCAAGCGCCCGCAATGTGTTCCTGAACGACCAGTTTGAAAGGAATGGCGGGGTGTTTCCCTTCAACACCCGTGAGTACCAGGCGTCCGGCCGCTTCGATCACCAATTCAGCGATCGAAACCAGGCTTTTCTGCGCTACAGCTATGTGCATGACCTGGAAGAGAATCCCGACGTGCAATCGTTGACAGGGTTTTCGCGGGGAAGTTCGATCCATACCTATGACAACACCCTCCAGGGTTCCTGGTTCCACCAGTTCAGCCCGCGTACTTCGAATGAAGCCCGCGTGCAGTGGAGTTACAACGACTTTAATGTGATTTCCAACGCCACTGGCCAAGTGGGACTCGATATCCCGGGTTTCGCAAATCTGGGGAATCAGATTTTCCTGCCCAATTTGACGATCATGCGGCGCTACGAATTTGCCGACAATTTCGCAATGACGCGCGGGCGCCATACGATGAAGATGGGAGGCGGCGGGTTGATCCGCGGTAACCACAGCGAGTCTCACACCTTCTTTCCCGGACGATTTGTTTTTGGCAATCTCTCCGGTGGCTTACTCAGCCCGTGTTTGGCGGCGCCGGGGGCTTGCGGACTTACAGGGGTAAGTGCGGTGGCTCTCGACTCGCTGCAGACGGTTTCCTTGGGCTTGCCTCAGTTTTACCAGCAGGGCTTTGACAATCCCGTCTATACCGCGAACCGGCCGTTTGCTGCCGCCTACTGGCAGGACTCCTGGGCCATCCGGCCAAACTTTACTTTAAACTATGGCATCCGATACGAACTGGACGTGCAATACGGCAACTTGAATACTGATAAGGACAATTTTGCTCCTCGCGTTTCGTTTGCCTGGGACCCGTTCAAAAACCACAAGACCGTGGTTCGCGGAGGGTATGGGATTTTCTACTCTCCCGTTTATGCCCAGATTCCGAACGTGGTGCAGACTCTAGGTATTGTGAACGGTTTCCGGCAGATTGCCCAAGTGTTCGTGCCCCTTACCGGAGCTCCGGGGAACGCATCCCTTACGTCGGCGAAGATTTTCCAGACGCTGTTTGCACAAGGCAAGGTTCAATGTACAACGCCGGCACCAGGCAATGCCGCTTGCATCACGCCGGCTGATCTAGCCCAGCCATCGCTGAACATCGCGGTTACGCATACCGGTCCGATTCCGCCGCTCAGCGTAATTTTCAGCGGCCAGCCGGATTATCAAAATCCATACTCACAGCAGGGTGAGTTTGGAATCGAACGTGAAATAGGTGGCGGGATCTCTATTTCGGCCAGCTACATCTACGTCCATACGCTCAAACTCCCGGTGGCGATTGACATCAACCTTCTGCCGGCCCCGTTTGTCCCCGCCGGCCCCGCGAACATCCCGATTCGGCAGTGGAGTACGAGTCCGGGGTTCCCGTGCGCCGGCGCGGCTATTGTCACCTGTTTTAAGAATCCACTTCTTCTTCAGAGCGACCAATATTCGTCCCAAGGGTCCGCTCTTTACCAGGGCGGCATCCTGGAGGTCAAAAAACATTTCAGTCATCATTTCACTTTCATGTCAAATTACACTTTCAGTAAAGCCATTGACACCACGACCGATTTCAACAGTGACTATGCTCCGAATGATCAGACCACTCTGGCCGCCGAACGTGGCCTCTCGACCTTTGATCAGCGGCACAAGGTGGTGGTCGCGGGCGTAATCCAGAGTCCGTGGCAGGGTCGTATGCTTTCAGGCTTTGAGCTGGCGCCGATTTTTCGTTACAACAGCGCGCATCCTTTTAATCTGCTGGCCGGAACGAACGTCAATAATGACCGCCACTCCACTACGGACCGTCCGCCGGGGGTTGGACGCAACACCGGTGTTGGCCCGAATTATGTCAGTTTTGACACGCGTTTGAGCTGGCAGTTCAAAGTGGCCGAGAAGCGCACGCTGCAAGTCCTGGTTGAGGGATTCAATCTCTTCAACCGCACGAATTTCGGCAGCGTGAACAATGTGGTGGGCGTCATCGCCCCGCCCACTCAGCCTTTACAGGGAGACAGAACTCTATTACCGAGCCAACCGCTAGGCTTTACCTCAGCGCTACCGAAGCGGGAACTCCAGTTCGGCGTGCGCCTGACTTTCTGAAGGATGAGGAGATCATCGCTGGACGTGCCGTCCCCGGCACAGTAGGCT
>Ga0179592_10001027_pt1 | contig 11309 bp, 7 predicted proteins | sample CZODoug2_1_08_16_FD_148623 | JGI IMG/M metagenome (GOLD analysis project Ga0179592, IMG submission 148623) | Vadose zone soil fungal communities from Angelo Coast Range Reserve, California, USA - CZODoug2_1_08_16fungal (Illumina Assembly) | ecosystem: Environmental > Terrestrial > Soil > Vadose...
ATTTGCGCACGCCGTCTTGGCGTCAGCCTGCGTCACCGGAAACTTGCATATAATTTCGAATACTAGATTACCGCCCTCGTCGTTCTGATTTCCGGCGTTCAGCAGATTCTGGAACTGCGCATCCACTTTCAGCCAGCCGTGGGTATCGCCGTCCGCTTCATGGCGGACACCATCCGGCTCTCCGCCGGCGGATGCATCCACAATCGTGCCCGTCACGGCGATACACTGTTGACGCACGATCAGCCGGTAGGAATGGTAGACATGAGTCCACAAGCTGGCATCACAACCGGTATCTGGCGGTGGAGTCGGAATAGGCGTAGGTGGTGGCGGAGGAGTCGGCGAAAGGCGCACATAGGCCGACCAAACCCAGCCGATCTGGTCATGCTCTGTCGTAACGTGATAGAAGCCGCTATCGGCGGTCATCTGCACCAGCATCAGCCTGTCGCCTTTGGCGAGATGTGCGATGATGGGGGCCGATTTCGACGGATCGCGCCGAAGGACAACAGCACGTTTTGTCGTGGCTTGTTGGGCCCCGGTAAAGCCCGGGCACAATCCCAGCAGCAGCGTGAACAGCACCGTTCGCCTGAGTGTGATTCTCATGGGCTCCTCCTCCCCTGGGATCCTTGAAGAAGTTCTCCGGTAACCTTAAATTGTCCTTGCTAGAACACCCTTACGTTTAACATGACCCGTTCTGTAGTGCAGCAAATCTTGCATTCGTTTCACACAGCCGGAAGAAACGACAGAGAATCGTACCGTCAGGACCGCTTGGGAAACCGGCGAAGCTCCAGAATCAGATAGCCCACCACGGCGAGATTGATCAGCAGTGCAAGCCCCTTGCCGATGCTGGCGTGTTTGATGAGTTCGTAGATTTCCAGCGGAAGCAGGGAAGCGGTACTGATGATCGTCAGATACTCCGCCCAGCGCTTGCCCAGCGCCAGGCCAACGCCTTCCGTCAGAAAAATGGCGGAATAAATAAACGTGCCTACGCTCAGTTCTTTCAGCCGCCGATCATCCAACCTCGACAGCTTCGCCAGCAGCAAGGTCATATAGTGGCTGTGCGGATCAACCTGAAAAACGTTGATCCAGTGCACCACAATCGCTTCGGGGTCCTTGTGGAGGAGCTTGAGTGCGCCGATGCCCAACGCGAGCAGCGCCAGGCCTTTCAATAATTTGAAGGCGGCAATCAGGCGCAGGCCGCGGCCGTGTTTTCGGATTGGTGGCATTCTTCTAGGTTAGCTTGGTTCTACTGCCCCGCACCTTACTGTTTAGCGCTTCAGCTCGCTTACTAGCTTACTTCCTTGAGCAATTTCTTGACGTCCCGAAATTCCATCCGAAGATGCTTCGTAAACTTAGCAAGACCACCGGGAGTCGCGCATTCTGGTCTCAAGGGCAGAACCACTCCGCCCGCGCGCATGGACAAAAGATGAAGATAGGTTTCCAGCACGTGTTCGCAGAGCGGATTGGGCTCGACTAAAACCGCGGGGGGAAAGAACTTTAGCGCCCTGAGCTTGTATTCTCCATGAACGTGCTCGTACGGGGGAGGAAGCGGTAACTTCGGCACGAGGTCAGCCGTGTTGACGATGCGAAACGTGTTGGGGACCTTGCTGTCGTACGTGCTCGCGAATAGTTCATCGCCGGTGCGCGGGCTTGCATAGGTGTAAACGGTGGGATTCTTGAACTTACTGTTTGTGGCTACATCGAGTGCCTGTAGCGTTGCCAGCGCTCCTCCCAGGCTGTGTCCGCAGATCGTTAAGGAATTCACTTGCCTGCTCCCGAAAATGGTCGCAAGCGATGCCGTTACTGACGACCCGCCTGGCCCGCTGACCGCAAACGATTTGTACACATCGGTAAAACCATCTTCTGTATCACCGGCTTCCGCGAAGGGACACTTTTCCGTGCCGATTTTGGCGTCTTGAAACCATTCCAGGAGACCCTGTGTACCGCGGATAGCGATTACGGCTTCTCCTGTGCTCGCTTGCCAAAGCACAAGACCAATGGAAACCGTATCGGTCGGTTCGGTTTTCTTGGCATCCTTCGCAAGGTCATTGGCGTAAATGGACGCAATGACATCAAAAGTTGTTTTGTTCGGGCTACGTTCGGCGGTCACTGTAGTGCCGGCCCTGCTCTTTAAGTCGGAGGTGGGTACTTTGTAGGCTTCATTCACCAACTGTCCGTATAGGATGGCTTTGTTCAGGTCCATGGCGCTCACCCTTTCTCACGAATCCGGGATCGGCCTGAGTTCTCCACAGCTTCGACTTGCGGAAGTCCGAGGTCTAGCGGAACTCAGGGAAGAGGGAATTGTGCACGGGATGATAGCCAGCATGCTAAACGGAGTCAATAAGCTGCAGAAAAAACTATCGCCATTTCTTCAATCGCGGCCAGACATCTGCGAGAGATCCGAATTTTGCCCCATGGCAAATAAAAACGGGGATTTCGCGTTCCAACGCGTAAGGATTGTCGGATGACTTACCCACGTATTCGACACGCTCGAAGTAGCGTTCCAGGACTTCCGGGGAATCGTCAAGTACGATCATGCAATTTCCCGAATAGCCGCGCGGTCCCCACAGGAAGTAAGTCTGGTGGCCGCTGAGCGCAGGTGGAAGTCCGTAGCGGCGGCCGAAGAAGTCGATGGCGCCGGCCTGGCCGTAATCCTGGGCAAAGATGCCGCAGCCTGCTCGTTCCTCTGGCGAAAGCTTCCTATACGCCTGATTGACTTCAGCGACCAACTCCTCCCACCCGAATTGATCGGCGAAGTGTTGCGGGAGGATTGCGCGCATGTGGCTGTGCTCGCTGCGGGGCACTTTGAAAGGCAGCTTCTCCATATAGGAAATGAACTTCTCCACGGGAAGAACCGGCATGACAACGGGGGCAAGGTGGGCTCCTCCGGCGAGAACCAAAGTTACTAGCACGGGTTTCAGCCATACTTGGCGCGACCGGGCGATATAGCTTTCGATCACCATGGCGCCGGCTGCCAGGTAAACCGGATAGATTGGCCCAAGATAGTAATTCTTTCCATGGAGAACAACGAAGGCGGTGAAAGCGGCGAGATAACACCAGCCGAGGAACCGGTAAGGCTTCAGCCGGGCCGAGAAAAGAAAAGCGAACACGCCGATGATCCAGACCGGCGCGAGGACCGGGTGAATAATGAGAACCTGCTGGGCGAAATAAACGGGAGGAGAAAGAACTACATCGCGGCCGTCGGCCTTGATGTTGTGCATGAGGTCCACAAACGGCCAGTGATTCTGAACATTCCAGATAAAATTTGGCAGAAAAACGAGGAAGGCGAGCGCGCCACCAAGCCAAATCCACTTCCTTGCAAAAATGCGGCGCTGAACAGTCAGCAATAGTCCAACTACGATGCAGAAACCGAGTACGGCAATCGAGTATTTTTCTTCGAGTCCAATTCCGGCGACGATGCCAAATCCGAGCCAGTAGCGAGGATCTTCGCGCTTGATCGCCAGGATCGCGAAATAAATGCAACCCGTCCACAGCAAGGGCTCCAGACAATTGGTGGTCATGACGCTGCCGTCATTGAGATAAATCGGCACGGCGATGAACGCCAGGCCGGAGAGCACCATGGCGAAGCGGCGCCCGCCGAGCTCTCGAGCAGTCATGGCCGTCAGAATGAGGGCGGCCGAGGTTGCCAGCGCCGGTATGATTCGAATGCTCCGAAGCGAATCGCCCAGCAGGAGGCGGGAGAGTTTTATGAGGAACGGGATCAGTGGAGGATGATCCACGTAGCCCCAGGCCAGATGGTCTCCGCAGGCCATGTAATTAAATTCATCGCGGAAGTAACCGTAGCGATCGTTGAAATAAAGATGGAGCAGGAAATTCGCAAGCGCGAGCAACAGCACGATGAGCATGCCGTCCGCGAGGAAGGATTGCCTTTCAGAATTGAGAACAGGCGCTTGATCAATGGTAGTTTTCATTTTGGGTAAATGTAGTTACACAAAGTGCTGAAATCGTTCCGTCGCTGGGACTTCCTCACGGCAGCGTAAAGGCGATCACGTAGTCGCCTTGCTTTGTGCCGAGCTTTCCGTGGCCGCCTGCCGCAATGACCACGTATTGCTTCCCCTTGAGCATGTATGTCATCGGAGTAGCTTGCCCGCCGGCGGGAAGCTCGTACTTCCAAAGCTCTTTGCCGGTTTCAACATCGAAAGCGCGAAGATAATTATCCATGGCAGCGGCGGTGAAGACCAGGCCGCCCGCGCTAACCATTGGCCCGCCCAGAGTAACCGTTCCCGTATTCATGTCTGGAATCCAACTTCCCAGCGGGACATCCCACACTTTTTTCCCAGAGAATAGATCGACGGCGGCGACCGTGCCCCATGGCGGGGCATTGCATGGAACTCCACTCGGGGCCAGGAGCGGCGTGCGAAACATGCCGAATGGCGCCCCGACCTGCCGCGCAAATTCTCCGTGCAGCCGGTCGGCATCGGTGGCGCTCTTCCGGGCGTCATCGTACTCAGCTCGGGGAATCAGCTTCACTAAAATGGGCAGGCGGTTCGTATCCATGAAGAGCAGGTGGCGCTTCTGGTCGTACGCGGCGCTGCCCCAATTCACTCCTCCGACGTTACCGGGAAAAACCAGCGTGCCTTGAATACTCGGCGGAGTGAAGATGCCGTCGGAGCGGGCCGCTTTGATTTTTTCGGCGCACCACTGCCGCTCCTCCGGTTTTACGCCCCACGCGTCTTCAGGGGTCAGTTTTTCCGGTACCACGGAAATGGTGGAAGCCAGTTGCGTCGGCCAAGACTCTTCACCGGGAATGTCACTTTTGAGCACAGGGCGCTCCTCGACAGGGAAAAGCGGCGCGCCCGTTAGCCGATTGAGAACGAACACGCGTCCCATTTTTGTGGTGATGGCGATTGCTGGCGTTCCATCCATCCAGGCAAACAGCGTGGGCTGAGACGCGACGTCGTAGTCCCATAGATCGTGGTGAACGACCTGGAAGCCCCAAACAAGTTCTCCCGTGCCCGCGCGCAGAGCCACTACAGAGTTGGCCCACTTGTTGTCACCCTTCCGGATGCCGCCGTAGTAATCGGGGCTGGCACTGCCCGTTGGGATGAAAACGAGATCGCGTTCAGCGTCCGCCGAAATCGTTGACCAGGCGTTGCCTGCGCCAGTGCGAGGCGTGGTCTGGTAGGCCCAGGGAGCGATCGGGTCCCAAGTCCAGCGGAGATTGCCCGTGCGCACGTCGAACGCGCGAACAATGCCGCGCTCGACAGTGACGGCACGATTGTCTCCCAGCGATGCTCCCGTGATCACCAGATCCTTGACGATCGCGGGAGCGGAAGTGACCTGATAGTCGCCAGGATCGCGCAATTTGACGCTGTTCGTGAGATCGACTTCGCCATCCGATCCGAAATCGGAACAGGGCTTGCCCGTCGCGCCGTCTAGAGCAATGAGACGAGCGTCGAGCGTGCCGATGAAAATGCGCAGCGCGCATGGTTTGCCAGCTTTGGCACGCGGCTCTCTCCAGGCCGATACACCACGCGAAGTGACTTCCGAAGAGCCGTATGGGAGTTCAAGCTTGGGGTCAAATTCCCACAGCTTCGTGCCTGTTTCGGGATTTAATGCGATCACGTGGTCGTACGGGGTGCTCAAGAAGAGTTTTCCATCAACAAGGATAGGCGTCGCTTCAAACGCGGCTTTTTTGTCGAGTTCTTGGTCATGCGGCAGCGCGCCGGTGCGATAAGTCCATGCGGTCTTGAGTTGCGCCACGTTGCTGCGGTCGATCTGCGCCGCCGTCGAGTAGCGCGTGCCGCTGCCGTCGTTGCCATAGTTAGGCCAGCCGACGTCCGGCTTGCCTTGCGCAAGGGAATTGGAGGCCGGCCATAGGAACGCCAAGCTGGGAAGCACGATGAAGAAGCCACGGGGAAGAATTGTCGGTTTCATGGCTAGAAGGAATAGCGCGAACGCAGTGGACGCGCAACACATGAGGGACAAGTAGGCTCAAGCACGGGACGAACGGGCCAATCCGCTCCCGCGCCCCGTTTTCTTGTGGGATTGGTGTCCGAGACCAGTTCAGAGATTTATCTGCCGTTCGCTCAGGCTCCGGCGCCGATACTGTGCTTTGCGATCCGGACTGTGTCTGACCCGGCAAAGCTTGCCAATACGGCCGAGGCCGCGATCTGGGCCGTCGACAAAGACCAGTCCGTAGGGTACATCATGCCAATGGACAGCTTGCGTCAGAGTCGCTGGCGCCAACGCGTGATAGCTATCCTCCTTGGCCTTTTTGCGGGCTTAGCTCTGGTTATGACAGCGGTCGGAACCTACGGAGTCATATCGCACTCCGCTAGCCAACGTACCCGTGAAATCGGCATACGCATGCCCTGGGTGCCCGAGGGACGGACGTGCTGAGGATGACGCTCCGCGAAGGCTTGCGACTGGCGGCCGTGGGCCTCGCAGCGGGACTAGCGGGAGCACTCGGATTAACCCGCTTCCTATCGAGCGTGCTTTATGGAATCAAACCTACCGACCCGCTAACCTTTGCGCTTGTCTCAGGACTACTCGCGGCCGTCGCGCTCATCGCTTGTTACATCCCCGCGCGCCGCGCCGCGAGTCGATCCCATGGTCGCTCTCCGCTATGAGTGATTCGTTTCAGGTCGTGCAAGCGTGGTATGTTTCGAGTTTTTCGTCATGCAACGACGCGCTTGAGTCTCAGCTGGGCTTCAGAAGTTCGGGGCGCTGCGAAACGTAGCGGCGCGACCAGCGCAGTTCTGTATTGTCGTGTAGCATGACTTTGTATTCGCCGTGGAACCATGGCAGCAACTCACGGATGGCCTCGAGCCGCACCAGCGTCCCCCGGTTGATACGCACGAACAACTTCGGATCGAGCACATTTTGCACCGCGTCCAGCGTACTGCGCAGCGTGTGCATTTTGTTGCCACAGTGCAGCAGCACATAATTTCGGTCGGCTTCCACCCAGGAGATATCCTTGACTGCCACGAAGATCGCCCGGGCATTCTCCTCGACGAGCAAGCGATCGGGTAGCAACTTTTCACGTTGCAATTGCTCCAGCATTGCCCCCAGGCGCGAACTGAACCCGTCAGCCGATTGTTCGTGCTGTATCCTCGCCCTGCCGAGGGCTTCGCGAAATCGCTCTTCGCCGACGGGTTTGAGCAGATAGTCGAAGGCGTGCACCTCAAACGCGCGAAGCGCAAACCGGTCATGTGCCGTGACGAAGACCACTCGTGGAAGCGGAACCTTCGCGGCTTTGAGCGATTGAATCACTCCAAAGCCATCCAGACCCGGCATCTGTACATCGAGAAAAACCAGATCGGGATGCTGTTTTCTAATTGCCGCGACGGCTGCCTCTCCGCCGTCTGCTTCACCGGCAATCTCCACGGCAGATTCTTCGCGCAGTAGCCGGAGAATCTTGCGCCGCGCCGGCGCCTCGTCGTCAACAACCAGAATGCGAAGTGGGGTCTGCGGAGTCATTCGGAGGATGGCGAAATGTGCCCTGAGGTACGCAACGGAAGACGGAGTGTCACCTCCGCGCCTCCGCCGGGCCGGTTGGAGATCGAAAATTGCTGGGCGTTGCCATAGAGATGTGCCAGGCGGTCGCGGATATTCGATAGCCCCAGCCCTCGGCCGAATATTCCTGAAAGGCCAGCTTCATCGAGTCCGCAACCCGTGTCAGAAACCTGCAAGATCAGGCTGCCATTTTCGCGATGCGCCGCGATGGAGAGATCCATCGCGCTGCTTCCGGCCCTCATTCCATGCCGCAGGGAATTTTCCAGCAGCGGCTGCAGGATAAGCTGAGGCACGAGCAAACTGTTCAAAGATGGATCGATGGAATACCTTACGCGCAACTTGTTTTCGAATCGCTTTTGCATCAAGTCGAGGTAGAGCCGCGTGATTTCCAGTTCCTCAGCCAACGGAATTTCGTGCGCGCGAGAAGCCCGCAGCGTCAAGCGCAGCAAGTCGCTGAGCTGCGTGATCATGGCGTCCGCGGCCCGGACATCCTCATACATCACCGAAGAAATCGTGTTCAGCGTGTTGAAGAGAAAGTGCGGCTGCAACTGCAGCCGCAAATTTTCCAGCTGCGCCTGCACCAGCTTCGTCTGCAATTCCGCCGAGGCCAGCTGCTGCGCCTGTGCGATGCGCAAGCGTTGGTAGAAAGAATACGCTCCTACGATGACGGTAAACCCAATGAGGTCGTTGGAAAACTCCATGGGGTAACGGTAAGTCATGATGCCGTAGTCGTACGGACCGAGGCCCATGAGGGGCGCGAGGAAGTGTCGACTGATGGCCATCATGGTGGTGTGCAGCGCGGAGAAGATAAGCGCAGCAGCCAGGTGGAAGAAACCGAGCTTTAGCCAGCCTTTGCGCTCATATAGATAGATCCTGGCGAACCGAAAGACGAGAGGCAGCAAGAGAAAGACGGAGTACACGCCCGTGCCTTCCTCCAGAACACGCATGTAGAAAGTGCCGGGATGCTGCCGCGTGAGATCGTCGAGATATCTGTAGCCAGTCAGGAGCACCGCAATGAGCGTGTACAGGAGGAATAGAACAATCCATGTCCGTGCGCGCCGAGGGCGGGTTGTACTCATCGCCGTTACTTTGACCGCCTGGCCGCCCATGTTCAGGCTGTGATTATGCTTCACAGAAGGTGCTGGCGGAAAGACTTCTTGCGCGGGACCATCAGTGGATAGTCTCGATAAATGCCAGAGGCTGAAAGTCAGCGGCGTCGAGGGTTCGAAAAATCGATGGAGCTGATGAAAGCCACCGCGATCAGGAGCAGGACAGCGGCGAAGAGGGCATAGATGATCACATCAATCTCCCGAAGAACTCACTGTCTAGGATGCATGCGCAACACCAGAGTTACATTATTTGTTTTCAACAGGATACGAGTCCGAAGATGTGAAAAGAAGTCGTCAAAAGCGGACAACTGTGGGCGCGGGTTTGCGAAACTCGCGTACTGGTACTAGCAGGGCAAACTGAGTCTCCCAACTGCGGGAGATTCAGCTAAACTGTCGCCTTAGCTCTTGCTCAGCCGGATAGACCCGTCACCCGTATGGATGGTCAGAGGCTGGCCGCCGCCATTCATTTTGCCGTGAATTTGCGAGTTGCTGAAGGTTCCCTCCACAGTCACCGGTATGCCCAGGCTGATGTGGCCGTCACCGGTGCTGGCGTCAATATTCGTCTGAAAGTCGGATGGGAGCACAAGATCGACGCTGCCGTCGCCTGTCCGGATGGTCCAGCTTGTTTCCATCTTCGAACCCGGCAGGACGCGTGTGTCCACGCTCCCATCGCCTGTCTTGACGTTGAGAGCATCGAAACGCCCAGCGATGCGAATGTGGCCATCGCCCGAATCGGCTTCCACCTTGCCATCCAGATTCCGGGCTTCGATGGAGCCATCTCCCGTACGCAAGCGCATGTTTCCCTTTAGATTTTCAACGGTAATACTGCCGTCGTTAGTATGAAGATCAATCGTGCCATTCAGCGAGTAGGCTTTCACGGACCCATCGCCGGTGTGCACGTTCACCGTCCCGTTGATGGATTCGGCCTGTACGGCCCCGTCGCCGGTTTCCACCTGCAGGTCAGCTTCGCGGGGCATGCGCACTTCAATGTGCAGCCCTCGTGAATTATGGCCAAACGTGAAGCCCCAATGGCCGGTGACGCGCGCCGTCATCTCAACCTTGTCGCCGTCTTGATGGGCGTCGACGCGAAGGTTCTTGCCCAGCTCATAGCCGCGGTACTCGACGCGAAATTCGACCTGTTTCGACTCACCTGTAGTGACCCTGACGCTGCCATCATTGGTTTCCACGCGCACATTGGCGCGCCCAGACACGGTAAAGGACTTGGTTACGTCTTCAGCATGCACAGCGACCGCGGAAGCGGCCAGCAGGGCCGCGCAAGCGATTCCGAGCCTCATAGCGGCCGAGCGGTGGGGAAGCAGGTTCATATCCGATACCCTCCGTAAGATGTCGTTCTGCCATGAGGTACGACAAGTGGACGAAAAATGTTCCGCGCCGCATGGACGCATTCCCCCACCCGCGCGCAATCCTCAAGTTCCCTTGGCGGCCTTTTTCTTCTGGCTTCCAGAGCGGACCGCCCCCGGTTTGGTACGGAGGGCAGCCAAGAATTCGCCAGCCGGTAGGGTATTGATCACGTCCTTCTTCTCGAGCCACCCGCGGCGGGCCATGGTGACGCCATGGCGGATAAAGGCCAGGTTCGCTGTGTTGTGCGAGTCCGTCGAGATCACCACTTTGACGCCGCGCTCCTTGCACATCCGAAGATACACGTCCTTCAAATCTAGGCGGTCCGGATAAGAGTTGCACTCCATCGCCACGCCGTTTCTAGCGCAAGCCTCCAGCACCTTTTCCATGTCGTAGTCGATGGGATCGCGCCGCAACAACAGGCGCCCGGTAGGGTGAGCGATAATCTGCGTGTAGGGTTTTTCGATCGCCGCAAGCATGCGCTCCGTCATCGCCGCGCGGTCGAGGTTGAAATACGAGTGAATCGAGCAGACCACCACGTCGAGCTGCGCCAGGATTTCGTCCGAGTAGTCCAGCGATCCATCTTTCAGGATGTCCACTTCAGCGCCTGCTAGAACGCGGATACCCAGGTCCTTTTCGCTCAAGGCGTGAATTTTCTTGATGTGTGCCGCCATGCGCTTTTCATCCAAGCCGTTGGCCACTGTGACCGCTTTAGAATGGTCGGTGATGGCGATGTACTGATGACCAAGCTCCCGGGCCGCTTCCGCCATCTCTTCAATCGAGTTCTTGCCGTCGCTGGCCGCGCTGTGCATCTGCAGGTCGCCCTTCATGTCCTTCAGCGTGACCAAATGAGGAAGATTGTGGTGCTCGGCAGCGGCAATTTCGCCAGTGTTCTCGCGCAGCTCGGGCGGGATGAAATCCAGTTTGAGCTTCGAATAAATCTCTTCTTCAGTCCGCCCCGCCACGCGCTTTTCGGCTTTCAAGGTCGCCAAAGCATATTCATTCAGGGTGAGTCCCATGTCGTTGGCGCGGCCGCGCAGCGCCACGTTGTGTTCTTTTGAACCGGTAAAATAGAGCAGCGCAGCGCCGAAGTTTTCCTTTTCGAGCAAGCGCACGTCGACCTGTAATCCGTTTTCCAGCGTGAAGCTGACTTTGTTTTCTCCGTGCGCCAGCGTTTGATCGATGCCGGCAAATTCAAGGATGTGCTTGGCCAGCGCGTCCACGTGTTTCCGTGAAGTATGGCCGTCAGCAAGCGTCACCAGCAAATCCAGGTCGCCAACGGTTTCTTTCCCCCGGCGCAACGAGCCGGCCGGCGTAACCGATTCCACGGCCTTTCCCGCCTTTTTAATGTGCGCAACAACCGCG
>Ga0179592_10001030_pt1 | contig 11303 bp, 16 predicted proteins | sample CZODoug2_1_08_16_FD_148623 | JGI IMG/M metagenome (GOLD analysis project Ga0179592, IMG submission 148623) | Vadose zone soil fungal communities from Angelo Coast Range Reserve, California, USA - CZODoug2_1_08_16fungal (Illumina Assembly) | ecosystem: Environmental > Terrestrial > Soil > Vadose...
GAATCATCGACAATGTCCCTCTCTCGCAAGCCGACTTTGTGGGGTCCGTGGCGTTTGGTGCCATCGTCGGTGCGGCGCTTGGGTTGGCGTTTTGGTACTTCTACTCGCGTGACTCACGCCCCACAGAATGACACGGTCGCCGCCACCACGTCCTACGAAGGCTGAACTCGGCGAAATGACTGTGGCCCAACTAGACGTCTATATTGGCGAGCTGCGGCGCGATCTTTCGTGGACAAAGAGATATGTGTATAAAGACGTCGCAAAAAGACTCGAAGTGGCCGAAAAGGTTCGCGAGATTCGTCGAGGGCGCGAAGCGGCGGGGGATGTCTAATCCATGCGCACTGAGATGAGCGAGGTCGTGACCATTCGGCAAGCGATACGTCGTGAGGTGGTTTCAATTGAGCCACTTGACGAGCTGGAAAGGACTCATCAAAGGGACGCGCTGGCTTGGATTGATTCCGGGGCTCCTCTCTGTCGTACCGCGAAGCCGGCCATTCCGCCGAAGCACCTGGTCTCGTATTTTGCCGTTGTCGACGGAGACAACATTCTGCTCGTGGATCACAAGAGAGCACAGTTGTGGCTGCCGCCGGGTGGGCACGTGGAGCCGGGAGAGCATCCGCGGGAGACGGTGATGCGTGAGCTCTTTGAGGAACTCGAAGCCGTTCCGAAGCATGAGATTGCGGAGCCTTTGATGGTGACGTGTACGACCACGGTGGGCCTCACGGCCGGGCATATTGATGTGTCGCTGTGGTATGTGGTGAGGGCGGATAGGACTCCGAGTATTCAGTTCGATCGCGAAGAATTTGTGGGGGTGCAGTGGTTTAAGTTTGCGGATGTGCCGTTACGGCGAAGTGATCCACATATGGGGCGGTTTTTGGCGAAACTGGCCTCCAACACATCGGCAATTGATTGATTCGCGTCTGAATGAGCCAAAAAAGGGGTGATTTCATGATTCGATGGATTGGAATCGCTCTATCCGTGGCGTTGCTTACCTTCACGGTTACGGCGAGCGCGGCCGATATTGCGGCGAACGCGAGTCGCGATGTGGCTCGCCTAGTGAATTGCATGAAGGCGTTTGACGCGAGGTGCTCCAATTCGTTGACATATACGAGGGTTTTGGAGCAACACGGAATCTCGCGCAGCCAACTGGACCAGGCAGTGAGCGGTTTGTATGCCAATTTGAAATCAATTCACGCAATTTATTCACGGTTAGAGTTGTCGACGCCCTGGCTACCATTTGAAAACAGCGGGCGCAGCTACATCTTCATTCCGTATTACGCGGTCCTGGAGGCCAATGGACGGAAGATGATGGCAAAGTCGTTTTTCATCGGCGTATCAGAGGACAGTGGAGTGTCGTGGAAGTTTGTCGACGGTCAACAGATCACCAAAGACACCATTAGCCACGTGATCCCCGGATATGTTGGGAAACTGCCCGAGCAAGAGGTCAACGCAACTACGTTTGTTCCCAAGTAGCCATGGGTTTAGATACCGTAGAGCTGGTGATGGCGGTAGAAGAGGAGTTCGGACTCGAAATCCCGGATGCGGCGGCAGAGGAGATGATAACCGTCGGGGAGATGCATTCGTTCTTGGTATCTGAGCTTAGGCGTCGCGGCCGGGAGAGCGATCCCGCACAGGTGTTCGAGCGAATGCGGACGATCATCGTCCGGCAGCTCGGTGTCAATCCGGATGAGGTGATCCTAAGCGCGCGGTTTGTAAAGGATCTGCACGCTGATTAGGGGATATACCGCTATCGCCTATGTAGGATGTATTTATAGAGCGCGGTGCAGAGGAAAGGAATGGATGCGGGGCGCGGGGGAGTCGGGGGGCGGGGATGGGGGACATTGAAATTGTGGGGTGGCAATTATGAGCATCATCACTTTTGTGGCTCTTTTGGTTTTTGGTTTGCTCGACCTGATTTCCATCGTGAAAGAGATCGTTGGGCGTAGGACGGTCGGTGGCAATGAAACTAAGGAATCGAGCGTAGCGCGCCGCCGGCGGATCTTGCTGCATTTGGGGGTGTGGGTGCTGATGATTGGGGGATTCTGGGCGATCGTGCATTTTGGTCCGTTACGGCCGGTGCATGAGTGGTTGAGGTAGCGCGAGACGATTGCTGGAAGCGCCTTAACAGAGAATGACCTAAGGAGGGGAAGGCATGAATGGACTGATCGCGCGTGAATGGATGCTGTATGTCTTGGCGGCGCTTGTTTGTTGTGCCACTGCGTTCGCAGACGAAACACCACAGACCAGAGATTGCGGACTGCGGCAGCTTGCATCAATCGATTTAAAAATTGGATCCTTGGTGCTGGTTCCGGTGGTCCTGGACGGCGCTCCGGCTTTCATGGGACTGAATACCGGCATTCCAGTATCGACGATTTCCCAGCAGGCGGCGGCCGAGATGAAATTCGCCATCGTTAAGGTGCCTCGGTCGTTCTCTAACTCACCGGGGCTTGTGTCGATTCATTCCTTGTCGCTTGGCTCGTATGACATCGGAAAGGTTCGATTGTTGGTGAGTCCCGGCCCAACGATCACCATGCCCAGTTTGCCTCCGTCCATCGGCTCTTTCGCGCTACCTACCTTATTCGGGGTGGACTATGAGCTGGATTTCGCTCACAACAAGTTGAATCTTTTCTCGACGGATCACTGTCCGGAAAATGTCGTGTATTGGACTGACAAGACAGCCGCGGTTCCCTATTCGCTCGACAAGATCGGCATCCCGGTGTTTCCTATCGAGCTCGACGGGAAGAAGCTCTCAGCAACATTCCAAGCGGGTGGATCTAACACCCGGTTGAAGACCGATTTCTCCAAGAAGTTATACGGATTCGATGAGCACTCGCCCGGCATTCGCAGCGAAACATCAATTTCTGGCAGAACAGTCAATCATTATCGCGCGATGAAAATGACGACACCCGGATTGAGCGTGACGAATGCGGATGTGCAGCTGATTCCTGGAGCCAAGGGATGCATCGTCTCTAAAAATGCAGGTCCGGAAGGTTCGGCGGCCTATCTAAATTGCTACGGTAGTCCGCCGCTCACCATAGGCCTGGATCTTTTGCAACATTTGAGACTGTACTTTGCGACTGAAGAGCACATTTTGTATTTCACCGCTGCGGATGCGGGGCGGCCGGCGGCGGCAAGCGAGCCGTGAGATTTGATAGAAGGGCGCCGTGCCACGGACAATGCCACAGGGAAGTGGCAGCGGACGGCAGTCCGGAAGGGTGAGGGCGGATGGGCTCGAACGATGAAGAAGCCCCCCATTTAACTTACAGCGGCGTGCTCTGAGGCACGCATCGCAATGCTCACACGTGGTCCGCGATAGCCATCTGTCTGTGGCACTGTTTCTTCGCTAAGTCGATCACCGAGAGCCCGCCATGATCAAAGTACTGAAAGACCTGCTCGGCAAGATTTCGCGCGAGGAAACGCCGAAGCAAACTACGCCGATTACGAGACCCAACCGGCTGAACAGCACCGGCGATTTCCGCGCGGTCGAAATCGCGCCGAGCGTCACCTGCTGCTCGGCGGCAATGCAGGCTAGGGGAATGCGGTATCTGCTGCGCAATGCTCCGCGCCTGCCGTTGATGGGCTGTACGATGCCGACGACTTGTTCGTGCCAGTTTCGCAAGAATGCCGACCGCCGCGACAGCGATCGACTCCTGTTCGGAGCAACAGAAACCAATCGCTGGTTTGCGGGAGCCGAAACCCGCAAGCACGGAGGTCGGAGGTCGGCGGAAAAGTGAACTGGGCCATTGGAGGGGTGCAACTCGGCAATTCTTTGCCTGAGCCAATCCAGCGGAAGTCCCAAAACTTGACGAGAGCGGCGTTCCCGTGTCAACCCGCGCCGAAAGCATTCATCGCTGCGCGAATGATCATGAACCACAGTGCCAAAGCGGATATGCAATACAGCCAGAATCTGAGAATGACGATGTTGATCGTGCAATGCACCGCGCTGTGGAGCACTCGAAAGACCGCGAAAATCCAGGCAGCAACCCAATAGCCCCGGTCGACGCTGGTGGTGACGAAGAGGTACAGAACGACACCATAGAAGAGCGTCGGCAGCTCGAAGAGATTCTTGAGATTGTCCGATGGGTTGGCCACGGACGGCGGGGAGATACGCGCAAGCTCTGCGGGTGTCAGGCGATTGAGATCGGTTTTGCTTTTCTGAAGGAACGGTATGCGCTTCGCGTACATGTAGAACCAAACGATGAGCGTCAGCAGCATGGTCAAGAAGAAGGGAGCAAAGATCGCGGTTTGTTTCATGGCGTTGCCCTGAGGTTAATCGGTGACTGCATCCCCGCATCCGCCTTCGGCCAGGACGGCGGCGAACACGGCTGCAAAACGATGCACATCGCCTGGCCAGCGCGCCGATACGTAGCGGCCGTCGCGGATAACCCAGGCGGGCCGATCATCCTGGATGCTGTCTCGAAACAGGCCGCTCGCCTTCCTGAAATGATGGTCGGCATCGTTTGGAACGTCGCGGAAATCCTGAGGCGAAGCCAGCGCGCGCGTGACCTCAGCCTGAACGCTGCGGTAGCCTGGAGGTTCCGAGCTTGATTCCATGTAGGTTCGATAGTAGCCCGGATCCCAGACACGCCCAAAGAACTTCATGGTCGACCAGGCGGCTTTCTCGAGCGTCCAGGTTAGAGCCGTGGTTTTTCGGCCCGATAGCACGGACTTTCCGGTGCGGGACGATATGCTCCGCGCCGCGAGCACGACGCCATGGCAAATCGCGGCGACCGGCTTGTCGGCGTCAAAAAAATCCGCAACGAATCGCTGCAGAGCAGGATCCTCCAGGTACCGGCGCATGCCGCGGGCCCAATGCCCGCCCGGCAGCACCAGTCCGTCGTACCCGGCCACCGCCAAGTTCGTATAGGCCACCGGGTGAAGAAAGGCTGCGCTGTTCTGCATCTGTGCGTAGGCGCGCCGTGCATCGGCATTGGCACGCAGCAGCAGCCCCAGGAGTTTGATCTTCCGCAAGTGCGGAACTCGACCCCACAAGTCCAAGCCTTCGCCGGCCAGCATCAAGGGATCCGCGCTTGCCGGCCGCGCATCCGGGGTCGCAAAGTTGACTCGATGCCCCTCGCCGCTGAGGATTTTCCAGGTGACCGCCACTTCGCTCGGATCGAAGTCGCGCTGCGGCAGAACGATGAGTACCCGGCATGCGTGTGGACGAGGCATAGGTCGCTGACAACAGCGCAGCCATTAAGGGTTAGAAGCGGCCCGCATCGACGTCAAGAATGAACCTGGTCAGGCCTGCCATGTAAGTCTGTTGATCGTCGTAGATGGCAAGGTGGCTGCCCTTCGGGCAATACAAATAGCGGCCCTTTTTTACCGACTTCGCTATTTTCTCCATCTGGGCAGGCTCCATGGTGTCGTAGCGCGCGCCGATCGACAACGTGGGCACGGTGATTTTGGGCAGGTCCGCGGTCCGATCCCAGTCCACGAGCTTGCCGCTGGCGCCCATTTCGCTCGGGCCCTGCATGGGAACGTAGATCTTTTTGTTGATCTTGGCGAAGGCGCGTAACACCGGATCGGGCCACTGATCTTGCGGCATGCGCAAGATGTGATCGACGTAGAAATGCCGCATCAACAGATCTTCGTAGCGCGGGTCCTCGTATTGGCCTTTGGCCTCCAATTGCTTGATCTCGGCGAGCGCCTTCTGATCCATGGCCGGCATGAGCACGCCGGCCGCATAGCGGTTGTACGCCGGGATGCTGGCGACCATATTTGAAATCACGAGCGCCTTTAGGTTCTGCTGGTACTTGAGCGCGTACTCCAGCGCCAAAATCCCGCCCCAGGATTGGCCGTAGAGATAAAAGTTGCTCTTGTCGAGTTTGAGCGCCTTGCGCACCTGTTCAACTTCTTCAACGAAGCGCGGCAGGTCCCAGAGTGCCGGCTGGTCCGGTTGATCGCTGTACGCGGAGCCCAGTTGATCGTAGTAGTAGTACTCGATGCCGGCGTTGGGAAAGTAGCTGTCGAAGGCCTCGAAATATTCATGGGTGGCGCCCGGTCCGCCGTGCAGCAGCAAAACCTTGATGGCCGGATTGTTGCCAACGCGCTTGGTCCAGACGCGGAAAGCGCCTTTCGGCGTTTGGATCGTGATCATTTTGACGCCGCCTGAGAGAACGTCGTCGCGGCCCGATGAATCGAGATCAGCGGCCGGCGCCGCGCTCACGGGTGACATTACCGAAGAGCCCAGGGCGAGAAGGAGCGATACGAGCGGGAGACGCAGCAGTGAGTGCATGGGTTATTTCCGTTGTTCATCGGTATTGTCAGTGGATGCCCCTTCGGGGTCAAACATGGGGTTGCGCGGGTCAGGGCGCTGATCGATTCGGCGGCACCATAGAGCCTGCGATCACCCAGGCAGATGCGATCAAGGCGAAGTTGATCGCATTCGCCGCCCAGTTGAAGTGGGTGTGCGGTTCGATGAGGATGGTGGGCGCATGCACCAGGATGCCGAACACGACAAACATCGCCGTCAGCAGCCTGGCCGCGGTACGCGCGAGAATGCCGGAGAGAATCGCGACGCCGGCCGCAAAATGTCCCGCCGCGGTGGCGTAGGCCCAGAACGTCTGTCCGGGCGGCAACCATGCGGGGACAAATTCGGCCGTGGGTGCAAGATAAACCAAGTGAGCCAGGCCGAACGCAATCAGGCAAACGCCAAAGATGAGGCGGCCGATTTTGAGTAGGCGTTCGGCCCTGGCTGCTTCGCCTGGCGTGCAGTATGCGTAGGCGACCAGTCCGCCTGCCACGAGCGCCAACTGCTCGGCGGTCCCTGACCAAGTGACGAACGCGGCTGGGTGCGCGACGATGCGCGGCACGTGCAGGAGTACGACCCCCAGCGTGTAGAGCGCGGTGAGCGCCAAAGCCCCGAGTCCGGCGCTGCGCCGCCATTGAATTGCCAATCCCGCCGCCACAAAGGCGATGGCGACGGCATACGCCAGAACGGTTCGCCCGGGCAGCTCCTTTGGCACCGGCTGCCACACCGCCGCGAAGTCTCCCCACACCAAACCGACCAGCCCGAGAGCCACTGCCGCCAAGCCGTAGACACGCACGCTGACGCGCGGCGCGAATATCACGTCCAGAATGAGTGCCGGCTTCATGGCGAGCAAAATCCTATCGGCGTCGCTTCAGCCTGTCTTGGGGAATCTTGCTTAAGTTTTTGGACGCACCAGCGTGTAGGTGGCGAAATTCGACCAGGCGCCGCCGGCCGCCTGCGATTCGATGATCAAGGACCAACCGCGGGATTTGGGATCGAACTCATAGGTATTTCTAAACGCTCCTTCCGCATAGGGAAATTGAACCACCAGCGTTTCACCCATGCGCTTTCCGGTCGCAACCACCCGGGATCCGGCGGCGCCGAAACGATCCAGCCAATGAACGACATAGTCGCCGGCATGGGCGTCGAAACCCAGGAATAATTCCGCCTCGTATTTCGGTGCAGCTCCCTCATCGATCAGATGCAAGCGTAGAAATCCGCCCTGCAGTACCCGTTCCCCTTTGGCGCGGTATTTTACGGGCTTTCCCAGCAGCGTCCCTACCATGTCCCAATCTCCCCGAAGCCCATCGAGGTAGGCGTTGTCCGGTGACGGCGCGTTTTCCGCTGATGGCGCATCGGACGCCCGGACAGCCGGCTGCACACCCGTTCCAAAGAACAGTGCAACGGCGCAAAGAGCAGCGCGAACAGAAATGAACGGTCGAATGGCAGTCATGAGGATGCCTTTTTTTATAGTGAGCCGCCAATCCACTATTTGCTTGATCTGGATACTTTGCAAGACCTTCCAGCCACCCCAGCCTTCCCCTAGAATTCCGGCTCGATACCGGCCCAATGATGGAGGAATCCGCCGTGCATTCGACAAGCATCACTCGCCGCGAGCTAGCCATTCGTATGACGGCGCTCCCGCTCGCGCTTACCGCGGCTACCCGCGCACCGGCGGCGCCAAATTCCAACAATGTGGCTGCGGCGATTACAGACGGGCTGTCGCACGCATCGGAGGCGATCCACCAGGAACTGCTGTTCGACGCCAGTCCGCAGCGCGTCTACGGCGCGCTCACCAGCGGCAAATCCTTCGACGCGATTACGCGTCTGAGCGACGGCGACGCGCTGCTCAAGGCCTCGGGCGCCAAACCCACGGCGATTGACAATGAGGTCGGCGGCACGTTCACGCTTTTCGGCGGCTATGTGACGGGCCGAAACCTAGAAATGCTGCCGGCTGAGCGCTTGGTTCAGGCATGGCGCGCCGGAAGCTGGAAGCCCGGCGCATTCTCGATTGCAGCCTTTGCGTTCGTGAAAGAGGGTGCAAAGACCAAGTTGTTGTTCGACCATCGAGGTCTTCCCGACGGCCAGGGGACTAGCTTGGCGCAGGGATGGCACACGCACTAATGGGGACCGCTGACGACATTTCTTTCTCAAGGCTGAGCGGCGGCGCGCCCGGGCCTCAATCCCGTCCTTCCGACTCCGTCTTGTAGGCGGCCGACAACGTGCCCTTGGCGGTGGCGATCGGCAACAAAATCGGATAGAACTGCACGAAGGTGTTGTCGACGGCGGCGTGAGCGGCGTGACAGGAATAGCAATCGGCGGTTCGCGGCGTCATTTTCGCAGGCTTGGTGCCCTCGAATCCGAAGAACGCCCAGCCCTCCGGAAAATGCGCGGTGTCCTTCAAGTGCACTTCGCGTCCCATGACCGCGGTGCTTTGATAGTGGCCGCTCTTGTTGATAGAACCCTTGTCCTGCGCCCCGCGCACTTCCAATACCAGCATGGTCTTGTCAGGCCACGTGCCTGTGGCCAGGAATGCCTTGTACGCGCCCGGCTCGACAAACACATTGTCAAACATGTGGTGACCGCTCATCGCCAGCGGACTGTAGGCCATGTCGAACCCGGAGCTTAAATACACCCACTCCCGATAGTCTTCCGGCAGCGTCAGGCGCCCATCGTCCGTGTAGACCGGACCGCGTATCGGCGTTGCGGTGGAATCGCTCAGGGCAATCGAGCAGAGCAGGGTCAACGCAGTTGTCAGTGCAATGGTGTTGGTTTTCATGGGCTCAGTATGATCGCGGCTTGTTTTCCCAGCCACTCCGTTGGCTGCACGCATCCGATGATTCGCTGCATTGTGGTCTTGGGCGCAAACTCAAGTGGAGTACGATTCGCCACAGCATGGCAACGACCACACATTCGCATGGCGACAGGCCGTACAACTGGCTCTGGATTGCGGGCCTGTGGGCGGGTCTGGGTATCCTGAGCGCGTCTCAAGACGTGTTCGCGATGCTCTCCGCGGGGATGCATCACTCGTGGGCGAGAATGTTCTTTGCCCTGACGCTCGCCTGGTTGCCCTGGGCCTTGGCCACTCCCGTCGTGATTCATCTGGGCCGAAAATATCCTGTCGCCTGGAAGCCGCTCAAATGGTGGTTGATCCATCTGGGCGCCATCATCGCCATTGACCTGGTTGCTTCTGCATGGGCAACGCTGCTCGAAGTGCTGCTACAGCCCTGGATGCCGGATTTTGAAACGCATTCATTTCTCGTGACCTGGCCGCTGAAGTTCTCCGGCAGTCTGTTGCCCGCATTGATTCTGTACGCCGTCATTCTGGCGGTCACCTATGTGCTTGATTCTCGAGCGAAGGCGGCCGCGCAGCAAACCGACACGGCGCGTCTCAACGAGCAGCTCTCGTACGCCCAATTGAACGCCCTGCAGCGGCAAATCGAACCGCATTTCATTTTCAACACGCTTAATTCCATTTCAGGCTTGGTGCGCGAGAACAAGAACGACGCGGCGGTGAGCATGATCGTCGCCTTGAGTGATTTCCTCAGACGGGTCGCGGGCAGCACCAACGAGGCCCGGGTGCGCCTTGCGCAAGAAATGGAGTTCCTGGAATTGTACCTGCAGATTCAAGAAGCGCGTTTCGCGGGGCGCCTTACCTGGGACCTGCAAGTCCCCACGGAGCTGCGCGAGGCGCGAATCCCGAGCCTCGCCTTGCAGCCTTTGGCCGAGAATGCCATCAAGCATGGGATTGCCAAGCGGGCGCAGGGAGGAGAGGTGCGCGTCGCGGCGTCGCGGTCGGAGGGCATGCTGCACCTGACCGTTTACAACGACGGTCCGCTGCTGGATCGAGACGGGTGTTCGGTCAAAGACGGCATCGGGTTGTCGAATTTGCGCACGCGCCTCAAGCTTCTGTACGGCGGGGATTTTGAGCTGCGGCTGGAAAACTACGGAATCACCGGCGTTCAAGTCTCCCTGGCATTGCCGTACTGCGAGGTGTGAGCCTTTGCCGCCGCAAAAGATTCGCGCGCTCATTGTCGATGACGAGCCTCTGGCGCGCAGCAATCTCAAGGTGCTTCTGCGGCGGGACGGCGATATCGAGTCGATCCAGGAATGCGGCTCAGGCACCGAAGCCGTGGCGCAGATTCGAGCGACGCGGCCGGACTTGGTTTTTCTCGATGTTCAAATGCCGGAGTGCGGCGGATTTGAAATCCTCGAAATCCTGAAGACCGATGAGTCGCTGCCCGTCATTGTGTTCGTGACGGCCTATGACGAGTATGCGCTGCGCGCGTTTGACGCGGGAGCGCTGGATTATCTGTTGAAGCCTTTCGATGACGCGCGCTTTCTGTTGGCGATGCAGCGCGCCAAGCAAAACATCGCCGCCAGGGAACTATCGCCGCCGGAAACGCCGCGCCTCGAGGTGCGCAGCGCCGGGAAAGTGGCGTACGTTCAGATTCCCGACATCGATTGGGTGCAGGCGGCGGACTACTATGTGTGTCTGCACGTGGGTGCGAAATCGCATTTGCTGCGCAAGAGCATGGCCGAATTGGAGCAGGAGCTGGATCCGCGCATCTTTTGCCGCATTCATCGCTCGACCATCGTCAATCTGCGCAAGGTCAGCGCCCTGAAAGTCGACGCCGCGGGAGAACACGAGGTGATCCTCGACAGCGGCCAGAAATTGCGTTTGAGCCGGCGATTTCGCAAAGATCTGCAATCGCGCATGCGCGAATTCGGCGCCGCTCTCTAGAACGCGGCCGGGTAGGCGCCGCCATCCAACAAAATGTTCTGACCGGTGATGAATCCGGCATGCACGCTGCACAGGAAAGCGCAGGCCTGGCCGAATTCCGCCGGCGTGCCGAAGCGCTTCGCCGGAATGGCCGCCATGGAGCGCGCCACGGCTTCCGCGTCGCTGACCTGACTTCGCTTGGCGGCCAAACTCAGGTTGCCGCGCAGTCGCGCCGTGTCGAAACTCCCCGGCAACAGATTGTTGATGGTCACGTTCTTGTCGGCGACGGTGCGCGCGACTCCCGCCATGAACGCGGTGAGACCGGCT
>Ga0179592_10001031_pt1 | contig 11293 bp, 10 predicted proteins | sample CZODoug2_1_08_16_FD_148623 | JGI IMG/M metagenome (GOLD analysis project Ga0179592, IMG submission 148623) | Vadose zone soil fungal communities from Angelo Coast Range Reserve, California, USA - CZODoug2_1_08_16fungal (Illumina Assembly) | ecosystem: Environmental > Terrestrial > Soil > Vadose...
TGCGATGATTCAGTCCGACGAGAACAATTTCCATAGCGCGCTTCAAGCGCTCCTAAAAGTAGCGGTGACTTTGCGAGAGATATAGATTTACGACCGTAAAGCTCAGCACTACAATCACAAAATTGAAGACGCACAATCTTGAAGCCCGCGCCCCACGCCACGCCGCAGTGCCCGCCAGACGGAGGTACGCCGCATACAGCAGGAGCACCAGCAGCGTGACCACATACTTTGGATCGTAAAACGAATATTCGCTGCTCAGCCGATCGACCCAGACGAATCCCAAGGCTGTACCAATCGCAATGGAAACCAACCCTACCAGAACACTCGACTTGCTCATGCGCTCCAGCAATTCGAGCGGCGGCAACCGCCAGACCATGTTGCCGAGTTTGTGGCTTCGCAGCAGGCGTTCCTCTCCCAGGAAAATCAGGCTAAGAACAAAAGAGAGCGCAAACCCCGCATAGGCAAGGATGCTTAGGGTAACGTGAAACGCAAACGTGGCCCCGTGCGCCGCAGGCGGCGAAAGCCGGTCGGCCGGGGCCAGATGCGCAGCGAGAAAGAACACCAAGATAAAGGGCATAACGAAGGCTCCGACAGATCGCTGCCGATGATACAACTCTAGGCCCAGATAGGTCAGCGCCAGAAGCCAGCCAAAGAGCGACATGGATCCGTACAAGTCATGGTATGGAACCGTGTGCAAACCGCGGGACCTCTCCAAAAGCGCAAAATAATGCGAAACCAGGCCTAGCCCCAAGACCAGCGTGCCTAATCTACCCGTGAGTTTCTTCCCCGTACCCAGAAAGCGAACATACAGGACAAAACTCAATAGATAGGCGAGCGCAGTCAAAATTGGGAATATATGATTCATTCTTTGCACCTGAGCTACTGGCTCATCCGCCGCACCGACTTAACAACTGTTCTGCTCCCCTGAACCGACCCAATTCTTCAACATTTCGAGTATAGCTTACCCTTGCTGGCGCTAGCACAATTCGATACCGCCTTAGTACTCGTACCAGCAAGACCGGCCGGGATTTGCTATCCTGGATGTCCCAGACGAAATATGACTCCACCGATTGCTTCGATTAACCGAAAAGATCTATTCCTTCGTGCCTGCCGTGGGGACGCCCTTCCGCGAGTTCCGGTCTGGATGATGCGCCAGGCTGGCCGCTACCTACCGGAATACCGCGAAATCCGTGCAAAGCACGCATTCCTTGACGTTTGCAAGACGCCGCAACTTGCGGTCGAAGTCTCCCTCCAGCCCTTTCGCAGGCTGGGCGTTGATGCGGTCATCGTTTTCTCGGACATTCTGATTCCCGCCGAAGCTATGGGGTTGCAGTTGGAACTCGGCGACGCCGGTCCAAACCTGCCGAATCCGGTGCGTTCCAAGGCGGACGTCGACCGGCTCAAGATTTTTGACCCGGAGACAGATACTGGCTTTCTGCCAGAAGCCATCCGGCGCATCGTGAAATCCGTCGGCCCCGAGGTTCCCGTTTTGGGTTTTGCTGGTGCCCCGTGGACCCTGGCCAGTTACATGGTGGAAGGCAAGACCAAAGAAGGATTTGCTACGGTAAAGAGTTTCCTCTACCACCAGCCAAAAGCTTTTCGCGCTCTACTCCATCGTATCGCCCAGGCAACGATTCCCTATCTGCGGGCGCAAATCGCTGCCGGAGCGACCGCTGTCCAGTTGTTCGATACTTGGTGCGGCGAGCTGAATTTGCAGGACTATGAAGACTTCGCGCTTCCAGCCATTCAGGAGATCATTGCGGGCCTTAGCGGCTCAGTGCCCGTGATTTATTACACGAAAGCGTCACAACATCTGCTTCCCGCCGTGGCGCGCACCGGTGCGAATGTGCTCAGCGTCGATTGGCGCGTGGATTTGGCAGAGATTCGAAAGACGCTGGGTCCGAAAATCGCGTTGCAAGGCAATGTCGATCCGGCGGTCTTACTTGGCCCTCAGGAGAAAATTCGCGAAGTAACTCTGGACGCAATCAATTCTCTCGGCGGCCACGGTCACATCCTCAACCTTGGCCACGGCATTTTGCAGCATACACCAGTCGAGAATGCTCAGCTATTTATCGAGATGGGCCAACGAGCGTTGCTTCACCATGCAAGACCTGCTGCGCAGGTGCGGTAGGAGGCGCCAAGCATGACACTCGCACATCCAAGCCTGCAACAAATGAACGGTGAGCTCCATGTCGGAGAGGAATTTCTCTCCAAGTACAATCGCCCGGGGCCGCGCTATACGAGCTACCCCACGGCGCCGGTCTGGAACGACGCGTTCGGTCCAGACGATCTAGAAAGGGTGCACGAAGAGGCTGAGAGTGCCAGGACACCTGTTTCTCTCTACATGCATATTCCCTTCTGTGAAAGCCTGTGCCTCTTTTGCGCGTGCAACGTCGTCATTCAGAAGAACAAAAATGTCGCGCCCCCTTATCTTGACGTGCTGAAGCGAGAGATGAAGCGCGTCAGCCTCAGCGTCTCGAAGAACCGCCGCGTGGTCCAGTTCCATTGGGGCGGCGGCACACCAACCTACCTGACGCCCGAACAGATCGAGGATCTGTTTGCCTTTACAAAAGACCATTTCCATTTCGACGCCGACAGTGAAATTGGCATCGAGGTCGACCCACGGGTGACCTCCCGCGAGCATCTCGAAACTCTGCGCAAGCTTGGCTTTAACCGGCTCAGCATGGGCATTCAGGACTTTCACGCCGATGTACAGGAAGCCGTGCACCGCATTCAGCCGTACGAAATGACGCGCGACCTACTCTTCGCGGCGCGCGATCTGGGCTTTGATAGCATCAACGTCGACTTGATTTACGGCCTTCCTTACCAAACGGCGGACACTTTTTCCCACACCGTGGATCAGATTCTCGGACTGGCCCCGGATCGCATCGCCCTCTTTAGCTACGCGCACGTGCCTTGGTTGAAGAAGCAGCAAGGCTCATTCGCCGCACACCTTCCTGAGGGTATGGAAAAATTTGAGATCTTCCGCGTGGGCCTGCTCAAGTTTCTGGAGGCCGGCTATCTCTACATCGGCATGGACCACTTCGCGAAGCCCGGGGACGAGCTGGCCGTTTCGCAACAAAACCGGACGCTGCACCGCAATTTTCAGGGTTACACCACCAAAGCGGGCGCCGACCTATATGGCATGGGCATCACCGCCATCAGCGGCATTCAAGACGCCTATGCTCAAAATCACCGCGATATCCCGACATGGGAGAAAGCCGTCGCCGAACGCGGCCTCGCCACCATGCGCGGCTATCATCTTTCGAACGAGGATCGCCTGCGCCGCACTGTCATCAGCCGCCTGCTGTGTCATACCATCGTGCTCAAAGAGGAAATTTCACGCGAATTCGGCATCGATTTTGATCAGCATTTTGCGGAAGAGCTTCGACGCCTGGAGCCGTTCCGCCAAGACGGCCTAGTGCACCTCGAACGAGGCGAGATCCGCGCCACTTGGCTCGGCCGCATCTTCATCCGCAATCTGGCCATGCTTTTCGACCCCTACCTCGAAAAACAGCAGCTCATCGCCAAGCCGCTCTTTTCGAAGACTCTCTGATCCCGCGAGAGGATGCTCACATCTCAGTGACCCGTCACGTCCCAGCACTGGTGGTCGGTGGTGGCATCTCCGGCCTAGTCTGCGCTCTCGCTCTCCGGAAGGCGGGGATCGAGGCACAACTAGTCGAGGCCTCTCCGCGTCCCGGCGGTGTCATCAACTCCATAACGCGCGACGGCTTCCTACTAGAATTGGGGCCTCAAAGCTTCAGCGGCACGGCCCAACTTCATCAGCTATGCGAGGACCTCGGGATTTCTGATCAAGTCGTTCTGGCCCCGCCACGTGCACCGCGCTATATCCTGATCGACGGCGAACTCCGGTCCGTGCCCCTCAGTGCTCCTGCGCTTTTCATGAGTTCGCTGATCAATGGAGCGACCAAATGGGCTCTCGTGCTTGACATCCTCGGAAAAAGCACTCCTCCCGATGGCGACGAATCCGTGGCCTCCTTCGTTCGCAGAAAATTCTCCGCTCAGCTCCTCGATCGTCTGGTTGGGCCCTTTGTTTCTGGGATTTATGCAGGTGATCCCGAACGCCTAAGCGTTCGAAGCGCCTTCCCGCAACTCTGTGAAGCAGAAAAAGTCTCCGGAAGCATTGTTCGCGGTATGTTGCGGCTCGCCAAAACAAAAAAAGCTCCTCGCGGCGAGTCCACGCTTCAAACCTTTCGCGATGGCAATCAAACCCTGGCAAGCGCCATTTCGCGAAAACTCGGCGCTGCGCTGCTGACAGAAACGAGCCTCACCGGAATTGTTAAGCGCAGTGATGGCTCCTTTGCAGCTCACCTGGACGCAAATGGCCGGCAAGAATCCGTCACGGCGCAATCCTTGGTCGTGACCACACCCGCGGAGGTAACAGGAAAATTGCTGGTCCGGCTTGATTCGCAATTCGAATCACTTCTGGGTTCTGTGGAATACGCCCCTGTCGCCGTAGTCTCACTGGGCTATCGTAAGAAGGATGTCTCGCACTCCCTGGACGGTTTCGGTTTCCTCGTGCCTCGCTCCGCCGGCCTCCGCGTTCTCGGCAGCGTCTGGAATTCATCGCTCTTCCCAGGTCGCGCCCCCGATGGCCAGGCTCTGCTCACCACTTTCGTGGGCGGAGCAACCGACCCGGCAGTCGCAAACCTGAAACTAGAAGAGCTTGCAAATCTGGCACATCGCGAAATCTCACCTGTCCTTTTCATCAAGAGTAACCCGGCCTTCTCCCATGTCACGATTTGGCCACGCGCGCTTCCACAATATAATCTCAGTCACGGAGATCGCTTGGCACGTATCGAGAATCTCCGGGCACAATTCCCCGGAATCTGGCTCGCAGGCAATTATCTGCGTGGACCTTCCATCGGTTCCTGCGTCGAGCAGGCCCTGACCGTCGCGGATGAAGTTCGGGACTGGCTGGCGCAGTAACCTCTTGTAAGATCATCCGCTTGCACCGCTCTGCCGTATATTGCTAGAGACGAAGAAGCTAACCCCAAGCTAACCCTTGTTCCTGGAGGCGTTACTAACCATCGCAAAAGTGTCGCCCGACGCGACGCTTGCGCAGCGGCTTCGCCAGAAGGATGTGCACGCTTTCGAGCAGCGCTACGACCGCCATTCGCGCATTGTCCACCAGCTGCTGCCGCGTATCGTGCAACCGGCAGGGACGGCCGAAGAGGTTCGCGCGCTGATGGGCTCCCTGAACTGGCAGAAAAAGAAAGCGCTTATTTTGAGGAACTTAGCGCACTACCTTCCATATCGCAGCGCCAAGCGCGTCTTGCGCCGCGCAGCGGCTTCGTCGAATCGACGCCGCTCCTCCGGAGTTTTCACAATCAGCGGCGGCACGGGTTTGGGCATCCGGGTATGCTCGTCAACGGCTACAAACGTCACATATGCTGTTGTCGTATGCCTCCTCTCTCCGGTCAACGCATTCTCGGAATAGACCTCGACGCCTACCTCTATCGAGGTGCGGAACACTCGATTAACCTGCGCTTTCAAGTTCACAATTTCGCCAAGATTCACCGGATTACGAAAGTCGATGTAATCCACCGACGCGGTGACCACATAGCTGTTCGAATGCCGGTGCGCGGCCAATGCCGCAACCATGTCAACCAGGTGCATCACCTGTCCTCCCAGAAGTTTTCCCAGCGGATTCGTCTGCGCCGGCAGCACGATTTCTGTCATCTCGGAACGCGAGGCGCTGACCAGCTTCCCCGGCAGTTCGGTCTCAGGCTCTCGTTTACTTTCGTTTTTCCGCTTCATCGAAACCCCTGGCTCCGGCGCGATTTTGGATGCCGCCGGTGCTACCCGTATAATACGAGACGACCCGATGGCGGAACAAAAGAAAACCCGTCGCCAGACGCTGGAAGAGTTCGTCGCCAAGAAGCCCGATGACGCCTTCTCTCGCTACGGCCTGGCCATGGAGTGCATGAACAGCGGCGACCCCAGCGCCGCCGATCAGCATTTTCGCGCGCTCTTGGAGCACAATGCAGATTACATCCCTGCCTATCTGATGTACGGCCAACTGCTCGTCCGCCAATCCCGCACCAGCGAAGCCAAGCAGATCCTTTCAAGCGGCATGGCGGCCGCCGCGAAAAAAGGCGATCAACACGCCCGCTCCGAGATGGAAACTTTACTAAACGAACTTTCCTAAACGGATGCAGCGCCTGCTTGGTTGCAAAGTCTCGCAGCCAAATGCGAAGAGAATGCTTGGTTAATCGGCAGGCTTAATGCCCACGGATGCAGATACCGCGTCATTTGTGTAAAGTGCGCCATCTTAATCAACTCCAAGGCCAATACTCGAATTGCGCAGCCAGGATTCATCTCCGTCGTTTGCTACGTCTGGTATCATTGTTGTCTGGGACCCATGCGGCCTGAACGCATTCCGCTGTTTCCTCTGAACGTCGTACTTCTCCCCGGCGCTGAAATGCCCTTGCATATTTTTGAACCTCGTTACCGCCAAATGGTCAAAGACTGTCTTGAGGAAAAATCTGAGTTCGGCATACTCCTCTCTCTTCCCAAAGGCGTTGCGCGCGTTGGTTGTACCGCCGAAATCCTCCACGTCGTCAGACGCTACGAAAACGGCCCGATGGATATCCTCACGGCCGGCCGCGCCCCGTTTCGCGTGGTGGAGCTTTTCACGGAAGACCCGCTCCTGGAAGGCCACGTGGATTATCTGGAGGACCGAGAAACTCCCGCCGATCCGCGCATCCAGCGGGAACTCGTGGAGCTTTTCGAAGCCTGTCACACCTTGATCTTTGACGACTATCCGAAAAATCTCCAAGGCGCCGCTCCCGAGGGACTCTCTTATCTCGTTGCCGCCACGCTGCCCATGGACCTATTGTGGAAGCAGCAAGTCCTGGAGCTCCGCACGGAAGCGGACCGCCAGGAGCGTCTGGTAGCGTATCTTCGTGAGTGGGCCCCGCATTTACAGAAGTCGGAGGCCTTGCGCCAGCGCGCCGGTGGCAACGGACACGGATTGAATTAGCTTGTGGGCGGCCTGATTTTGTCGGGACGCGGAACGGGGCCCTATGACGATGAGTACATCGATACAGTCTTCAGCACATTCCCGACAGCGCACTCTGGGCGAGCTAAAGCGCATTCCCGATTTCGATCCGCGCGGCGCATCGCGCTCTGTTAAGGATGAGCTCCGCCGCAATCTGCTCCGGGCCATCGAAAAGGGCGAGACGCTCTTCCCCGGTGTCCACGGGTACGATGACACCGTCGTCCCGCAAATCGTCAATGCCCTGCTCTCTCGCCACAATTTCATTCTTTTGGGCTTACGCGGTCAGGCCAAAAGCCGCATTCTTCGCGGTCTAGTCAACTTGCTCGATCCGGAAATGCCCGTTATTGCCGGCTGCGAAATCAACGACGATCCGCTAAAACCGATTTGCCGCGCATGCCGTGAAAAAATCGTCGCCGACGGCGACAATACTCCCATCTCTTGGATGCCCCGCGACAATCGCTTCGTCGAAAAGCTCGCCACTCCCGACGTAACCATGGCCGACATCATCGGTGATGTCGATCCCATCCGCGCCGCTCGCGGCGGCCGCGACCTCTCCGACGAACTCACCATCCACTACGGCCTTCTCCCACGCGCCAATCGCGGCATCTTTGCCATTAATGAACTCCCCGATTTGGCCGGCAAAATTCAGGTCGGACTCTTCAACATCATGCAGGAAGGCGACATTCAGATTAAGGGCTATCCCCTGCGTCTTCCTCTCGACATCCTCCTCGTCTTCACCGCCAACCCCGAGGACTATACGGCGCGCGGAAAAATCATCACTCCACTGAAGGACCGCATCGGCGCCGAGATTCGTACGCATTATCCCGGCAGCCTCGAAGAAGGCATGACCATCACGGCGCAGGAAGCCTGGGTGTGCCGCGATTCCGGCAAGAAGATCGAAGTTCCGCAATACCTGCGCCAGGTCGTGGAAGAGGTCGCCTTCCAGGCTCGCGAGGACAAGCGCGTGGACCGCCGCTCCGGCGTCAGCCAGCGTCTCCCCATCACCACACTCGAAAGCCTAGTCAGCAGCGCCGAGCAACGCGCCGCTCGCACCGGCGAAAAGTCCGTCGTCGCCCGGGTCGCCGATGTTTACGCCGCGCTCCCCGCTATCACCGGAAAAATGGAGCTCGAATACGAAGGCGAACTCAAAGGTGCGGACACTGTCGCGCGCGAACTCATTCGCACGGCCGTCGGTCGGGTCTTCAGCAAACACTTCACCGACGTAAACTTCCAGCCGGTGATTCAATGGTTCGAATTGGGCGGCGAACTAAAGCTTCCAGACCTGGCCACAACCAACGAGCGCCATCAGCAGCTAGCGAAAATCCAAGGCCTCATGGAGCATGTCGGCAGGCTCGGCATCCCAGACCGTAAGGACGACGGTGCCGCCGCAGCCGCCGCCGAAATGATTCTTGAGGGATTGTGGGCCCATCGCCGCATCGGTCGCAGCGAAGAGCGCGGGTATTACGCCGAAAAGCCGAAACAACCGGATCAGCGCGAGCGCGAAACTCCCGGCCGCCCACCGCGCAGGCAGTTTAATTGACGGGCGCTTCATCGGAGCGAAGTGGAAAATCTCAACGATGATTTCAACCGACACCACGCAGCTTGGATGGCAAGCATGAAATTTATCCGCTACGGCAAATACGTCGGTGAACCCGCCGATGCTGTCGACCTCGAGGAACTCATCAAACGCCTTGGCGATTTCTTTCTTCAGAGCGGCTTCGAATCGCAATTCTACGGCGTTTCCCAGATGGACTCCGAGCGTTCCATGGAAGCCCTGCGCCAAGCCATCCTCCGCGCCTTGCAACAAGGCGATTTGCTCCCGGAAGATGCCATGAGCAACGAACTGCGCGAAATGCTTCAGGATCCCGGCGCCATGAACAGCCAGGCGGTGCAGGATCTCCTCGACAAGCTCACGGAACGTCTCGCCAACGAAGGTTTCATCAATCCGCAGCAGCCGCCACAGGTGACGCCGCCTCCACAAACTTCCGCGCGCGGCCAGCTCGGCCAGCCGCAAGACCGCCAGACCGAGGCACGCTTCGAAATCACGGACAAAACCATCGACTTTCTGGGTTTCAAAACTCTGCAGGATCTGCTCGGCTCACTCGGCCGCAGTAGCTTCGGCCGCCACGATACCCGCGACCTTGCCACCGGCGTCGAATCCGGGGGAGTCTCGCGCACTTACGAATTCGGCGACACTCTCAACATGGATATCAGCGCCACACTTTTCAATGCCGTCCGCCGCGAAGGCGCCAAGGTTCCCATCGAGATGACCTACTCCGACCTCATGGTCCATCAATGCGAGTACCAGAGCTCCTGCGCCACGGTGGTCCTTCTCGATTGCAGCCACAGCATGATCCTCTACGGCGAAGACCGTTTCACTCCCGCCAAGCGCGTCGCCATGGCGCTCTCTCATCTCATCCGCACGCAGTATCCAGGGGACTCGCTCAGCCTCGTCCTCTTTCACGACTCTGCCGAAGAAGTTCCCCTCAGCGAACTCGCTCGCGTACAGGTTGGCCCCTTTTACACTAACACCCGAGAAGGCCTCCGCATGGCCCAGCGCATTCTCCTCCGCCAGAAAAAAGACATGCGCCAAATCGTCATGATCACCGACGGAAAACCCTCGGCCCTCACCCTCGAAGACGGCCGCATCTACAAAAACGCTTTCGGCCTCGACCCCTTCGTCGTCGGCCAAACGCTAGAAGAAGTGAACAAATGCAAGCGCGCCGGCATCATGATCAACACCTTCATGCTCGCCAGCGACTATTCCCTAGTCCACTTCGTCCAGAAAATCACCGAAATGTGCCGAGGAAAAGCCTACTTCACCACACCCTACACCCTCGGCCAGTATCTCCTCATGGACTACATGTCCCGCAAAACCAAGCAAATCCACTAATCTCTCTTCTGTTCACCCATCCGGCCCATGCTCTCTTCGATTTGTCTGTGAACTTCGTACTCCCCATGTTCTTCTTGCATTTAACTCTAAATTCCCTACCTCCAACTTTAGCTCTCAGCTCTCCCAGCCCTTGAGCGCTGGGAACGTCTCGCCACATGCGCCAATTTTCCGATTATGAATGGAGTGGCCCTGCCAGCCCTCGGTGAGGTCGCAGGCAGCGGCGCACTTATCTGGTCCCACAGCGCCCCCCTGAACCGTTAGAAAGGGATAATGCCTATGTGGGCACAGCTCCCTCGATGCCAATTGCCTAACCCGAAGTAGTCCCAGTACTCTACGTGAAGCTTTCAAAAGGTCTGCCGCCGGGGGACGTTCGTTCACAACCCATGCTCAATCGCAGCAGCCGACGGAAGAAAAGTCCTTCTAAAGCAGCGCTGGGGATGCAGCGAGCGCGTTATGAAGCTGCCGCCGCATTTTGGAGCAAGGTCTCAAAGGAGCAATCGATCGTCATGAAGTCCCTCCTAAAGAATTCCTTTTTCGTCCCTGTGGTCCTGATTTCTCTCGCGCTGGCTGCCTGCAGCGGTCCTCGCGGCGCCAGCACTGGTGGTACTGGAGGCACGGGCGGTACGGGCCCCTTCAGTATTGGTGGGACTGTCAGCGGCCTGGCGGCTGGCGCATCTGTGACGCTGCAAGACAACGGAACCGCCGAAACTCTCATAGTTTCTGCTAATGGCGGTTTTACATTCAAGACCGCCATCGTCGCCAACCAACCTTACCTCGTTACGGTTTCTCAGTCCCCCATCACTCCACCTCAGACCTGCACAGTGTCTGCTGGCAGTGGCACTGCGACTGCCAACGTTACCACCGTTGTGGTAACGTGTACCACGGGCACGGTGGCCATCGGGGTAACGGTTGCAGGGCTTACCGGCACCGGTCTGGTTCTGCAAAATGGTACCGAGTTCCTTACCATTACCGGCACCACAACTACCTCCCAGTTCAAAACCGCCATCCCCTTCGGTCAAACGTATAATGTTACGGTTTCTACCCAACCGACCAGCCCGGCGCAGACCTGCACTGTCACCAACGGCAGCGGCACATCCACGGCAGGCGTCGCCGTCAATGTTCAAGTAACCTGCTCTCTAGGAACGCTTTCCATTGGAGGCTCGGTTTCCGGATATTCCGGAGGTACCGGTTTTGCATTGCAAAACAATGGTGCCGATACTCTGACCATTACGAAGAATGGCGTGTTCACATTCCCGACACTCGTCCCCGTCAACGGAGCCTATAAGGTTACGGTTTCTGGGCAACCCTCCGGTCCCAACCAAACGTGCACCGTGAGCTTAGGCACCGGCACGGCTGCAGCCAACGTTACAAACGTC
>Ga0179592_10001032_pt1 | contig 11290 bp, 8 predicted proteins | sample CZODoug2_1_08_16_FD_148623 | JGI IMG/M metagenome (GOLD analysis project Ga0179592, IMG submission 148623) | Vadose zone soil fungal communities from Angelo Coast Range Reserve, California, USA - CZODoug2_1_08_16fungal (Illumina Assembly) | ecosystem: Environmental > Terrestrial > Soil > Vadose...
ATTCGCTGGGCTTTATGACGACCGTACAACCGGCGGCGACGGCTGAGGCGAGTTTTAAGCAAATGAAGAGCGTGTTCGCGTTCCACGCCGTAATTAGACCAGCTACGCCGACCGGCTCCAGTGTGACCGTCGTCTTGCCCCAGTTGCGAGTCAGCGGCAACTCCTGGAGTGCTTGCTCGGCTGCCAGAAATGCGCTAACTCCGGTTTGCACGATGATGCCAGCGAACTGAACGACACCCCCATATTCCTCGACCATTGCCGCTGTTAGTTTATCAACGCGCGCAGAAGCCGCGTGATACAGTCGGCGCAGAATCTGTGTGCGCTCTTCCTTGGTCGAGCGGCCGAAGGTAATAAATGCGCTCTTCGCTGCGGCGATTGCGCGCTTCGCGTCTTGTTCATTGGCCATGGTTACACGGGCGATCACCTGACGGTTGGTTGGCTTGATGATGTCCATGACCTCGCTGCCGTGGGACTCGACAAACGTGCCATCGATGTAGTGCTTCGTAAGTGTTTGCATTGCACTCTCCCTGAGAATTCACCATCGGAGCAAACTAGTTCGCGTGTAAACCAGCATCGCCATAACGATGCAAGCGCAATTCCAGTCACAATCTCCGCTTAGCAGGCTAAATTGCTGCACAGTGAACATTTCCTGCAGGGAGAGATGTGTTTAGGGTGATGTTGGGTGGTCACTGTCAATCTGTTGACAGCGACCTCGATTAATTGAGGATTTGATTCGTGCAACCCAGTCTCCATATCGCTGTTGGCTGCCGGGCTTCGCCGAAGGATGAACGGGGGCTCATTTCATCCATCAGATGGCCGTTGCGGTGCAACCTGTAATAGGGTAAGTACGGTTGAGCTTGAAGGTGAAAAGACGGCGGGATAAGTTGTTCGAAGTCTACTGACGGAAGTTGCACAAGGCTCTGACGATGGCCAATGACGATGTCCAAAAGACACTGGCGGAATTATCACGGGATTTGAAGGAGAGCAAAGCCAGGCTTGAAGAGGCACAACGTGTCGCTCACGTCGGCCACTGGGAATGGGATCTTGAGACGGACGTCGTGGTCTGGTCGGATGAAACCTACCGCATTTTTGGATTAAGTCCGCAGGAACGTCCTATGGACTTAGCGACGGTACGCTCGATGGTCCATCCTGACGATCGCGAGCCTCTTTATCAGGGGGTCGACCAAAACCTCGTTGCCGGAGAACGCCCGGACGCCGAATTTCGGATCGTTCGCCCCAGCGGCGAAGTACGGACGGTCTCCAGCGTGATGTCCGAACGCTGGAGTTCCTTGCCGGGCGACACGAAAAGAGATGCATCGGGACGTCCCCACAAATTGTTCGGCACCCTTCAGGACATTACTGAGCGGAAGCATACAGAGGAGTCCTTTCAGGAACTTTCACGCAAGCTACAAGAAAGCAACGCCAGGCTTGAAGAAGCCCAACGCATTGCCAATGTTGGCCATTATTCTTGGAACCTTATCGAGAATCGGGTGACTTGGTCCGACGAAGTCTACCGTATTTATGGAGTGGATCCGCGGCAGGGCGCCATCGATCTTGAGAAGATCGGCGAAATGATTCACCCGGAAGATCGCGAGCTTGTCTTCGCCGCAGCTGAGAAGGCACTTCAGAGCGGGACTCCTGCCGACATCGAACATCGTCTCGTTCGTCCCAACGGCGAAATTCGGACGATTCACAGTGTAGGCACGGTAAAACGTGATGCCTCCGGCAAAGCGTACGAAATGTTTGGCACGGCCCAAGACATCACGGACCGCAAGCGCTCCGAAGAAGCACTGAAGCAAAGCCAGTTTTATCTCAGTGAAGGACAGCGCCTCGCGCACATGGGGAGTTGGGCGTTCAACGATTCGGGACACTATTGGTCTGATGAGTTGTACAAAATCTACGGTTTGGATCCGCAGAATGGAGCTCCGACGATTGAACAATATCTGGCGCTCATCTATCCGCAAGACCGAGCATCAATGGCTGAAACCATTAAGCGCATGCAAGAGGAGCATTGTGGCTTTGATCAAATAGAGCGCATCGTTCGACCTGACGGCCAGTTGCGCTACATTCGCGCGGTAGCCGTTCCTGTCCTTGAACAGGGAATTTTCAAAGGTTTTATTGGCACGACCATGGATGTCACCGAGCAGGAATTGCTGACACAGGAATTGCGCAGGGAGCAGGGATACCTTGCGGAAGCGCAAAGCTTGGCGCACATCGGCAGTTGGGCGACCAATTTCTACACAAAACAGATATTTCACATATCGGACGAAACCTTTCGACTTCATGGCTTCGACCCCAAGGACCGCACTCCGCTCGAACGTTTTTTCGACACGGTTCATCCGGAAGATGCAGTAGCTGTGACGGTCGCTATTGATCAAGCAATTCATGCGAGAACGGATTTCGATCTTCGTGAGTATCGGGTTTGTCATCCCGACGGCACCATCCGCTTTGTGCGCGCCATAGGGCATCACAACCCTTCCGGAGAGATGGGCTATTACGTCGGCATCACGATGGATATAACCGAACGGAAGAAGGCCGAGCAGGAACGCGAAAAGCTGCGGCAGTTAGAGGCCGATCTCGCACACATCAATCGCGTCAATATGATGGGAGAACTGGCCGCTGCGCTGGCGCACGAAATCAGGCAGCCGATAGCCGCTTCCATCACCAGTGCCAATGCGTGTTTGCGATGGCTCGCTCGTGAACCTCCCGACCTTGAAAGGGCGCGCGGCAGCAGCCAGAATCGAACAGGACGGAAACCGCGCTGCCGAAGTGATCGATCGTTTGCGCTCCTTCTACATGAAAGGTGTTCCTCCTGAACGCGAGATGGTTGACATTAAAGGGATCACTCGGGAAATGACCGCTCTACTCAGGAAAGAAGCGGTCCGGCACTCCATAAAAATCTATTCCGAACTGGCCGAAGATCTGCCTACCGTCCTGGCAGACAGAGTACAGATTCAACAGGTGTTCATGAATCTGATGCTCAACGCAATTGAAGCGATGAAAGACACGGGAGGGAAGCTGACGATCAGTTCTCGCTCAACTCCGCAAGGTCATGTAACGGTCTCCATCGGAGACACCGGCGTCGGCTTGTCGGTAGAAAATACGGAGCGGATCTTTGATGCCTTCCATACTACGAAACCACAAGGCACTGGGATGGGCTTGGCGATAACCCGATCGATCGTTGACGCTCACGGTGGCCGAGTGTGGGCGACTGTCAATCAGGAAGCTGGCGCAACATTTCACTTCACTCTTCCCGTCAAAACCGAGGCAGACGCATGAAATCTGTAGCTGCACCAACGGTTTTCATCATCGATGATGACCGCGGCATGCGTCAGGCGATCCACGACCTCGTGGAATCAGTTGGGCTTCGCGCGGAGTCCTTTGCAACTGGTGAGGAGTTCCTCGGTACGAAACACCCTCATCGTCCGAGCTGTTTGGTTCTCGACGTAAGGCTGCCTCGGATGAGTGGGCTCGATTTTCAGCGCCGATTGGCTGAGAGCGGTATGCAGATTCCCATCATCTTCGTTACGGCGCATGGGGACATTCCGATGTCTGTCAGGGCGCTAAAGTCAGGCGCCGTGGAATTTCTGACAAAACCTTTTCGGGACCAGGATTTGTTGGACGCAATTCGGCAAGCACTTGAGCGTGACGGCATCACGCTAAAAGAGCAGGCCGAGGTTCACGATCTGCAGGAGCGATATCGCGCATTAACTCCGCGAGAGCAAGAGGTCATGACCCTGGTGGTTTCTGGAATGCTCAATAAACAGATCGCCTCCGACATCGGAGCCAGCGAAGCCACGGTTAAAATCCATCGAGGTAATGTCATGCACAAAATGCAGGCAGCTTCGGTGGTTGATTTGGTGCGTATGGCCGACAAGCTAAAACACACGTCGCGTAAATAGCCCGATCTGATCCAGAATCCCCCGATTATTCCTCCGCTTTCTCCGTTTAGTTGACTACTACTAAAGTCGTATTGTTCAGGACTAAGTGCTGATTGTGCGCAGCTCGCAAACGCGGTTAGGCTTCGCGCATGAGTAGCGAGCAAAGCCCAGGGCTGATAGCCATCGTCGACGACGACATATCAGTGCAGAGCGCCCTACAGGATTTGGTCGAGTCGGACGGTCTCTCTACAGTCTGCTTCGGTTCCGCTGAGGAATTCCTGGCGTCCGGCGCTGAACATAAGGCCGGATGCCTCATCGCAGACATTCGGATGCCAGGTATGTCCGGCATCGAACTGCAGGCAAAGCTAAAAGCGGACCGATGCCGCATACCGATCGTTTTCATCACAGCCCACGGTGACGCCAGGATGCGAATCCAGGCGATGCGTGACGGGGCAGTAGAGTTTTTAACAAAACCATTCAACAACGCAGTCTTACTCGAAACGGTTCATGTCGCCGTCGAGGACTATGCGAAAACGCTGGGGCTCGGGAAATCAACCCAATGGTAGGAGCAGATCAAGAACGGCGAGTCCGCAGATTCGAGCAGATCATCGGCAACAGCCCGGCTCTGACAGCCGTTCTCAAGCAAGCCGAACGGGTTGCGGCGATGGACACGACTGTTCTGATCCAAGGAGAAACCGGCACTGGTAAGGAACTCATCGCTCACGCGATTCACAATGCGAGTCCCCGCAGCGGCCAACCCTTAGTCAAGCTGAACTGTGCGGCGATTCCCTTCGACTTGCTCGAAAGTGAGCTCTTTGGCCATGAACGGGGCGCCTTTACGGGCGCAATCGCACAGAGAGTTGGCCGCTTCGAATTGGCTGACAAAGGGACTCTCTTCCTTGATGAAGTCGGCGATATGCCACTCGCCTTGCAGCCCAAACTCCTCCGTGTTCTGCAGGAACAGGAATTCGAACGTCTCGGAAGTGGTCGCACCCATCGCGTAAACGTCCGCCTCATTGCTGCGACGCACCGGGACCTCGAGCGAATGGTGAACTGTAAGGAGCTTCGCAGCGACTTGTACTATCGTCTGAATGTTTTCCCGATCGCGCTGCCGCCTCTGCGGGATCGCCGCGAAGACATTGCCGCACTAATAGAACACTACGTTGAACTTTTTTGCCATCGAACAGGGAAGTCGATACACACCATTCCTGAGGAATTCGTCGATGCTTGCAAATCCTATTCGTGGCCGGGAAATATTCGGGAACTTCAGAATGTTATCGAACGCGCCGTAATACTTTCGAATGAAGGATCGCTTCCGAATCTTCTGCGCCCATCGCGTTCGCCCGGATTTGCTGCATACCCACCAAGCACGACGCTAAAAGAATCCGAGCGAATCCTGATTTTGGGGGCACTAGAAGTTACCGGATGGTTAGTCAGTGGACCGTATGGAGCAGCCGCACGTCTGGGAATGAAGCGCACTACCTTAGTCGCACGGATGAAAAAGCACGGGATCTTTCGCCCTGCAGCGGGCAGCAACTTCGACGAAGTTCTGCCCGCTGACCGGCCACCGGCCGAACGCCGTTAGTTGCTGCCCACTCCATGGTGTGCAAAATGAAGGTGAAACACGCCATCTGAACGGAGAGATTTGGTGATCGCATCACAGAAGCAATGGCTCGACCAAGTGGGAAGCGTTCTGGAGACTCTCAATCAGGGGGTGATCATCAGCGACGAAGACAAGCGGATCATTTTTGCGAATTCCATGTTTTTGGAAATGGGCAAAATGTCGGCCGAGGACATTGTGGGCAGATCGGTGATGGATTTGTATCCGTCAGATGAAGTCGGCAGGCTGCAGGAATTCATTGCGCGACGTCGGACCGACGGGCGGGCTCAATATGAATTCTACATCCCCCAATCCGACGGGGGGCGCCTGTCCGTTGAGGTCACGTCACGCCTTGTGCATGGCGGCGATGGACGCGCTTACGGAATTATCACTGCTACCGATATCAGCGATCAGAAACGGATCCAAGCGGAATTAAGCCGAACCAACGCTTTGTTGCTGGAGCGCCAGCGTCAAATGGAGGAAGAGTTGCAACTCGCCGAGCGAGTGCAGCAAAGCCTTGCGCCCAAGGGTCTCAGCTGGAGCGGCGTATCGGTGGAAGCTCACTACCAACCTGCGTCATCCATAGGGGGAGACTACGGGCTGGTCATTCCCGGCGAGGGCCGTCTCGATGTTGTCGTGTGCGATGTATCTGGCCACGGGATCAGCTCAGCGCTGGTCGCCAATCGTATTTACTCCGAGACGATGTCGCAGATCGAGCGCGGCGCGGACCTCGGATCTATGCTGCGCCATTTAAATCACTTTGCGGTTCAGAATCTTGCCAGTTCTAGTTTCTATTTCACCTTGGCGGCCGTGCGGTTTCATCAATCTCGAGGTTGTTTGCAGTTCGCCGGAGCGGGCCATCCGCCGGCAATCGTAATTCGGCGAGGACAATCGCCGACGCTTCTAGAATCAACATGCATGATTCTTGGTCTGTTCGAAAACGCAGTGGGCGAGGAATCCGGGGTCGAGACGAATCTTCAAACGGGCGACCGCGTTGTCATATACACCGATGGCTTGACGGAGAGTTTCAACTCCCAGCGCGAAATGCTTGGTGTGGATGGCCTGCAAGAGATCGTCGCAGAGGCGTCAGCTTTACCCTTAGCGGAAATGAAAACCCACATTCTCAATCGAGTTGCAGCTTGGCGTCACGGCCATGCACAAGATGACGTTTCCCTTGTGCTGCTGGAAATCTCATAAGCACTCCCCCATCCAACCCCTCATTTCCTGGGAATAAGAAACGTCGAAGCCTCAAGTGTCAGGTTCGTGACACTGTTCTCGAGTGGTCACGCATTGGCTCCGAATGTTTCCGCGTTTGGCGCAGATATTCACGGCTTTGTGCTGCGATGAATTGAATGGCAGTGGAATTGCAAAAACGGATAGAGAGAAATGCGCACACCATCCCATTCTTGGCTTTCGGAAATCTACATCTCTTTTTCCAGCGCGGCAACTCTGTGTCTTCTGACGATTCTAACGCCGATCTTGTTCTTGGGTACGGGTTGCGGCGGTCCGAAAGCAGCATCCGCCGTTCCCACCCCGGAGGTAGAAGTCGCTAGCGTTGTTCAGAAAGACGTACCCATCGTCAGCGAGTGGGTGGCAACGCTCGACGGCTATGTCAACGCACAGATTCAGCCCCAGGTCGCAGGTTACGTCATCCGGCAAGGGTACAAAGAAGGTTCATTTGTGCGTCAGGGTCAGATTCTTTTTCAAATAGATCCTCGCCCGTTCCAGGCGTTACTCGATCAAGCCCAAGCGCAGCTTGCCCAAGCACATGCACAACTTGGGAAAGCGGAAATGGATGTGAACCGGGATACTCCGCTGGCCAAAGAACGAGCGATTGCTCAAAGCCAGTTGGACAACGACATGCAAGCGCGCGAGGCGGCGAAGGCGGCCGTCAAGGCAGCAGAAGCGCAAGTCGAGCAGGCTCGTCTGAACCTGGAATTCACGGATGTCAAATCGCTTGTCAATGGAATCGCAGGTATCGCGCAGGTTCAGATCGGAAATCTCGTCAATCCGACAACGGTTTTGACGACGGTCTCGCAGGTGAATCCGATCAAGGCGTATTTTTCCATCAGCGAACAGGAGTACATCCATTTCGCCGACCGGATTAACACCGAAACGCAAGAGGAGGTTCCCTCGAACGGCCCGCCGTTTGATCTGATTCTGGCGGATGGTTCCGTCTATCCGCATAAGGGTGTGGGGCTACTCACCAATCGTCAAGTAGACGTTGCCACAGGCAGTATTCAGGTCATTTGTTCTTTTCCGAATCCCAAAAACTCACTCCGCCCCGGTCAGTTTGGAAGACTGCGTGCGGCGCCAGAAGTAAGAACTGCGGCGCTTCTTGTACCTCAGAAAGCCGTGACCGAACTGCAGGGAACCTATCAGTTGGCAGTGGTGGGTGCCGACAACAAGGTCAGCATCCGCGCAATAAAAGTCGCGGATCGCGTTGGCCCAGATTGGATTGTCGAAAGCGGCGTCAAGCAGGGTGAACTGGTGATCGTAGAAGGGCTACAAAAAGTGCAAAACGGTTCTACCGTAAAAATCAAACAGGCCCAACCCGCGAAAGGCGATTGACCAGTGTCCAAGTTCTTCATCAATCGGCCAATCGTGGCCATGGTCATTTCCATCCTCATGGTGATCGTGGGAGCGGTAACAATCACCGCCCTTCCTGTGGCGCAGTTTCCGAACATCGTTCCACCGGAAGTTCAAGTCCTCGCAACCTATGTGGGCGCGGACGCAAAGACTATCGAGCAGTCTGTGGCAACGCCTATCGAGCAGCAAATGAGCGGCGTCGACAACATGAACTACATGTATTCGCTGAACTCGACGGCCGATGGGCTGATGCGCCTGATTGTGGACTACGACGTAAAGACCGATCCGAATACCGATCTCATGCTGACGCAATTGCGGCAGACACAAGCGGCTTCTCAAATGCCAAGCGACGTGACCAACTATGGTGTAACGGTACAAAAGACCGCGACCGCTCCCTTAATGCTGGTGACGGTCTATTCGCCGAAAGGCACGTACGACGCGCGATTTCTCGCCAACTACGCGTACATCAACTTGTCCGACCAGATCAACCGTTCGTACGGCATAGGCAGCGTTCAAGTGTTCGGTGCCGGGCAATATGCCATGCGTCTGTGGGTGAAGCCCGATCGGCTCGCGAAACTGGGCATCACTGTTCCCGAGATCGTCTCGGCCATTCAGTCACAAAACAGTGTGAACCCCGCCGGGCAAGTGGGCGGCGAGCCGATTCCGAAGGGCCAGCAGTTCACCTATTCCGTGCAGGCACAAGGCCGCATGAGTTCGCCGGAAGAGTTTGGAGAAATCATTATTCGAGAATCCACGGCCGGGGCCGTGGTGCGAGTGAAGGATGTTGCGCGAGTGGAGCTGGGCGCACAGGCGTACAACATGGTGAGCCGGCTCGATGGGAAAGAAGCAGCCATCATCGCTGCGTACCAGCTGCCCGGTTCCAATGCCGTTCAGGCAGCAAACGAAATCCGGAAGCTCATGGCGGAACTGAAAGGTCGTCTGCCAGAGGATGTGGACTACGTAATTTCGCTGGACACGACAGAGGCCGTCAACGAAGGCATGAAGGAGATTGTCCTGACGCTGGTCATCGCAATCGTTCTGGTGCTCATCGTCGTCTTCGTGTTCCTGCAAGGCTGGCGCGCTACGCTGATTCCGCTGCTGGCCGTCCCCGTCTCTCTTGTGGGCACCTTCATTTTCTTCCCGCTGTTCGGGTTCTCTGTCAACACGCTGTCACTGTTTGGGCTGGTCCTTGCCATCGGTCTTGTCGTAGACGATGCCATCGTTGTTGTTGAAGCAGTGGAGCGTCACATCGAGCATGGACTCGCTCCGAAAGCGGCGGCACTCAAAGCAATGGAAGAGATTTCCGGCCCGGTGATCGGCATCGCTCTGGTCCTCTCCGCCGTCTTTGTTCCTACCGCTTTCATCCCGGGAATTACCGGACGCCTTTACCAGCAATTTGCCGTGACTATCGCATTTTCCGTCATTCTTTCGGCGTTCAACGCATTGAGCCTGAGCCCCGCGCTGGCCGCATTACTGCTGCGTCCAAAGACGTCATCAGGTGGGCCGCTCAAAGGATTCTTCGGGTGGTTTAATCGCATCTTTGCGAATGCGACAGAATGGTATGTCCGAGTCTGTGGTTTTCTCATCCGCAAAACTGCAATCGCATTCATATTACTCGTGGCTCTCGCAGTTGGAGCCGGTTGGTTTGGAAACAAAGTCCCCGCGAGTTTTCTTCCCGACGAAGATCAGGGCTATTTGTATGTCAACGTGCAGCTTCCCATTGCGGCCTCTCTTGAGCGCACGGACGCAGTCGCGGCGAAAATCGAAAGCGCTCTGGCCAAGACGCCAGGCGTTGAGCACACAACTTCCGTCATCGGATTCAGTCTGCTGAGTTTCGTACGCACCAGTTACAACGCTTTCTTCTTCGTGACGTTGAAACCGTGGGACGAGCGCAAATCACGTTCCGAGCAACTTCAGGCCATCAAGCAGCGGATCAACGAAGATTTGTCGGCGTTGCCGGAAGGGATTGCCTTTTCCTTCTCGCCTCCGGCTATTCCGGGAGTTGGGACCTCCGGCGGGTTTACTTTCGTTCTGGAAGATCGTGCTGGCAAGGATCTGAGGTTTCTTTCCTCGAATCTCGAAACCTTTCTTACGGAAGCCCGCAAACGCCCGGAAATCGCCGGCGTGAGCACGACCTCTCTTGCGAGCGTTCCTCAGCTATATGCCGATGTGGACCGCGCGAAAGTCATCAAGCAAGGCGTGGCCATTAAGGATGTGTACCAAACGCTGCAGACATTCATGGGCGGCTTATTCATCAACTACTTTAATCGCTTCGGTCGCCAATGGCAGGTCTACGTTGAGGCCGAAGGCGACTATCGCACCCGGCCGGAGAATGTCGGCCAGTTTTACGTCCGAAACGACAAAGGCGGAATGGTAGCGCTCGCCTCCATTACCCGCTTTGAGCCTCGCGATGGCCCCGAATTCACCATGCGATTCAACGAGTACCGCGCCGCACAAATTAATGGTGCCGCTGCTCCTGGCTACAGCGCGGAGCAGGCGATGAACGCTCTTGAAGACGTCTTTCGGAAAACGATGCCGCGCGAGATGGGCTTTGACTACCTCGGCATGTCTTTCCAGGAGAAGAAAGCGCGGGAAGGTGTCCCGGCGGCAGCTATTTTCGGATTCTCTCTTTTGTTCGTGTTCCTGATTCTCGCCGGATTGTACGAAAGTTGGTCGCTTCCGTTTAGCGTGCTACTCAGCACACCCGTCGCGATATTCGGTGCATTTTTCATTTTGTGGTTGCGCCGGACCCTCCTCTCCGCATTTCTACCAAGCTACATGGTGCAAATCGAAAGCGACGTGTATTCGCAAATCGGCTTGGTGATGTTGATTGGCTTGGCAGCAAAGAACGCGATTTTGATCGTGGAATTTGCGAAGGAGCAATACGAACAGGGCAAGTCCCTGACTGACGCAGCGCTTGAAGGAGCGCGCCTGAGGCTACGCCCGATCTTGATGACTTCGTTCGCCTTCATCTTGGGTGCTGTTCCCCTGTGGACCGCTACTGGCGCGGGAGCCGTAGCTCGCCAGATCATGGGCACGGCCGTCATCGGCGGCATGCTGGCTGCGAGTCTCATCGGTATTTTCTTCATACCCGCGATGTTTTACCTGGTTGAGAAGTGGTCGGGGACAGGTAAGCAACACCAGGCGCGCGCTGCTGCCGAAGGCGCCACCGCAGAGGCCGACTAGAATGACGTCTCGCCTTTTCTTGTTGAGCGCAGCG
>Ga0179592_10001035_pt1 | contig 11274 bp, 10 predicted proteins | sample CZODoug2_1_08_16_FD_148623 | JGI IMG/M metagenome (GOLD analysis project Ga0179592, IMG submission 148623) | Vadose zone soil fungal communities from Angelo Coast Range Reserve, California, USA - CZODoug2_1_08_16fungal (Illumina Assembly) | ecosystem: Environmental > Terrestrial > Soil > Vadose...
CGGTCATGAAAAACCTTTCTTCGTGGATTTGTCTTCGTCTTCGCCGCTCTACTGACCGCCAGCCTTGCAGTGGCGGCGTTCGCCGCGGAGCAAGCTGTAACCACCGACATAGGCACGCTCGATCAGGAGATCGCCGGGAAAGCGTTTCCCGCCAAGCCGCCTTACTCGCCCTACGCGGACCGTAACTTCCCCACCCGTCCATTGTTTGGCGACACGCACACGCACACTTCGTTTTCAATGGACGCTGGTGCATTCGGTGCCCGGCTCGGCCCGAAGGACGCTTATCGTTTTGCCAAGGGAGAGGAGGTCATAGCTTCCAGTGGCCAGCGTGCGAAGCTTTCGCGACCGCTGGATTTTCTGGTGGTGACAGACCATTCGGACGGCATGGGATTTTTCCCGCAACTGATGAGTGCCGATCCCGTGCTGATGGCAACGCCACAAGGCCGGAAATGGTATGACGAGATCAATTCCGGCAAGGGGGCGCAGGCCGCTGTCGATATCATCACCAGTTTCGGCAAAGGCGAGTTGCCGAAAGGTTTCCCGACGCCAGGTACGCCCGCCTATCGCAGCGCCTGGCGGGAGACGATCAAGGCGGCGGAAGAGGCGAACGATCCGGGCCGCTTCACTGCCTTCATCGGTTATGAATGGACCTCAAATGCCGCGGGAAACAATCTTCATCGCAACGTGATCTGGCGCGACAATGGAGCAAAGGCGAGTCTCGTCGAACCTTTCACCACGTTGCCGCCGTTGGGCAGTCCAAATCCCCGCGATCTCTGGAAATGGATGGCGATGTGTGAGGAAAAAACCGGCGCCGAAATTCTCGCGCTGGCGCACAACGGCAATCTGAGCAACGGCCGAATGTTCCCGATTATTGAATCGTTCAATAGTAAACGAATCGACCGCGAATATGCCGAAAACCGCACCCGCTGGGAGCCGCTCTACGAAGCCACGCAGATCAAAGGTGACGGCGAGACCCATCCCTTTCTTTCACCCAATGATGAATTTGCAAACTTCGAACGCTGGGACAAGGGTAACCTCGACCTGACCGAGGTGAAGAAGCCCGAAATGCTGGAATTCGAGTACGTCCGTTCGGCATTGAAGAATGGCCTCAAGATGGAAGCCGAACTTGGCGTAAATCCCTACAAGTTCGGGCTGGTCGGCAGCACCGATGCGCATACCGGGCTCGCGGCGGTCGAGGAGGATAACTTCTTCGGCAAGACGTCTTCCTCCGAGCCGAGTGCGGAACGCGCGACGCATCCTTTCGTCAAGACCGACAAGGCCGTCATCATGGGCTGGGAGACGACGGCGTCCGGCTACGCTGCGGTATGGGCCGCGGAAAATACCCGCGAAGCGATTTTCGACGCCATGAAGCGGCGCGAAACTTATGCCACCACCGGCCCGCGCATGGTCGTTCGCTTCTTCGGCGGCTGGGATTTCGAGGCTGCCGACGCCAACAACCGCATGCCGGCGCGAGTTGGCTACACCAAAGGCGTACCGATGGGCGGAGATTTGAAGGACGCGCCAGGAGGAAAGTCGCCTTCATTCCTTGTCGCCGCATTGAAGGATCCGATCGGCGCAAATCTGGATCGCATCCAGGTCATCAAGGGCTGGGTCGGAAAAGACGGCCAGACCCAGGAACGAATTTATGACGTCGCGGTGTCCGGAGGCCGCAAGATCGACGCCGACGGCCGCAGCAGGACATCGGTCGGCAGCACTGTCGATGTTGCGAACGCGACATGGACCAACACCATCGGCGCGGGCGAGATGATCACAGTCTGGAAAGACCCCGACTTTGATCCGGCATTGCGCGCGTTTTATTATGTGCGCGTGATCGAAATACCGACGCCGCGCTGGACCGCGTATGACGCAAAATATTTTGGCGTCTCAATGCCGAAGGAAGTTCCGATGACGACGACCGAGCGCGCCTACACGTCGCCGATCTGGTACACACCTTGAACTTCCCGCTGCTAAGAGAACCGTTACTGCAATTCCTCGTGCTCGGCGGGGCCCTGTTTGGCCTTTATAATCTTGTCGGCAAGAAGACCGATGAGGCTCCCGCGAAGATCGTCGTTTCTTCTGTTCGGATCGCCAACCTTGCGGATGGTTTCGCCCGCACCTGGCAGCGCCAGCCGAGCAAAGAGGAATTGCAAGGCCTCGTCGATGATTACATTCGCGACGAGGTGTTCTACCGCGAGGGCAGGGCGGCCGGCCTGGACCGCGACGACGTCGTTATTCGGCGCCGCGTGCGGCAGAAAATGGAATTTCTCGCCGAAGATATGTCTGTCCCGGAACCAAGCGAGGAACAGCTTGCTGCCTATCTTGAGTCCAACCCGGAGCGCTTCAGGGCCGAGGATCATCTGACATTCCACCAGATTTTCCTAAGCGCGGCGCGGCGCGCGAGCACGATCGATAGCGACAGCAAGCAAGTCGCGGACGTCCTGGCCCACACCGACGCGGGCGTGAAGGCAACGGCGCTCGGCGACCCCTTCCTGCTCGGTGAGGAATTTCACGCCGTATCGCACAACGACGTCGCGAGAATGTTCGGTGAAAGCTTCGCCAAACGGATATCCGTTTTAGAACAGGGCCGCTGGCAGGGACCGATCTCTTCGGCCTTCGGACAGCATTTCGTCTTTGTCAGCCAACGGATACCCGGAAGCCTGCCGACGCTCGATGCTGTCCGGCAGGCCGTCCGCCGGGAGTGGGCGAATGCGAGCCGAGTTGAGGCGGAGCAGAAGCTCTACGGCTCACTTCGGGCGCGCTACGAAATCGTGGTGGAGGCGCAGCCGGCCAAGGCAACGCTGGCCGAAACCGGCCGATGAAATGTTTCTCCATACTCTTTGCCGCTCTGGGCGTGTTGCTCGTGCAGGCCGCGCGCTCGGATGAACTCCGACCCGGCTATCTGGAGTTACGCCAGACAACGGCCGCCACCTACAATCTGCTTTTCAAGATCCCGGCGCGGGGCGAAGACTTGCGGCTCGCGGTCTACGTCAACCTGCCCGAAGGCACTCAAGATGTGGAAGCTCCTCGGGCGTCGTTCAGCGACGGGGCCTATATCGAACGCCGTACCATTCGCCGCGATGGAGGGCTCGCCGGACAAGCGGTCACAATTGAAGGCCTGTCAGCGACGTCGACTGACGTGCTGGTTCGGATCGAAAACCTTGGCGGTGCGACACAGACCGAGCGGCTTTCGCCGACCAACACGGCGTTCGTTATTCAGGCCACGCCAGGTGCCGGAGAAGTCGCTGCGACGTATCTGCGCCTTGGCGTTGAGCACATCCTGTTCGGCTTCGATCATCTTCTATTTGTTCTGGCGCTGGTGGTGCTCGTTCGAGAGTGGCGGCGCGTCGCCGTCACCGTGACGGCGTTCACCATCGCGCACAGCATTACGCTTGCCGCGGCGACGCTGGGTTTTGTGAACGTTCCGGGTCCGCCCGTTGAAGCGACCATCGCGCTCAGCATCATGCTGGTTGCCGTCGAGATCCTGAATGCACGACGTGGAAAGCCAAGTGTGACCGCGCGTCTGCCGTGGCTCGTTGCCTTCAGCTTCGGTCTGTTGCACGGCTTTGGCTTTGCCGGCGCCTTGGCCGAGGTCGGATTACCTCAACATGCCATCCCGGTCGCGCTGCTGTTTTTCAATGTCGGAGTGGAGGTGGGGCAGCTTATCTTCGTGGCCGCGGTCTTGTCGTTGATCCGGTTATTGCTTCACGCCGCGTCGCAGCTATTGGAGCCTGCCCTTGTCCAGCGAACATTTGACCGACTCGATGTAACCGTCGCCTACGCCATAGGCATCGTGGCGGCCTACTGGCTGGTTGAACGGACGACCGCCTTTTTTGCATAAAGACGGCCATGCGCTCGCCGCCTCGGACTCATTCGTAAACGAATGCGTGATCGCCAAGGTCGATAGCCGGAAACTCGTCCTTTTCGGCCCAGTAATCCTGGTTGTGCTGCCATTCGGGCTTGTCGCCGCGCTTCGGCAACAGATGCATGCCGCGCATCATGTAGCCGGGATTGAAATTCTCCGGGTCGATCCACGGCAGCAAGGACATGTTGTGGTCCTCCGGCCTAAGCGCCGGCGTGACTTTCCTCGCACCGATTTCCTTCATGTGGTTGAGCAGCCGGCACACGAAGTCGGCGACCAGATCGACCCGCAGCGTCCAGCTTGCCCGGAAATATCCGAACACCCAGACGAGATTGGGCACGCCGGTGAACATCATGCCGCGATAGGTCACTGTCTGTGAGAAATCCAGCGGCTTGCCGTCGATACTGAAATCGATGTCGCCGTTGGCGCTCAGATTGAAGCCGGTCGCGGTGATGATGATGTCGGCTTCGAGGGTGTTGCCGGACTTCAGGAGAATGCCGGTCTCCGTAAACCGCTCGATTTCGTCTGTCACCACCGAGGCCTTGCCAGCCTTGATGCCCTGGAACAAATCGCCGTCCGGAATGAAGGCGATCCGCTGCCGCCACGGCCGATATTTCGGCGTGAAGTGGGTCGCGATATCGTAATCGGGGCCGAGATAGGCTTCGACCGCGGACAATAGCTCCTTCTTGGCCGCTTCCGGCTCTTCGAACGTCTTGCGGGTGAACGCGTCCTGATCGAACAGGATTTTCCGGCGCGTGATTTCGTGGATCCAGGTTTCGTCAACCTGCAGCGCGCGCAGGGTTTCGGCAATTTCGATGGCGTTGCGTCCGGTCCTGAAATAGGTGGGCGAACGCTGCAGCATCGTCACATGGGCGGAATCCCTGGCGATCGCCGGAATCAGCGTCGCCGCGGTGGCGCCGGAGCCGATCACGACGACCTTCTTGTCTTTGTAGTCGAGATCGTCGGGCCATTGCTGCGGGTGAACGATCCGGCCCTTGAAGCTCTCCGTGGCCTTCCACTCCGGCGTATAACCTTCCGAGTGCCGGTAATAGCCCTGGCACATCCAGAAGAAGTTCGCCGTGAAGCGAACCGCTTCGCCGGTATCGGTTCGGATGGCTTCGATGGTCCAGAGATTTTCCTCGCTCGACCACCGCGCCGAGGAAATCGTGTGCTGATAACGGATGTGGGGGCCGAGGGCGTTCTCCTCGATGACCTCGCCCATATAGCTCAAAATCTCCGCGGCGGTCGCGATCGGAGCGCTGGTCCACGGCTTGAACCGGTAGCCGAAGGTATGCAGGTCGCTGTCGGACCGGATGCCGGGATAGCGGTGGGTCAGCCAGGTTCCGCCAAAACTCTTTTGAGTCTCCAGCACAACAAAACTTGTTCCTGCGCACTGCTTGGTCAGATGGTAGGCCGCGCCCACCCCGGAAATGCCGGCGCCCGCGATAACAACATCGAAATGCCCGGTGCCTTCAGCGGAGGCCGTGCGGATCTGCTGTTGAACGTTCATCTCCCGATCCCTTTTATTTTCTTATTCTTTTTTATTCTGTTTGCCGCGGTGCGAAGCGGCGCCGCGCTCACACCTCTCTTCGGCTGAGGAAGGCGAGGCGCTCAAATAAATGCACGTCCTGCTCGTTCTTCAGCAGCGCGCCGTGCAGCGGCGGGATCAGCTTGCGCGGATCGCGCTCTCTCAGCATTTCCGGCGTCATGTCTTCGTTGAGCAAGAGCTTCAGCCAGTCCAGCAGCTCCGACGTCGAGGGTTTCTTCTTCAGGCCGGGCACTTCCCGCACCTCGAAAAAGATCCGCAAGGCTTCTTCCACCAGGCGTTTCTTGATGTTCGGAAAATGCACGTCGACGATCCGGTTCATGGTGTCGACGTCGGGAAACTTGATGTAGTGGAAGAAACAGCGGCGCAGGAACGCGTCCGGCAATTCCTTTTCGTTGTTCGACGTGATCATCACGATCGGGCGCAGCTTCGCCTTGATGTTCTCGCCAGTCTCGTAGACGAAGAACTCCATGCGATCGAGTTCGAGCAGAAGATCGTTGGGAAATTCGATATCGGCCTTGTCGATCTCGTCGATCAGCAGCACCGGGCGCTTCTCATGGGTGAAGGCTTCCCACAGCTTTCCGCGCCTGATGTAATTGCTGATGTCGGAGACGCGGGCGTCGCCAAGCTGGCTGTCGCGCAGCCGCGACACCGCGTCGTATTCGTAGAGGCCCTGCTGCGCCTTGGTGGTGGACTTGATATGCCAGGTCAGAAGCGGCGCACCGAGCGCCTTGGCGACTTCCTCGGCCAGCACGGTTTTGCCGGTGCCGGGCTCGCCCTTTATGAGCAGCGGGCGCTCGAGCACGATCGAGGCGTTGACGGCGATCTTGAGGTCGTCAGTGGCGACATAGTCTTTAGTGCCGGTAAATTTCATTGAGCCTTTGCCTTGTTGTACGTTCTTGAGCGCAGGAGCGCGCTTCGGCCTGAACGGGAAACGACCGCGGTCGTCATCGGGGTTGAAGGGGCCGTCAGGCGCGTCTGACCAGCGAGAGAATGACGAGAACGATGACCGCGCCGATGGTGGCGTTGACGATATCGCGAAGCGCGCTGCCGCCGAGGCTGACGCCCAGTTGCGGCAACAGCCAGCTCGCCACCAGCGCGCCGATGATGCCGATCACGATGTTTCCGATCAGCCCGAAACCGGCGCCGCGCACGATCAGGCCGGCGAGCCAGCCGGCGATCGCGCCGATTACGAGTACCGCCAGAATAGTCATTGATAACGCCCCGTTGAAAAGCCCAGCCGGTCAATTCTAGTTGAAAAACCCGGCAGGTCTAGGCCTGTCTGGTGCGCGGAAGCCCTTGACGTTCACGGTCCGGCGGGCAATCTGTAACTTATGTTTTTACAATTCTTCACATCGCTGCGCGACGCGCAGGTCCCGGTGAGCTTGCGCGAATATCTGACGCTGATGGAGGCGCTCAACGCCGACCTCGCCGAGCAGACGGTGGAGAATTTCTACTATCTGTCCCGCGCCTCGCTGGTGAAGGACGAGCGCAATCTCGACAAGTTCGATCGCGTGTTCGGCACCGTGTTCAAGGGGCTGGAGAGCCTGCTCGACGCCATGGAGAAGGCGGAGATTCCCGCCGAGTGGCTGAAGAAGCTCGCGGAAAAATACCTCACCGAGGAAGAGAAGAAACAGATCGAGGCGTTGGGCTGGGACAAGCTGATGGAGACGTTGCGCCAGCGCCTCAAGGAGCAGCAGGGCCGGCATCAGGGCGGCAACAAATGGATCGGCACCGCCGGCACTTCGCCGTTCGGCGCGGAGGGCTACAATCCCGAGGGCATCCGCATCGGGCAGGAGAAGAACCGCAATTTCCGCGCCGTGAAGGTGTGGGACCGCCGCGAATTCAAGGATCTCGACGGCAACGTCGAACTCGGCATCCGCAACATCAAGATCGCGCTGCGGCGGCTCCGCAAATTCGCCCGCACCGGCGCCCCCGACGAACTCGACCTCGACACCACGATCAAGGAGACCGCCAACCACGGCTATCTCGACGTGCATATGCGCCCCGAACGGCGCAACGCGGTCAAGGTGCTGGTGTTCTTCGACATCGGCGGCTCGATGGATTCGCACATCGAGCAGGTCGAGGAACTGTTCTCCGCGGCGAAGACCGAATTCAAGCACATGGAATATTTCTACTTCCACAACTGCCTCTATGAGGGCGTCTGGAAGCAGAACCGGCGGCGCTTTACCGACCGCACCCCGACCTGGGACGTGCTGCATAAATATCCGCACGACTACAAGGTGGTGTTCGTCGGCGACGCCTCGATGTCCCCATACGAAATCATGGTCCCCGGCGGCTCGGTCGAGCATGTCAATGAAGAGGCCGGATCGGTCTGGCTGGAACGCATCACGCGCACCTACCCGCACGCGGTGTGGCTCAATCCGGTGGCGCAGCGGCACTGGGACTATTCGGAATCGACCACCCTCATTCGCCGGCTGTTTTCGGAGCGCATGTTCCCGATCACGATTGAAGGCCTTGACGGCGCGATGAAGGAACTGGTGCGGTAGCGTTTGACCGTGAGTTTGGAATTGGAGTCGCCACGAATTCAGCTTCACCTCTCCCATAGGGAGAGGTCGGCACGCGAAGCGTGACGGGTGAGGGGTTACGGCCCATCGATAGACCGTAACCCCTCACCCCAGCCCTCTCCCGACGGGAGAGGGAGCCGGCCTTCCTTGCCGCAACGTTATCGAACCGAAAGTTAGTTCATGCCACAGACCATCCATCGCGGCATCAAGGCGCTGATCGACGAGGCCAATGCCGAGATCGAAACGCTGAGTGCCGCCGACGCCATCAAGGCTGCGCAAAGCGACGACGTCGTGATCGTCGATATCCGCGATCCCCGCGAGATCGAGCGCGACGGCCGGATTCCCGGCGCGTTCTCCTGCACCCGCGGCATGCTGGAGTTCTGGATCGATCCGGCGAGTCCCTATGCGAAGCCCGTTTTTCAAGGCGACAAGAAGTTCATCTTCCATTGCGCGGGCGGCATGCGCTCGGCGCTGGCGGCGAAAACCGCGCAGGACATGGGGCTAAAGCCGGTCGCCCATATGGGCGGCGGATTCGCCGCCTGGCGCGACGCCGGCGGCCCGGTTGAGAAATTCGAGCCGAAAAAGCCGAAGGGTTAGAGAATGACCGTCAACATTAGCCGTCATGGCCGGGCTTGTCCCGATCATCCACGTCTTTCATCCTGCAATGTTGCAAAGACGTGGATGCCCGGCACAAGGCCGGGCATGACGATAGTTGGGAGGACGTTAGACGCATGACGACATCCACCGACGATCCGCTTGTTACCACCGATTGGCTCGCCGCCCGTCTCGACGATCCAAAGGTCAAAATCATCGACGCGTCCTACAAGATGCCCGGGGTGCTGCCGCTGCCATCGGACGATTATCTTGGCGGGCATATTCCAGGTGCGGTGTTTTTCGATGTCAGCGCCATCGCCGATCCGAATGACCCGCGGCCGCATATGTATCCTGATGCCGAGCAGTTCGCGCGCGACGTGTCGGCGCTCGGTATTTCCTCAGGCGACACCGTGGTCGCCTACGATTCCGGCGCCTGGGTTGCAGCACCGCGGGCGTGGTGGATGTTCCTGTCGTTCGGCCATCCCAATGTGAAGGTGCTGGATGGCGGCTTGCAGAAATGGCTGCGGGAAGGGCGCCCGACGCATTCCGGCAAGGTCGTCCCGAAGCCTGGAAAATTCCGGGCCACGCTCGATCCAAGCTTCGTCCGCAGCAAGCAGCAATTGCTCGGCAATCTGGAAACCCACGCCGAACAGCTGGTCGATGCGCGTCCGCGGCCGCGTTTCGAAGGCACGGTGGCCGAGCCGTGGCCGGGCCGCCGCTCCGGTCATATCCCCGGCAGCCGCAACGTTCCCTATGCCGAATTATTCGACGCCAGCACCGGCGCGATGAAGCCGCTGGACGAGTTGCGGCGGGCTTTTGGCAATGCCGGCGTCGACATGGCAAAACCGATCGTGACGACCTGCGGTTCCGGGGTCTCCGCGCTGGTGTTGACGTTGGCGCTTTATCGGCTCGGCGTGCGCGGCACCGCGCTTTATGACGGCTCATGGGCCGAATGGGGGCTGCCCGACGGCCCGCCGGTCGCGACTGGGCCGGCCTGATCGCCGCGATCAGCGGGCGGTCGCTTGTTGGATGGCCGGTTGGATAGGCCGCGGGGCGAACGGGTTAGGGATCTGCTGCTGCTGAAGCGCTTGTCGCGCCAGGCGCGCGCGTGCTGCCATCCTGCGTCGCTGGGCCGCCCGCCGTGCCTGCAGGCGCTTCTGGATAACGCTCGCGTCGGGTTTTGCACCGGCGGCCTTGACCGAGGGCTGCGCCTCGATGGTGACGGGGGGGCCGTCCAATGTGGCGATCTTCGTCGGGGCAAGGTCTGTCTTCGAGGCAAGGTCTGTGTCCGGCGAAGCCGGCGCGCTGGTCTGTCCGGATGCGGCACGGGCAGCTTCGTTCGCCGGCGGTGCGGCTTCCCCGGTTGCCGCGATCCTGGTCTCGTCGGCCGGGACAGGCGCATCGGCCAGAGCCGATGCTGCCTCGGTTTTTGCCGGACTTTCCGAGACCGGGATTTCGGGCTTGGCGGGTTCGGGCGGCGACGAATCTTCCGGCTTCAGCGCGGCGATTTTTTCCGGTTCAGCCGGTGTCGAGAGGGGCGCGGCTTGCTCCGCTGCCGCCAAAGGCAAGGCGGCCGGCGGAATATCCGGTGACTTCGCGCCGACGGGCGCATCCATGCGCAGCACCGCCAGGACCGGTCGTGTACCGTCCGGTCTTGCAGCTTCAGGTCTTGCAGCTTCAGGTCTTGGTGCCTCACGTCTGGGGGCTTCGGTTTGCTGCGCAAATATCGTTTCGGGCGTCGCGTGCCATGATGGATTGCTGGCAAATTCCTCATGCGCCGCGCGCAGCAGGGCCGCTGCGCCAAGCCCGAAGATCAAAATCGACAGTAAGAGCATGATCGCGGCGAACAGAAAACGGAAACCGGGGAGCATGGATGCGAGTTCCACCTTCGCAGGGGTTCTGCAAGGGTCCTTGAGCTATCGGGAACGCGGCGACCACTGAGTTGGCCGTGTTCGCGACGCGGCGGGCACCGCCAGCGCGAATCGAATCAGGCTAAATTAAGAATAGCGTAAGGGATCCGCGGCTGTGGCTAAAAATCGGCGAAGTAGATGCCCGCCTTGGATGCCGGAACGCGATTCCTGCCAGGTGAGGCATGGCTGCCACGGTACTCCGATCATCACAAATGGCGGAGTCCAGCGCGAGTTGGTCGAATTTGTCTTGAATGCGCCGCTATCTTCCGTCATCTGCCGTTAACGGTCCAGTGGCGGCATGGGGCTATACCAAAGCAATGATGATCAAACAGATTCTGACGATTTGTGCTGCCGTGGCGGCTGGCTTGGCGGGAACCTCACTGGCGCTGGCGCAGGGCTATCCGGTAGTCCCCGGTCCGCTCTATTCGACGGCGCCGGCACCGGCGCCTTATCCACCCGGCGGCTATCCGGCTGACTATCGCCGCGCTCCGGGTGCGCCGGATTTCGATGCGCTGGAAGAAGATGACGAGGCGCCGAATGCGCAGAGTTCGACGGCGCTGCCGCCGCCCGGCCCGGCGCTTTCGCCCGCCGATCCGCGCTATGGCCGCCCCTTGGGCGCTCCGCCGGTCTATTCCGACCGCGGTGCGCCGACCGGTCCGATCCTTTCGCCCGATGACCCGCGTTACGGCCGCCCCTTGGGCGCTCCGCCGCTCTATTCCGACCGCGGCGCGCCGACCGGTCCGATCCTTTCGCCTGATGATCCGCGTTATGGCCGCACCGATGGACCCCCGCCGGTGATCTATTCCGACCGTCCCGCCGGTCCGCCGCAGCAAACCT
>Ga0179592_10001037_pt1 | contig 11272 bp, 11 predicted proteins | sample CZODoug2_1_08_16_FD_148623 | JGI IMG/M metagenome (GOLD analysis project Ga0179592, IMG submission 148623) | Vadose zone soil fungal communities from Angelo Coast Range Reserve, California, USA - CZODoug2_1_08_16fungal (Illumina Assembly) | ecosystem: Environmental > Terrestrial > Soil > Vadose...
CCGGCCTGCTTGCCGACTGCTTTCTGCAAAGCAGCAAGTTGTCTCTTTCTCTCCTCGTCATTTCCCGTAAGCTCGGCGGCTTTTCCGGTTGGGTCTATGAATCGGAGCGGGTTGTTGCGAGCGTACGAGTACATATTCCACTGTTGAGGATCGACGAGCTTCTGTTTTGAGATCATGATTGGATCGGGACGGGTAAAGCGACCCATTGAACTTCCGAAATAGCGAGCCTTGAAGTTATCAAGGCCGGATTCGGCGTCGCGTTCTTTGCCGGTGAAGTGCATAGGGCTGACATCGCCGCAGGTCCCGGTGATGGACTGGCCGTCGCCGAAGGGCAAGCTGACTATCGACTCGCAGTTGGTGCCGGTCATGTCTGTTCGGACTCGCTCAGTGCCGAGCCAGTCGCTATGAGTGAAAAAGGTTGCGCCCGTTGGGCCAGGCTCGGGCGCATAGATGGCGAAATGACGGTCCCCCGCATACAGTTCTCCTTGCATGAAAATGCCCGTCGGGTCCACGTCGGCGATTTTATGCCCGGCCAAGTCGTAGAGGTAATCCATGCTAGAGCCACCAGTGGTCTTGCGAACTCGCTGGCCGTCGGCGTTGTAGATATAGCAAGCGGTAGCCGTGGAACAGGTGCCGAGCGTGCCATCCACTTGAATGATACGATTTTCGGCATCATAGAAGTATGTATGCGTGCCGGGCCCGGAGCCGTCGCTGGTCAGATTACCCGAGAGATCGTAGCCGACGCCTGTCACGCCCGTGATGTGATTGTTTGCGTCGAAGCCCAGCTGAGAAGAATGAGGGCCGTTCTGGTGCCAACGATTGCTAAAGCGGTCGTAGTCGTAGGTATAGGCCTGGCCGGTGGTATTGGCGCTGAGAAGACGATTAAAAGGGTCGTAACTATAGCTCCAGTTGCCGTTGGCGCTGTCATTGGCAGCGAGAATATCGCCATTTGGCGCGAAGGTTGCGACGTTGAAAGAGTAGGGCGTGGTGGCACCGAACGTTGCGGTTCGTGATTGCTGCCAAAGGCGCTTATTGTAGCTCCAGGATTCAGCCACTCCGTTTCCGAGCGTGGCGCTGGTCAACGCTCCGAAAGGACTGTAGCGAGCGTTCGAAAACAATGTTCCGGGATGGCTGCCGTCGATGAAATTCGTGGTCATTCCAGTGAGCCGTGCAACCGTGTTGTAGGCGTAGTTGAACGTAACCCCGACAGCGTTTGTGGCAGAGACCAAATCTCCGACAAAGTCGTATTGCGTGTACTGAAAGGCGAAGATGCCCGTGCCGCAATTCTGCGGAGTACATTGCGAATTATTCGAAATACGCCCCATGGTGTCGTAACTGAAGACCGATCCCGTCGGGTTGGGCCCGGCCGTACTCTGTGACGATTTTCGGCCAACGGTGTTAGTGAGTGTGACTCCGAGCGCAGAGGATTGGTCATAGTTAAAGGTCGCCGCTGGCGTACCGTCTGAATAGGTTTTCCCGGTCAGCCGATTCAGGCCGTCGTAGCTGTACATCGTCCTGATTCCTCGGGCGTCAGTCTTGGTGGCGAGGTTCCCGCTCGCGTCGTAGGAATAGGTGATTGTTCCGGATTCCGGGTTGCCAGCCTGGACGAGGCGCACCAGCGAGTCGTAGACGAACGTACGCGGGCCAATGCCAGCCTGATTGGCTTGCAGCAGGTTGTTCAAGGCGTCGTATTGATAGGAAGTGAGAAAACCAGTCCCTGCAATGTCCTGGCCGCAGGCACCGGGAGTGCCGCCGGAGCCAATCAAAGAAGTGCCGCTGACTTCGCAGACTGAAACTATTCTGCCAAGGGCGTCCGTTTGCGAGATACGCGTGACTCGGCCCCCGCCGTTACCTTCGTCTTGAACTTGTGTTGCGCGACCCGTGTAGCTTTTTAACACAGTGGAATTGTCGGGGTTCGTAACTTGGGTCGTGCGGCCGAGGGCGTCGTAAGTAAATGTGGTCAAACCGTACGTGGAATCGCTCGTTGTGCAATACGGATTGGAGACTGTATAGATGCGTCCCCTGCCGTCATAGGTTGAATCGGTACGATCACCGTTGGTGCAGTCCGGGTCAGAGACGAGTTGCGACTGCCTGACGCGACCCAATCCCTCGTAATAGACGGCCTTTTGGAGGGAGTGAGCGCCGTCCATCGAAGCAATCGCTAGGACGTTGACGTTACCCGGGGTGTCCGTGTAAGTGAATGTGGATTGTCCTGTGTCCGGATGCGTGACTGTAGTCAAGCGGTCCATCCTTCCTGTCTCGATATAGGAAAAAGTCGTGGACTGTCCATTTGCGTCGGTGTGAGTGGAAACTCTCGCGATGTTGTAGTTGTAAGTAAAGGTTTCGGTGATCGCAGGAGTATGGCTGCCGAGAGTGGGGTAACGGGTGATGCTGGTGGGGAAGGCATAAGAGTTCAGGGAATCGGTGTACGAAATAGCCCTTTCGACGCCGCGCGGATCGATGGCGTCCACGAGGTTTCCAGCGATGTCGAAAGTCTGTGTAGTGGTGAGGGTGCCGTTGTGGGAGGGGTTGATGGGGTCCGTTAATACTCGCGAGATTGAGGTGGGGTTTCCGCGATATATGAATGAGGTTGAGTATACGGAATCGTGTTGGATGATGCCCGATTCATTGGTGAGGGTTCCTCCATCGTAAGTCCAGGAGGTGCTCGATGCCTGGTTTCCCCCTGCGTCGGTGACGGTCTGAGTGAGCGGCAGGCCGACGATATTCAAGTTTGTATAATTCGTGCTGGTGTTGTATGTGGTCGTGGTCGTGCGAATCAAATTGCCACGCACCGAGTTGCCAAAATCATACTCGGCCACACTGGTTTGATTGTTATAGGGGTTAACGTTATCGTTGGCGTAGCCGAAGTCTTTCTCCGATAATTGTGTGCCGTAAGTTTCCTGCCGCACAGTCATGCGCGGGTCGTGTGACCACGCCGTTGAACCATCAGGGTTCGAGGACCACGCAGGAACACACATCACATCCCACGAATAGCAGGGGCGCTGATGCCAGGTGTTCACGTCCTTCTTGAGGAGATTGCCGGACGCGTCATAGTAATCCAATTCTGTTTCGAGACCCTCGCTCCAGGCAGGGTAATGGGTGCCATCGTTACCAGGGACTAAATCAACTGGATTGTAGTGGTGCGTCTCGGAGCCGAGAGAATTTCCGTTTGCGTCTTTGTAAGTGGCGATGCGGGATGAGTTGCCTAACGGGTCAGAGTATTGGATTTGCTGTTCGAGCCGGAAGGTGGAACGATCGGCGCTGCACGTATTGGCCGGCGTCACGCCGGGAATGGTGTTGTAAACTCGCTTTGCGATGAGGAAACGAAATGCCGTCCAGTCCGTAGGCGTGGCTCCGTCAGAAGTAAGGTAGGTGTCGTAGTCATATTCGATCGCCCCGCCGGTGGTAAGAAATAAGCGAGCGACATCGCCAAAGTGATTGTAACAGAACCGATATCCCTGGTTGTTTGGCAAGATGATCTGGGAGATTACACCCGGGTTGTTGTAGGTCGTTGAGTTGCCGCACTGTTGTCCGTTATAGCAACCCCAATTCGGCCCGCCGAAGAGGTTGCCCATGAGGGTTAAGGACTCGCCGCTATTAAGGGCGTTTTGAAGAGAACTAGAGTTAATGGTTACATTGCGAACCGAGCCATCCTGGCCGGGATACTGGATGGTACCTCCTAATGTTATCGTGCGGCCCAAATCGTCCGAGACCGTTTCAGGATTGTTCTGGGCAATAGTTAGGACGTTACCGTTCCTGTCCTCGACCTGGGTCGCGTAGGCACCGGATGTCCCTGATGGCCCATTTTGGCTGCTACGAAACGTGTAGAGTGTACCATCTCGAAGCGTCAATACGCCGGGGACGGCGATCGGAATCGCTCCTCCACAAAGGTAGTTATCGTACACATTGCTGTCCGCCGTAAAAATGGCGGAGCTCCCGTCCATGGCAACAAATGTGCGCCCGCGGTTAGCGCCTTGGCTTGAATTGATGCCGGCATGCCAGCCGGGTTGAGGTTGGCCGCCGAATTGCTTATCGCGGAAGGTCACCTCTGTTCCATCGGGCTTCTGCCACACAACACTCGTGAGTGTGGTATTTGTCCAAACCGATACGTTGAGTCCATTCATCACGCCATTTCCACACTGAGAGCCTGTCGGCCGTTGGACCACGACGCCAGCCACCTGATCAGGACCCGGCGCTGGTGGCGGGCCAAAAGTCATATTGTAGTTGTATCCAAGCGTTTGGCAGCCGTTGGGACCACAGTTACCGACAACGGGAGTCGGATAGAAACTCCACTTTGCCGGTTCAATACGAGTGATCACGTCGAGCTTCAAATTGCCGCGGCCGTGAGCACTGGCGAGTCGGAAAACCAAGTTTAGATGGCCGTTCGGGATATTCAAGGACTCGAAATCGTTTATTTGATAAGAACCGTCCGGAGAACCGGGAGTGTCAATCACTGGTGTCGTGGCAAAGGTGGTTTGACCCCGAAGCGGTAAAGCGGAGAACAAACCGAGCAACGAGAGCAGGGCCAAACGAGAGAAAGAGCGCATAGGGCCTCCGAGGCGTAGTCCACGGACCGTTCTAGATATCCGGTAGAACCGTGGACGGCTGGCTTCAGTTACCGTCTGAATAGATAACCGAGCGTTAAAATCTACAGCAACCTCAACTACGTGTCTGACTCTAGGAAAACACGGTTCTAAGAGCAAGGCCCAATAGTGTGCCAATCGCGCAAAAATGGCGCAGTTCGCGCATCTTTAACAACTTTGCAAGGGCGGCCTTGTGTCCGTGGGTCATTCGAGCCTGATCTATATATTTTTGACCCTAAGCCGTGTGTCTTGTGCATCCAGGAGCTGACGCGCTACACGAAAACGGAGTTCCGCCGGGGAAGAGCCACAAGCACGTTTAATCGCGCGTGCGAAAGAAGTAGCAGACTTGAACCCCACAGCAAAGCATAGTTCCTTGATCGCCAGCCTAGGCTGAGATGCACAAAGACTTCTGACTCTTGTCAGAAGAATTTCTTCTCGGAGTCGCCTAAAGGTTTCACCGGTCGACGTACTAACTGCTTTCTCGATTGTTCCTCGGCTAACCCGCAAGTTTTGCGAAATCTCTACTAAAGTTTTCGAAGGGCTTTCGTGCAAACAGACCGATATCTCTTGAAAGAGTAGTCTCGGATCGTAGGACATGGTCACCCCCCCCCTTAATTCACGGTCTGATCTCTTCTGGGGCTGGGTCCACGGATCGTTCTAGCCATATACCGGTAGAACTGATTACCGCATGATCAAGTGTGGCGCGAAGAACGTATAGTGAGTGTCATCTGATCCGTCAACCGGGCGAATCCCTGAAACAGGAACCAGGTAATCACCTGAGGAAGGTACTACGGGAGTACCAACGAGACCGGGCGGGCGGCTTGAGAGCCAGGACAATTCTGTAATGTCTTCAGGCGGAGGAGGATGTCACCGACGGGCCATCTTCTGGAGTGCAACAGGAGCTTGCGTTTTTCCTCGTCGGTCTTGCTCAACACGCGGCGAAGCTTGCTCAGAAATCGCGCATCCTTGCCAGTGCTACCCCACAGGTTTACATCAGACCACTTCCGCTTGAGAAGATTCGGTAGCTTGGGCGGCTCATCACAATCGTAGAAAAGTTGATACATCGGAATTTCCAGAGGCCCCGGCTATTATCATTTTGTGGTACTGACGGACGTTGAGTCATCGGAAAGTGCCTGAGGGCCTGGATTATAGCTAGAACGACGGCTGCGACGGAGAATCGAAATCCCGAAGCCCCTGAGTTGAGCGTTTAGCCGAGCACTGCGGGTTCAACCAAAGCCTGCTGGCGTATCGCCTCCATGGCATTACGTATTTTTTCCAGGCGGTCCTTTGACAAGGCTTCCTCGCGGTTCTTGAATACCGCAGTAGACGCAAAGAGTTCGTCAATCGCTGCGTTCTTAGGAAACACAACTGCCATTGCGTGCAATTCGCGTATAAGAAACATCAAGGAGTTCCAATCCCGTCTGCCTTCTTCTACGCCAGATGCGCCCGATGGCGGATTTTCGTATAGAACCTGGAAGCGTTCGAGGAAGTCGTAGGCTTGGTTTGTTTTGAAATATAGATCGAACCACTTCCTCTGCCTCCAGTCTCTTTGGTCTCGATCCGCAACCTGCTTCGCTTGCGAAAGCGAACTCTTCGCAATCCGATTAGCTCCTATCGCCACGAAGAGTGCCGTTATTGCGACGATCAGTGACGCGACCGCAACCCAGAGAGAGATTGATTCGTAACTCATCACCACCGTCCTACTCGGCAAGAGCTTAACACGGTGCCCTGGACGTGAGAGGATACCGGCCCGGAGGATTCATGAATATCTTGGCGGTATTGAGGCAGGCAGAAGCGAAGCTAAAGAAGCAGGCGAATAAGGCGCGGCAACAGTTGGACGCGGTGCGTGCAGCTGTGAAGATTCTAGGCCGTGAAGCAGCCAGCGGCGGAAAACGGATTGGTAGGAAGAAATGGGTCATGTCTGCGGCTGCGAGAGCGAGGATTTCAAAGGCGACAAAAGCGCGGTGGGCAAAGTTTAGGGCTGAGAAGAAGAAGGGGAAACGCTAGCGCTGCTCTTTGACCACGTTGCGAGCGTCTTTGTCGTCACGCAAGCCTGCGAATTTCGAATGCCTGAGATGGTCCGCATCAGTCCATTCGAGGAATTCAATCTGGGCAACGATCTCGGGCTTTAACCAAACAGCTTTCTTCATATTCTCAGCGTTGAGTTCTTCACCAAATCGTGATCGCCTCGTTTCCGGCAAATTTGCGAATGGACACGTTGGCGTCACCAAATGTTTCAATTTCGAGAACACTTGACGCCGGGAAGCCGGAACAAATCCGTCTCGCGTCCGCGCAACGTACATCAGGTCCTTGCCGCTTTTTCCTCCGGACATAGAATCAAAGCAAGACCCTCGTCACGACGCGCCAGAACTCAATCGCGGCCAGCACGATCAACATCATCATCGCGATTAAGACGTGAAGTTCGATCCGGAGACGGCGAAAATCAGAGAGAATGACAACGGAATTGCGAAGAAACTGTTTCCAGCGGCGCATAAGCGCAAAACCTCGCCCGCAGATTAGCTCGCTTCGTCCTCTCCTAACGAGCAAGCGCGGGTAGGATTTGTGCCTGCACAGGTAACTGCAACAACGTCTCTTCCATCACGTTAGGAGAGTAATGGGCTAACGCGATGGACCCAGATTACGGAGCATGCAGTTGTTCGGTTTAATTTCCGCCAAGACAGATGCAAGGATTTAGGATTTCATCCCGTCCGTCGAGCTTCAGGAATCCGAACAACGTCAGAATTGTAGCACAAAAATCTACTGAGGGAAGCCGCGCTGATCTTCAACAATCTCAAATCTCTGGAAACCCGGTCGCGCTTTTATCAATCTAATGTTTTCCAGCGGTCGCAAGGCCTCAAGAATTTCATTCCTGGTGAGTTTGCATCTTGCTCCGACGATCACTTCCGTCAAACTCAGGTCTTCTCCGAAATCTTTGAAATACAAACCGTCGGACTGGTCTTTGAGTGTCGTGAAGAGACGAATTTCCCTTTCATAGGACCAGTTCGCAAATTTAGTGATAACCCAGGCTGTAGCGTCACCGAGTTGCGGTCTGTCCGGCAATGGCAAACGATCATCGATGTAGTTGACCTTAGTGCCGTACACGTCAGGAATCTCAAAACCAAGGTGTTAGCGCCAGTTTAAAAGGGATCCACTTTCGCCGGTTTGAGGGTGGGCCACTTAGCGCGGCGGCGAGGTCGGAACACACCCGTGCGCTGGCTGTTGCGTAAGAGCAAGCAGTCTTGATTCCGAGTTTTTTCCCCGCAGCATAGGCGTCACTTCATGAGCGATCCTCCCGCGCCGTCTGCAGGAGCAGGAGATGTAGAACACCGGCAGTGTTTGGTGTCCATCTTGACCGACTCGAGGACCAGGTACAGTTTGTCTGCGCTGTTGACCTTTCCCGACACGCAGTAGTATTGGCCTGGCGTGATCTGTTGGGATTTGGTGAAGTCGTACAGGCGGTAGACCCGGCGGGTAGAGTGGTCTTGCATGAGGAACACGACACAGGTTCGGTATTCTGTCCGCGAGAGCAAGAGCAGATGGTTGGCGCTGAAGTTGAACATGGGAGTAGAAGAACGAGAGAACTTAGACGAGAGAGCGGGAGTGATGAGCTCCCGCTCCCGCCGGCAGCGCCGTTGAGGGGTTACCCGGCGGACTCCTCCGCGCGGGATATCATCACAGAGCGGCGCTTTGTCTGAGCCCGATGTGCCGATCGGCTATTCCGTCGGCGTCTGGCTCTTATTGGCTTTGCGAAGGCTTTCTCCACCGAGCAGGATGATCTCGGAATTTTCGACCAGGCGGTCGGCGATGGCCGTGGCGATGGTGGTGTTGTGGAGGATATTCCCCCAGTCGGAAAAGGCGGTGTTGGTGGTGATGAGCGTACTTCTGTTGTGGCTGTGACGAGTGGAAATGACCTGATAGAACAGATTCGAGGTCTGCTGATCGAGGGAAAGATATCCTAGCTCGTCGATGAGGAGAAAAGTTGGTTCGGTATAAAGCTTGAGCTTGCGGATCAGAGAGTGATCGACCTGCGAGGCCAGCAAGTGGTTGAGCATGTCCATGGCGGTTGTAAACAGCACACGTTGGTTGGCCTGACAGGCGCGCCAGGCGATGATCTTCGCTAAGAAGGTTTTCCTCACGCCGGGGTTCCCGATCAGCACAACGGCGGTGCCTTTCTCGAGAAAGCCGAGATCCAAAAGGCGGAGGATGCGACTTTTGCACTGCAAGCGAGTCTTGTGATGGTTGAAGTGGAAGCTGTCGATGGAGTGCTTGGCCTGCAGGCGAGAGAGCCGGAAGCGGCGATCAATCGAGTGGGTGTGACGTGCTTCGAGCTCGCGGTCCAGCAGGGTTTCGAAAGCTTCCGCGGCGCTGAGATTCTTGCTGGCCACATCAGCCAGGGTTTCGTCCAGATGCTGGCTCATCGTCGTCAGGTTCAGTTGATTCAGCTTCTGTTGGAGTGAGGTCATCGGCATTCCTTTTCGAGCGAAGGATGAAAGTGTCGTAATCGGCCAGCGACAGCGGATCGGTAATCAGTTCGTTCAACTCTGGATCGGTGAAGCGTAGCGGCGGCTGGACCTCGCGCCGCTGCGCTTGCTGGCTGAGGATGTTGGCGATGTAATCGGCGCCGAAGGCACCCGCCGCGTGAGCTTTGCCAACCGCCGCGGCGACCGCTTGCGGTCCATAGTCACGAATCAGGGCGAGCAGTTCTCTTACCTGTCGCGCCAGGGAGCGATCGCTATCCGCCAAGCGCCGTAGATAGACCTCGGAAGCCGGACCCAACCAGCCGATCAAGCGCTGTTGTGCCGCGGATTGCTGAGCCGCGGCCCGCTGTTCGAACAGTTCTTTTTGAAAGCGTTCAGCGCCATACACCTGCCCGCGTCGCCAGCAACGAGGATAGGAGACGATTTCCTGCTGCTGATCGTAGATGGTGAGCGAGGAGGCATCTGCTTTGATCGTGAGATGGCGGCCCACGTAGCGTGGCGGCACGCAGTAGCGATTGCCGTCGAACGATAGCCGGAGATCTTTATGAACCAGGGCCTCAGTGGCGTCGCGATAGTCGGGCGTAATCACCGGCAAGGAGTGCAGCGCTTCGAGCTGCAAGCGTTCTGCGGGAGTCTGACCCGTTTCACGATGACGGCGCTGGTTGGCAACTTCGTTGAGCCATTGGCGCGCTTGCGAGTTGATGTCGGCTAAATCGGTGAACGTGCGCAGTGGCCAGAAGTTGGTTCTGGTATAACCGATGGCTCTCTCTATTTTTCCTTTTTCCCACGCCGCTCGCACATGACAAGCGCGGGGAAGGAAGCCATATTCGCGAGCGAAGGCCAGAAAACGCGGATGGAAACGCACCAGGTTGCCGTCATGTTCGGCGACGGCGGTGGCAAGATTATCGAACCAAAGCTCGCGCGCGATGCCACCCATGAAACGGAATGCATGGATATGACAGCGAACAAAAGTCTCGAAGCTCTGGCTGTGGGTGAACTCCAGATACAGCTTGCGGCTGTGACATTCCACCAGACAGAAAGCGTAGAGTTTTCGCGCATGCCCCTGATAGGAAAGCGCGTCGAAGTGCCCCCAATCGACTTCGAAGCGTTCTCCCGGTCCCGGTTCCATGCGCACGTAGGCGCGCTTGGCGCTGGCTTGCAGGCGCACCCCATGCAAGTACTCCTTCAGGATGCTCAGGCCACCGCTGAAGCCGAGCGGCCGGAGCCGCTGTGCGATCACCGTGGCCCGGGCATGAGCATCCTGCTCGAGGAACTCGGCGATGGTGGGCTTGAAGGGATCCAGTTTGCTGGCGCGCTGACGGGGAGCAGCGGTCTGCGCCGGCGCAGCGATGTATTTGGCGATGGTTCTGCGCCCGATGTGCAGATGACGGGCGATCTTGCGCACCGGCCAGTGCTCGGCCCAGTGCAGGCGATGAATTTCGTTGATTTGTTCCGCTGTCAGCATGGGTCTGAGTTTGGGTATACGGACAAGCCCGCAAGAACGCCATAGGATTGTTCTTTTCAAGCACGCGCAGGAGCCCTGGTCCTGCTGCCAAGTTGCTCGAAGATAAAGACTTGCGTGGAAGCTAAGTTGTTCTTTTCAAGATTGGCTACCCTTGGCCCCACCATCCAAACCTCGGCGGCAGAACGCTTTAGGTCCAAAGCTAAGTTGTTCTTTTCAAGCCGCTGGAGGCGACGCTTTTGGTCCCGCCGTTGCTGGCGTTCGCGATTTCGTTCGACTGCTTCCGGATGCTGCGCGCGGTAGTGCGGAAGATAGTCGGGATGAGCCTCGCGCCACTTCTTCTGGCTGTCGTGGGCGATCTGACGATATTCCGGATCTTCTTCGAGCTTGCGTCGGTGATAGTCGGCGCGTCGCCGGCCTTGGCATTCCGGTCGGCTGCAGACGGCTTGTTGTGGACGGTAGGGAGAACGCAGAAAACTACACTAGCAGTAGAGACAGCAGCCGTTCTGGGACACCTCGACTCCTCAGAGATTTTTGCGAGACGAATCTCTGAGAAATAATCAAACGGCAAGCGAAGTGCAAATTTTAGAAACTTATTTAGAGTTCCTACCGCGTCCTTGCCAGCGGCCTCTCGTGGATCACTGGCTCCGCCCAACACCGCCCAGAATGGCTCCGTTTTTCACTGCCGTTAACACTTGCAACCGATACACTTGGTCATGTCGAAATGGAAGCGGTACTGCTCGCCGGGC
>Ga0179592_10001040_pt1 | contig 11255 bp, 8 predicted proteins | sample CZODoug2_1_08_16_FD_148623 | JGI IMG/M metagenome (GOLD analysis project Ga0179592, IMG submission 148623) | Vadose zone soil fungal communities from Angelo Coast Range Reserve, California, USA - CZODoug2_1_08_16fungal (Illumina Assembly) | ecosystem: Environmental > Terrestrial > Soil > Vadose...
GAGTTGAAGGGATTGAAGGGATTGAAGGAATTGAAGGGATTGAAGGGACTCGCGCATTGACAGCGAGCTAGCAGAAGAATAGCATGCGCGGCTACGGGGTGGCTTCATCATGACGGCGAGTTTGTTCCAGCTCGTCGGAGCCATCACCATTCCTGCGACTTTAGTCATTCATCGGGAGGTTTAGATGAGCACTTTTCCCAGTAGAAAAACAGACAAGGTGTTGGTAGCACTCGCTCTCTTGGGGGGAGCTGGCGTTGTAATGGTGTTAGCAGGAAGCGTCGGAATACCGGCCACGCACGCGCAGCAAAACGCAACTGCGGCGGAAGCGCCGATCGTACCCGACAGAATCTTGGTCCTCTTCAGAGGGAATTCACTGCCCGCGAATGCGGATGCCCGAATCACCGCAGCTGGCGGACAGATGGTTCGCGGGATCGGGGCCGTAGGGATTGCAGTAGCCACCCCGACCACGACTGACGCCGCAACACTGATGCAAAACCTTCGCAACGACTCCACAATTCTGGACGCCGACTACGACCGAATGGTGGGGCTCATCGCTCCAACCCAAATTGCCGCTGACGATACCGCGGACGTCTCGCCGGACATGCTAACTCACCCACTGCCGACATTTTCCACGGCTCTTGCACCAGACTTCTTCTACACCTCGACGCCTCAGCAGTGGCCGGCCAAGCGCATCGGCGCCGCGGGAGGTGGAATCGCCACCCCGCCGGGCGCTCCGACCTCAGGCGCATGGGACGTGACGTTCGGCGCAGGCGCCAAAATCGCTATTCTGGACACCGGCGTCAATCCGGTTCATCCCGATGTGAAGGATAACCTGGTGTTTAACCTTGCCCTGACGTCCTACTCCTTAGGGTTCGGCACGCCCAATTGCGAAGTGCCCGACCCGTCCAATGCACCGTTTGATTTACCGGCGGACCAGAACGGCCACGGCACCTGGACCTCCTCGCTGGCTGCAGGCGAGATCGGTGGCGGGCTGCTCATTGGCGTGGCGCCACAGGCAAAAATCCTCAACATCAAAGTGCTGCGTGACATTGCGGCGACTCCAGCCCAGCTTGCTGCCAGCGGAATTCCGGATACGCCCTTCAATCGTTGCCTGCTTCGCGGTGGAAGCGGACTCTTCTCCTGGGTGCTGGAAGGAATGGTGGTTGCGACCCTCGAAGGCGCGGACGTCATCTCCATGTCGCTCGGGGGCTTTGTGCCGCGCAACGTGCGCGGTGACGCTGCTCTTGTGAGCGCGTTCAACCGCGTCAGCAATTTCGCCACCAGGCATGGCGCTATCGTATTTGCGGCGGCGGGCAACTCGGCGCTCAACCTGGACCGCATTCGGGCATTCATTGAACTTCCCGGGCAGGCTTCTGGGGTCATACCGGTGATGGCCACAACGAATCCGGCGCTCTTCCCACCCACTCCGCCGGCGCGGCAGCCTTGTACGGTGGGCGCCGACTGTCTGGCGTTTTACAGCGACTTCGGAACGAACCTCGGCGGTCTTTCCGCGCCTGGCGGGGACTTACCCTCAGGAGGATGCGCCTTCAGCGGCATTCCATGCAACCCAACCGGGTTCGTCCGGGGTGCGTGCAGTTCCGGGCTACCTGGGACGGTCCCGCCGGATCCGGCCACTTTCCCCGCGGATGGGCCGCCACCTGCGGGAACCAGCTTCGGCTGCTTCAGCTTTGCAGGTCTAGCGCAACACGCTTGGTACGTCCAGGCCATTGGCACAAGCGCCGCGACACCGCTAGCGGCAGGGGTTGCCGCACTCGTGAAATCTGCCAATCCGGGACTCAGTCCGGCGCAGATTCGCACCATCTTGCAGCGTACGGCGCTGGATATCGGCAAGAATGGTTACGACGAGCTCTTCAATTTCGGACTGGTTGACGCCGACGCCGCGGTTCACGCGGCTGCCAATCGGTAGTGTCTGGCCTCTCGGGCGCTAGAGCCCGAAGCGACTGCTTCCACACCCACGAGCCAGTGGCGGACGTGTGGTGCTGGCGCCCGTTTCGTGCTCGCGCGGAACGTCCTGCGGAATTTGACGGTTCGGTGAAAACGCACGTCCGATTAATCACTGGCGTCATCCGCCCACAATCGGGTGGCAAGCAAGGAAGATGTCGAAACGGGGTTGTGGGAAACGAAAAAAGAGGGGTTCCGGCCGAATTATCAAACAAGAAGTAAGTCGGTTCCTTCCTGCTTGCCCGTCATACCCCCGCGATCTGTGACAAGTGCCATGGACTCTTCAGCCATTCGGAGTCCGATCACAATTGAAAGACGAGCGGCAGGTGGGGCCTGAAATCCACTTTTTTGTTGTGGCGGTTGCCGTCGAATCCAATTTCGAGGAGAGATTTTGGCCCTTCTCGAGTTGCTAACACGCTACTCTCGACGATTCTTTGAGACGCAATCGAGCGAAGCGGCGCGGGCGTAGTCAAAGTTAGCCCGGTGATCTCACGAACACCAGTGGGATGCTCATGGAACTGGTGCTCACGATGAGAGCGCCGCATAAAATCCAGATAGACCCACATCGGCTCCTCGATTCCCGCGTCGCCGATATACATGAGCAGGGGATCTGGAGTAGGTCGGCCGATATGGCCATGCTGGAAATGGTGGTTCGGTGCTATCGGAATCGGCCGGGCGCAGGCAAATCCCGAAAGGAGAGGCTTCGACTTCCCGACCAGACCATCTCTCCCAAAGCAAGGTGCGCCGTGCGCGTTCGCTTTGAGCTTCATTGGCGTCACTCACCCATAGCAACTCGATCATGGCATTGGCGAAAGCAAAACGTCGATTCGCTGTGCCTTGTCCGGCGTGCCGATTGGGAGGTCCCTCATGCAGGCCGAACTCAACAAGCTTTTCTGCCTCGGGAGCGCCTGGAGCGGTGCACACGAACAAATGGTCTAGCTCGAAACGCATGGCCAGCTAGTCTAATTCAATCTGAATGATAGAACCGAGCCGGTGGCGCCGGTTCCACAGCCGCCAGTTCCCGAGGCGCATGCCCAGCTTCTGGTGATCCCTTTAACCCGGCGAATGCCCGCCGCCAAGTCCACGCTCCAGTAGCCCGGGGGCGAGTTGATGGGATTCGAATGCCAGCGATAGCGCTTCGGGTTTAGCGGAGAATTTCGATGCGTGTAACGGGATGAACTTCATTCCAACCGTTGTCACCGTCGGTGACGTAGGCGCCAGTGACGCGGACACGATCGCCGACATTGGGAATCGTGATCTGCGGATGAAAATCGCCGCATGCTCGTTTGTCGCCGGCATCGGCCGGGGTGTGCTCGCAGATGACCTCCACCACGAGTTCGCCATGGGCGTGCATCACGTTGACCAGGTTCAAAACTGATTGGTGCGCTGGATCGAGCGTGATATGCAAGTCGCCATCCGAGGCGCGGTGCAGGGAGACCACGCGACCCTCGACGGCGGTACACTCCTCAACTACCTGCAGCCTGTCCTTCTCATGGACATGTTTCCACAGGTTAGGATCACAGTTTTCAGGTCGCAACTTTACGGGCGACCTTCCTGGATAGCGAAGTCTCGCCATCAAAAACAAAGCGATCAGCGCTACTAGAACGACCAGCGTGATTCGTGAGATTCGGCTCAAAGCGGGCTTCCTACGGGTTTTCCCATGTGTTTATCGGTCCTTCCCCGGCGAGTACGGAAAGCGCAGGAAGGCTCGATCGTTGAGAAGCGTCACTTGCGCCGAGTGGCCCGTTATTCGCCCGGGATTCGTGGCATTGAAAGTTACATGAAACGACGAGCCAGAATCGTTCAGTTCGCCGATCGTCCCACACCGACCGGCCGAATATCTGACTTCATCCCGAGCGCTTTTAAGTATCCCTCATTCACGCGACACTTTTGCGGGCGGACACTCTCCAGCAACTCGGCGAAAACACGGGTGATGGCCTCCTGTTCAGGGCGGGTCTTCAGCCGTTCTTCCACGTGCGCGGTGCCGCGTGGAAGCTTTGCGAACTCCACGATCTTTCCCCAATCAGCAGGCGGGATAACGCTGACCACCGCCGACGACTTTTCCATCTTCTTATACGGCCAGAAGGCCCATCCGATGTTGTTTTTTTCGAGCGCTTTCACGAATTGCGCGATCCACTCGTCGGTATTCTCTCCGGATTCCCCCAGCCAGATCGGCACATCATAACGTTCGCGAAAATCAATGTATTGCCGTAGCACGCTTTCGTCTGGCGCCGTCCAGTACTTGTGGAACGTATATACGACGTTGGCATCGAAAGGTTTGCCGAAGACCGAAAAGTTCCCGTCCCACTGCGCGCCACCGAGAAAGAGAATATGGTGAGCATCAATCTGTCGTATCTCGCCCGACAACTTCTTGTAGAGCGGCTCAAGCGAAGAATTCAAAGATGTCAGCTTGGGAAAATGCGGGATCGGCTCATTCAGCAGGTCATAACCGAGCACGGCCGGCTCATCGCGATAGCGCGTCGCCAGCCTCCGCCAGATAGCGATCAGGTGTTCTTGCTCTTGTGGACTCTGGTATAGCCAAGGATATCCGGCGCTGTCATCGATGTTCGTGCCCGTCTGTCCGCCCGGTGCGGCATGCAGATCAAGGACCACATATAGACCTTCGGCGCGGCTCCAGACGATCAACCGATCCAGCAGCTGGAAGCCTTCCGCGTCGTCACTTTCAAACAGGCTGTAATGCAAAGGAACGCGAATGGCGTTGAACCCGGCCCGACGCAGGAGCGCGATGTCCTCACGCGTAACGTAGTTCTCGCGGTACTTCTGCCAGAACACGGCCGACCCCTCAGGTCCAAGGAGTTCCAACACCAACGCGCGGATTTCGCTAGGAGATTGCGGACCACCTTGGAACAGCCACATGTAACCCTCTGGCACCAACCAATTGCCCAGACTTGTTGCGCGAAGAAGGAGCGGTTTGCCAGTGGCATCGACGATCTGTTTGTGGTCGGTGTGTGCGAACTGTGTGCTTCCTTGGGAAATCAATGCCAGAAGAAGAAGCGGCAACTGTAGAACTCTGAACTTAAGCATGATTTCTCTCCCGCGAAAACCTACAATCTTTCTGCCGGCGTCCATCGCCAGCGGCCATGATCTTACCATTCAGCTAACCCGGTCGGTGCTGCCTCGCTTAAATCCCCGTCAAATCCTGTAGCGGACACCATCGGCAGCTTCGACGATGAGGCCGTCGAGTCCACTCCTCGGTTCATCCGCAAGTGACGCAAAACCGCCTGCGCCACTTTCTTGACGGGAATGGCTCTAAGGCGGGGAAAAGTGATACCCCCCCGGGCGATGGTGGTGCGCGATGCCTATGGCAAGCGACGTGTCCTGTAAAGCTCTAACGTTAATCGGGCACAAGGCTTAGCGTGGAGCTTTGCTTGCGACCAGCGTAAGATTCTCCCTTATATGACGGCTCGAAGCTCGTCGTTTTAACCGACCGTTGAGGAGAGGACGCGCCACATGTGGACCTTCACAAAACTTGAAACGCTCGGTAAAGATCTTCGCTACGGCGTCCGCATGCTGTTGAAGAGTCCGGGCTTTGCGATAGTCGCCGTGCTAACGCTCGCGCTGGGCATTGGCGCAAACACCGCAATTTTCAGCGTGGTCGACGCCATGCTTCTTCGGCCTCTGCCCTATCCAGAGCCCGACCGGCTCGTGCGCATTTGGGAGTCCTCGCTAAAGTTGCACAGCCCGCGCAATGTCGTGAATCCCAGGAATTTTCTCGACTGGCGGGACCAATCTCATTCTTTTGAGGCGATGGCGGCCGTTGTGGATCATATGACCAACCTGAACGTGAACGGCCACCCCATGGCGGTTCAGAGCCTGACCGTGTCTCCCGAGTTTTTCTCCATTCTGCATGTCCCGCCCTTTCTCGGCCGCGCTCTTGTTCCGGAAGACGGCATGCGCGGCCGTAATCAAGTTGTGGTCCTGAGCTATCAATTCTGGCGCCGGCAATTTGGCGCAAGCCCGAGCGTTCTCGGGGAGGACATCGAAGTCGACGGGCTGCGCTGTCCAGTAGTTGGCGTAATGCCGCAAACTTTTTCCTTTCCCAACAGCCGGGCTGAACTTTGGCTGCCGGCTGCCCTAGACCGTAACGATGAATCGGAAGGCGGTCGCTTTATGAGCGTGGTCGCGCGGTTGAAACCCGGCGTAACTCTCGACCAAGCTCAGCAAGACATGATTCGTGTGACGAACTTCACGGCTGAGGCTCGCCCAAACTACAACAAGAATTGGAGCGCGAGCGTCGTTCCTATGCTGGAAGACGCCACGGAGGGAGTCAGCCGTCCGCTATGGGTTCTTCTTGCCTCGGTTGGCTTTCTTCTGCTGATTGCCTGCGCCAACTTGGCCAATTTGCTGCTAATGCGTGCTACAACCCGCCTGCGCGAAATCGCTGTCCGGTCCGCGCTCGGCGCCTCGCGCGGGCGCATCGTTCAGCAGTTGCTCGTCGAGAGTCTGCTCCTTTCGCTGGCAGGCATGGCTGCGGGACTCTTTTTCGCCTACTTCGGCTTGAACGCGCTACTCGCGCTAATCCCTGCAAACGCGCCGTTGCCGCGCACTGAGCCGATTGCCATTGATGCGCGCGTTTTTCTCTTCACGCTTGGCGTCTCTTTGCTTACGGCTGTGATTTTCGGTTTGGTGCCTTCGCTGCGCCTATCTCGCGTCGATCTGCAGAACATTCTCACACAAGGCACTCTTCGCGGCGGCGTGGGCGGCCATCTGCTTCTTCGACGTTCGCTTGTTGTTGCTGAAGTGGCGCTCGCGCTGATTCTCTCCGTAGGAGCGGGCCTGATGCTGCGGAGCTTCGCCCGCCTAATGTCGGTGGACCCGGGATTCAATACCGAGCATCTCGTCACCATGCATATCTGGACTTCGCCATCGCGCTACGGCGACGATCGCCATCGTTCTCAATACGTCGACAAAATTCTGACTGAAATTCGGCATACACCGGGAGTACGAGCCGCCGCCTCGGTCCATTTCCTTCCACTCACGGAAAGAACGTCGGGCTCCTGCTTTTCTCCCGCCGATCAACCTCCTCCAACGCCCGCCGAGTCACCCGACGCTCAGTTCCTCATTATTACTTCGGACTATTTCAAGACCATGGGTACATCCGTCCTGAGCGGGCGCGAATTCAACGAACGCGACCAGTTTGGTGGTTCTCCGGTCGCGGTGGTCAATCAGGCGTTCGTGCGTAAGTTTTCACCAAACCAAGATATTCTCGGTAAACAATTGCGCGTGTGCTGGACGATCCAGAAGCCAGTCGAGGTTATCGGAGTGGTCGCTGATGCGCGGCAGGAAGTTCTTCAGCAGTCGCCCCAACCCACGATTTTTCTGTGCAACACCCAAGCGCCGATGTATTTCGCCTCGCTGGTTGTGCGTGCGTACGGGGACGCCCGTCAGATCATGCGCGAAGCCGAATTGGCGGTCCATCGCGTTGATCCTGACCAGGCCGTCTCCGACCTGCAAACGATGGAGTCCGTGTTTTCCGACTCCGTTTCTGCGCCGCGTTTTCAGCTGGTCTTATTGCTCGTGTTTGCGGGAATCGCTCTGGCGCTCGCAGTCATCGGCGTTTATGGCGTGGTGGCTTATTCCGTGACGCAACGCACGCAGGAAATCGGCATCCGCGTAGCGTTAGGCGCTCGCGCTGGTGACGTTGTACAGATGGTGTTGCAAGAGGCCGTCTTGCTGGCTGGCCTCGCGGTAGTTCTTGGCCTGTCGGGTGCATTTGCCCTCACCCGCCTGTTGCAAAGTTTACTGTTCGAGGTCACACCTACCGATCCCGTTACGCTCGGAGTCGTCGCAACTGCGGTCCTCTTCGTTGTGATTACCTCCGCTTTTGTTCCCGCGCGGCGCGCTGTGCGCGTCAATCCCATGATCGCGCTCCGCCACGAGTGATCGTCAACATGAGTGGAGGGCTGAACACGTTTGTCTACCACGCTCATGCCATTTCAGGAGAAGGTCTTTCCGACGACGCATCTCTCCGAAAAGCTGCCGAGCAGGCCGTTCTACGATGGCGGTATCAACCGGGCACAGTTGACGGCAAGCCATTCCAAGCAACTGTAACCGCAGATGGGTGTATCACTTTTCCCCTCCTTATAGCCTACCCCCACTTTCTTGACCCTGTGACGAAGGGTCGAATACACTAAGGAATTCGAAACCAGCCGCTGAAGAGGCTAGTGGGCTGTTCTGCCGTTGCGGGTGAAAGAGACTGCCCCGCAATCGCGTACTACAAAGGGGGATGCTTTTGCCAAAGCGCACATTTCAACCGCGCCGACGCCGACGCGCCAAGACGCACGGCTTCCGCGTACGCATGAAAACCAAGGGTGGCCGCCGAGTGCTGGCGGCGCGCCGCAAGAAGGGACGCCATCGGCTTACCCCCGACTAAGGCGGGGAACCCGTTGTCCATGGCCAGTTCGAGTGCGCGCGGGAATCTGTTTCCGCGCGCAGCGCGGCTGGTGCGGCGCGGAGAATTTGATGCTGTCTACCGCGCCGGAAAGCGCCGTTCGAGTTCCCATTACACAGTTTTCTTCCGCGCCAACGAACTGCCGCAGAGCCGTTTTGGCTTCAGCATCAAGAAGGCCCTGGGCGGCGCAGTAGTGCGCAATCGTATCCGGCGGCGCCTGCGCGAGGTGGTGCGCTGCCACCGGCTGGAGATACCCGCAGGATGGGACATCGTCATTCACCCGAAGAGCATGGCGGCGCGCGCGCCGTTCCTAGCGCTGACAACCGATTTGCTGCGTCTGCTGCAAGGCCTGTAGCGGCGCACTTTAGTGTGCCCTTGATTCCCACCATGGACGCTAACGAGAAAAGCCGACCTACCCCCCGACGGCCACAAGTCAAAGATCGATCCATCGCTCGGCGCACGGCGCTCGTCGCGCTGCGGTTCTACAAAGCGTATTTGTCGATCTTGTTCGCGGGCAGTTGCCGCTTTGAGCCGACGTGTTCGCGTTATGCCTATGTGGCCATTGAACGATTTGGCGTGGCGCGCGGAGTTTGGCTTGGGCTGAAGCGGCTGCTCAGCTGCCATCCACTCTCGCGCAAATTTGGCTACGACCCGGTTCCGGAGAAATGGGAAGAGATGCCGACCAGTTCAGCCGTCAGTAACGTTCTGAAGCCTGAGGCGCGCTCATGAACGCGCCTGGGCAAAAGGACAAGTTCACACCCGAGCTGCGAATTCTCGTGGCTTCGCTGCTGTCTTTTGGGGTGATCATCCTGTGGGCGAAGTTCTTCGGGCCCAAGCCATCCGTCCAGCCGATGCCCACGAACCGTCCGGCGGAGACCGCTCCGGCCGTGCCGGGTCCGGCGACCTCCGCGACGGCGAATCCACTGCCAGTTCCCGCGGCACCCCTAGCGACGGCTCCGGCGGCCGCAGCCGGCGTCGCGGCGAAGAACGATTCCGAGGAACGCACCATCGTCGTTGAAAACAGTCTGTACCGCGTGGAGATCTCGAACCGTGGCGCGGTGGTGAAGAGCTGGCAGCTGAAGAACTACAAGGATGATGCCAAGCCGCAGCGCGTGCTGGACGTCGTACACCCGGAGGTCTCCGAGCAAACCGGCGGCTGGCCCTTTTCTGTGGTGCTCGATGATGAACAGTTGCAGAATGCGGCGAATGGCGGTCTTTATCGGCTCGCCTCCCCGGCCACGGCGCTGGAGGCTCCCGCCGAAGTAGCCCTCAACTGGAGTGATGGCCACCTAGAGGTTGCCAAGCATTTCAAGTTTGATCATTCCTATGTAGTCGGGGTGGAAACCTCCGTCAAATTTAACGGCCGGCCCATGACGACGGGGCTCGCGTGGCTCGGCGGGTTCGGTGATTTGACGGTGACCAACCCCGCGCCAGTGGAAACAGTCGCGACCTATTACAGCGAAGGCGGCAAGATCACCAGTTTTGTGCATAAGAAGCTGGATGGGCCGGACAAATGGGGCCCGGGGCTCTGGCAAGGCGGCAAAGACTTCGTGGGCATCGAGGACCGATATTTTACCACGGCGTTCTTGGCCGCGAATGGCGCGACACCGGGTAGGCTCGAAACGCGCTACTGGAAGACTTCGCGGACCGCCAAGGTGGCAGGACAAGACACCCTCGAGCCGGTGCCGCAGGTGGCCGCGGCGGCACCAACCGAGCCTCTCTTGCTGCGTGTTTACGTGGGACCGAAAGATTACGACGACCTGAAGAAGATGAACCCGCCGTTGCACGGACTGATTAATTTCACTTGGCTGGAATTCATCGCCGAGCCGCTCTTCCACGGGCTGAAGTGGCTGCATCACTACGTCCCCAATTGGGGATGGTCCATCGTGGTACTGACGCTGATCATCAATATGCTGTTGTTCCCGCTGAGGATTTCGAGCTACAAGACGACGCTGAAAATGCAGCGCGTGTCGCCGGAAATCAAAGCCATTCAGGAGAAATACAAGAAATATTCGATGCGCGATCCGCGCAAGGCGGAGATGAACAAGGAAGTCATGGCCATCTACAGCCGCGAGGGCATCAACCCGGTCGGCGGCTGCTTCCAGATGTTTCTGCAAATGCCGGTGTGGTTCGGGTTGAACACCGCGCTGCGTGGCGCGATTGAAATGCGGCATGCTGCCTGGCTGTGGGTCTCAGATCTTTCCGCGAAAGATCCTTATTACATTCTTCCGGTGCTGATGGGCCTATCCATGTACCTGGTTTCGAAGATGACGCCGATGACCGCCACGGACCCCCAGCAGCAGGCCATGATGAAGATCATGCCCATCACCATGGCGGGCATCTTCATGATTTCCCCCATATCCAGCGGCTTGGCAGTGTATATTCTCACCAGTAGCGTGGTTGGTATCGCGCAACAGTGGTATCTGAACCGCACGCATCCTGTGCCCGCACCTCTAAAGCCCGTGCGCGGGAAGAAGTCTTAAGTAGACCATTCCCAACAGAGGCGGTCGCGGTCCTAAGGCTTGAACTCCCGATGGCTAAAGAACTCATCCGCGATGGGAAACTCGACCGGCAAGCGGCGGCCGAGGCGCTGCGCCATTTTCTGGAGAATATCGTCCTGGTCTCCGGGCTGGAGTTGCAGGTGAGCGTGCGGACGGTCTCGGCGGAAGGGCCAGTCTCGGGAAGCGACGCGGAAGTGCTCGCCGATATGGACGGCAAGGACAAAGAAATGCTCCTGGAGCGCGGCGGGGAAGTTCTGAAAGCGTTCGAGCATTTGGCCTTCCGGGCCCTACGGCTGGAACCTGCTTACCATGAAAAGATCCATATCGATAGCGGCGGCTACCGCGCGCTGCGTTTTGAGGAATTGCGCATGACCGCGCGC
>Ga0179592_10001044_pt1 | contig 11242 bp, 10 predicted proteins | sample CZODoug2_1_08_16_FD_148623 | JGI IMG/M metagenome (GOLD analysis project Ga0179592, IMG submission 148623) | Vadose zone soil fungal communities from Angelo Coast Range Reserve, California, USA - CZODoug2_1_08_16fungal (Illumina Assembly) | ecosystem: Environmental > Terrestrial > Soil > Vadose...
CACCGTCCTGGCACTGATGCTTGGTATGATGATCGGATTTCGAATGGTTCTGCTACTCGCGTGCGCGTGTTACCTCGGCGGGCTGCTTGCCATCACCCTGCTTTCAAGCGGCAGTACCAAAGGTGGTGCGGTTGCACTCCGCGAACCTGCAGGAGCTGACTGAGCAGGCTTGAAATCGTAAGCTAAGGTGAGTTTCCTGGGCCTGCCTATGCCGTAAGTGGATTTGTAGTCGGGTACTCGGACTTCTGCTCGTCGTGGTCCACAAACGGCGTTCAATGTCGCGCAGGGAGGCAGTCTTGTTCCAAAGAAGAATCTTACACGCAATCCTCATGATCTGTGCCGTAGTTCTATTAGCACCGCATTGCGTTCGCGCGCAGCAAAACTACGCCGTGATCACCCAGAATGGCATCCCGATGAAAACGCGTGACGGCGTGACACTGTATTCGGACATTTACCGTCCGCGGGCTGACGGGACATTTCCGGTCATCCTGATGCGCACACCCTACGATAAAAGCGTGAGCTGGGCGGTCGCGCCGGCGTATCAGATTGCCACGCACGGCTACGTCGTCATCGTACAAGATGTCCGTGGGCGCTACACATCTGAAGGCGAGTGGTACCCGTTCCGGCACGAGTCCAACGACGGCTACGACGCCATCGAATGGGCTGCCGCGTTGCCATCCGCGAACGGCAAAGTCGGCATGATGGGCGGTTCCTACGTCGGCGCAACACAGATGCTCTCTGCGATTGCCCATCCTCCACATCTTGCGGGAATCTGCCCCGTGGTCACAGCCAGCAATTATCACGACGGCTGGACGTATCAGGGCGGAGCGTTCGAACAGTGGTTCGATCAAAATTGGACGACGCAGCTCGCCACGAACACGATGTGGCGATTGATTGCGAAAAACACAAACGCGCTGCTGGGCGCACCCGTGCTTCCGCTCACTCACTATCCGGCCTTCAATTACGCCTCGCTTCCAGCGGGCGCCGACGCCACGGCCCAGCTTGCGCCGTATTACCTTGATTGGCTCGCGCATCCTGACTATGACGCGTATTGGAAGCAATGGTCTATCGAGGAGCATTTTTCGGATATTCAGGTCCCGGCTCTTCATATCGGAGGTTGGTACGACATCTTTCTGGCCGGCACACTAAGGAATTACATGGGAATCAAGTTGCACGGCGGTACGGACGAGGCACGTAAGGGGCAGCGCCTGCTGGTGCAAATCGGCGGGCACGCTGGCTTCGGGCGCCGCATTGGCGACGTCGAATTTGGCGATGACGCGCTCAAATTTCCATCCACCGATGTCGTGCTTGCCTGGTACGACTATCTCTTCAAGGGCGTGCAGAACGAGTTTGCTACGGTGCCCGTGCGCATTTTTGTGATGGGGGAGAATAAGTACCATCAGGAATCGGATTGGCCTCCGCCGGAAAATAAACTCGTCCGCTACTTCCTGCACTCGGGTGGTTCGGCCAATTCGCTGCGCGGCGACGGTGGCCTTTCCCTCACCCCACCAAAAAAAGAAACGCCTGACAAATTCGCGTACGATCCGGCAAATCCTGTGACTACTATCGGCGGCTCGCTCTGCTGCGACGCTGAGCACTACGAGCCGGGCCCGCGCGACCAGCGCACCTCTGAAAATCGCAACGACGTACTTGTCTATTCCACCAAGCCGCTTGCCGAGGATATGGAAGTCACCGGGCCGGTCACGCTTGAGCTCTGGGCCAGATCTTCTGCAGTGGACACCGATTTCACGGCAAAGCTCGCGGACGTCTCACCCGGCGGCTTCGCCATGAATCTCAGCGACGGAATTCTCCGCATGCGCTATCGCGATTCGCAGGAGAAACCCGCGCTGATGAATCCGGACCAGGTTTACAAAATCTCTGTGGACCTGTGGGCTACGAGCAACGTCTTTAAGAAGGGCCACATCATTCGTCTGGAAGTATCCAGCAGCAATTTTCCGCGCTTTGATCGCAACTTGAACACCGGTGCGGATCAGGCGACGAGCCGCGAGTTTGTCTTGGCCACGAACACGATCCTGCACGACGCCGAGCATCCCTCGGCGCTCTTGCTTCCTGTGATTCCCACCGGAGGCGTCGCGAACGGGACTTCTGGCTCGCAATAGTTTCCGGGTGCGCCGTCATTCGTGCGAACGACTATCCGTTGGGGAACGTCACTATATTGGCGCGCCAGAGTGTATCCGCGCCGGGTCCTCTTACTCCTGGATAAGAAATCGATCCCGGCGCCCCTATTCGTACCGCAACGCAACCATTGGGTCTACTTTCGTTGCTCGCCGCGCCGGAATGTAGCAAGCCATCAGCGCTGCCCCAACGACGAGCAGTGTCACCCCGCCGAAAGTCAGCGGATCGGTGGCAGTCACGCCAAAGAGCATCGACTCCACGGTGCGCGTCAGGACCAGCGAACCGGTAATCCCAATCGCCACCCCAATGAAGATCGTGCGCAATCCCTGGTCCAAGATCATCTTCAGAACGTCGCCGGTGGCCGCCCCGAGTGCGACACGCACGCCAATCTCCCGCGTGCGGCGGCTGACCGAATAGGCCATCACGCCAAACACCCCTGTCGTTGCCAGCAGCAGTGCGGTGATTCCGAAGAATCCGATGAGAATGACGTTGAATCTCCGCGAGCCCAACGAGGCGGAATACACTTGCGAAAACGTCCGGAACCTCGCCGGAATCTCAGGGTTGAGGTCCTGCAGGATTCCTCGCGCTGCCGAAGCGACCAACCGCGTGTCGGCATCGCTCAGCATCGTTAGGGTAGTCGCCGCGCGCGGCCGCTGGAACAAATTCACGTAAACGGTCGGACGCGGCGGCGTATCGAGGCCGTATTCGTGAATGTCGCCCACAATCCCGACAATCGTCAGCAAGCGCAGGTCGCCATCCATGTTTCCAAACTCAATGGTGTGGCCGAGGGGGTCCTGATTTGGCCACCGGTCGCGCGCAAGCGCTTCGCTGATCACGGCAACGTGCGGAGAATTCGCGCCGTCGCGCTCGTCGAAGATTCGCCCTCGAATCAGCGGAATTCCGAGAACCTGAAAGTATCCGTCCGTGGCCACGCAGAAGTCCGCAATGCCAATGCGTTCTTTTTGCTGGAGCAGTGCACCAAAACCATCCATGGCCTTGGGGATCTCATTCTCGGCCATCAGTAGAAACATTCCGTCGGGAAGGCCGCCATCCTGGTTCATCGGCAGGCCGCTAGTCGCGCCAACCTTGCGCACGCCCGGGATTTGTTTGAGCCGCTCAATCAGGTTTGAGAAGAATATTCCTTGCCCTGCCTTTGCTTTGGGATCGTCCACCCACGGAAGCGAGACGTCCATCGTGACAATTTTGTCCACGCGGAACCCGGGATTCACTTCGAGCACTTTCATCAGGCTACGCCCGAACAATCCCGCTCCTACTACGAGAACCAATGTGATCGCAATCTGCGCCACCACGATTACCCGGCCAACGCGCTGGCTGCCTTGCGAACCCGCTTGTCCACGCGCGCCTTCCACGAGGCCCTCGCGCAGGTCTCCGGAAGTCGCGCGTGCGGCGGTAAACGCTCCGAGGCCGGCGGCGATCGCTGTGGAAAGGAGGAACGCGAACACAAGCACTGGAATACTGATCGAGACGCTTTCCAGCCGCGGCAGATTTGCCGGCGCCAGCGCAACCAATCCCGCTACGCCCCAGAGCGCTCCCAGTACGCCAAGGCCGCCGCCGCCGAGCGAAAGCAGGAATGCTTCGGTAAGGAATTGACGGATCAGCCGCCCTCGCGCCGCACCGAGCGCGCTGCGAATGGCGAGCTCACGCTCTCTCACCGACGCTTGTGCCAGCAGCAAATTCGCCACGTTCGCGCACGCCACCAGCAGCAGAAATCCCACCGCGCCGAGCAGGACCAGCAGCGCTGTGCGGGCCTTGCCGGTGATCGAGTCCTGTAGCGGCAGGACAATTCCATCTTTGAGGAGATAATCGCCTTGCTCGCTCGATGTATCGTGAATGCGCCGCGCTATCACGCTGATGTCTTGATTCGCTTGCTCGACAGTCACACCGTCGCGGAGGCGCCCGGCTGCATTGTAGTTGTGCGACGTCCTGCTCGGATTTTCGCCGTCCAAATCGGCCGGCAGCCACAGATCCACGTCTGCTGGGAAACGAAATCCGGCCGGGAGCACGCCGATAACGGAGAAGACCGCGCTATCAATCTTCAGGTGCGACTGCGAGAGATCTCGCGGCGATCCGAGCTGCTGCTTCCAGTATCCATAGCTGACAAGAACGGTGGGGCCGGCCCCTTTTTTCGCGTCGCTGGCGTCGAAATCCCGCCCAAGGATCGGCTGAATACCAAAGACCTTGAGAAAGTCGGGCGAGACGCCTGCAACCGTCGTGCGTGTGGGCTGCGAAGCTCCCGAAACGGACGCGACGTTGTCATTGTACTTGGCAATCGCCTGGAAGCTGCGGCTTTGGTCGCGAAAATCGTCGAAGTTCGGATCCGCAACGCGCGACGGCCTGCCCTCCGAGGTGACCTCGAAGACGGCCATGATCCGGTTCGGATCGGGGTACGGCAGCGGCCGCAACAACACGCCGTATACAACGCTGAAAATTGACGTGGTCGCGCCGATGCCGAGGGCGAGGGTAAGCACGGCGACGGCGGTGAAGCTGGGATTCTTGCGGAGTTGTCGGACACCGTAGCGGCAATCGGAGATCACCGAGGGGAGCCAATTGCCAAGGCGTTCTTCCCGAACTTGCTCTTTCACCTGTTCGATGCCACCGAGTTCGATCCGCGCGGCACGTCGCGCATCCTTCGGTTGCATGCCCGAGCGAATGTTTTCCTCTGTCAGCATTTCGAGGTGGGAATGAACCTCCTGGTCGAGGTCTCCCTCCACACGGCGAAATGAAAAGAGATTTCGCAGGACACTTCGGACTTTCACAAGCAGCGGCATGCTGAACACCTCCCTACGACACTTCCAAAGCTTGTGCGATAGCCCAAGAAATGCGGCCCCATCGCTTGGTTTCGACTTCGAGTTGCTTCCGTCCAGCCTTGGTCAAGCGGTAGTATTTCGCGCGGCGGTTGTTCTCGGACTCTCCCCAAAAAGAGGAAATCCAACCTTCTTCTTCCATCCGGTGCAGCGCGGGAAAGAGCGAGCCTGGCTTAACGACAAAAGTGCCGCCGGTGATCTGCTGAATTCGGCGCGAGACTCCTAGTCCGTGCATCTCGCCGGCGATAAGCGATTTCAAGATCAGCAAGTCCAAAGTCCCTTGCAAAAGGCTTGTCGGTTCAGAGTTCAAGAAATATCTCCTATCGATCCTCTATAGGAATAATATCGATTTACATATAGAGTGTCAATAGGAAGAGAGAGTGCCAATGGACGATAAGTCGTAGCCCTGTTACTGGGCACTGGCCAAAAACGGGGTTCGAGGAGATCGAGGGCCAGCGCCAGGTAGCCAGCCACGTTCCCCCAACGCGACTTCGGGCCTGGAATAGTTTCCGAGTGCCATTTATTCGCCGGGATTCGTGGCATTGAAATTTACATGAACGACGAGCGAATCAGTGATTAAAGAATCGTTCAGTTCGCCGATCCTCCTGCACTGACCGGCGCAATATCAGTCTTCATCCCTAGCGCTCTTAAATATCCCTCATTCACGCGACACTTTTGCAGGCGGACACTCTCCAGCAACTCGGCGAAAGCACGGGTGATCGTCTCCTGTTCAGGCCGGGCCTTCAGCCGTTCTTCCGCGTGCGCAGTGCCGCTCGGAAGCTTTGCGAACTCCACGATCTTTCCCCAATCGGCAGGTGGGATAATGCTGACGACCGCCGACGTCTTTTCCATCTTCTTATATGGCCAGAAAGCCCATCCGATGTTGTTTTTTTCCAGCGCTTTCACAAATTGCGCGATCCACTCATCGGTATTTTCTCCGGACTCGCCCATCCAGATCGGCACATCATAACGTTCGCGAAAATCAATGTATTGCCGCAGCACGCTTTCATCCGGCGCCGTCCAATATTTGTGGAACGTGTAGGCGACGTTCGCATCGAAAGGTTTGCCGAAGACCGAAAAGTTCCCGTCCCACTGCGCGCCGCCGAGAAAGAGAATATGGTGGGCATCAACCTTTCGTATCTCGCCCGACAACTTCTTGTAGAGCGGTTCGAGCGAAGAATTCAAAAGTGCCAGCTTGGGAAAATGCGGGATCGGCTCATTCAGCAGGTCATAACCGAGCACGGCCGGCTCATCGCGATAGTGCGTCGCCAGCCGCCGCCAGACGGCGTTCAGGTGTTCTTGCTCTTGTGGACTCTGGTATAGCCAAGGATATCCGGCGCTGTCATCGATGTTCGTGCCTGTCTGTCCGCCCGGTGCGGCATGCAGATCAAGGATCACATATAGACCTTCGGCGCGGCTCCAGACGATCAACCGGTCCAGCAGCTGGAAACCTTCCGCGTCGTCGCTCTCAAACAGGCTGTAATGTAAAGGAACTCGAATGGCGTTGAACCCGGCCCGATGCAGGAGCGCGATGTCCTCACGCGTGACGTAGTTCTCCCGGTACTTCTGCCAGAAAGCGGCCGACCCTTCAGGTCCAAGCAGCTCCAACACCAAGGCGCGGATCTCACTAGGAGATTGTGGGCCGCCTTGGAACAGCCACATGTAACCCTCTGGCACCAGCCAATTCCCCAGATTTGTTGCGCGAAGAAGGAGCGGTTTGCCTGCGGCATCGACGATTTGTTTGTGGTCGGTGTGTGCGAACTGCGCGCCCCCTTGGGAAATCAATGCCAGAAGAAAAAGCGTTAACTGTAGAAGTCTGAACTTGAACATGATTCTCTCCGGTGGAAAGCCTACACCAAACTCGCTGCGGCCAGCAGTTTGGATGTTCGCCATGATCCGGTTTGCGTATGGCGGAGGTCCTTTCTGATCGTCGGGCATTGGCGCAAGATCGCGAGCGCCCGCCCCCCATAGCAATTCTGCTGCATCGGAGCGCGCCTTCAATATCCATGCGTGTCCAGAACTGCGAGCTTGCTACGACGCACTCTTGGATGACCCTTTTTCTCTCACACCTCTCCCATACGGCGGATTTGGTTCGCTGCTTGCTGCGGGCGATATCTCGCGCGACGGATCAACGTTTTATGCTTCGCGCAAACATCGTTTCACCCGGACCAGGAGTTCAAACACTTCCGAGCAACATTGAAAAGGGCCGCGTTTTGCAAAGATCACGCAATCTTCCGAGACTCGCGTCGCAAACTGCAAATACTCTCGACCAAGCATCGTTACCGTTGTTGGTAGGGTTCGAGTTGGAACCACGCGAAAATAGCGTTCTTTCAGCGTGAGAACGGATACATCGCCCATCCGATACCCACCCCGATCAACAGAAAGAGAAACAGCGACCACACGATATATTTCACGCGATCGATCGGCCGCCGCCGGCTCAGGAAGCCAAACGCGATGGAAATCAGCAGTGCGAAGAGCAGCATGGATTGGAAATGACTGAGATGGAATCCCATTCCTGCGTTCATGCTTTGCGTCCTCGCGCTGCTTCATACGCATGCAGTGCCGCCAGCAGATTCAGCACACCCGCTGTCGCGAGGAATCGCGTCCCGTAATCGCCGCCCGCGTGCGAGACGTCCGCGCCGCTCGTTTCGAGCGACCTGGCCAACAGATAAAACGTTCCCGTGCCCAGATCCGCCAAATAACCCAGCGAATCGAAAGCGTCGTTCCCGCTTGAACTAAAAACATTGCCCCGCATCCCCGCGCCAAGAATCACCAGCAAGCCTACCGTCAGAAAACACGCCGCTGCGCGGCCCCACATCTTCATGAGAGCGTGACCTAGGCCTGGCACGAGCCATCCTGCCACACCAATGACGAAGGCCACCGTCTCGCGTCTGGTATCCTGCGGCCGGGCCGCCGGTGCCGCCACCTCGTCTGCCATTCCTCTTCCTTCTATCTATTCCAGGCTTATGCCAGCAATGCCAGAATTTCTTTCTGAACCGAGCCCGTCACGCGAGCCTCACCTTCGCCGATATACACATTCACTTCGCTGCGCACTCCGAATTCCGGCAGATAAATTCCCGGCTCGATCGAATTGCAAGTGCGTGGGATCAGGTGCCTCACGTCATGTGTCTCTAGTCCGTCCATATTCACCCCGTTGCCGTGCACGCTTTCTCCAATGCTGTGCCCAGTACGGTGAAAGAAATATTTCCCATAACCCGCTTTCTCAATCACGCGGCGCGCCGCTTTGTCCACCTGCCATCCTTGCAGCGGCTTCCCGGCCGCAATGTGTTTGCGAATCAAGTCAGTCGCCGTATCGCGCGCCTCGCGCACGACGCCAAACACCTTCGCATATTTCTCCGGCACTTTCGCGCCAAGGTATCCTATCCAGGTGATGTCGTAATAAACGCTCCCGGACGCCTTTTTCTTCCCCCAGACATCCATCAAGAGCAGGTCGCCCTCGCGGATCGCCGAGGCGGACTCCGCCGTGGGACCATAATGAGGATCGCTGGCATGCGCATTGACCGCGATGTCAGGTCCTTCCTCGGTCCAAATTCCCGCGGCATCGAATTCCTTCAGTATCCAGTTCTTCAAATCGAATTCCGTCAGCGTTTTTTTCTCGTGCACGCTCTTTGCGGCAAGCTGGAATGCTTCGCGCACGATCCGGTCGATGGCCACGCCTGCAGAAAGATGCGATTCGAGCTGCTCGGCGCTCCAGCACGCTTCGTATTTCTGCACCAGGTCCGCCGAACTGACCACCTTTGGCCCGGAGCTGCGCACCAGTTCGATCGTTCCCGCATCCACCATCGCCACATACGGAATCGCGTTTTTCGGTGAATACTGCATCGCCACGTTCTTTGCGCGGCCAAACATCTTTTTCAGATTTTTTCGCAGTTCATCCTGTGCCGAGTAATACCGCGTCTCCCCAGGCAGCGCCGCCAGCGACTGCGTCTCAATCTTGTGCACCAGCTTCTTGGGCGTTCCCTTCGCCGGAACAAAATAGAACCACCTTCGGGTCCTCATTCCTTCCGGCAAATTCAGAATGTGCTGCGCGATGGGATCGCGTCCGCGAAAATCATAGAAGAGCCAGCCATCGATCTTGGCAGCCCGCAAATCGCTCTGGATGCCCTGGATATCTGCGCTCATTCTGGAATCAGCTCCATCGCTCGGACAAGATTCAATTGTGAAGCTTTAAGCTTCCTGCACCAAAAGCGCCAAGATCTGCTGCGGGGTCACCCCGTGGATTTCAATGCGTTTTGTGCGGCTTCTTTCGCCGCTCTGAATTCTAACAGCCGACCTGGGTGTTTTCAAAAGCTGCGCCAGGAATTCCACCAGCGCCTCGTTCGCCCTATCCTCAACAGCCGGCGCTCGCAGCCGCACCTTCAACGCGCCTCCCGTCTCCCCGGCAATCTCGTCCTTGCTCGCTCGCGGCTGCACCCTCACCGAAAAAATCGCGGTTCCTTCCCGTTCTTGGACCTCCAGCATCTGGTACCTCACGAATCTTTACTTGATGTCTCGAATCCCGAAAAGCGCCGTACCCACGCGGACTTCGGTTGCGCCCTCTTCAATCGCTACTTCAAAATCATGCGACATTCCCATGGATAGAACCGACAAGCCGAGACCGAGTTTTTTTTCCAACTCGTCGCGTAGTTCTCTCAAGCGCTTGAAATGCGGCCGGACTTGCTCGGCTTTTTCCAGAAAAGGTGGAATACACATCAGCCCCCCAAGCTCCAATCGAGGCAGATCGCCAAAACTTTCCGCCAATTTCGGAAGCTCATCTATTTCCAGCCCACTCTTCGTCTCCTCTGGTGCAACACGCACTTCAATCAGCACGCGCAGTTTGCCGGTGATGCCTGCCTCAGCCCGAGCGCGGTCCAACCGCTGTGCGATCGCGAAATCATCGACGGAGTCTATGCTGTGAAAAAGTTTCGCCGCCCGCGCCGTCTTATTGCGCTGCAAATGACCGATCAGGTGCCACTTCGCCGCCAATCCATCCGTTCCGGTGCGCTTCCCTTCCCACTCCTGAACGCGGTTCTCGCCAAAGTGCCGCACTCCTGCTTCATACGCCTCGCGTATGGCACTCGCCGGTTGCGTCTTTGATACTCCGATTAAGGTGATCTCTTCCGCGCCACGCCCCGCACGATTCGCCGCCTGAGCGATCCTCTCCTGAATTCGCAGCAGATTTTCCCGAACCGAAGTTTGCGTCATGTTTGAATTTGAATCCTAGCACGCGCAGCATTGCAGCGCAGAATGTCTGCGGTTAGACTGACCTGTGGCCCTAAGTGGCTGTGAGTTATCCTGGATTTGAGGCTGGTTTGCGTCCCAATGTAAATAGGCGGGCTCTCGGCAGACTCGTGGCCATCGAAGGCATCGATGGCAGCGGCAAGCGCACGCAGATGGATCTGCTCCACGCGATCATTGCCGCCGGTGAAGGCGGGCAAAGCGTCTATTCAACAGCATTTCCGCAATACGATTCCTGGTTCGGCAAAATGGTCGGCCAGTTTCTCAACGGCGACTTCGGTCCCCTCGATTCGGTTGACCCGCACTTCACCGCGCTCCTTTACGCGGGAGACCGATTCGAATTCAAGCCGCGCCTCGAATCTGCTTTGCAGGGCGGCAAAATTGTCCTGGTGGATCGCTACATCGGATCGAATCTAGCTCATCAGACCGCCCGCGTTGCCCCGGAAAAACGCGCCGAGTTCCGGCGCTGGATCGAGCACCTCGAATACGGAATCTATGATCTCCCGCGCGAAGACCTGATTCTTTATTTGCGCGTGCCCCCGCGCGAAGCGCAAAGGCTTGTGGCCAAGAAATCCGCAAGAGTCTACACCACCGCAAAACAGGACATTTTGGAAGCGAGCCTGCGCCACCTCGAGCAGGCTGCGGACATGTACGACCTGCTCGCACTGGAAGCCCCGTGGGTAACCATCGAGTGTTTCGACGCGGCCCGCGGTGCGATGCGCTCGCCCAAAGAAATCGCCCAAGACGTGCTAGCCGCCGTAAATAAAGTCACCTCCACGCAAGCCGTGCGGGATTCCGGCGCGGGTGGCGGCTGATCATGGGCTTTCAGGAGTTTCTCGGCAACGAACGTATTGTCACCGCGCTTCGCGGCGCTCTCCGCAGCAAACGTGTTCCCCACGCATTGCTCTTTACCGGCACGCGCGGCGTTGGCAAATTCACTCTCGCACGCATGTTTGCGCAGGCCGCCAATTGCGAACGCCTCCCCGACGACTTCTGCGGCGAATGCGCCACTTGTCAGCGCATCTCCCAGCTCGCCGATCCGC
>Ga0179592_10001046_pt1 | contig 11239 bp, 9 predicted proteins | sample CZODoug2_1_08_16_FD_148623 | JGI IMG/M metagenome (GOLD analysis project Ga0179592, IMG submission 148623) | Vadose zone soil fungal communities from Angelo Coast Range Reserve, California, USA - CZODoug2_1_08_16fungal (Illumina Assembly) | ecosystem: Environmental > Terrestrial > Soil > Vadose...
GTGGATGGCTCGTATCGGTCGCGAATCCGTTGAGCGCCAGCTACCGAGGCTGCAACCGCTCCAGCTTGGGGAGTAGGGCCTTCGTCAACGCGGAAGCTATGTCGCCCGACGCCGCCCATGGTAACTCGATAGCTGATTACGGGAACAACGTTCTTCATCTGTTGCTGGCCGAGGCAGTCAAAGCCAAGGGATAGTTTGTTATGCACCTGATCGTAGACGGAAGCGGAGACTACGACGCCACCGGGCTCGGCGAGTTCTTGCAGCCGCGCCGCGATATTGACCCCGTCGCCAAAGATGTCGGAACCGTCCACCATCACATCTCCTAGATTGATGCCGATGCGAAACCGCATCTGGTGCGCGTGAGGTGGGTCCGAATCCTGATTGGAAATTTCCTGCTGAATCTCGACCGCACACTGCACGGCCTCGACAACGCTGGCGAACTCGGCGATTACGGCATCGCCCCAAGTATTCACGATCCGCCCGTCGTGGCGCTCCACCAATGCTGCAATGGCGCTGCGGTGGCGGCGCAGCGTGCCCAACGTTCCCGCTTCGTCTGCTCCCATGAGGCGAGAATAGCCGTACACATCAGCGCACAGGACGGTGGTCAGCCGTCGTTTTACCTTGTCGTCGGTCATCGACCGCATGGTAGCCTCACTGACGGCTAAATGCATCAGGCATCAGCTGGCGCCACAGCGGTTTAAAGTGATCGCTCACAGGCCTTTCGCCAACCCACCCTGCGGATCCCGTCGCGCACAAAACGCTGCCGCGTCCACCGCATCCCACCCCGCGTCCGTGACGATCGCGATACGCCCCTCTTGTGGGACGGGATCGCAGGAGTTGTAGTAGTGATTTGGGGTGGGTGAAAACCGAAATATTTTTGCAAACGGGACTCGACACAAAACTGCCCGACGGGCAAATCACCGCGCTGCGTGCACTTCATTCGTGCCCCGGACGCGGTGCAGCGTACTTCGCGCCGCTATGCAGAGCCGGGACCCACCGCCGGGCGAGCGGCGCGATGGCGGTGATGTTAGGTGTGCAGACAATCATGGCGCAAATTCAGCAGATGTTGGGGCCACGGCATATCCGTTCTAGGCTTCCACGCCATACAACTCCTGCACAAACTCGCGAACTTCTGGCCGCGTCGAATCACTGAGGCTTTCTAGGTAGTCCAAGAACTCCTGCGGAGCGCTCAGCGAGAATATGCGCGCTTTAAAACTCAGCTCAGAACGCAGGCGCCCCTGCTTCAAGAGTGAGGCGCATTGCCTATCAACAAAAATTGCGTCCACGTATGGCGCATACGTCGCTATCGCTGAGAAGTCGTTCAAGATACTCGCATTCATTTCTGGACGCTGACCTGACGAGATTCGCCAGCCGAGAGCCGCGAACAAATAAGCGAAGATTTTGTGGGCTGGTTGGCGTTGATTTTTGGGCCAGTCCAGGAACCTCAGCACCTCCTTAAATGCGTCCTGCTGATGCACGCCGTTCCGCTCGAATAGGGTTGCCAATCGCTGGTACCGATTTATCAGCCCAAAACGCATCTCCAAGACGCTTTTGGGATCATCGGAAGACATTGCGGCCTGCGTTCTAGAAATCTGGTCGCTAAGGGCTTGCCTCATGGCGGAGCCGTAGCTCTCCAGTTCATGCTTCAGCAGATCGTCAAACGATGGTCGGCTCTTAACCCAGCTATCTGCCAACTGTTTCAGGCTGGCCTCGGCCACCGCCTTGTCCTGCCGCAGTCCCGGCGCGAACATTGAAAGATCGGAATTTACGTTGATATGATACACCGGCAGCCAAACATTGCGCTCGCCAGAAATCACTTCGTCCACGTTGAAGTCTATTGCTGGAGGCCCATCGTCTTTTAGGAACGCTTTCGCAAATTCCCACTCTTGCTGAGTTGCAATTGCGTCAGTGTCCTCGAACGATGTTTCTCCGCTGAACATCTCATGGGCCAGCCGAAGCTCACCAGGTGAGTGCCAAACTATCGTCTCATCTGAGTGAAGATTCGAGGCTGGGAATATAACCTGCTGCCGCAAATATGCGCGATTGGCGAGCGCGTAGCAGTCCTGCCAGAATCGTTCGTGAGGTGCGCCGGCTCGGCGTGTTTTTGCTTTGGTTTTGTACAGTTCGCTTACCGCAAACTGATCAAGGTAGACGACCCGCTTGTCCAATTCTGGAAGAACCTCGCTGTGAGAATATCTGCACTCCTTGCAGCGCTTAGTTACAGCGTTGCCGCCGACGGAAAGAGTTCCGAACGACTCCTTTTTACAGCGCGGGCATCTCCGAAACGGCGGGAGTTCAAACACGGGCGTCCTCGTATGCTATTCGCCGCAGGGTGCCGACAACTGGCGGACACTTTTCCAGTCCTGGATTCTAGACTGGACTGATTCTCTCAAAAACGCATTGGCCCGCGGCGTCCGCTAAACCAGGTTTCTGCCGCTACTCCGCCGCCTCGCTATGCCCGAGCCTGGCATTGAGCTTGTGGATCAGCGTCGGCAATCACGGTGCGCAGCGAGTACCGCCCCAATTTGGGGCCGGCGTTTTCGCGCCAGCCCCAACGGTTTCACTTAACTACGCAGCCAATCCACTTTGCTGCTTCACGATTGAATCAAGGCCAATCTGCTTTTCTGCCTCTGCAATCGCGTTTTTTACGGCAAGCGCGCTAGCTGACATTTTCCCGCCGACCATAAGTGTGTTCGCCCAAAGCCCCCCCTGATACGACCAGTCGATCCCACCAAGCTTCTTGACCCATGGATCGATAGACTCGCCTTGCTTGTAAATAGCACGGTAGAGATCATGGGCGAGTGCGCCCAGAACGTTGATACCTGGTGCGGTCATCAGTATCTGCCCGCCGTTCTGAGCACGAATCTTCGGAACATACGACATGTCATCCGCTTTCAACCCCGCTAACTTATTGAAGAGGGGAATTTGTTGCGTGGCCACTTCAATGAAGTGAACGAGATAGTCTCGCAACTTTTCGTACCGTGGGTCACCTTGATCGCCGTAGACTTGGGTGAACTTCTTGTTCCAAGGGTCGTCGCCTTCTCGGCTATTCAGCGCCGCATATTTTACGAATTGTCGCAGGACGTTTGTATTCCAAACCTTCACTGATCCTGCACTTAGACTCGAGCCTTTGCTCGTGGCGTCAACCGTGTGTTCGAACAGGGGACACTTACGAGCGAGATAGATGGCCAAGGCGTTTACAGGCAGCCTTCCATCATACACCGCAACCAGTGATCCCGCGATCTGCTTGGTCTTGGACGCGTCGGCGAAATCTTGGTGCACCTGAGAAAGTTCATTCTCGAACGTCACCATTACCGCGATCCCATCGCGCAATAACCGTTTTCGAACAGCAGGATCTTCCAGAGCCACAGATATACCTTCGCGCCGGTGCTGCGCATCAGTGATTTCAAACCTGACATGTGGTGGCAACACCAAGACAGCCGGCTTGATAGTGCTGTCACCTTTAAGCGTGAAGATTGTTGCAGGTTCATCACGAAGATTAAGCGTCGCCGGTGGTACAATATACTTTTCACCGAGCGTGACGGCGTTGGTGAGGTAGTTTGTGATGGACTTTACATGCGTTTTGTCTACCGGCCGATTGGTGGTGTTTTCCACGTCATCAACCGCGTCGCCATCCGTCGCCAAGAGCACTTTTTCTTCGCCGCGCTTTTCAGAACGTTTGCGCACCTCCGTCCTGTTGGCTTCTGCCACCTGAACGAAACGTTCAAACGGCATCGCGGTGGAGAACATGTATCGATCACCCTGTTGAAATAAGGTGCCTTCGAAATGGTGGGCGTGATTTCCAAATGCGAATTGAACCGCAGCATTTACCGCGTCGGCAAAGGTCGCAAATAGCTCGGTCTTGACTTGAGAATTTGGAGAGATAGACATTTAGAACCTCATTTTTCTCTGAGTGGGGTAACTAAAGACAGCCCCGGAAAGCAGTGGCCCTGCTTTTCGGGGCTTTTTACACCCTGTTAACTTTATTTCGGAGTGTCAAGCCCGAAAACGGAGGCACGAGTCACGAAATTTGAAAGAATTTCGGGATCAAAATGAAGTTTCTTTGAGAATCAACGGGTTCCGACGGAATCGGAATATCCACGAAAGTCGACTACTCCGCCGCTTCGCTATGCCCCAGCCTTGCATTGAGCTTGTGGATCAATTCTTCGGCGGCATCCGCGATTACGGTACCGGGCGGGAAGATCGCCTCGGCGCCCGCCTTGTACAGCGCGTCGTAATCCTGCGGCGGCACTACGCCGCCGACGATGATCATGATATCGTCGCGGCCCTGTTTCTTCAGCGCAGCCTTCAGCTCCGGCACCGCGGTCAGATGCGCGGCCGCCAGCGACGATAGCCCAAGAATATGCACATCGTTCTCGACCGCCTGCCGCGCCGCCTCGTCGGCGGTGGCGAACAGCGGTCCGATATCGACGTCGAAGCCGACATCGGCGAAGGCCGAGGCGATCACCTTTTGACCGCGGTCGTGGCCGTCCTGGCCGATCTTGGCCACCAGAATCCGCGGCCGGCGTCCTTCCGCATCCTCGAACGCATCGATCAGCGCCTGCACTTTTTCGACCCGGTTGGACATGGTGGACGCCTCCCGCTTGTAGACGCCGGTGATGGATTTGATCTCGGCGCGGTGCCGCCCGAATACCTTTTCCATTGCATCGGAAATTTCGCCGACGGTGGCTTTGGCGCGCGCGGCATCGATCGCCAGCGCCAACAGGTTGCCGTTGCCTTCGCCGGCGCTGCGGGTCAGCGCCGCCAGCGCGTCGACAACGTCCTTCTGGTTGCGCTCTTTCTTGAGCCGCGACAGCTTGTCGATCTGCAGCCGGCGTACGGTGGAATTCTCCACTTTCAGCACATCGATCGGTGCTTCGTTTGACGGCTTGTACTTGTTGACGCCGATCACCGCCTGCTTGCCGGCATCGATCCTGGCTTGCGTCTTGGCCGAGGCTTCCTCGATTCGTAGTTTCGGGACGCCGGCCTCGATCGCTTTCGCCATGCCGCCGAGCGCCTCCACCTCCTGGATGTGACCCCATGCCTTCACAGCAAGATCGTGGGTGAGCCGCTCGACATAATACGAGCCGCCCCAGGGATCGATGATGCGGTTGGTGCCGCTCTCCTGCTGCAGGAACAATTGCGTGTTGCGCGCGATTCGAGCGGAGAAATCGGTGGGCAGCGCCAGCGCCTCGTCGAGCGCGTTGGTGTGCAGCGACTGGGTATGGCCCTGCGTCGCCGCCATCGCCTCGATGGTGGTGCGCATCACGTTGTTGAAGACGTCCTGCGCGGTCAGCGACCAGCCCGAGGTCTGGCAATGCGTGCGCAGACTGAGCGAGCGCGGGTCCTTCGGGTTGAATTGCGTCAGCAGCTTGGCCCACAGCAGCCGCGCCGCGCGCATCTTGGCGACTTCCATGAAGAAGTTCATGCCGATCGCCCAGAAGAACGACAGCCGCGGTGCAAAGCGGTCAACATCGAGTCCGGCCGCGAGCCCGGCGCGGAGATATTCGACGCCGTCGGCCAGCGTGTAGGCGAGCTCGAGGTCCTGGGTCGCGCCGGCCTCCTGCATGTGATAGCCGGAGATGGAGATCGAGTTGTATTTCGGCATTTTTTGCGAGGTGTACGCAAAGATGTCGGAGATGATCCGCATCGAGGGCGCCGGCGGATAGATGTAGGTGTTGCGCACCATGAATTCTTTCAGAATGTCGTTCTGAATGGTGCCCGAGAGTTTTTCCGGCGGCACGCCCTGTTCCTCGGCAGCCGCAACGAACAGCGCGAGGATCGGCAGCACCGCGCCGTTCATGGTCATCGACACGCTCATCTGGTCGAGCGGAATGCCCGAGAACAGCGTGCGCATGTCATAGATCGAATCGATCGCCACGCCGGCCATGCCGACGTCGCCGGTGACGCGCGGATGATCCGAATCGTAGCCGCGATGGGTGGCAAGATCGAACGCGACCGAGAGGCCCTTTTGTCCGGCGGCGAGGTTGCGGCGATAAAACGCGTTGGAGTCTTCAGCCGTCGAGAAGCCGGCATATTGCCTGACCGTCCAGGGCTGGTTGACATACATGGTGGGGTAGGGGCCGCGCAGGTAAGGCGCGATGCCCGGCCAGGTCTCCAGGAAGTCGATGCCCTTTAGGTCAGCTTCGCCGTAGCCGGGTTTTACCAGAATGCCTTCGGGCGTGAGCCACGGCTCGGCGCCGCCTGCGGGTTCGGCGCCGGCGGTCATTTCAAATGCGATATTCGCAAAGTTCGGTATGCGGCTCATTTCAATGGTCTCATTCGTCATGGCCGGACTTGTTCCGGCCATCCACGTCCTGTCTCTTCAACAAGGAAAGACGTGGATGCCCGGGACAAGCCCGGGCATGACGGGACGGGGTTGGATGCAGCATATCATAGACGGTCATAAGCGTCATTCTATGACCCTCAATCATGGTCCGGGTGCTGGTGGCTGACGATCTTATCAAGCTTGTCCGGGCCGTAATTCTGCAGCGTGGTCTGGCTCGGCATGTTGGCGATCGACACCACCCAGCCGAGCCGGGATTCGGTGCCGAACTGCTGGGTCGGCACCAACTGGTCGGGGCGGTCGAACGCACCGGTCATGATCTCGATCCTCGGACCATCGATGCGTTCTTTCGAACCTGAACACGACGCTCGATCTCTGCGGTGATGTCGCGAATTTCGCATACTATATGAATTGGAAACCAGTAGTCGTATGGATCTTGCACTAGCGCTCTTGGCATCCAATTGAACAAATAGAGATAGTAGTGCCAGCCCCACCGCTTCTTGGCTGACTCGTTTGCCTGCCAAGCTCTATCAAGACGGTCGGCCAACCCGGCATCATCGAGTTGGATAAGGTCGGAACGCGCCGCTAGTTCAAGCATGTCCGTAACCGTCATGTTTTCTCTATTATATCATAAGCCCGATCGGCGTTGCCAGTTCGTTACCTGCCATCTCAATCATGGTCCGGGTGCTGGTGGCTGACGATCTTATCAAGCTTGTCCGGGCCGTAATTCTGCAGCGTGGTCTGGCTCGGCATGTTGGCGATAGACACCACCCAGCCGAGCCGGGATTCGGTGCCGAACTGCTGGGTCGGCACCAACTGGTCGGGGCGGTCGAACGCACCGGTCATGATCTCGATCCTCGGACCATCGATGCGGCGGAAGCTTAGCGGCGTGCCGCAATCCCGGCAGAAATCACGTTCGGCAAGGGACGAGGAGCGGAACGCGGCCGGCTTGCCCCGGGTCCAGGCGAAATCGCCGCGGTCGATGTCAGCAAAGGACGCGAACGGCGCGCCGGCCGCCTTCTGGCACATCCGGCAATGACAGATGCTGACCCTCACCGGCGCCGCCGACAGCGCAAAGCGAACGGCGCCGCATTGGCAGCCGCCGGTCAGAACGGGTTTGGTCGCCGAGGTCATGCTCACTCCATCAACCGATAGGCTTCCCGCAGCATCGCCAGCGCATCGCCGCCGGCGAAGATGAAATCGTTAACGCCGGCAGCACGGAGCGCTGCTTCCTGTTCGCCCGCGCGCCCTGCCAGATAGATATGCCTTGCACCGGCGGCTTGAAGGGCTTTTGCGGCGGCGGTCGCGTGCCCGGCGTAGGTTTTGTCGGAGGAGCACAGACAGGCGAGGGTAGCCCCCGAAGCCTTGAACGCTGTGGCGAGGGCCGCGAAGTCCTTTACCTCTCCCATAGGGAGAGGTCGCTCCTGCGCCGAAGGCGCTGGAGCGGGTGAGGGGTTACGGTCTGAAGCAACAGCCCCCTCACCCGACGCCATCAAACTCGGCTGTTGCCGAGTTTGACCCTTATTGTTGCCAAAGTCGGATATATCCGACTTTGGTGGCGTCGACCTCTCCCCGGAGGGGAGAGGTGAAGGGACCTCGCGGGACGGCAGGAATTCAACAGCCTCGATACCCCCGGTTTCAAAAAAGCTTTTCGCAAACGTCGCGCGCGCGGTGAAATCGGCTGGTGTGCCGAGATTGGCGAGGAAAACCTTTGGCCGCACGCCCTTGTCCTTCAGAATTTGATCCGACTTATCGCGCAAGCGTTCGAACGGCGCGGCAAGCCGGATTGGCGGCAGCGCGTCGAATTTGAATTTGGCCTCGCCATAGGGCGCAAGCGCTACCGGCTTCGCTGCCAGCACCGCGACGTGAGCCTCGTGCAGGTTTGGAAATTCGCTGGCGCCGGTCAGCACCTCCTTGCGCCTGGCGATGTTGGCTTCACGCACCGCCCGTGTCGCCGCGACCTTGCGCTGGATCAGGTTTTGCTCAAGGGAAGCGAACACGCCACCGGCTTTCTCGATTTCCTGAAACAGTGACCACGCCGCCTCGCAAAGCTGCTGCGTCAATGTTTCGATGCCACCGGAGCCGGCGGCTGGATCGGAGACCTTGGCGAGATTGGATTCCTCCAGCAGCACCAGCTGCGTATTGCGCGCCGCGCGCCGCGCGAATGGATCGGGCAATCCCAGCGCCAGCGTATGCGGCAGCACGTTGATACTGTCGGCGCCGCCCAGCCCTGCGGAGAACGTCGCCATGGTCGCGCGCAGCATGTTCACATAGGGGTCGCGCTGGGTCAGCATCCGCCAAGCGGTATCGGCGGCAATGAGGATCGGCCTCGGCGCAAGGCCGCTGGCCGCTTCGACCCGCGCCCACAACAATCGCAGCGCGCGGAATTTTGCCATCGTCAAAAACTGATCGGCGTCGGCGGCAAGCCGCGCGTAGATCATGCCCTGGGTATCTTCCAGCGCAACACCGGCATCCTCCAGCGCGCGCAGATAGGCGACGCCGGCCGCGAGCACGAACGCCAGCTCCTGTACCTCCGATCCGCCGGCATCATGGATCACCCGTCCATCGGCAACCGCGAACGGACCCTTGAATCCGATTCCCGCGAGGCCTTTGATCGCGCTGGTGACCGCGGGCACGATCTCAGGCCAGGTGTAGGGACTGGAGCCCCAGACCGCGCAGGCGCCGATCGGATCGAGCCCGAACCTGATATCGCAGGCCGCAGGGGTGAGGCCTTTGCGCTTGACGTATTCGGCGACGTGAATCGCGGCCATGCGAGACTGCGGGCCGATCTGGAGTTCGATGGCAATGCCCGCATCGATGAAGACGCCATCGAGAACCTTCTCGATCGCTTCCGCGGATGGTTCGAGCCCGAAGCCGTAGGCGCCATTGGCGCCGGCGAATACCAGCGTCAGCCCGGTGGCGCCGTTCTCAAGATCGTGCAGCGCCTGCGCGTTCGCCATCGCGGCGTCCGGATGATCGATCCGCTGCATGATCTTCCAGGGCGCGGCCGCAGGCCGGCCTGCGACCGGTGCGGCGTCGTGCGCGCGCCGATAGATCGGTTCGATCTTCAAACCGTCATAGCTCTTGCCGACCAGCTTCTCGAACGGCGCGCCCTTCAGCACGCCATCGACCAGCTTGCGCCAATCGTCATAGGTTGCCGGCGCAAAATCCGCTGCCAGCCGCAGGTGGTCGGTTACAGACGTCATTCGGCAGGTCGTTCCTTCGGGCCATTCCCACTGTCAGCAGGAAATTGCCACGTGCCGACCGCCAAGCCAAACGGTTGTTTTGGTCCCTTTTGGTCAGCCGAGGTCGGGTAACCGCAGGATTCCCTCGGCGGATAGCTGCGCGAGCGCGGCGGTGACGCTGTGTCCCGCAATGACACGATCGGGGACGATCTCCGCCAGCGGCACCAGCACGAAGGCGCGTTCGAACAGCCGGGGATGCGGCAGCGTCAGTTCCGGCTTTTCGATCGAAACGTCGTCATAGGCGATCAGATCGAGGTCCAGGGTGCGCGGACCCCAGCGCTTTTCGTTGGCGCGATCGCGGCCGAACTTCTTTTCGACCTTGTGCAGCGTAAACAGCAAGGCGTGTGGATCGAGGCTGGTTTCGATTTCGATACAGGCATTGATGAAGCCGGCCTGCTGCTCATCGCCCCAGGGCGGCGTGGCGTAGTCCGACGACCGTGCCAGCAATGCCGCCTGCGTCATGCCGCAGATATTGGCGATCGCCTTTTGGAATGTCGCGCGGACGTCGCCGACATTGCCGCCAAGCGCGATCAGAACGTCAGCCATGAGACGGCGCTTGCCGGGTGCGGGTCAGGACCACGCCAACGTCTTCGAAAATCGCGGCGATCGGGGCGTGCGGCTTGTGAACGGTGACCTTGATCGCACTGACGCGAGGAAACGACGCCAGGATGGCCTCGGCAACGGCGCCGGCCGCGCGTTCCAGCAGTTTATAGTTGGCATTCTTGAATGCGGCGGTCGCGGTTGCGACCACATTGGAATAGGACACCGTATCGGCGAGGCGATCGGTGCGGGAGGACTCCGACAGATCGGCGGAGAGTTCGAGATCGATCACGAAGCGCTGCCCGACTTCGGTCTCATGTTCCATGACGCCATGACGGGCATGGATGACGACCCCGGTGATGAAGATCATATCGGTCATCGCTTGTCCCAAATCGCCCTTGCCACCCGCAGCGCCTGTACGGTTTCCCACACATCATGGGTGCGGATGATGTTTGCGCCGGCCTTTGCCGCCACCAGATGGGCCGCGATGGAGCCGCCAAGGCGCTGATCCGGCTCCGACGGCGTCACCGAGGCAATGAAACGTTTGCGCGAGGCGCCAACCAGCAGCGGCAGGCCGAATACGCTGAGCTCCTTGAGCCGGGCCAGCGCCGTCATGCTTTGTTCCGGGGTTTTGCCGAAGCCGATGCCGGGATCGAGCACGATGTTTCCACGTGAAACACCGGCCTTCGCGGCGATCTCCAGCGACCGCGTAAAGAAGGCGGCGATTTCCTTCATGATGTCGATGTCGGCATCGACCTTGTAGCGGTTGTGCATGACGATGACGGGCGATCCGCGCGCCGCCAAGAGCGGGGCCATACCGGGATCGTACTGGAGGCCCCAGACATCGTTGGCGATCGCGGCGCCGGCGTCCAGCGCCCAGGCCACGACCACCGATTTCATGCTGTCGATGGAGACGGGAACGCCGAGCGAAACCACCTCGCTCAATATTGGCCGCAGACGTCGCAGTTCTTCGTCGGCCGGGACCGGTTTCGAACCATAGGGCCGGGTCGATTCCGCGCCGATGTCGATGATGTCGGCGCCCTCGGCGATCATACGCCGGGCCTGCGCCAGCGCCTGTTCCGGCGCGATGAACTGGCCGCCATCGGAGAAGGAATCCGGGGTAACATTCAGCACGCCCATCACGGCCGGATACGGCCGGGACAAAAGG
>Ga0179592_10001048_pt1 | contig 11235 bp, 14 predicted proteins | sample CZODoug2_1_08_16_FD_148623 | JGI IMG/M metagenome (GOLD analysis project Ga0179592, IMG submission 148623) | Vadose zone soil fungal communities from Angelo Coast Range Reserve, California, USA - CZODoug2_1_08_16fungal (Illumina Assembly) | ecosystem: Environmental > Terrestrial > Soil > Vadose...
TGCTCCGCTATCGGAGCTGGTGGTGGCGGCGGTAATGTAAGCGGACGACGTCGCGCCGCTGATGGCAACGCTATTTTTCTTCCATTGATAAGCCAGGGGAGCGGTGCCGGCAGCGGCCACGGAAAAAGTGGCTGTCTGGCCCGAGGTGACAGTCTGGTTCGTGGGCTGTGTGCTGATTGACGGCCCTACCGAAGCTGAGCTGTTACTGCTCGCAACAATTCCAGAGCATCCCGTATCCACAATTGCAAACAGTACGGATAATAACACCAGGGCCCAACGAGTCATTTTGCGTCTCTTTCACGAAATTTTCTCCGGCGCGAGGCTGGTTGGTATCGAAATGGGACACCGAACCGGAGAGCACATCGTCTAGCCAGGCGATTCTCGGTCGGACACCGTCCGGCTGTTGGAGAGACACTAAACGGGATAACGTTGAGTCCACAACTGCTCGCAGGGCCAGAAATCGGGCCGTGAGGATTCCGCCCACGAGGGATGTCGGCCTAAGTCCTACACTGGCCGGAAGTTCAGGGTCTTGATCGTAAACATATGTAACAAAAGGAGATAAATATAAGCAAGAGGAGTTAGGGAAGGACAAGAACCACAAGAACAAGGACAGGTGCTACTGTCCTTTCGGCGGTCTAGGAGTTAGCGGCGAAAGAAAATACTGACGGCATGAAGGTTGGCTCGTCGTCAATATATTTGCCGTGAAAACTGTGAACTTTCGGAAGTCCCCATCGACAGCATTCTGACTCGGACTAGGCGCGTTAAGCGGTGGCACGTTCCGCAGAAAACCTAGGAAGCAGAGCAGGTACGAATTGCGGCGCCATGGCTTCTTCTCCCTGGCCGAAGCCATAATACTCGAAGCCGCGTTCCATCATCGCTCTAGGCTCGAGCAGATTGCGGCCGTCGATCACCAGTGGCCGGGCCATCAGGCTATGGATGCGCGCCCAGTTGAGCTGGCGAAATTCCTCCCACTCCGTAAGGATCAGCAGCGCGTCGGCGCCTCGGGCGACCTCGTAGGCCTCGCGGCAGCACTGAATCTGGGGAAGAATCACAGAAGTTCTATCCATCGCCTCCTGGTCATAGGCGCGCACTTGCGCCCCCTCTGCCAGAAGCCTGCGGATCACTTCCAGCGAGGGAGCAAAGCGGATGTCATCGGTATTGGCCTTGAACGCCAAACCCAGTACTCCCACTTGCTTGTCTTTTAGTACCCAAAGCGCCTGCCGAATTTTCTCAAGAAATACATCGATGCGGCGCTTATTCACACGCTCGGCCTCCTTGAGCATGCTGAAATCCACGCCAGCGCGCTCCGCCAGCCGGATGAACGCCTGGACATCTTTGGGCAAGCAGAAGCCGCCAAATCCGAGTCCCGCAGCCAGGAAGCGCGGCCCGATGCGCGGGTCCAGTCCCATCGCCCGAGTCACTTCCTTGATATCGGCGCCTACCTTCTCGCATAGATCCGCGATCATATTTGCGTAGGAGATCTTCATAGCAAGAAATGAGTTCGACGCGTGCTTGATGAGCTCGGCGCTGTTGATGGTGGTGACGACAAGCTTCGGCGGTTGCATCGAAGGACAGGCTCCCACGTGCACCGGGCAGCGGAACCGCCCTTCGAGGACGGGGCGGTAGATCTCCCGCAATTGCTTCTCTGAAGCATCGTCTTCCACACCCAGAACGATGCGATCTGGATGCAGAAAATCCTCCGCCGCCGTACCTTCACGCAGGAATTCCGGGTTGGATGCCACGCGAAATTCTGCGCCAGCTTTTCCGCTGTAGACCCCAAGAACACGCTTCAGTTGCTGGCCCGTTTGTGCCGGCACGGTGCTCTTTTCCACCACCAGCTTCGGGGTGGCCGATTCAGTGGCGATCAGCCGCGCCACGTTGTCAATCGCAGACAGGTCAGCGTCGCCGGTTTCCAGTGGCGGCGTACCCACACAGATGAAAATGACTTCGCCCGCCCGTACGGCTTCACCGGCATCGCCGGTGAAGGAGAGCCTCTTGGCTTGGCAATTCGCTGCCAGCATGGTATCGAGATGGGGCTCGTAAATAGGCACTACGCCCGCCTTCAGTGAGGCGATGCGTTCCGGGTCGTTATCCGTGCAGACTACGTGGTGGCCAAGTTCTGCCAAGCATGTTCCTGTCACCAAACCCACATATCCGCAACCAATTACAGAAATTCGCACGTACGGCCTCCTAAATTGTGGCCTATCGAAAGGCCTCTCTACTCCACACCATCTCACGAACCATTGGGTTGCACGGTATCGGAGGCTCGCAAATCGAACAATCGGCTACATAACGGAGCGGGGGGCAAGGAAAATGCTGAGAAGAGGCTAGGGTAGAAACCTCTATGCCTCTTTGCAGGATTAACCGGATTGCGGCGCTTCTGCGCCGGACAACCATTACGACCGGCCCGCGAATGCGTCAAGGTGACCACGGTCGGCTGGATCACACCGCAGCCGAGTGTACCCACAGGCGTGGTCGGACGCATTTCGGCATTTCGCGGAACTGCCGAGCGGGGGTCCGTTGTCCTCCAACGCTGGCTGCCTGCTTGGCGCGACAAGGTGGCTCCTGAATTCTTTGACTTGATACTTGTTTTGGACGTGATCGAACATCTGCTAATTCCCGTCATGCCCATGGCCTACGGCTCAGAAAGAGCGGTGGTCTTTCGACTGCGGCGAAAGGAAGTCCGCCCAGGAGGCTAATCGGGAGGTTCCGCCGAATCGGCCTTCGTAGTCGGTAGCTTGCTCAAGGGCACGCAAACCTCACGGGCAGCGGCCGCTCACGCAGATGGCGGCATCATCGAGGTAGATCGTGGCTGTGTTTGGATTCAAGCTACTAGAGTAGTTGTTCACGCTCCAGCCGCAGTGCCCGTCCGCATAGCGCGTCTGGACATTCGGCACATCGAAGATTGGTGCATCGTCCTGCCAGAAAGTCACTTGCCCGGTGTTATCCCCGGCGCACTTGTAGAAAGCTTCCACGCGGAACCATTTGCCTTCCGGAATGTCCTTGATCGTCTGAGAATAGGAGGTCTTCGAGTTTTGGTTGTACAGGTAGAAGTACATGGCCCCGTCTGGACGATTTCCCACGTTGAGGGTAAAGAACGGATCGCTTACGTTCGCACGTATCGATTTCCACTGAAAAACGTTCCACCACGGCGGATTGCCGTCTGGGGAGTAACGTCTGGGGAAGTAGTACCAGACGCTGTAGTAGAGCTCCACATGGTTTTCCGGCTCAAGCCAGCGAAAAAGACGGGCACCGCTGGTGGAGACTTCGGAGGGCTTCAATGTATTGATATAAAGTTTTGCCGAATGGATGCCGGTATGGGCGGGGGAAACCACATCCACGCTTGCTGTGGCGGTTCCGCTGTCAAAAACACCGCCACCAGTGTTGGGTCCGCCCGGGACATCGGGACGGCTCCATTCGGAGAGGTCACCAGTCTCCATGTCCGCCGACCAGAGAACAGCGCCGGACCTTGGGGAGTCGGGGGCGGCTCCGGTCACAAGCTTCCGATTCCCTGCGCCAAGAATTTTTGCAGGAAGCACCGTGGCAACCTTGGATCGCAAGCCCGCAGCCAAAGTAATCAGTACTAAGCCCAACAACACCAGTCTGAAACGATGCATCGGCAAACCCTTTTCGCAGCGCCCGGAATACCTATGAAGTGCGGCGCGCACTCGCGAACCTGAAAGATCAATTTTTCGTGAGTCCTTGCTAGGGGAGTGGCGTAGAAATTTGCTTTGCACCTTCCGCTCAATCGGCCTCGCCAGGCTAGGGGTTTCTGGGCCAATTGGTAGCCGTTTCCTGAAACTGCAGCCCAACACAAAAGCAGCCGTTGGGGAGCCGCTGGCAATAAACCACCCGAGCGAGGGCGCGTAGATCGCCAACAAGCGAGCTGATCATCAGTCGTTCATTCAGCTGCCTGGCCCGTTGCGTCAAAACACGCATTCCCAAAGAGCAAACATTTTCGGTCGTCGTGCGCTCGGCAGCGGCCGGATCCAGGAGGCTGGCAATCTGAACTGGGACAGCCAGCCGAATCCGTTTCTCAAGTCGTCCTGACCGCGCGGGCATATGGGGCATTGCCTCCAAAGCTAGTTCGAATTGATGGCATCGGACGGGACGATGCAATCGGTGAACTGGGCTTCCTCGCGCCTGGCATGCTGCCAACGATGCGATATGCCGCCCAGCTCCTTAATCCAGCGCTGCAACGAGGAAGGGCTTTGACCGATGCCGTTTTTCTTCGTACATCCCCTCGTCGGCCCGGATCATCAATTGTTCAATCGATTCCGGGCTGCGTGGGCCTGCAGGGTCGAAGCGCGCCGCTCCCAAGCTCATCGATAACGTGTAGAGCGAGTGTCTCGCATTGAGTTCCTTCAAGTTCTGTTCGAGGCGAGCGCGGATGGTTGCCTCGCTGTGACCGGAGACCTCCAAGGCCAGTACGGCAAATTCGTCACCGCCGAACCGCGCAATCACATCCGAATCCCGAAACGTCTTTTCAAGAACCTGTGCGGCGCGAACTAGGGCCAGATCCCCTTCCGCGTGGCCAAACTTGTCATTGATCTGCTTCAACCCATCCACGTCAGCGAAGAACACCAAGATCGCCCGACCGGACCGGCGCCCCAGTTTCAATTGCCGTTCCGCAAGGGCCAGGAATCCACGGCGGTTGTACACCCCTGTCAGTTCGTCGCGGAGCGCGAGACTACCCAGTTCTGCTTGCAGCATGGATTGCTTCAATGCGCACTGAACGGCCCGCATTAGAAGTTTCTTGGTACAGCCATCCTGCTCGGTCCCGAGCAACCCGGCAGCCGACTTCGTGCGCACGTCCTGCAAGAGGTTGGCAAGTTCGCCGTTGGCCTTCGCGAGTACCGCTTCGAGGATCTGGTTCAAGGCTTCATTTCCCCGCGGCAGACTCAAGGCGGAAACGTCAAAGTCAGAGTCTGCGACGAGGTCAATCCCCAAGCTCGAGCTTGGAGCACCGTTTGACTGGGCGACGGGTGTCACGAGGTCCTCCTGCCTACCAATGCCCTTCCCTAATTTGTGGGAACACACTGGCATTCTTGTCCACCCTTACTTTCCGTACGCTCCGCTGCGATTCCCGGGCGTCCTGGGGAATTCTCCGTTTGGAATGCGCTCGGGACAGGCCCTCTCCTCAGCTCTGTCAGCAGCATCCGTTCATCGCCCAGGAACAAAAAACGTCGCGCAAAACTCTCAAGCTCGCCCAAGTTCTCAGGAAAGCCCCGGAGCCATAGGCTTTTGAGAAGTGCCGGAGAAACGGGCAGCGGTGCGCGTCTTCGTTTCATCGCCAGAAGCGCGATGATGTCCCCAAGCATGTGGGCCATGTCCTTCCTCATTGCGAACGGCACGATGTTGGCCTCTCGTGGCACCGCCGGTTTATCCCCACCTCCAGCCAAATTGTAACAATCGAAACGACTTGCATGCCCTTGAGGTACGGCCGCCACCGTCTTATGGCCGGTTGAAGGTTCGGGGGTTCTCTTATATGAGGTGGGTGCCTTATGCACGGTGACGGCCTCCCTTTTCTTGTTGCAGCCTAACCGGTTGCCAAGTCTTTACAATCCGGTGAATCCCCCCTTTGGAATAGGCAGAATGCCTGAAAGAGGGCTACTGATAAGCCCGCCCGGAGACGGGCCTTGTACCCTCAGAGCACCTTCTCCGGTGCGCTCAAGCTGGCTCGGTTTAGAGGCTTCTGTTCATCTCCACCTTGGGGTATGCCGCTCTTCATTCCGTTCCAGTTCACGGCCAAGGGCGCTAAAGGGGGTGCTGCCGTGAAATTCGCGTGCTGTCATTTTATCGACCTAACGCGAATAGGGGCTTACGGCGTGCAGGACGAAGGGAATTGTGCACTTCCAATCCGCCATTGTGATGAATGAAGCCCAATTTCTTGAATTGATGTATGAGAAAGTTGACGTTGCCCGCGTTGTGCCAATGATTTCCGCCAGCATCTCCTCAGATACTACGCGGATCATCTCTTGCTCCTGGCATTCCTGGCCGTAGCTAGCGAGCAGCAAAAAAGGGTCAAGAACTTCATCGACCAAATCATCCTCGATTTCGTTACTTGCACTCCTGAGGCTGCGCCGGTTTGACCCAGCGGAGCCGTAAAGCCGTGGACTTCAGGCCGAGGATATAAGGCTGCCAGGAGTTGCCGGCTGCTATTCTTTCTTCTGTCTCGTGAGGGACCTACCGCGGGACGCCGGAAGTGACGCGCCTCGGGAGATTCGAGCAGCACAGTAAGGCGCTCGGCCCAGGAGCCCGCCGAAGAGACCTCGCAAAACCAGCCAGGCTCCGTAGGAATCCTCTCCGTTCAGCGAGAGGAGGAGGTCAACAAAAAGTTTAGTGGCCAGCGCTAGCTGCGGATTGTCCGGACTCTGTCGTCGCACTTCTTTGTCGTTTCATCGAGTAAAGCGCCGAATCTGCGTGGGACAAGAGGCTTTCGATCGAATTGCCATTTTGGGGGTAGACTGCAACACCAAAGCTGACGGAAATCCCTGGTCCTTTGTCGTCGTTGGCAACGTTTTCGCAGATACGCCGTGCTACCAGGCTGGCCGCCGCTGCGTTCGTCTCCGGTAAGACGACAGCAAACTCGTCTCCGCCGAAGCGCGCAGGAGTATCAATATTTCGGCAACACGAGCACAAAGCATCGGCCAGCCGGCAAAGCGCTTGGCTCCCGATCATATGTCCGTGGCGGTCGTTGATTCCTTTCAGTCCATCCAGATCAAAGAACAGCAAGGCGAACTCCCGGTTCGTGCGCTTGCTGCGCTTGATTTCCGAATCGAGCACATCCACAAGCCTGCGATAGTTGGCCAGACCAGTCAGCGAATCGCTGGCCGCCTGCCGACGGAGGTGATCCTCCAATTCTCTCTGCTTGGTGACGTCCTCGGCGATGACTTCATAGGCTTCCAATTCTCCCTGTTCGCTGACGACTTCTCGACCGCTGAGGCGGACCTTGAGGGTCGCATGGTCCTTCCGTTTCCATTCTATTTCAATGGGATTGGCTAGAGCTCCCGCGCCCGATTGTCCCAGCAATTGTGCCCGTCGACGCGGGTCTTGAATAATGTTGCGCATAAGGCCTAAAGCCAGGAGCTCCTCTCTTGACTCATAGCCGAGCATCCTCAACAGCGCTTCGTTCACTTCCAGAAACGTGCCGTCGACACTGCAGCGGCAAATTCCAAAGCTTAGATTTCCTGCCAGCGCGCGGTAACGCGCTTGCGAATGCCGCAATTGCTTTTCGGCCCGATCGCGTTGATCGCGCAACGTTTTCTCAGCGAGAGCCCGATGAACAGCTACAGGTAGATGGCCAATGCTATCCGCTTCAATACAATCGGCAGCACCTTTCAGGATGAACTCCGCCGCGGTTTCGCGCTTCATGCCCTTGACCAAGAAGATGAGCGGTATGTCCTGCTTCATCTGGCGCATGAGGTCCAGCAACTGCGTTTCTTGCCAGTTTGTGCTTGGGTATTCGGCCACTACAAGGTCAAAGAGCTGCGCATGAAGTCGGCCCGCGCATTGCACGAGAGTCGCAACTACATCTGAGCTGACCGTGAATCGCACCCTGTTGAGCTCATATAGGCAGCGCTCAACAGCTGCCATGGAACGATGAACAAAGAGAATTCGCACAAGATTCTGTTGGCGCCCAGGGGCGTCCTGGGTAGAAAGCCGAGCCACTTGCTCGGAACTGGGTTGAGATTTGGAAGACATAGTCAGCGCAAATCGCCCGGGTCGACAGCTCCTTTCCGCGCCCAAATGTCCCACGGGCCACGTCGGAGTTAATTCATAAGAAAAATATCGAGATAGCTTGTCCGTGGCTGTTCAATATTAGACATCTGGTACTATCAAGTGCAAGTTTCCGTTAACTGATAGTGCACATTCCCTGGGGGGTACGGTCCCAAGCGGCGGCGAACCCAAAAGCTACGTATTTCATCGCTGTTCTTTGGTAGTTTGGTTCCCAATCCGATACAAGGCCACTAGGCCGTGTTCGTCTTAGAACGGTGATTTTCGATTTCAGATTAAACCTGCATTCTGAAAAATCGCATATAATTTGTGTTTCTCCCGAAATCAATTCTTGAATCGCATATGATTGGCTGAAAGAGTGCTTTGGTGGCGTGCATCCCCGGAGGTCTACATGCAGGTGCTGCTACAGGACTTGCGTTATGCCTTACGACAGTTGCCATGGGCGCTCTCCTGCTCGCAACCATCGGCATTTATGCTGTGGTTGCCTTCTCCGTCTCACTATGGCATTGGGCGCGCAGCGCTCCCACATTGGGCTGCTCGTCCTCATCGGCTGCCTCCTCGGCTTGCTCGGCTCACTCGCGACTTCGCGTCTGGTCAACTCGTTCCTCTTCGACGTGAGCGCCACCGACCCACTCGTTTACGTTGCGGGTAGCCTAATCGTGATGCTCATGACGCTTCTCGCATCAACGCTGCCCGTATTCCGCTTCATACGCAGGTTGATTTGCAAAGTATAGCCAATCCTCCTCGAGCCGGACCGCTCACACGGCCGTATGAGGAAGTACACTTAAGTGGAGCTGGTTTGGCCGGATGGTTGAAAGCGGGACAAGGCGTCCGGAACTAAACTGAGCGGGATTTCTTCCAGTCCAACGACGGCAGTTCTAAGTTGCCCGCATTCCGAAGATATGCCCTAGCGTGTGCCGCGGCCCTGTCTTTTCCCTGTTCGATATCATCCACGGGCTCAGAGGGTGCGATCCAGTTCTTTGCCTTCACGTTGTACACAGAGGCCTGGACTCCGATCGCGTTGTGCTCAGAGAATAATCGCAAGTGTTCGTCACCCACTTTGACTTCGGCCCAAACACCTTGATCCAACATCCAGGATCTCCGGAAAGGCGAGATTTCACAGCACCCAGTCTACTAGTGAGGCTTTCAGGAAGGTATTATTGTTTATTCAACCAAGAGATCCCATGAAACTGAACCGGTAACCCGACTCAATTGTGTTTTGCCTCGATTCCCCTAGCTTGGACGAGATGACGCAATGCAATGAACAGAACGCGGGGCCCATCTTCATCGGGTACTCGGCGGCAAAATCCGCGTTCTTCTGGAGCCGTCGGATGATGGCCTCGTCGTGCGAGGTGCTGGCTTTGCGTTTCATGGGGTTCCGGTCCATCTTTGTAAAGATACTCCAACGCCCGCTCAGTGTCGGCGAACTGTTTTCGCCCGTGGCCACCGCAGGGAGGCAATACGCATCCCCTGACGATCATCGAGTAATAGACACGGTAGACCGGTCCCCAATCGATCCGTACCCCGGCTTGACCGGCAATTGCTCGATGCCGAGGCAATTAGCGCAAATGGAGCAGCCGGTTTCCGTCTGCCACCAATGGTCGATGATCGGGACGTTGAGATTGCTGGCGGCCCACCGCAAGGTGTCGGGATCGCAGCGCTCACCCGCGAGAAAGAGCGCTTTGAAATTCGAGAGGTCGTATTTCTTCTTGAACTCGAGAGAAGGGTCTTCTTTCTTGATGGCGCGAAACGTCGTGGGGGCCGTGAACAGCGTTTTCACTTTGTGCTGAGAAATCACGCGCCAGAATGCGCCGGCGTCCGGTGTGCCCACGGGCTTGCCCTCGTAAAGCACGGTGGTGTTTCCATGCAGCAGCGGACCGTAAACAATGTATGAATGGCCAGCGACCCAACCGACGTCGGATGCGGCCCAGAACACGTCGCCGGGATGGCTGTCATAAATATTTTTCATTGCCCACTTCAGCGCGACCGCATGGCCGCCGTTGTCGCGGACGACGTCCTTGGCCTTGCCGGTCGTGCCGGAGGTGTAGAGGATGTAAAGCGGATCGGTTGCTGCGACTGGAACACAGACGTGCGGCTTGGCTGCGGCCACCGCTTCATTCCAATCCAGGTCGCGTCCGGCGACAAGCTCGGCATGCTCCATGGGGCGCTGAAGGATGATCGACTTCTCGGGCTTGTGGTGTGCCAGGCGGAGAGCTTCGTCGAGGAGAGGCTTATAGGGGAGGATGCGCTTCCCCTCCAGGCTACAGGGGGCGGAAACAATAGCCTTGGGCTTGGCGTCGTCGATGCGTTCAATCCTCGAATGACTGGCTCACGGAGTACCTGCCTCTCCCCAAGCACACGTCTTTCGCCGCACTGCCCGCTTTCGGCGGGGTGACACGCCCCGGGGATTTTCAGGCGGCCCTCAAAGGTAAAGGTTCGCCGAAGAGCCCAGCCGCCTCTGCGGAGGCGTTCCAGGGTTTTAGCCGATGTATCTCCTATTCAAAAAAAGCCAGAAAAGGCAGTACACCTCGCTGCGCTTTATGCCCCTAATACGTTGAGCCGAGATACGACAGTCTTCCTGAGTGCCAGACCCAGCAGAGCGAGCATTCCAGTGCCAATCAGCATCAGGCTGGAGGGCTCGGGGACGGTCGTTATCGTAAGTGTTGCTGGCAGACCATTCGCATCGCTAGAATAATCGGTCAGGCCGAATGTACCTGTCAAGAAAGTAGGAGCGTCCTCGGAACCAGCATAAATCTGGAAGTCAGAAGCGGCTATAATGGCACCTAAATCACCCAAAGAGAGGCCGCCCCCGAAACTGAGCGAATATAAGCTAAGAACGGTTGGGCTTTGTGGAATGTCGTTTTCGGAATAGGCAACGTCTGTGAAGCCGAAAAGAAGACCCGGAAGGAAGCTGTCCGGCGATACTGTTGGTGAAGACGGCAGTTGCCAGAAAAATGTGTTGCCCCCGACTTGATACGTGAAATTATCGATTGAGTCGGCCTTAGCTGGGGTGGCCAAGATTAGGGTGAAAACGGCCAACACCAGGCAACTGGTAATTAGGTAGCGTCGCATATTTCTTCTCCTCTTGAATTCCTGGACATACTAAAAATCGCTCAAACCACAGCGGACTATTCACGCTTCGGATATACCAGAAACGCGGATACTCGTTAATGCATTGGCATTTTCAGGGCCAAAGCTGACTAAAGGTGGGCGTTCTAACACCAACAAACTTCACCTCTTGGCGGGAAAACGCAGCGTATGGGTCGGAGAATAAGGAAGAACTTTGCGTATAGTGGGAAGAATGCTGCTGATGGGTCCGGGAACAAGGCATGACCTTCGCTGGGACTAGGGATAAAAAGGGCATTTTCCTCGAGCGGCCACCGGTGCGGGGCCTGCAACCACCCGAATTTGCTAGTTCGAGTGTCAGCGATCATCTGAATCTGTATTTTTTTGAAGGCTCGCCGGACAGGATTCTTGCCCGGTAGCTTTTTTCCCGGC
>Ga0179592_10001049_pt1 | contig 11232 bp, 7 predicted proteins | sample CZODoug2_1_08_16_FD_148623 | JGI IMG/M metagenome (GOLD analysis project Ga0179592, IMG submission 148623) | Vadose zone soil fungal communities from Angelo Coast Range Reserve, California, USA - CZODoug2_1_08_16fungal (Illumina Assembly) | ecosystem: Environmental > Terrestrial > Soil > Vadose...
ATTGTGGGGGCGTCTGGGATGGTCGGCGGCTACGCCCTTCGCTATGCGCTCGAGCACCCGAACGTCGAGCGTGTGACGTCCGTCGGGAGAAGGAACCTTGGCACCTCGCACGCCAAGCTGACAGAGGTTCTGCACCCAAATTTTGCGGACTGTTCGGCACTTGCGAAGACGCTCTCGGGCCAGGATGCAGCGATCTTTTGCCTGGGCACGTATACGGGCGCGGTGCCGGACACGGAGCTCCGCAGGATAACCCTGGACTATACGGTCCAGTTCGCGCGCGTTCTTCGCGGCTCGAGCCCCGACGCCGTGTTCACGTTCTTGAGCGGGTACGGCGCGGATCCCACGGGCCGGATGGCCTTCGCTCGCTACAAGGGAGCGGCCGAGAAAGCACTCCTCGCGGCGGGATTCCCGCGCGTTTACATCTTCCGCCCCGCCTACATTTATCCCGTGGAACCGCGCAAGGAACCCACCTTCGGCTACCGCCTGTTGCGCGCGATCTACCCAGCGTTTCGGATGGTGTTCCCTGGCCTGGTGACACGGTCCGACGACTTGGCCCGCGCGATGGTGGACGTGTCCGTTCGGGAAACAGGGGAACGCGAAAATCTCGTTCTCGAGAACCGCGACATCCTGGCCATGGTCAATTCGGCTCAGACGCAACATCCGGCCTAGCGGATCTGACCCATGGCGAAACTCACCGAATACACCCGCTACGCCGATGCCCAAAAGTTCGCCGACTCGCGGGCGCTATGGGATCTCTTCGACGGTGACCGCGAGTACCTCAATATCGCCCACGAGTGCATCAGCCGGCACGCGGATGGATCGGGCCGCGCCGCGGTGCGCATTGCGCATGCTGACGGAACCGACAGGGCTTTAGGTTTCGATGAGATCGCCGCCGGCTCCGCGCGCTTCGCCCATTGGTTGGTGGCGAACGGTATTCAAACGGGGGATCGCGTCGCCTTCCTGCTGGAGCCGTCGCTGCCTTTTTATCTAAGCCTGTTCGGCGCGATGATGATGGGGGCGATCAGCGTACCGCTGTTCACGCTCTTTGGGCTCGACGGACTCAAGCTGCGAGTCGATGACTGCAAGCCGAAGCTGCTGATTACGAATGCGGAAAAGGCCGACATGGCCCGACAAATTGATGGGCTGCGCGTCGTCGTGGCCGATGCCCCTCTGCTCGATGAGATGGCGCGCTTTCCGGAAAGCTACCAATCGGCGACACGCGCCGACGATTTGGCGGCGTTTCAGTATACCTCCGGCACTACCCGTGAATTGCCGGCTGCGGTGAAGCACTCGCATCGCACGCTGGTGACGCTGATGTTTGCCGCGCTATACGGCACCGGTATCAGGCCGGGCGACGAATTCTTCTGTCCTTCCTCGCCCGCTTGGGGCCATGGCCTTTGGCATGGGACGCTGGCGCCGCTGGCGCTGGGCGTCACCACCGGTACCTTCGCCGGGCGCTTCGATGCGGTGCGGCTCATGAAGGCGCTCCAAGACTACAAGATCACGAACTTGTCCGCGGCCGCCACCCACTACCGGATGATGAAGAATTCGGGGAAGGCGAGCGAATTCGACTTCTCGATCAAGAAGCTGTCCTACACCGGAGAGCCCATCGATCCGGCGACGCTGGAGTTCATCGACCAAACCTTCCATGTACCGGCGTGCAGCATGTATGGCACCACCGAGATCGGCGTGGTGCTGGTCAACTACCCCGGTGCCGGCGACTATGTCGTCAAGCCAGGCTCTTTGGGCAAGCCGGTGCCGGGAATGAAGCTCCAGGTGCAAAAACCGGACGGCACCCCGTCCGAACCGGGAGTCGTCGGCGAACTCATGCTGTGGCGGCGCGACCGGTGGGAAACTACCAAGGATCTCGCGAAGATCGACGAGGATGATTATTTCTATCACGCCGGTCGGGCGGACGACGTGATCATCTCCGCCGGCTGGACCATGAGCGCCGTTGAGATCGAAAACACCCTGCTCAAGCACCCGGATGTGAGAGAGGCGGCCGTCATCGCCGTGCCGGATGCAACGCGCGGACAAGTCGCCAAGGCATTCATCGTCACCGACCGCTTGCCCAGCGACGAGTACGTCGACGAGCTGAAGATGTTCACACGCGAACGCTTAAGCCAGCACGAATTCCCCCGTCAAGTCGCGTTCGTGACTGAAATTCCCAAGACGCCGGCGGGAAAAGTCAACCGCAAGGTGCTGCGTGATCGCGAAGCTGCGGCCGCGACCCACAACTGATAGTTCCAGGAGAATACGAAATGCCGATGCCCGAAAAAGCCAGCACCAACCGCTTCCCCAAAATTACCGAAGAGGGTTTGAATGACCTCCGCCAGCGGATTGGCGTCAAAATCACCGACACCCTGGAGCCTTGGAACTATGAGGCGACCCGCGACGCCATCCGTCACTACGCCCACGGCATCGGCGATGACAACCCGCTGTGGTCTGACCCGGCCTATGCCGAGAAGACCAGGTTCGGGACCATCGTGGCGCCGCCGAGCTTCCTCTTTTCGACCAACCGCATCATATCGGGCTATTGCGGCGGTCTCTCCGGCGTTCATGCCATGTGGGCGGGCGCGGATTGGACGTGGCACAAACCGGTGTTGCGCAACGACGTGATCACCACCGAGGCGCATCTGAAGGACCTGATCGAACACCAGACCCGTTTTGCGGGTCGCAGCTTCCAGCAAATCTATCACGTCGATTTCTTCAACCAGCACGGCGATAAGGTGGCGGAGGCTGACTCCTGGGTCTTCCGGACCGATCGCGACGAGGCTCGTGAGCGCGGCACGAAATACACCGAAGCGCGCGGCCGTGTCGAACCGTACACGGAAGATCAGCTGGCCGAATTCTCCAAGGTCTACGAGGCGGAAAACACTCGCGGAGCGACCCCCCGATATTGGGAAGATGTGAAGGAGGGCGAGGAGCTGCCGCGCATGATGAAAGGCCCGATGACGGTCACCGGTTTTATTTGCTTTGCGCAGGGCTGGGGTGGTCTGTACATCCGCGCGAACAAGCTCGCCTGGAGGATGCAATCGAAGCACCCTGGTTTGGGTATCCGGAATCGCTTCAACGTGCCTGATTGTCCGGAGCGTGTTCACTGGGACGAGGCATTCGCCCTCGAAGTTGGCGCGCCCGGCGCGTATGACTACGGCCCCGAGCGCTGTTCCTGGTTGACGCACCATGTCACCAATTGGATGGGCGATGACGGCTTTCTGGTGAAGAGCAAGTGCCAGGTCCGCCGCCACAACCCTGACGGCGACGCCCTATTTATCGACGGCGTCGTCAGCCGAATATTTGTCGAGGCGGGCAAGCATCTCGTGGAAATCAGCCAGAAGGCTCGCACCCATCGCGGCGAACTGTCCGCGACCGGCGCGTCGATCGTCGAATTGCCCAGCCGCGCCTAGCCGACGAAACTGAGATCGCGTATGTGTCGACCGCCGCACCCTCTGGGAAAATGGCTGCGGCGCCGACAGATCGGACACCGACATGAATAGTCAAAGTTGTGGAACAACTCGCAAGGAATTCGGCGTCGGCGGAGCGCCGGATACCCTAGCAATAGGCGTGCAGGTCAGAGATATCGCTGAAGCTCGGCGCTTCTACCAGGAGGTCCTCGGATGTTTGGAAGGCCCCGGAGGCGAGGAGTGGCTTGACCTCCATCTGTATGGTCACCAGATCGTTTGCCGTCTCAATCCGCAACTGGGTAAGCAGGGCCGAGTCGTCTCGCACTACCATTTGGTGGAGGGCAAGTATGTCCCGGTCCCACACTTCGCCGTCGTTTTGGAAATGGGGAAGTGGCGCTCGCTCGTGAAAAGATTGAAACGGCACAGGGTGAAGTTCCTCATCGAACCTTACCGTCATTTAAATAGTGCTCCAGCCGCACCGGGAGCGCTATTTTTGTTGGATCCGTCAGGCAATGCGCTCGAGGTCCAATCATTCTTCAATAGCGCCGAAGAGCTCTTGAGATGTAAACGACAGAGGACGCTTGCAGGGTGGATGCGCTGGGCTATCCTGACGGCATTCATTGCGTACTGCATCCTGCTACTGCCCAAAAAGTCGGAGGATGAGATCGCCGCAGGAAATCTCGCCGTACCCGCGCGCCCTCCTCCCTGCGCGAGCGCGGAATCCTGCATACGGTAGCCTATACCATCGCCCGCACGAGCCGATGACCTTCCGCTATTGCGAATTGAAGGTCGCGTGAGGCACGAGCGTCTCCCACCATCACGAGGTTGCGGCTGTTCTCGAAGCCGCTCCGCCGCAGCCCGTCATAAAGATCCCGCACCGGCTCCCGCGCGTTGATGAACACCACCGAATCGGCTTCAACCGTCTCCGGCTTGGCTTGGTAGCGGACATACACGGAACAGGAATGATGATTGATTTTGGCCAGTTTGGCGCGAATCAATGGGCGAAATGATCCCATTTCCGCAAACCGCCGTAACGCAGGATCAACCCGGCTTAAAAAATCGACTTGCGGCCCAATAACGGGGAAGCGCGTGGCGAATGTGACGGACACCCCCTTTGACAGCAGATGTTCTGCTGCAGCAATAGCTTCGTAGTGTCCCACATCGTCGAACACAAGCGCCGTCTTGCCTAGTTCGCGCTGAGGCGATGTCAGCAAGTCGGCTGCGGACATCACGTGCGGCTGGTCATAGCCGTCCACCGGCGCATGCGGATGTTCATACTGAATGCCGTTTCCGCGCGGAATCGCTCCAGTCGCAACGACCACATAGTCAGGGTGTTCTGCCAACGCGTCCTCGATATCAAAGAAGGTGTTGGTTCGCACCTCCACGCCCAACCGGTAGATCTCCTGCTCGAGCCAGAAAGCGATGTCGCCGATCGTGTGCAGGCGCGGAGCACGCCTCGCCACTGCCAGCTGGCCCCCCAAATCCGATCCGGCTTCGACCAGGGTTACGCGGTGCCCCCTCAAACGCGAGATCCGCGCGGCCTCCATGCCCGCCGGTCCACCACCGACAACCAGAACATGCCCGGGTCGATCCGCAGGAGCAATCAGGTCTTCATTGAGCGTTCCCTCGAGACCCGTCACTGGGTTTATCGTGCAGGCCAACGGCCACCCGGTGTTGGTGCCGTGCCAGCAGGCCTGATTGCACCCGATGCACGCGCGCACGCGTTCTGGGTGCCCCGCCCGCGTTTTTCGGACAATGTCCGGATCGGCAATATGCGCGCGAGTCAAGTGCACCATGTCGGCAATACCGTCGCGCAATACGAGTTCCACCTCGTCCAACGTCCGGAACCGACCGACAACCATGCGCGGCACTTTCGTCGCCGCAGCGGTCAATTTAGAAGCATGTGGCAACTGATAGCCCATTGGCTGGTCCATCGCTGCCACGAACTTGAACTCATAGTAGTCGGTCCAGCTCACGTCGACGAAGTCCACCAACCCGTCGGCCTCCAATATCTGAACCACCTGCGCCAGTTCTCTGTCGCCAATGCCCCCCTCCGCGGTACTCGCTCCCACGCGGATGCCTACGGGGTAATCATCGCTGACGACCCGGCGTACGGCTTCCAGAACCTGACGCAGAAACCTCATGCGGTTTTCCAGCGGACCGCCATATTGGTCGGTACGACGATTCACCAAGGGGGAGAGAAATTGCATTATGAGATAGCTGTGGGCAGCGTGAATCTCCACGCCCTCGATGCCGCCTTGTTGGCAGCGCCGCGCGGCCGCCGCGAATGCCTCGACGACTTCGTCAATTTCGGCCTGGCCCATGGGATTGGCGACGAGACCGCTGATCGGGTTGGGGACGGTGGAAACGCCCCACGGCGGCATCCGATCGGGCAGCGGGTACATATGCCCCGTGTGTACAAGTTGCTGGAAAATGCGCATGCCATGGGGCTTGATCGCCGCCATTAGGCGTTTATAACCTTCAATGGCCGAGTCGTCCCAGTTGGCGAGACTGAGCACGGAACTTCTATGCACAGCCGCCGCCTCGAGGATCGTCAAACCAACTCCGCCTTTCGCCCGAGCCACGTGATAATCAATCAGGCGGTCGGTCATGGCACCGAAATTGGAAAGTCCCGTCGCATGAGCCGAGCGGGACACCCGGTTGGGTATGACGCAGCCACGAATCTTCAAAGGCTCATAGACAAGTTTCAGAGCCACGTCCGGTTCCCCATTTTTTTTCGCAGCCCTTAATCAGCCACGTGTACGATCATCTTCCCCACATTCGCTCCCCGGAATAGGCCGGTGAATGCTTTGGGAGCATTCTCGATGCCGTTAACAACAGTATCCAGTGCAACGATCTTTCCGGTTTCCAACCAATGGCCGAGTTGCGCTAGAGCGGCTGGGAAGTAATCAACAAAGATTAGCGGGTGATACCCGTTCAATTGGAGGCAATTATTGTGAATCGGCCGCAGATCCACAGTCCAGCCGCCGCCTTCATCATCGTAGGTCGAAATCTGGCCAATATCGACCACGCGCGCCGGCCATCTCATCTGCAACATAACCATTTGGCTAAGGGCGCCGCCGACGTTGTCTATGTAAATATCCGGGCCCTTCGGCATAGCCTCCCGCAGCTGTGCCTCTAACGAGCTGGATTTATAATTCAAGGCCGCGTCAAAACCCAGCCGCTCGGTGAGAACCCGGCATTTCTCATCTGAACCCGCGAGGCCGATCACTCGAGACCCGCGCAGCTTGGCGATCTGACCTGCAATGGAACCAACGCTGCCGGCCGCACTGGAAATCAGAGTCGTTTCCCCAGGCCGCGGTTTGGCAACCTCCGTAACAGCAAAATAAGCCGTTATTCCCGTAATGCCAACCACATCCAGAGCGCGGGCATAAGGCCTTGCATACGCGCTAATCGGCTTGAGTCCGCTCCCGTCACCGCCGACGACGACGGAAAGGTCGTTCCTATGGCGGTCATTCCAGACGCTGCGTTCAGCCCATTCGACAATACCGTAGACAATTTCACCGGGCTTGTATTCGGGGTTGCCGCTGCTGATCACTCGCGCCACACCGAAGCCGCGAATGACCTCGTCAAGCGGAAGTTGCGGAAGATAGAAGTTGTCCAGACCCATCATCCGCCCCCGCATATAGGGGTCGGGCGACAGGTCTAAAGTCTCCAGAAGAATATCGCCTTCCGCAAGCTCGGGCAGGGGCCTAGACTCGATGCTGAAATGCGATTCTGTGATCGCGGTTCCGTTGGCGTATTTCGCAAGGACGACAACGCCAGTGGCACGATCCGACACCATATTTCTCCCGTCAGATGAGGTTTGGGGCTCACGTGCTTGCGGTTCGAGGCTACGCGCCCTCGGGCCGGCGCCTGACAATAGTGCATGTGCCCCAGATCGCATGCCCTCAAAAAAGAGAGGGAGACTCGCCATGTCACGGGAGGGCGCGTTCGTCGACCCAGTCCACGTAGAGCAGGCGCCGTGCAAACAACCATGCGCCGTCCCACTTATGACTCGGGGATGGCCCGGGGTTCGAGAAACGCCTCGATCCCGTAGATGCCAAATTCGCGACCCACGCCGGAGTGCTTGAACCCGCCGAACGGCGCCGGTCGTTGCCTCCGCCGCGATCCACTGCTTGGCGCCCAGCGTGAGGACTGATAACCGTCGCTCAGCGTCAGCGCGATGCCGATTCCCTCCATCAGATGGCTGAGCACCCGGCTCTGACTGAGCTTGCCGTCGATTGGCGTGCGATTCACTGTGTTGCCGCGCGGCGGAATGCCGCGATCAGAGGCAGTTTGCGCCGGCTGGAGCGGACGCTCTAGCCGGAACTTGATGGATGTGGTACGAACTCACCGTTTGTTGGGTTTGTCCCGATGTCCTCGGATAGGACCAGGGGGAATTGGTGGGCCGTGGGTTCAACGAGCGGCTGCCACGCTGTTCCAGCCGATTCGAGCGGCAAGCTCACGGAACTTCGCATCGGACCGCAGGCTCGCGAAGGAGGGCTCGCGCGTCAATTCGATGAGATCGGGGTTGTGTTCCTCGTAGGCTCTTTCCAGCCATTCGAGCGCTCGCTGTTTGTCGTCCACAGCTCCGTATAGTCTTGCGACATTGTACGGGGAGACGTAAGGGCGGCGCCCTTCGCCAAGCTCCTGCACGATTCTCTTCATCGTCTGGCTGTCCCCCACAACCGCATACGCCTGAGCCAGGCCCACCAGAGCCTCTGTGCTGCCTCCGGAATGCGTCACTGCCTGCAGCATTGCAGCGACCGCTTCGTTCGGCAGTTTTTTCTGCAGGCACACTAGCCCCACTCGCAGATGGGATACATAGTGCGTGGGGTCGATTTCGAGACCCCGCCGCAGGGCTACCAGCGCGCCATCGTAGTCGTGAGCCAGATAGCGAATCATTCCAACCGAAGCGTTTATCACGGAGTTCAGCGGATCCAGCACCAAGCTGTGTTCGACCCTGCGGACCGCCTCCCCGGTCCGACCCATCGCCATCAGGTATTCCGCGTACCAGTAATGAGCGATGGCATATCCTGGATCGAGCTCCACCGCGCGCTTGAAGTCATTCTCAATTCCAACCCAGTCCCAGTCGTGTAAACGCACGTGGGCAAGCGATGCATATCCTTCACCGAGGTCCGGTTCTATTCGCACGGCTTGTCGAGCCGCAGCTTTGGCCTTGTGGAAGGAGTCCAGGGCGGGAGTCATGCCTCGGCAGGCGAGCATCGTGTGCGCATCGGAAATCCCGTCATACGCCGCCGCGAAGCTCGGATCGTGTTGCAGTGCTGCTTGGAAGCACTCGATGCTTTTGCGCATGCCCTCTTCCGTGCGCCGGTACCAGAAGTGACGACCCCGGAGATACGCCTCGTAGGCCTGCGGCTTGATTGACCGCTTCTTTTCAGGATGCAGGCGCCGAGCATCGCGGGGCGACAACTTGACTTGGACTTCTCGGGCGACGGCCTGAGCCACTTCCGCTTGCACCTCGAGCACATCGTCCAGGGCTCGCTCGTAGCTCTGCGCCCATAGATGGCTTTCATCGCTAACGCGGATGAGCTGTGCCGTGATGCGAACCCGCTCCCCGGCCCGGCGCACTGAACCTTCCAACACATGGGATATGCCGAGCTCGTGGCCGATCTGCCCGATGCTTTTCGTGGTCGACTTAAACTGCATGGCAGAGGTTCGGGCGATCACCCCGAGGCGCTCCGGGCTTAGGCGAGCGATCTCGGTGATCATCTCCTCGGTCAGCCCGTCGCTGAAGTAGTCGTACTTGTCGCCCGTGGTGAAGTTCTCGAACGGCAGGACCACCAGCATGACCCTACTGACGACACTTTCCGGCGCCTCACTTTCAGCCAAAGTTACGTGCGCCACGAAGCGGTAACCGCGCTTCGACAGGGTCTCTATGAACTCTCCCCCGTTCGAATCCCTTCCCAGGGTCTTGCGAAGCAGGGAAATGTGTGAGGTGAGGCTCCCCTCCTCAACGACGGTATCGGGCCACAGCCGTTCCAGCAAATGCTCTCGGGTGACAACCGTCCCCGCGGCCTGCACCAGGGCGACCAGCAGCTCGGCCACCTTGGGAGGCAAGGCGACACGGGCGCCCTCTCGAAACAGCATCCGGCCTTGGGCGTCGAGGCGATACGCGCCGAATTCGTATTGACCGGAGACCATAGCAAGATCCTCAGAACTTCAGCAGAAAAATAGCAGGAGTCCCCCAGGACTACTAGCCGTAGGGTCGGTACCTTGCGCGCAATGACAGGCGTTCGAACCCAAAGCAGGTGGTCATCATGAACAGGCAATTGTATGCGTTAGCGTGTGGGCTGCTATCGATGATGACCTACACCGCGAGTTGCCGAGCCGACACCGTCACCGATTGGGACACCAAAGCGACAGCAGCGGCCTCTGCCGCCGCCCTCGGCGAACGGGAGGTCACCATCGTCGATCTCGCCATGTTCGATGCCGTTAACTCCATCGAGCGACGTTATCAGCCATATCTTGAGCAGTTGCCGACCACGGAACCAACCTCCGCAGATGCGGCGGCGGCGAGTGCCGCGGCGACCGCACTCGCGGGGCTCCATCCCGAGGCTGCCGCTAGCTTCAAGGCCGCGTTGGCGGAGTATCTAGCGCACCTTAACGCAGCCCCGGAAGCGCTCGCTAACGGCGCGCGGCTCGGGGAGGCCGTTGCGCTCAAGATCCTCGAGGCGCGCGCCAACGATGGCGCGACCGCAGTCGATTCCTACCGTCCCAAGACCAAGCCGGGGCAGTACGTCCCGACCGCGGTCATGGTGTGCTCGACCTGGCCAACCATGCGGCCGTTCGCCCTCGCCTCGGCATCGCAGTTTCGCCCCGGTCCGCCGCCTTCGCTGAAGAGTCGTGAATGGGCCATTGATTACAACGAGATCAAGGAGCTCGGCGGCAAAACGAGCAACAGGCGCAGCGCGCAGCAGACCGAAACCGCGCGCTTCTGGTTGATGGTGGGCCCACAAGCTTATCACCCGCTGGCGCGACAGATGGTCCTCGAGCGGCATTTGAGTCTCATCGACAGCGCGCGCTTCATGGCGCTGTTCGCGCTCGCCCTGACGGACGCCTACATCGCCGCGTTCGACGCGAAGTATCATTACAACTTCTGGCGGCCGGTGACCGCGATTCGCAACGGCGATCTCAATGACAATCCGGCCACCGCGCTCGATGCCACCTGGCAGCCGCTCGATAACACACCCATGCATCCGGAGTACCCCTGCGCCCACTGCATTCTGAGTGGTGCAGCGCGAGTAGTCCTGGAGTCACTGGGTCAGCCGATGCCGGAGCTCTCACTGACCAGCCCGACCGCGCCAGGCATGACGCATCACTGGTCGACCCTCGATGAATTCACGACGGAGGTGGCGAACGCGCGAATCTGGGCGGGATTTCACTACCGCTTCTCAACCCGTGTCGGCACGACCCTTGGGCGGCAGGTGGGCCAGCATGTGGCCAACAAGATGATGCAGCCAGTTAGTAGGACGGCGCAGCGCTGAGATGTGTTGGGGCGGCCCGGACCCGCGCCTCCACTACAGCGCCAGGTCTACCGCACCGCCGATCGCCTGAGCCCGGTCGCCCGTTAGGTCAGCAGCTAATTTCCAGCTTGGACGTCCTTGAACGATATTGGATGGTGGGCCGTGTATCCACCGAATTCACGAATTCACTTCCTAAGATCTTGTTTTTACAACACAAAATTCCGTCAATGCACCAGGATGCCCCACTCGAGGCCCCACCAAATAAATGGCTGTCTCCGGCCGTCATTGGACATCCAGGCCATAAATGTTCACGCGGCCAATTTCAGCCTTGGCTTGAG